>Ga0070711_100000213_pt1 | contig 30586 bp, 26 predicted proteins | sample LARL53metaG_FD_65452 | JGI IMG/M metagenome (GOLD analysis project Ga0070711, IMG submission 65452) | Corn, switchgrass and miscanthus rhizosphere microbial communities from Kellogg Biological Station, Michigan, USA - LAR L5-3 metaG | ecosystem: Host-associated > Plants > Roots > Rhizosphere ... | reverse complement strand
TCGTGAATTAGAAAGATGTAAGCCCAGGTAATGGTCTCGTGATACAGCGACGCCTTGCCGTGTGCCGCGGCAAAGCTCTTCAATGCCGCAGAAAATGTCTGGAGCGCCTCCAAAACTGGAAGCTTCGTGAGGTACAGATAAGCAATCCGGACATGCTCCGGGTGCCGCAAGCATTCCAGCGGGAGAGTGAGTTGCTCGAACTGCTCGAGCAGTTCATGGTCGGTCATGAGGATTTCACGCATTGTCAGGGGCGGAGGCTCTGTCACTTCGGCCTTCTCCAGCAGCTATTTGCTCAACCTCAATTCTTTCAAGCGATGACTTGCCTTTGAGTCCAGATCCAGCCCGTAGAATTTTTTCAGTTCCCTAATCTGGCTCTGAGACTCAGGGCTGAAGGGAGTTTTGCCGTCGAATGCGTGCAGGACAATTCCTTCCAGTAGATCGCCGAGCGTCAAATCGTGGTATTCCGCAAATGCCTTCAGCACTTTCAGAACCCGCTTTTCCATCCGCACGCCGGTCTGAACCCGAACAACCGTCAAACTCTGCTTCTTGCTCATTGGTACCAATGTACCAAAGTACCAACCTCCGAGACAAATGGAAAGTTCCGCACGGCTGGTTGCGAATCTCCAAGGCTCGCGCTCGCCGCCCTGATACTCGATTTGCGATCAGCCGGCACCGGGCCCGATAGATTTCTCTTATCTTCGCCATAAATTTTAGTTTTCAAAAGTATTTGTGATAAGGGCGAAAAGAATTATGCATTGGACTCCAACAGGTCAGGAGCCTTACTGTCCACTCGCTGAGTACAGGCTGTGATTGCAGTGCACCACCGAACATAGCCAAGGGGAGAATTGGGGCAGTCTAGATGAAGAGAACCTTCCTATGGAGGGTTGTAATTTGCGCCATGAGCATGGGGATGGTTTCCAATTCAGCGAGCCAGCTTTTTGCTGAAGAACCAGCCGCACAGTCGTCGCCGGACTTGGCTGGACGCATCGATTCCCTGGAAAAACAGCTGGCGGACCTCAAGAGCGAACTGGCGGCGCAGAAGGCCACAGCTGCCGCCGCGGCTCCGCCTCCCGCCGAAGCTGCGGTTGCTACTGCCACCTCGACGGCCGCTCCGGCGACTACAGGACTCGCCGGTTTGCTTGGGCCAACAACGCTCAGTGGTTTTGTGGACGTTTATTACGGTTACAACTCGAATCAACCGGCAGGCCGTACCACCGCATTTCGCAACTTTGATATCAATTCAGGCCAGTTCGGTTTGAACATGATCGAGCTCGTCGCCGACAAGGCACCGGATGCTGCTGCGAGCCGCGTCGGATATCACATCGCCCTGGGTTTTGGACAGGCAATGAACATCGTTAATTCCACGGAGGCGGGCCAGTTCCCAACAGAGTCAAACTTCGATCAATACCTCAAGGAAGGATATTTGGAGTATCTCGCGCCAGTAGGAAAAGGGCTGCAGATCAACGTAGGAAAGTTCGTAACCCCAGCGGGCGCCGAGGTGATTGAGACCAAGGACAACTGGAATTATTCACGTGGCCTGCTCTTTGCCTTGGCCATTCCGTATTTTCATTTCGGAGCCAGTGCGAAATATGCCTTCAATCCAAAATTTGCCGTTACGGGGTACCTGGTAAACGGATGGAATAACAGCATCGACAATAACAGCGGCAAGACCACCGGCTTCAGTGCAGCCTGGACTCCGACTGCCAAGCTCAGCCTGATTCAGACTTATCTGGTGGGCCCGGAACAGACCGACGACAACGGAAATTTCAGACATCTCTCCGACACTGTCGTGACATACACCCCGAACAGCAAACTGTCGCTGATGGCGAATTACGACTATGGCCACGACCACCTTACCAGCGCGTTCAGTTCGGCACACTGGAGCGGTATCGCCGGCTACGTGAAGTACGCTCCGACTGCCAACTGGGCTGTCGCCGCCCGGGGCGAATACTTCAGTGACAACGGCGGAACGCAAACCGGAACGCCCCAGGAATTAAAGGAATTCACGCTTACCTTGCAGCGAATGCTGGCCAGCAAGATCATCACTCGGCTGGAATTCCGGCGCGACATGTCGAACCAGAACGTTTTTCCCTACCGGACAGGCTTGTTGAAGGACGCGCAAAATACGGTAACCCTTGGAATGGTGTACGCATTCAGCAGCGCGGATGCAAAGTAAAGTCTTCATCAGGGAGAGAGAATTTGAACGACAAACTTCTTTACCCGTGCGTAATTGCTGACCTCATCGAGTGCACGATTGAATATCGATTTTTACCCAGCTGCAGTGATGCCGCTGAAATGTGGGCCAGCGGCTTGGGCTCAAGTCAAACCACCCCAAGTACCAGCACCCAAGCCGCGCCCGCGCCAAAATTAGATCGCAGTATTAAGGCAATTACGTTCATTGAATGGTTAGAACTTCTGACAAATCAACTCACGGAGCGATGCTATGAATGTTGACTCACGAAAGGGCCCAAAGTTGTCCCTGGCCCAAAAGTTTTCGAGGCTTGCAGTCCGATGGCGGGATCCGGAGTGGCGCCGATATGGCAAGCTTCTATTGGCTGGTAAAGCTTTGGGTGTCGGATTGGTTCTGCTGATTATCACGGTATTCTCAGGACTGTTCCTTACCCATGTTCTGGCGGCTGACGCAGAAGTGAAGGCTGCCGATGTCGTCAACCCGCTTAACACCGTCTGGACTCTGGTCGCCGCATTCCTGGTGTTCGGCATGCAAGTTGGATTCACTATGCTGGAAGCGGGATTCTGCCGCTCCCGCGAAACGGTGAACGTATTAATGGAATGCGTGGTCGATACCTGCCTTTGCGGGCTTCTTTTCTTCGCGTTCGGCTTTGCGTTCATGTTTAGTCACGGAAATGGCTTCATCGGATATCACTGGTTCTTCCTGCAGGGAACTCCAGCAACCTATGAGACTTCCGGCGTCGCCTTCCTCGCGTTTTGGCTTTTCCAGTTCGCTTTCGCTGACACTTGCTCCACGATCACTTCCGGAGCGATGATCGGCCGCACGGGATTTGTCGGCGATCTGATCTATAGTTTTGCCGTTTCCGGTTTTATCTACCCCATCATCGGACACTGGGCCTGGGGCCCGGATGGATGGTTGGCGCTGATGGGCAGCGAGGGGCATTTTTTTGCTTCGTCGGGGATGGGCTTCCATGACTTCGCCGGATCCACGGTGGTGCACACGATTGGTGGGTTCGTGGCCTTGGCAGGCGCCATCGTTCTGGGTCCACGCCTGGGACGGAAATTCAAGCGGGACGGCGGAGCTCCCATGTTACCGCACGACTTGACCATCGCCGTCTCTGGCGGCCTTCTGTTGTGGTTCGGTTGGTATGGATTTAATCCTGGCAGTACGCTTTCCGCCATGGATTTTGAAGGGATTGGGCGGGTTGCTGCCAACACAACGCTCGCGGCCTGCGCCGCGGGATTGACAGCGATGTTCTGGGCCTTCAAGTCCAGTAAGAAATGGGACGCTGGCTTCACTACCAACGGATTTCTCGCCGGACTGGTGGCAATCACCTGTCCCTGTTACTGGGTCAGCCCAGTCGGAGCCATTCTTTTGGGTGGAGTCGCCGGGGTGCTTGTGGTTCTCGGCGTGGAGTTGCTGGAATGGCTTCGCATCGACGACCCCATCGGCGCAGTTCCGGTTCACGGTTTCTGCGGAATATGGGGAACCCTCTCACTAGGATTGTTTGCTTGTGGTAAGTATGGAGCTACCGGGCCGATTGCTCCCGATAACTCTGCAGCTCTCAAAGGACTCTTCTATGGCGGTGGAACTCAAGTCCTGGTTGCCCAATCCATCGGCAGTGCCTCCATCACAATTGCGACGTTCGTGGTCGCAATGGCTGTCATGCTGGCGGTGAATGCTATGGGCGTGCTGCGGGTAACCGAGGAAGGTGAGAGTTACGGGCTCGATTTGCACGAGCACGGAATTTCGGCCTATCCCGAATATGTCATTTCGGCTCTCGGAGCTCCTGGTGGCATGAGCCAGGAACTTCCGCTGGCTGCGCACAAAGCACATATGACAATGCAACCATTGCCGCGTACTGGCACGATGTAAATGGTTGGAGCATGTCCGGGGCAGGCGAGGATCTCTTCCGTCCCTGCCTTGGACCGAGCCTAACGACTTGAGAGGACAAGATGACTAAGATTGAAGCGATTATTCAGCCATCCAGATTTGAGGCCGTTAAAGAAGCGTTGATGGACCTGGGTGTGGAAGGAATGACGATATCGGACGTACGCGGTCATGGCAGGCAGAAAGGTCACACTGAGACCTATCGTGGCCGCGAGTATAGCGTGGACCTGCTACCCAAAATAAAGATAGAACTCGTCCTGGTTGACAACCTTGTCGATCCCGTGATCGATGCTATTGTGAAGACAGCTTCTACCGGCAAAATCGGAGATGGGAAAATTTTTGTTTCGAAGATTGATGAAGTGATCCGCATTCGAAATCAAGAGCGCGGAGTGGCAGCCCTCTAGCCGACATTCCGCCTTCGGAGTCTCATGCCATTGTTGGCGAACAGTTTGGCGTCGCAGGAAACGTATCAACAAGCGTCCGAAAGAATACGTGAGGGATTTGAGCGCTCGCGCGATGGGCAGGCCGCCGTCCGCGAGCGCTCGGATGTTACGGACTCTTTGATACGCGATCTGTGGGCACAGTTTTCAGAAGAATTGACCCCGTCCGACAGTATATCCGTCGCTGCACTCGGCGGTTACGGCCGCCGGGCTCTTTTCCCCCATTCCGATGTCGACGTGCTCTTCTTGCACGAATCGGCCCTTAGCGAAGTTGCGCACAAGCAGCTGATCCCGAAAATGGGGCAGGCTTTGTGGGACCGTCACCTTCGTGTCAGTCCCACAACTCGTTCGTTGGCGGATTGTTCCAAGCTTCACCGTGACAATCTTGAGTTCAATATTTCGCTGCTGGATTGCCGGTATCTTTGTGGCGACGCCGGACTATTTGAGCAGCTTCGGTCTCGAATCATACCGAAAATGGTGGGGCGGGAGGCTCTCGAGTTGCAGCAGAGGCTTACCGACTTGACGTCGGCTCGCCACAAAAAGTATGGGCACACTATCTTTCATCTGGAACCCAATATAAAGGACTACCCCGGAGGACTGCGCGACTACCAGGTTGCATGCTGGCTCAGCTTGATTTCGGAATTGGAAAAAATGGGGAACTGGCCCTCGCCAGAAAAACTGTTGCCTGGCGCTTTTCGTGAAGAATGTAAGGCGGCTCTAGATTTTCTTTCAGCGGTGAGATGTTTTATTCACTACCGCCAGGGCCGGGACTTGAATGGACTTACCTATGAACTGCAGTCCCAGGCTGCAGCGGCGGGCATCGGATTGCCAGGGGGAGCGCCGGTTGCTCCCGCGGCGTGGATGAGAGTTTATTTCCGCCACGTGCGCTCGATTTATAGACTTACCGTATTGTTCGATGAAGTGCCCCCGGTCCGTTCGGGTGGTTTATACCGCCTATTTGAAAATCGCAAATCGCGTTTGTCGAATGCAGATTTCTCAGTGGTGGAAGGCCGAGTCTTTTTACGCCAGCTGTCTTCCGTGCAGGATCCCTCTGTGGTCTTCGGGCTGTTTGAGTTCGTCGCACGTCACGGTCTAAAGCTTACGGCCGAGACCGAACGATGTGTGGAAGGGGCCTTACCCGTCCTCGAGAAATGGGCGCAGAATTCACCAGAGATCTGGACAAAGTTTCACCGAATCCTGGTTTCGCAGCATGCAGGTATAGCTTTGCGAGCCATGCACCGGCTCGGGATGCTGGTCCTGTTCTTCCCCGAATTCAAAGCGGTTGATTCACTTGTGATTCGTGATTACTACCATCGTTACACCGTCGATGAGCATTCTTTTGTGGCCATTGAAAATGTTCACGCGCTTCGCACGCCAGAGAGCGAGTTGGAACGGCGTTTTCGCGACATCCTGGAAGGAATTGAGCGTCCTGATCTGCTTTTTCTGTCTCTTCTGTTACACGACGTTGGCAAAGGAATGCCATCCGACGATCATGTGGCCGGCAGCCTGCAGGCATCCACCAGTGCCCTCGAAAGGCTTCGCCTTGACCCTGCGGACCGAGATACCGTGATGTTTTTGATCGGGAGCCATCTACTCATGTCGGCTACGACGAGGCGGCAGAATATTTTCGATCCAAAGGTGGTGGGAGAGTTCAGCGATCTGGTTGGTACGACTGAGCGATTGAAGATGTTGACGTTATTTACTTACACCGACATAAAGTCGGTAAATCCGGAAGCACTGACACCCTGGAAAGCTGAGATGCTTTGGCAACTGTATGCCGCAAGCTTTAACCATCTCAGCCGGACAGTGGATGATCAGCGCCTGACCGCGAAGACGACTAATCGAGAACGAATCAATGAGGTTGTCGCGGCTGCCGGTGAGATCGATGCAAAACACATCACCACTTTCCTTGAAGGCTTTCCCCGGCGCTATCTGTTAATGCATAGTCCGGGTGAGATTTCCACGCATTGCAGGATGTACGACCAGCTCAAAGTCAAGGATGATGAACCGCAGATCGACATCGTGCGTCGCGAGGGTTATTTCGAGCTTGTTCTGTTGACGCTCGATTGCCCCGGTCTTTTTGCACATGTTGTGGGTACACTGTCGTCATGGGGAATGAATATTCTGAAGGCTGAAGCGTTTTCCAACCGGGCCGGGGTCGTGCTGGATACGATCCGATTTGCTGACCGTTTTCGTACGCTTGAACTCAATCCGTCCGAGGTAGGCCGGCTAAAACGAAGTCTCTCCGATGCGGTTGCGGGAGAGGTCAATGTCGTAGAACTCATGGAGGCGAAATTCAAACCCGGAGTTTCGAACCCCAAAGTAAAAATTGAGCCCAGCGTGCAAACCGACAACGAGTGCTCGCAGCACAGCACAGTGATTGAAATTGTCGCTCAAGACCGACCCGGCCTGCTATACGACATCAGTTCCACGATGGCGGAACTCGGCTGCAACATCGAAGTAGCGGTCATTGAGACCCAGGGCCAGACAGCTACGGATGTGTTCCACGTGACCTGCGCGGGAGCAAAACTGGATCTAAAACATCAGAAGGAAATGCAAACTGCACTGCTTGAGCAGCTATAGGATTTTGCAGGAACCGGAATCTCTCACTGCGAATCACGTTCTGCCGCCAGATATCTTTGCAACGCGTCTCGCCAGTCCGGCATGGTAATGCCATAGGCATGCAGACCCTCAGCCGAAAGCACGGAATACTTTGGGCGTTTCGCTGGACGCACAAACTTATCGCTGCTGGTTTCGACAACGTTCGTCTTTAAACCTGAACGTTTGATGATTTCCCGGGCAAACTCGTACCATGAACACTCGCCAGAGTTTGTGGCGTGCACAATACCCTTCGCATCTTTTCGGCAGAGTTGAGCGATAGCGCCCGCCAGGTCCTTCACGTAAGTAGGAGACCCACGTTGATCACTGACGACCTCTAGCTTCGGGCGGGTCGACGCCAATTTCAAAATGGTGTCAGGAAAACATTTTCCACCGGCTCCAAACAGCCACGACGTCCGCAAAATGCAGCAGTCCGGAAGAACTTGGCTAATTTGTAGTTCGGCCTGAGCTTTCGATTGTCCGTAAACGCTCTGCGGCAAACGCGGGTCGCTAGCGTCGTAGGGTGCTGTCTTGGTCCCATCGAAGACATAGTCTGTACTAAGAAATATTAGGCGGCTGTTATGCTGTCTCGCGGCTCTTGCTACGTTTACGGCGCCGCCGCAGTTAACATCGAAGGCCAGTTCACGATTCGTCTCGCACCGGTCCACGTCCGTGTAGGCTGCAGCGAGAACAATCCAGTCCGGACGGCTCTGACCGACAAGCTCGAAAACTCTTTTCTCGTCACGGATGTCGCCGTCCGACGAGGCCAGCCCCGTGACTTCATCTCCCGTCCACTCTGACATCAGCGCTTTGCCGAGCAGACCAGTTGCTCCGAAAATCGTGATCCGCATGCGGCGAGTTCTCCTGACGATTGTGCCCAGTTCCAGCAGCGCTTTTTATTTTTATGAGTCGGTGTGATCTTTACGAATACTGCGTGGCAATCCATTTTCGGTAAGCGCCGGTAGTTACATCTTTTACCCACGCCTCGTTATCTAAATACCAACGCACGGTTTTACGAATGCCGCTGTCGAAGCTCTCGCCAGGCCTCCAGCCGAGATCGCGTTCGATCTTGCGCGCGTCGATGGCATAACGGCGATCGTGTCCAGGGCGGTCCTTCACGAAGGTGATCAGTTGCCTGTGGGGGACGACGGGATCTTGCGGGCATTCTTCGTCGAGAATTGAACACACGGTTTCCACAATGTCGATATTTCGCTTTTCGTTGCTGTCGCCGACGTTATAGGTCTCTCCTGGTTTGCCCCTGGATAGGACCTGACGTATGGCATCGCAGTGATCGCCCACGAAAAGCCAATCGCGGACATTTTGTCCATCGCCATAAACGGGGAGCGGCTTGCCGGCCCGCGCATTGAGGATAATCAGCGGAATCAGTTTTTCGGGGAACTGGTACGGACCGTAGTTGTTTGAGCAATTCGTGGTCAGGACAGGAAGACCATAAGTATGATGATAAGCGCGCACCAGATGGTCGGCACCCGCCTTGGAGGCGGAATACGGGCTATTCGGCGCATAGGCAGTGGTCTCGCAGAACGCCGCATCGTCCGTGCCGAGCGATCCGTACACTTCGTCTGTCGAAACATGAAGAAGCCGGAACGCCTCTCGCTCTGGCGGCGCTAATTCCGAAAAATATGCCCGCGATTCTTCCAGGAGGCAAAAGGTTCCATGAACGTTCGTGCGAATGAAGTCATCCGGTCCGTGGATAGACCTGTCTACATGGGTCTCTGCCGCGAAATGCACGATCGCGCGAGGCTTGTGAAGCTTGAGCAATTCACGCAGGAGATCGCGATCGCAAATGTCGCCTTGTTCAAACCGGTATCGCGGATCATCCGCGACGGACAGGAGGTTGCGCGGATTGCCCGCGTAAGTGAGTTTGTCGAGATTGATTACCTGCTTTCGTTCCTGCTCCATCCATTGCAGGATGAAGTTGGAACCGATAAATCCGCACCCGCCCGTAACAAGAATCGTATTCTCCATGGCAGCACCAACGCCGAACTGCTCGAGATCGGCCCTGGGAGCACCAATTGTAAATGAAATGCATGATCGATCCCCCGGACACAACTCCGATTGGGTTTGTCACTCGGATTTCAACAAAGCCTGGGAGGTCAAAGTCTAGGTGGCTAGCGGCGGAGGGGAAAGTCCGCCACCCATTGACAAAAATGTTACGAAATGGCCCAAGCTGGCTGTTTGAGACGATGCGACGTGGGGCGGATTTCTTTCCATGATCGAATCCGGTTGCGGAATGGCCTTTCCGACAGCCAGTTCCAGACACTTCTTCAATTTGTTTTGCCATTCCGCCCCATAAGTACTCTTTCGAAACCCTCGAACGAGCCCTACTGGCGGCTGCTGCCTTTGCTGCGGGATCGGATAGCAGCATCCGCAGCATGCGCTCACGATCGTCTAAGTCGGCATGCCTGAGGGTGAAACTTGATCTCGCCGCTCTTGATTGAAAATAATTACCGGTGAGGATTGTCTGAGGCTCATCGAAAGCCTGATGTTCGGCAGGTTGAGAGTGATTTAAGAGGCTGGATTTGAGATCAGCTGTCGAAGTTTGTGGGCTTTTGTTCTGTTCTCCGATAGAGACAGGCGACACCTATCAATGCGGAGACCTCGGACGGGGTGCCCGCGCTACGCAACGTGAACGTCGCGTTTTCTCGCGATTCTCCTCTGGTTTATTGTCCCCGATGAAAATGCGTTTGAACCCACTTCACGATGCCGTCCGACCTCAGGGGCTCGGGTTGCTGTCCGTACCACAAAACCAGTCCACTAAACGCGAGTAGAAACAGCAGCACGGCGTTCAAGATCCAGCCTCGGCGAGCTACTGCCTGGGTTGGAATCTCAGGCCTCGCAATCTCTGGGCTTGCTTGTGCCGCTGCGTCGGGGACGGGTGATGGAGATTTTCGTGCCCGAATGCTAGCCAGCACTAGAAGAGCATTTGTCACCAGGATGACCGCGAATGCGAGCCCTGGCAGAAAGTCGAGTCCGATGCCTCGCGCTTCCGATACTCGTATTGCGAGAACGACCGTAATCAGCCCTCGGGGTAGCACCCATAAAATCAGTTCGCGATTATGGGCCCCAATGCCTTTCCACGCCCAGCGGCTGGATAAAATCGCAAGCCAGCGTGCCAAAAATAGTGACCCCAGAGTGCCTGCCATGAGCAGTGGATGGGAGCGGAAAATCCCTAACTCGGCGACTGCACCGATGAGTACAAAAAAGAACGAGCGCACCAGGAACGCAAGTTCGGAATGAAACGTCAGCAAGGCTTGCTGCGAGTTAGCCATCTGCACAATTGGCAGGGCGAGGCCGAGGTCAGGATCGACGCCGGGAAAATTAGCCAGCGTCAAACCGAAGCCGAGTACGGCAATCAGGCCATTTGCGCCCAGCGCTTCCATTCCTGCATACAGGACCAGCACAATCGAAAATGTAAGGACCTGCCAAAAGCGCTGTTCAGATAAAACATGTAAAAGCCGTGACCACAGAATGCCTGCTATCACCGCGAACAATACCGCAATACCGACCTGATTTATCAAACCGTGAGCCAAGCCTTGCACAACAGCGCTCTCCTGGCCCCGCATTTCCAGTAGCAGGCCGACGGTAAGAATGGCGAGCACGTCACCCCATGACGCTTCCAGCACCAACGTTACTCTGACAGGTTCTTCTGCTTTTAGCTGCTGCAATACAGGCAAAACCACCGTGCTGCTGGTGCAACCTAGCGCCGCTCCTACGAGCAATCCGTCAGTCCATGGCAAACCGAGTCCCTTCACCACGATCACGCTCACAAGAGCCGTACTAAATAAATACGCCAGAGAAGCGAGCAGAAAACTTCCAGGAAAGTGCCGGAGAGTTTGGCGAAGATCGAGCTCGAGGCCACCTTCAAAAAGTACCAGAATGATCGCCAGAGTTCCCAGGAGATTGGTGGTTTTCGCAAGCGTTCCGGGCTGAACTAGTCCCGAGACGGGGCCCAACAATACTCCCAGCATCATCAATATCAGGACGTCCGGAATGCGGGTCAAGCTAAAGACGCGGTTCGCCAGAAATGCCACCACCAGCAGGCCACCGACTAATCCGAGAATCAAGGCTGCGGACATTTCTGATCCACCGTTCTAATGGGGCCGGGCGCTATTGGTTCAAGGCGGCTCAAGGCCCGACCTGCACATGTTATCGCGTGCTACTCTCGTGCTTGGGAAATTGATTGGTATCGTTAGAACAATTCGCACCTCTCGGTTTTAGCCTCGCGGCAGCATCGTGCTGGGGTACCAGTGATTTTACCGGCGGTTACTCATCGAGGCGGTCCGATGGTTTTGTGATCGCAATGCTGTCGCACGCCAGTGGCTTTGTTCTCATGCTCGCCTTGGCCTTGTCGACGCATGCCGCGTATCCATCGGCGTCCAGCCGCAACTGGGCTCTGCTGGCGGGCGCATTGGGCGGAACTGGACTGGCTATTTTTTATCGCGCACTGGGTAGCGGCAACATGGGCATCACGGCGCCGGTTTCCGCGGTCCTCGGGGCGGCGATTCCGTCCGCGTTTGGCATCGTCACGCAGGGCTTGCCGGGAGCATTTCCCATCGCCGGATTTTTGCTCGCCGGTCTTGGCATCTGGCTGATTTCCCGTCCAGACGGCTCCGCGAATAGCCGTTCAGGAATTTTCACGGCGATGCTGGCGGGGATCGGATTCGCTGGATTTTTTGTCTGTATCGACCATACAGGAGGCGCCTCCGCTTTGTGGTCCGCTACGCATTCCCGCGTCGCATCTCTTTTCGTAGTGGGCACTATCGTATGGTTTCGACGCAGGCAAGGACGGTTGCACAGAACAGATGCAACTCTCGCGCTCTTCGCCGGCTGTTTGGATGTCTCAGGCACCGCGCTCTTCATTCGTGCGGAACAGGGCGGACGCCTGGACACGGCAGTTGTATTGAGTTCGCTTTATCCCGTGATTACAGTTCTCTTGGCTCGCCTCGTTCTGAGCGAACATTTTACTCGCTGGAAGATGGTGGGTATTTTTGCTGCCCTACTCGCGGTCCCGCTTATCGCCGTGCAATAGACTGAATGTGGTGCGAACGTCCGAGTTTGTGTGCCGGATCTGCGCCGGTATCTCCCGCAACGATATTCGTAGCTACAATAAAATTTCCTCGATCACCCTAAACGAACGGGAAGCTCGCCCTCCATGGCAGACTTACCGCTGTTATAATAAAAAATTGCTCTCATGCCTACGAAGCGTCTGATTCGATCCACAACAGTTCTTTGCGTCCGCCGAAATGGTGCCGTCGTGATGGCCGGAGACGGCCAAGTGACGCTCGGCGAAGGCGTTATCAAGCATTCTGCCAAAAAGATTCGCCGTCTTTATCAGGACAAGATTCTGGCCGGGTTCGCCGGTTCTACGGCCGATGCGTTTACCCTGTTTAGCCGCTTTGAATCCAAGTTAGAGCAGTACCATGGCAACCTGGGCCGGGGCGCGGTTGAGCTTGCGAAAGACTGGCGAACTGACAAGTTTTTGCGCCATTTAGAAGCGCTCCTTCTGGTTTCAGATAAAGAACAAACATTTTTACTAAGCGGTCAAGGTGATGTGATTGAGCCGGATGGCGGCATAGCCGCCATAGGCAGCGGCGGTCCTTATGCTCAGGCCGCGGCCCAGGCTCTGGCCGAACATACCGATCTGACGGCCCACCGGATTGCAGAAGAAGCAATGAAGATTGCGGGCAAAATGTGCATCTATACAAATGACAGGGTAACGATTGAAGAGTTGTGAGAACGGACGCCCGAGGTCTAAATTCTGATTTATGGCTATCTACCTACCCGCTACCGCTGAAGAAGAGCAGATCGCACTCGACGAACTGACTCCGCGCGAAATTGTCGCCGAGCTGGACAAACATGTGGTCGGCCAGAAGGACGCCAAACGCGCTGTGGCCATTGCCCTGCGTAATCGCATGCGGCGGCAGAAGCTCGCTCCCGACCTTGCGGAAGAAGTAATTCCCAAGAACATCATTATGATCGGGCCGACTGGCGTCGGCAAAACCGAAATTGCGCGCCGCCTGGCCAAGCTTGCCAACTCACCATTTCTGAAAGTGGAAGCCTCGAAGTTTACAGAAGTCGGTTACGTGGGCCGCGATGTCGAGTCGATGATCCGCGACCTGGTGGAAATCGCCATCGAAATGGTTCGTGAGGAAAAGCTGGAAGACGTTTCCGACAAAGCCGAGCTCAATGCTGAGGAGCGGCTGTTGGATATTCTTCTGCCACCGGTCAGTCCTCGACCGGGTGAGGGTACCAATGGCGGAATGGTGTTGGAAGGTACGACGGCGTCAGGGGGAGAATCGCAAAGCCGAACTCGCGAGAAACTACGCCAGCAATTGCGGGAGGGTAAACTCGACGATCGCACCGTAGAAATCGATGTGCGCGAGCGCAATTTTCCATCTTTCGAAATCATTTCCAATCAAGGCGTCGAAGAGATGGACGTCAATATTAAGGACATGCTGCCCAACCTCTTCGGCCAGCGAACCAAGAAGCGGAAGATGAAGGTCAATGAAGCCTTCGAGTACCTGATCCAGGAAGAGGAGCAGCGCCTGATCGACATGGACCAGGTCACTCGTATGGCCATCGATCGCGTGGAAGATTCCGGCATCATTTTTCTCGATGAAATTGACAAGATCGCAGGACGCGAGAGTGGCCATGGGCCGGACGTCTCACGTGAAGGCGTGCAGCGGGACATTCTGCCCATCGTCGAAGGGACGACGGTGAACACCCGCTATGGCATGGTTCGTACCGACCATATCCTGTTTATCGCGGCGGGCGCGTTCCATGTTTCCAAACCCAGCGATCTCATTCCAGAACTTCAGGGCCGGTTTCCTATCCGCGTTGAGCTGCAATCTCTTACTATGGAAGACTTCATACGGATTCTGACGGAACCCAAGTCTTCCTTAGTTAAGCAATACGTGGCATTGATGGAAACTGAGGGTGTCAAACTGGAGTTCAGCCGCGAAGCTCAGGAAGAAATTGCTCGCTATGCTTTTCGCGTAAACGAAGGCACAGAAAATATCGGCGCGCGCCGCCTGCACACCATCATGGAGCGCGTACTCGATGAGATCAGCTTCGACGCGCCCGACAAGAAGGGCGAAAACATTAAAGTCGACGCCGATTACGTGCGCAAGATGCTGGCCGACATCGTCAAGGATCAGGATCTGTCGCGTTACATCTTGTAGACGGTGACAGCGCAGCCTTTGTCGTCCTCTTCTTGCGATTCTACGTGCCTCGCGACGACAGAGAACAAAGCATGATTCTCCCCGGAAATGACTGAAAGAAGTTAGATTGGAACTCTGTGCCTTATGTCCAGATAACTGACCGGTCGATGCTGGCAATGTTCGTTCTGCCCGTGAGTGCCATTGCCATGGCAAATTCCCGCTGCAGGATATTAATTACTTTCGTGACACCCATTTCGCCTTCGGCACCCAGGCCGTACAGATAGGGGCGTCCGATAAGCACAGCGTTGGCTCCAAGGGCGAGCGCTTTCAATACGTCGGTCCCGCGACGGATGCCGCCATCGACGAATAGAGGGACACGGCCTGCAACCTTATCCGCCACTTGGGGCAAGGCGTCGATGCTTGCGGGTACGGTGTCTAAATTTCGTCCGCCGTGATTAGAAACCATGATACCCGCTACTCCCGCGTTGACGGCCCGATCTGCGTCCTCAGGATTGAGAACACCCTTCACCAGCAAAGGAATTTTCGCGAAAGAGTGCAACCATTCGACGTCTTTCCAGCTCAGCGCTGCGTCAAGAACGCTGCTGAAAATGTCTAGCGAACCGGTGCGTAACGTGCCTTCGGCGCCAAATCCTTTCAGTCCTTTGAGGTTGGGTAATGATTGCAGTTGGACGTTAGCTCGAGTTTCCCGATTCCATGTCAGCGCGCGCCGCTCCTGCGCCTCGCGCCGCGGCAATTTCGCCCTCAGGGTTGGTCAGCTTCTGCGCCGCTGTGGGAGCCAGAAGAATGGGGAAGTCATGCTGCTGGCCGAACAGTGTCACGCGTGTGTCCAATTGGGAGACGTCGCGAAGTACACTGGATCTAAGATCCGTTCGAAAGCTTCCTTGTTCCACTTCATCGTCAGCTCATCTCCCGCACCACCGCTGATGTATTCCCATCCCATTACCGGCATCCTGGCTTTGGCCAATGGCTCGAAGTCAGCCAGGCAGACCGGGTCGAAACCACCCTGCGAAACCGTCGGCTGAGATGGCCTAGTCGCCTGAGCTGCTGCCGTCGTATGCGGAAGAGCTGCGGCAACGGCGAGAGCACCGCCCGACGTCATGGCCTGTCTTCTGGTGAAAAGCACGGGAGAACCTCCAAGTGGGGACTGAGAAGCCCGGCAATTGTATGTGTAATCAATGGGAAAAAGAATTGTGCGACTGGCCCGATCTCGATATAATCTAACTAACCGGTTAATTAATATGACGGGGACCGTAAAAAACGGGTTGGAAAAACCGCGCCTGGGTTCGCGTGGCCGTCCCGAGGAAAGTAAGGCGGCTATCCTGCAGGCTGCCGTGAGGGAGTTTTCCCGTGAAGGGGCGGCGGGGGCGCGTACCGATGCCATTGCGCGGGCCGCGGGTGTCAATAAAGCCCTGCTCTACTATTACTTTAAAGACAAAGAGACTCTTTACGGTGCTGTGCTCGACCAGGTGTTCGGAGGGCTAACGCAGAGTATTCAAAAGGCCTTGGCCAGCGATCTCGCTCCCAGAGAGAAACTACTAGCCTATGTGGGCGCACATTTTGACTACATCGCGAGCCACCCCTTGTATCCCAGGATCACGCAGGGAGAGATGATGCGCGCGGCGCGCGGCAGTGCGCCGCAACTTCAGCGCATCGCGCGGCAATACTTCGTTCCGCTATTCCACAAAGTTGCGGCCGTGATTCATGAAGGACAGGCTGTGGGCGACTTTCGTCCTGTAGACCCGCTACATTTCATCCCCTCCATGATTGCCATCATCACTTTTCACTTCACCAACGCCCCGGTGTTGCGAATAGTCGGCCACGTCGATCCTCTTTCCCCGGAACTCATTGCGGCCCGCCGGGCTGCGGTGCTGGATTTCATTTCGGCAGCCCTGTTCAGTTCGGAAGGTAATTCCAAAGGAGCACGAGCTTGAACGCGCGCAACAGATTTCTGATTATCCTCGCGGTTATCTTGATCGCTTCGATGGTCTACTACCTTGTATCGACGCCCCGTTCCAGTGATCTGGTGCTGATCGGCACCGTCGACTCCAATCAGATTATCGTTAGCCCACAGATGCAGGGACGCATCGCCAAACTTTTGGTTGACGAAGGCACGCAAGTCAAGCAGGGAGATCTGATCGCGATACTTGATCCGTCGGAGTTGGAAGCCGAAGCTCGGGCCGCCGCCGCCATGATCGACAGCCTGAGGTCGCAGGTTTCCGCCACCCAAGCCACGAGCGTGGCGACTCACGGCTCGACCTCAAGCAATGTGCTGAACGCTCAGTCAAAACTGCAGTCAACTCGTGCCCAGCTACTGCAGGCGGAAGCCACCCTGCAACGCACGGAAAGCGATAGCCGCCGCATGATCGAGCTGGCAAAACAAGGAGTCGCTTCGGATCAGGACCGTGTGCAAGCCGAAAGCAACCTCAAGGCTCAGCAGGCGACGGTGCAGTCGCTGAAGGAGCAGGTGGGAGCGGCCGAAGCTGACCTGAACACGGCCCTGGCCAACACCAATCAGGCCCACGCAGCCACTAGCACGGTGCAATCGACTCGCGCTCAACTGGCCAATGCCGAAGCTCAACTTAAAGAAGCAGAAGTCCGGTTGGGTTACACCAAAATTTATGCTCCGGTCAATGGGACTGTTTCTGTTCGCGCTGCCCGCGAAGGAGAAGTTCTTACCGCGGGGCAGCCGATCGTTACGGTTATGGACTTAGGCGATACATGGGTGCGTGCCGCGATCCCGGAAACCGAGTCTGATCACATCGGACTGGGAGACACGCTTCGCGTTCGAATGCCCGGCGGGACGCTGACGTCGGGCAAGGTATTTTTCAAGGCGCCAGAGGCGGACTTCGCGACACAGCGTGACGTCAGCCGGCGCAAGCGCGACATCCGGACCATCGTGCTCAAAGTTCGCCTGGACAATCCCAAAGGTGCTTACGTGCCCGGCATGACCGCCGAAGTGCTGGTTTCACCCGAACAACTGAAAGCAACTTCGTCTTCCGAGGCTGCAGCCACGGGTAAGCCGCAGTGAGACCTGGTTTTCGAAAGTAAGATCGATAATTTCAGAATGAAGACGACAAGACATGGTGGCTGACATCAAACCAAACGGCGCACCGCAGAAGAGAGAATCCACGGAAGAACTCCGGTCTGCGCAATCTGCCGCTTCGAATGCCATCGAGGTCGACCATATCGTTAAGAAATACGGCGAGTTTACTGCCGTTGATGATATTTCGTTCAACGTGAAGGAGGAGGAAATCTTTGGCCTCCTGGGGCCCAATGGTGCAGGGAAATCCACGTTGATCCGCATGATGACCACCTTGATACCGATTACCGCAGGCGTGGCCCGTATCGCCGGCCATGACGTCGCCACGGATCCCGACGATGTTCGTCGTACCATTGGCGTCATCCCCCAGGCGCTCACGAGTGACCTCGATCTTACAGTCGAAGAAAACTTAAGCATTTACGCCAAGCTTTACGATGTTCCCGCCGACAAGAGGAAATCTACGATCGACGAACTACTGGGCTTGGTTGATCTTACGAAGTGGAGAGAAGCGCAAACCAAGACCCTGTCTGGCGGCATGCGTCGCAGGCTGGAAATCGCCCGGGGGCTGGTGCACAGCCCTCGCATTTTCTTTCTGGACGAGCCAACCACGGGCCTTGATCCTGTCTCCCGCGTCGCAGTGTGGGAGATGTTGATGAACATCAAGTCCCACCGGCAACTTACCATTCTGATTACCACCCACTACATGGACGAAGCCGACCGGCTTTGTGATCGAATTGCGATTGTTGACCATGGCAAACTGGTGGCGCTCGATACGCCTCCTGCGTTGAAGGCGAGCGTGCCCGGTTCCAACGTGATCGAAGCGCAATTCGACAATGCCCCCGCCGATTGGGAGCAGATCTTGCATAGGCTGAGCGGGGTGACTTCGGTACAGCACGAGGGCGCTGGCATGTATCGCATCCTTACCGGAGACGGATCTCGCACAACCACCGAACTCGTAGAAACGGCAGTGCGAGCCAGAGCCGTTGTGAAATCGCTTTCTGTTCAGAACACAAGCCTGGATGACGTTTTCGTCCATTACACCGGCAGGCAATTACGCGATGAGTTGGTAAAGGCTCAGGGCTTTGTCATGCCGCCCAGACCAGGAATGCAGCCATGAATCGAATGTTGGCAATTGTCGAACGCGAAATGCGCAAGTTCTTTCGCTCTCCTGCACTAATGATGGTGTCGATGATCTTTCCGCTGGTACAGCTCATCGTGCTGGGAAATGCGTTTGGCGGAAAAATTCGCGATGCCCGCCTCGGCCTCGTAGACCAGGACGGCGGTACGCAAGCGCTGAAAATCCGCGAGGCCTTTGATTCGGTCAGGGCGAATATGCGGACATTCTTGCCGGTTTACTACAACGACCAGAAACAGGCAATGGAAGACGTTCGCAACGGAAAGATCGAGGGCGCAGTCATTATTCCGCCTCAGTATTCCCGCAAAGTCTACGAACACGATCAGCCGCAGATCGCGCTGGTAATCGACAACAGCGACAATTTCATGAGCGGCGCGCTGGAAGATGAACTCACTCAAATCACCAACGCTTTGAACAACCCGGTAGTGGAACCCCGGCTATTGCAACAGAGCGTTTTGCAAATCGTTGAGCTCTATCCCTACATCGAATACATGAAATTTCTGCTGCCCGGATCGATTACGTTGGCCATTTTTATGTCGGTTATGATCGGCGGCGGCATGCTCTATATCGACGACAAAGCTCGCGGGGTTCATGAAGGCTATCTGGTCACCCCAATTACCAAGGCGGAGCTTGTTTTCGGACTGAACGCAGCCAGCGCAGTGAAAGCCGTGATGGTGGGTGTCGTCATCACGGTTATCGGGTCGCTACTGGCCGGTGTGGGAACTCTGTTCAGTTTTTCTACGGCGATGGGTTTGCTGGTCATGATCGTTTTGACCGCGGTTGCGCTGAATACCATGATGTTCCTGCTGGTAGTCAGAGTCGACGACCCGCTCGTGCCTCGAGCGATTTTTGGCATTTTGAACACTCTGCTCTTCTTCCCCAGCGGGGCGGTTTACCCGATCCAGGCGTTCCCATGGTGGCTGCGAGGCATTGCCAAGGTAGATCCTTTCACGTTCGCAGTTCATGGCTTCAAGACCTTGCTGCTGAAAGAGGCTGGTCTGTCGGCTATCGTGCCCGACATGATTTATCTCTCGCTGTTCGCGATCGTGGCTCTCAGCATAGCGACGCCATTGTTCAAAAGGACCTTGTAAGGCGCTCCCGGAACATGCTCGCCCACCAAGGCTCTCTGAGATGCAGCTTTCATCCCTGAGGGCAGCAGGACGTTCCGCTCACGAAACGAAATGCGCACGGGAAGATCTTCTCCCCGCGACCTCAACTCCCGAACCTTGCCGACCGACACGCGAAGGCAAGGTCCCGAACCTCGCATGGGAACTTTTACCTGCGCCCACGAATCCATTATGCTTAGAAGACTATGAGCCTGTTGGATGCCACGCCGTACGATCCGGGGCCGGCGCGTCGGCGCCGAATCAAAATTCTCATCGCCTTCGCCGTCGTAATCGTATTGGCGGTAATAGTGTGGACGAATCGTTACTGGTCCGAAGAGCACGTAGTCGGAAAGTTTTTCGCGGCTCTCAAAAGCAAAGATTACGACACTGCCTACGGAATCTACTTTGCCGATCCGCAGTGGAAACAGCATCCTGATAAATATTCCCGCTATCCATTGAACCAGTTCCTGCAGGATTGGGGCTCGGGTGGTCCATGGGGCGTAATTAACACATACAAGGTGAATGGCGCCAGCGGTTGCAGCGGCGGTGGTAGCGGGATCGTCGTCGATGTCGTGGTCAATGACCGCGCCGAGCATGCACAGCTGTGGGTAGAGAAATCCGACAACACCCTGAGTCTTCCTCCGTGTGAATTGATATTTCGTTAAATGAGCTCGGCCACGAAGGTTTCCGCGAACTCGATCGGCCTCCCTCGATAGTTTGCTTCGTACCAAACAGAGCCCGTTCTTTTAGCTCGCCTTAGGGCCAATTTGTTCCAGCGTCTTTTGCAGCGATGCCTCGTCGCTCACATTGAGGCAAGTTTTTGAGCGATCGATCTGGCGCATCAAACCACATAGAACCCTGCCGGGTCCGGCTTCCACAAATGTCTGCGTCCCTTTTGCGATCAGCAAACGCATAGACTGTTCCCACTTCACGGAACCAGTGACCTGACGGACCAGAGCATCACGAGCCGCATTGGCGTCTTCGATCACCGCTGCATCGACATTGCACACCACCGGAGTACAGGGTCTTTGCAGGGACAACTCCCCTAAGTCGGCTGCCAGCCGCTCCTGAGCCGGCCTCATCAGTGAAGAGTGAAATGGAGCGCTGACCGATAGCATGACGGCGCGTTTTGCCCCACGTTGGCTGGCCAGTTTGGTCGCGCGCTCGACCGCCGAGGTGTGGCCGGAAATCACGATCTGATCGGAGGAATTTATGTTGGCGGGCTCGCAAACCTCGCCCTGTGAGGCATCTGTACAGACTGCCGCAACCTTCTCCACGTCCATTCCCAGGATTGCAGCCATGGCTCCCACGCCGACCGGAACTGCTTCCTGCATATATTTTCCGCGATTGCGCACTGTTCTTACGGCGTCCGAAAAGTCTATGGTTCCCGCGGCCACATGAGCGGAATACTCCCCCAGACTGTGCCCGGTGACAAAGTTGGAGCCAATGCCCTCTTCGTGCAAGACCCGCCAGGCAGCTATTGATGCCGTGAGGATTGCCGGCTGGGTGATCTCCGTCAATCGCAGTTTTTCTTCCGGACCTTCAAAACACAGTTGCGACAACTTGTAGCCCAGCGCTTCATCGGCCTCATCAAAAGTTCGGCGAGCGATGGGATATTTTTCGGCTAAGTCCTTGCCCATGCCGACTGCTTGAGAGCCTTGACCAGGGAAGAGGAATGCGATTTGAGGTGTTGTCATGTTTTGGTTTTTTGCGGGCCCGAAATCGGGCAGATGTCCATCCCCTCGCCCAGACGGGACGTCTGAGCTGCGTTGGACTCAGGTACTGAGCGGCACGGCGGGCCGCAGCCCTGCCACTTCTTTGGCAATTTTGTCGTTGATGTTTCGTTCGGCGAATTCGGACGCCACGCGCAGCGCGTTCTTGATGGCATTGGCGTTGGACGACCCGTGCGTAATGAAACATACGCCTTTCACGCCGAGCAGAGGAGCTCCACCGTACTCGGTATGATCTAAGCGCTTTTTGAAATCGTGGAAGGCGCTGCGAGACAGAAGATAGCCAACCTGACGTGTGATGGTCGCCTTCAAAGTTTCCTTCAGCGTCGCGCGCACCAGATTGGCCACGCCCTCCGATGTCTTTAGTGCTACATTGCCCACAAATCCATCGGCGACGATTACGTCTACTTTGCCGCTATAAATGTCCCGGCCTTCTACGTTGCCGATGAAGTTCAACGGAAGACGCTTCAACAGCTGGAAGGCTTCACGCGTTAACTCGTTGCCTTTGGTTTCTTCTTCACCGATCGATAGCAAACCAACTCGCGGTCGCCGCGTCCCGTACATACTGCGGAAGTAGATTTCCCCCATCACCGCGAACTGTTCCAGATTCTCCGGTTTGCAGTCCACGTTGGCGCCCACATCGAGCAAGATCGCAACCGTGCTCACTGCTGTAGGAAAGACCGCTGCCAACGCTGGACGATCGACGCCTGGAATGCCCCCCAGAACCATCTTCGCGGTAGCCATCGCCGCGCCAGTATTTCCGGCAGTGACGAAACCGGCGGCACGTCCTTCGCGCACCAGCCTTACACCGACATGGATCGAGGAGTCCCGCTTTGATCGCACCGCCTGGACGGCTTTATCGTCCATGGTGATGACTTCGCTAGCGTGGACCACTTCGATCGGAAGTCCTGCGGCGGAATGATAGCGAGCGAGTTCGGTCTGCAACTCCGCTTCATTACCGACGAGGAGCGTGCGAACGCCGTGGTGCCGTGCGGCCTGAATCGCACCCTCGATTTCAGGTTTCGGCGCCCGGTCCGAGCCCATCGCGTCCAAAGCTATGACGCTTGGCATGGAAAGGTTGGACTAGCTGGCCTCTTTGACGTCCAGAACTTCACGGCCTTTGTAATATCCGCACTTGGGACAGGCACGGTGCGGCATCTTTCGCTCGTGGCAGTTGGGACACTCTGATAGCGAGTGGCTTTTCAGTGCGTCGTGTGCGCGACGACTACTGGTGCGCGCTTTTGAGTGTCGCCGTTTTGGATTTGGCATGATTTCTCTCTTCTTCGTTCAACTTGTTTGATTCGACGTCGGTTACCGGATAATAAACTGATCTTGGTGAATTAGTGACTCAGCTTGTCACGAATATCTTTCAAAGCCAGCCAGCGTGGATCTTCCACCGGCTCGGTGCAGGCGCATTGTTCCTGATTCAGGTTCTTGCCGCAGTGAGGGCAGAGGCCCTTGCAATCATCGCGACAGATTGCTTTTAAAGGAAGAGCGAGGAGAACCTGCTCTTGCAACACATCTTCCAGCAGCAAACCATCACCCTGATAGTAACTGACTTCGGCCTCGGCAGAGGTAACGGAAAGCTCTTCGCGCCCCGCATCGGCGCCCTGCGGACGGTACAGCAGGTCGAACTTGTGCTTTACATCCTGCGATACGGGTTCCAAACAGCGGGCGCAGGCCATTTCGATCTTCGTGTCCAGGCTTCCATCGATGCGTATGTCCTTTACTATCTGGTGCTTGCCATGTTGCTCTTCCACCAGTTGAGCGCGTCCGGTGGTGCGCAGAATCTCGACTTGGCGGAAATCTTCACCAAAGTCAAGCTGACCAGGCTTGATTTCCTCTTGAAAATCAATGGGATGCTCTTCCAACTCGTGAATTTCAATGAACATCAGGCACCCCCCGCGCCGCCCAACCACGTACCGCGAAGACCGCGGAAGTACACTCGGAAGAGCAATTTCACCGTAAAAGCAGAACTTAAGAATAAAGGCCGTGGAAAAGAGTGTCAAGGAAACCAGGTCTGGGCATACCAAAACGCGCCTCGCGCGCTACCCTTTTGAATCTTGCTGTTTGATCCGGCTGAAGGCAAGACCAAAGGCCACGTTATTATGACTGCACTCGAAATCGCCATGAGTGAAAACCCCGGCAAACGGTCGGGTGCACAAACTATTTATCCTCTCTTCACCTCATCGATTCTGCTGCTGGCATTTCTGCTTCGCCTCTGGAAAGCTTCCGGAACATTCCTGAACCTCGACGAAGCCATGCACTTTCTGGCCGCGAATAAACCTTCTCTGTCAGAGGCTTACCAGGCAAGTCTGGGTTTGGCGCACCCGCCTCTCCTTATTTTGTTATTAAACGTCTGGCGGAAGCTGGGGACATCGGAGTTGGTGCTGCGACTTCCGTCTGTGTTCGCCGGCACAATTTTCTGCTGGATATTCCTCAAATGGCTGACCCGCGTGTTGGGCCCGGTTTGCGGATGTGTCGGGCTCATCCTAATAGCATTCCTCCCGCCTTTCGTCGAACTTTCATCAGAAATCCGGCAATACGCTTTGCTGCTTTGCTTCACGATGGCGGCGACCTATATCCTTGAGCTGGCTCTGGACGAAACCTCTACAGGCAACATGGTCTTGTTTTTCGTGCTTCTCTATCTCTCCATGCTCACCCATTTTTCCGCGCTTCTCTTCGCCGGTGCGGCCGCCGCCTACTCGGCGTGGCGCCTGACAGGTGTTCGTGCCGGGCACCATTTAATCGGAACCTGGATAGCGGGCCAGGTCGGATGCGCGGGACTCTTTACTTATCTTTACCTTACGCACATCACGAAACTAAAGAACAGCCCAGCGGCGAAACATATGGGAGTACTTTTAGGAAATTCCTATTTTCACCCCGCACGGGACCATGTTGTTCCATTCGCATTTGCCAGAACTTTCGGAGTTTTTCAATATATCTTCGGACAACTTGCAATCGGCGATATCGCCGCCATCATGTTTCTTGGCGGGATCGGACTGCTGCTGAGGGGAAAAGGAACTGAACGTCTGAAAATTGAAGACGACGGGATATATTTTTCGCGCCAGTTGGCAGTTTTTCTAATCCTGCCATTTGTGATCACTTGCGTGGCTGCGATGGCCGATCTGTATCCGTACGGGGGAACGCGGCATTCTGCATTCATGATGCCTTTTGCAGTGACGGGGATCAGCTTGGCGATTGCAAGATTAACTCGCCAACGTCTGGTCACGGCGGTTGGCGCCTCGATTTTTATCGTCGTGGTCTGCCAGATCTTTGGCACCCCTCACCGTCCGTACATGCATCGTGCAGATCAGCGCCGCCCTAATATGACGCAGGCAATAGACGCCATTCGGCGCCAGGTTTCACCGGGCGGAACTATCTTCGTCGATTTTCAGACAAACTTCCTGCTCAGATTTTATCTTTGCCCTGATGCCGGTCCCGGCGTGTTCTCTACGGCAGGCTTCCGGGAATACTCTTGCGATTCTTATCGCGTCATCTCGACAAGTTCCGACACCAGCGTTTTAACGGCAGATATTTTCGCGCAGCAATGGGTCGCCATGCAGGCAGTCTCTAACTTGAAACCGGGCGACCCAATCTGGATATTTCAGGCAGGGTGGGACACAACCCTGGCGCGGGATTTACCCAAGACTGTACCGCAATTTAACGATCTCAATCCCCAGTCTTTCGGGCTCAATATTTCACTGTTCAAGCTGATCGCTAAAGTCTCCGGTTCGTGACGAAGCAGAATAGGCTGCGACTTTGTTCCGCGGCCGGCTACGTCTCGCGAGAAATCATCGGGAAACTGAGTGGCTAAGAAAGTCCATCCCGTTGCTATTTCAACTCTTGCAACTTCTGGGTGGCGAACTGGGCGACATCGGTGGCGGGATTTTCCTTTTGCATTTGTTCGTAGATGCGTTTAGCTTCCGCGGGCTGCTGAGATGCACTGTAGGTATCAGCCAATTCCATTTGTGCCGTTGCTTTGCTCACGGTGCGAGCTGGCTTGGCGATCAAGGAATTATACAGGTCGATGGCATCCTTGGTGCGGTTGGTATTGCGGAACACCGTGGCGAGTGCCATCTTTGCCAGGGCGGCAAGATCGTCGTTGTGAGAGGAAGCAACTTGCTTTAGCTCCCTTTCCGCCATGCCATTATCTCCAAGCTGAGAAGCGCTGAGGCCCATGAAATAGCGGGCAAATTCCCCTGTCCGAGTATGCGGATAGCTGTCCACAATTGCCTGAAATTGTTTCTGGGCTTGAGTCGCGCGTTCTTTGGCGGAGGCGAAGCTGGGTGCATCGGGCTCCGCGGGCGCTCCCGCAGGGCGTATCGGGGTGTCTAGTGTGCGGATCGCCTGATTCAACTGAATGCTGGCCTTCTGATCCTGTTGGTTCAGGTAATACCAGCCACCAACCGCAATCGCCAATACCACAGCTAGCGTCACTCCTCCGAAGACTAGCCTAGTTTTGTGTTCGACGGTCCAGTGAACCGTGGCTTCAGCCGCTCCGATTGTGGCCCGGCTGAAACGATCCTGCTTCAATTGATGACGGGTTTCTGCGCGCACGAATTTCCCTTCTAGATAACGATTGTCCTTTAAATGATAGCCCTGAGTCTAACGGCAAACTATGGCAGCGTCAAAGATTGACAGTGCATCGCGAGTCGGGGAATCTCCAGTTCGTAAAATTCGGCAGCACACACGAAAGCCGCCAAGTAACTGGCGGCCTGCGAGCGATGGTCAAAAGTGACGTTTAGCGCGAAGTTTCTTCCAGAATTCCCTGCTCCAGCTTCTCCTGACACTCGATACAATGCCGGGTCCAAGGCACGGCTTCGAGCCGTTTGGCGTTGATCTCCTTGCCGCACGCGATGCATTCCCCAAACTCGCCTTCGCGCAAACGCTCGAGCGCGCCATCTACCATCTGTAAAAGCTGGCGGTCGTTGTTGCTTTGATGAAAGAGGAATTCCTTGGTGTAAGAACTTGCGGCCCGGTCCGCGATGTCTTGGGCAGAACCCTCGTCTACCGTACGGCCGTCTTGTTCCGTACGAGTGACCATTCGGCGCAATTCAACCTGACGGGATTCGAGTCGCTTCTTAAAGTAGTCCAGTTTTTTCTTTTCCATTTTATAAACCTGCGATAACAAACTCGCGGCCCTTAGGCCGCGTCCTTAATGCGCCGATTCGGTTGACTGAACGAAAATGATATGCGCTCAAATTGAGATGCGTCAACTGGCCCAGAGGATTCTTTCTAGTGGATATGCACAGGGGTGGTTGGATGGCAAAGACACCGCCACTACGCCTACCGGGGCAAGGCATCAGGCATCGCTGCCAGCGCGTAGCCCATCACCGCCATCGCAGTTGCGTTCTCCTGCAATTCCCGAGGCACGATCTTGTCTAAAGTATCGGCAGCGGTGTGATGATAGTTGAAATAAATGCGCCCATCTTGCAGGAGGCCGAAGGCGGGTACGCCTTGCTTGGCCAGTGGCTCAATGTCCGCTTCCGGACTTTCGCTACTCCGTTCGATGAGGTTTGCGCCGAACTGCTTCAGAATTTCTTGCACAGGCTGGAGACTGGCTTCCGCCTTGGGTGTTATTTTAGCTCGGAACCCCATGGGGTGAGATGCACCGAGGTCGCTTTCGAGTGCCGCCACATGATTGCTAATTTCTGTCGCATGGGCCTTAGCGTATTCCAAATGGCCGCGGCCGAGGTTTTCTTCGTCAATCCAGGCGATGACTCGCAGAGTGCGTTTCGGCCGCAGATGAAGTTGCTGGAGCAGCTGCGCCGTTTCCATCGCAACGGCAACTCCGGCCGCGTCGTCGATGGCGCCAGTTCCCAGATCCCACGAATCAAGGTGTCCCGAGACAATCACAATCTGCTCGGGGTGTTCGGATCCTTTGAGATCGCCCACGACGTTGTAGGTGTTTACTTCTTCGGCAGTTTGCGAGGTCAATATGAGGTGTATGCGAACTTTTCCCTGCGCTGTCAGATGCGCGATCAGATCTGCATCTTCGCTGGTAACGGCTCCAGCCGGAATGTCGCTGAACCGGCTACCGCCGGTATGTGGCAGGCGGTAATCAGCTCCGCCTACCGATCTGACGAGGGAAGCTATCGCGCCCAACTCAGAGGCCCGTTTTGCGCCTTGACCGCGATAGGCCACGGCTTCCTCGTAAGCGTTACCGGCAAAACCGTCCGCTGCTTTTAATTTGTCGAAAGCTACATTGAACAGAACGATCTTTCCCGCGACGTTTGCCCGGCCCAAGCGATCCAGATCGTCAAAACTATTTACCACTACGATTTCTCCGGTAATTCCCTCTGGCGGCGTCGGGTGATTACCGCCCAGGGCTGTGAGCACTATTTTTTGAAGGGTCCCGCTAGCCTGGCCCGGATATTCCACGAGCTCAGCGGTCTCCGCCCCTCGCGTCCATCGTCGCGCCGGTACGGGCTCGAGACGAACATCCAGTCCCAGCTTGCGCATTTCACCTGCTACGTATTCGATTGCGGCTTGAGCCTGGGCAGACCCCACGGGCCGCGGCCCGATATTTTCAGTGATGTGGGCCACCTGGCGGTAGGCGTAATCGTCAGTCAATCCTGCGTAGCGAATGGCAGTAAGCTCCTGGAGTAACACCGCGGGCAGGGAGGCGGCGACGCGTGATTCCTTGCGTTCGTAATCCGAATTGATGGAGGTGGTTGGTTTCTGGGCGAGAAGGACGCCGGGTGTGATGCCTACCAATAGGAGCCAGCTTAGGTTTCGCATGCAGAACTAAGATTACCGCAATCGGTAGTCCACCGTTTTGAGCCGCAGCGGCACGCGGCATGAATTGCCTGCACGCAAAAAATGGCCCCATTTCTGGGGCCATTTTAAAAGAGGCTAGATGGAGGGTTAAATCAGGAATGGCGACGCAGAGAGCCGATCCGCGATCGGGCCGGCAAAGAGAGATCGAATGAAGCAAGTGAAGGTCATTCTTGTCAGCGGCCTCTTTTGTTGCGTTTACGAGAAGCACTTGCTCAACCAAAGCGAGCCACGGCGAACGGTACAAGGTGGAAGCCAGCAAACTCTTAATATTGTGTAGTTTGCGGGAGATTAGAAATCGTCATCAACCACGAGGAGGCGGTGCCCAGGACACTTGAGGTGCATAATCCTGCATATTGGCTGCAAGCCCTGAGCGAAAAAAGAAAGACCCTCGGCGAGAGTCGAAGGTCTTTTTCGAACCAGGATAGAGGCCGATTCAGGAGTTGCCGGCGACCATCCGAAGCTTCCCGGGCAGAAAATGATAAGGTGGCCACGGTCCGCTGATCGCTAGCTCGCAGTTTTTTAACTGCTTGGCCGCGCTGTTGTACCGATTCTGATATTTTTCGACAGACTTGGAGTCGATCAGGTGGGCGATATCGATCAGCATGCCGTTGGAGTCGACTCGCTTGCAACTGATCTCTTCTTCCAGTGGATTGAATAACTTATGGACTTGTACGGAGAGAGCACGCGCTTTGGTTCGACGCTCCCGGTCCTGAGACGCTTTCTCCCGCAGCTTAATCAGATAGTCTCCGCCGACCGTATCTGGCAGAATCACGTCCGCCATCGCTTCGCGTAGGGATCCGTCCTTTACCCGGAGTTTCAAGTGCATCTCGGCCTTGCCACGCAGCCGGGCAACGCTTAAACCAAATGTCCGGCGATTCGTTCGAACAGCTTGGCGTAGAGCCTCGTCAGTATCGAAAATCGTCCCAAAGCGGAATGGCAGTACGGTTCCACTGCGGAAACACACGCTAACCACCCGCGCGTGTTCAAGCACATTCTTTTCACCGAATTGCGCGTCATCGCGCGCATATTCGCTGACTACTATGTTGAATTCTCCGCTGGGATAGGCCAGTACAGTAGCACCATTCACGCCCTGAACCCCATCTACCAGGGAAGGACGACGAGAACGAGTGCCGTTAGCTAGGGTCTGTTGCTCGGTGATGCAATAAGCGTACCACGCCATAAGGTCTCTCCGAACCTGTTGCGAGGCGAGATTAGAGTCACCCCACGCATACTATTGACTACGTTTTTGAACCGTTTGGAAGAAAGGGCGTACAGCGACGAGATTGGACGCTTACTGCCGCGTCCTATGTGCATATTACCTTGGTTATACCTAAAAATGCAACCTTTTCGTGGCAGGGAGCATCTTCGTCCTCGCCAACCGAGGAACCTGCTGCGACCAGATTGAACTACTCTGATCTAAAACTGCGGTGTTCGACTCACGTCGTTCCATACTGACCATTCGACCTCGCCACCAAGAAACTGTTCTATTTTGAACAGCTTGCTCGCTGTTTACTCTGCATTCTGTTCGAGTGAGAACCAAACGGCACCGATCGTCAACCATCCACTGCCCGAGTTGTGGTGCCAAGCCCGGACAGAAATGTGAACTTGCCACCGGTATGCTGCGGACCGTCCCGCATTTAGCTCGGAGTCTCGCAGTTCGGGAACAGAGAAAAGAACGAAAACCCAGTCATCGGAATCTGTAAATATGCGGTCGAGGCATGGTGGTCTTACTGCCTTTGCGTCCTGTGCTCGCAACAATTATTCTGTACCCTAGCGTACGTTATAATCAGCAATCATGAAGCCGGTTGCAACGCTCAGGAAAAAAAGTGAGTTCAGCCCCAAGGTTTTTCTGGCCACGATTGGCGACGGCCGCAAACTGTTGGCGGTCAAGAAGAAACAAGTAATCTTTTCACAAGGCGAGGCGGCGGACGCTGTTTTCTACATCCAAAGGGGTCAGGTCAGACTTACGGTGGTCTCAAAGGCTGGCAAAGAAGCGACTATCGGGATCGTGGGTAAAGAGAATTTTTTTGGTGAGGGATCGCTTGCTGGTCAAGTCCTGCGGATGGGATCGGCAGCTGCCATGACGGATTGCGAACTCCTCCGGGTGGAAAAGAAGGCCATGATGACGGCACTTCACCGCGAGCGAACGTTATCTGACTTATTCGTGGCTTACCTATTGGCACGCAACATTCGTTACGAAGAAGATTTGGTTGACCAGCTTTTCAATTCCAGCGAAAAGAGACTTGCCCGTATCCTTCTATTGCTGGCTCATTTCGGTAAAGAGAGCGTTCCAGAAGCAGTCGTGTCCAAAATCAGTCAAGAAACCCTGGCTGAAATGGTCGGCACAACTCGTTCCCGAGTCAGTTTCTTCATGAACCGGTTCAGAAAGCTGGGTTTCATACATTATGCCGGCGGAGCCAAAGGCGGGGTGCAGGTTCATAGTTCACTGCTCAATGTTGTTCTGCACGACT
>Ga0070711_100000209_pt1 | contig 30939 bp, 37 predicted proteins | sample LARL53metaG_FD_65452 | JGI IMG/M metagenome (GOLD analysis project Ga0070711, IMG submission 65452) | Corn, switchgrass and miscanthus rhizosphere microbial communities from Kellogg Biological Station, Michigan, USA - LAR L5-3 metaG | ecosystem: Host-associated > Plants > Roots > Rhizosphere ... | reverse complement strand
TTGGCACATTCCTTGCCGCGTTTGTGAAATGAATTATGGCCACATCTCCTACATCGAATGTGTGTCCTTTTCCTGGTGAAGTTACCCATCGAAGTGGTGCCTTTAGTCATACTAATTCACTCACTAAATACTAGACTGGTGGAGGAGATATTATGACCACATTGTCACCTCTAACGACGATAGTCCCTAGGTCATTAGATTTTCCTTCATCCAGAATTTCTACGGATTCTTCCAGCAGCAGATTCATATGCTGATCGAATCCCTGAAGATTTCCCCTGATAACCTTCCCACCCTTCAATTTTATAAGCACTACTTTGCCAAGACTTTCATCCAAAACTTTTACTGCCATGTCTACCGACAAGAATAATTGTACCTATAAGTAAGGCAGATGGGAGGTATATATTAAAATTTCATTGCTGAGGTAATTCTGAAATGATATGTACAAGATTTCCGACTATTTCATTTAGAAGAGTCTCACCCTTTTCCTTGCTGGCGCTACGAGGGTCTCCCCATATCCCGTTGCCAGTCACCTTCGGAAATGAACCCGGTATGGTGGTTATAGACGAATACGCAATTCTTGATTTAGACAATTTCCTCAGATTTGGTTCTGCCTTATCCATTCTCACTAAATTAGGCGAGATGGCCAATAGTAGTGACGTTTCAACTTCGCCTGCATGATCGAGTTCTCTGTGCATCCCATTCCAGTAATTAATTGCAAATATGCCAAATCCAGTACTGAACTTTGCGTCCAAATTCTGTGAGATGTATTGCAGGACCCCGGTATTTCCATGATGACCGTTTATAAAGATAATCTCTTTAATTCCTTGGCCAGAAAGTGAAGCACATACTTCACACAATAGGTCTGATAGGGTGGAGTTTCTTAAAGACACGTTGAACATTGGTAGATGTTCGAAAGATACCCCGTACGATATCACCGGCAAAATAAAACTCTTAATTTCATCGGCTACGAGGGTCGCAATTCGCTCTGATATTAGACTGTCAGTAGACACTGGTAGGTGGGCACCATGTTGCTCAAGTGAACCTACAGGGATTATTGCACGACGAGTCCTTCTGAGACGTCTACGAAACTCATGGTGGCTAATGTTATAGATCGGTACCGACATCTCTTAGGATACCAGATTTTGCTCATTTATCAACTTTATACACTAGAGGTTGAATCCTCAATTGTTTGACAGGCCTACTTCGGAAAGAGACTTTGAAAAAATAAAAGTTCAGAAGTCCCCCGCGATATGTACTCTTCCCCAGTAAACCTCCAGTTTTCCATCCAGATACATTCTAGTGGCCTTAAGGAGAGTTTCGGCTTCCAGGGATTGTCCTTTTTGTCGAATAGTGTCCAATGTGTCAATCTCCTTAACTCTAAAGGAGTCCTGATATATGATAGGCCCTTGGTCGAGGTCCACAGTAACAAAATGTGCCGTACAGCCCACTATCTTTGCTCCGCGTTCGTACGCCTGTACGTAGGCATAAGCGCCAGGAAATGCAGGCAAAAGCGACGGATGGATATTAATTATCCTGTTTGGATATCGCCATACGAAATTAGGGCTCAGTATGCGCATATAGCGTGCGAGAATAATGAGATCAATGTTGTACTCTTCAGTTAGTTTCAAAATCTTGTTTTCAGCAATCATGGGTTCTTGTTTGTCATCGATGATATGAAATGGAATCCCACTTCTCTCCGCTATTGGACGCAAGGTGCCCTCACTGCCTATGATGACTGGTATACTTGCGCTGATTGACCCGCCCTCATTAGCTTCTAGGATTCTTAGAAGACAGTTTGGTTCTTTGCTCACGAAGATCGCCAAGTTTCTAATCCGATTTGGCTCCTCATAATGGACTCTAATTTCCATCCCTAATTTTTTTGCTAAAGAACGCATTTCAAGGTCGATTTTTTTTCTGTTGATTGTTCGAAAAGAGGCCTCGAGTTGCATTCCGAACAATCCCCGCACAACATTCTGATTAACCTGCTCTATATTACCACCAATTCTGAAAATGAAATTCGTGATTTCTGCAACAACTCCTTTGCGATCCTTCCCTACCACTGTAACCTCGATAAGGGTCTTCGACACAACCATTGCTAGATGTTCAAGCTCAAATGATGGTGATAAACCTTCTATCGTAGACAAACCTTTAAATTTCTAACTATGAAAAATAAAAACAAGATATTTGACGATAACTTCTTGTGGCGGCCGACTTAACTTGTTGGTGAATAAAGCATCTACAGATGTGATCATTGGCTTTAGAAATTAGCACAGGATATTTGCTCCATGAAGCAACACGACAAAGGCAGTAAGCATTATGATTATAACAAGCCCACTGGAAAATGTGTAGTTTGTTACACATTGTCGGGTTGGCATTGTGTTGACTGCAATAATGATTTTTGTCAAACTCATTTTAAGGCGCATAAAGAAAATAATGCCTGCATACATACGGTGAATTAGAGCCCAGTTGTCTCCTTGCTAGATTCCGATCACATGAACACCTTGTGGGGTTGGCAATTCTCAGGGGAATATTGGAAGAGAGACATCGAGCGTATCACAGTCTGCAGAAATTGGGGCAAAACGGACGCTGGTAGGCACCTAGGTGACTGCGGGGGGTGGGATTCGAACCCACGAATTCCTTAGAAACAGGGTTCTAGGAACCAGTCACTAATCCGTATACCTAGCTCATTCTAAGCCTCGCACTTCTCCAATTGAGAAAGACCTGCGCCGTTGGCCAGGCTTGGCAACCCCCGCACATTCAACCCCCCACAATGATCAATTTATCTATTATTCTATAATACTATCTAGTTATGCAATTCTTGTTGTTCGTACTTCAATTGGACATTGTGAGCCGATGCTGATATACTTGCTTAATTATCAACAATCGATCTTAGCTTAGGTATCAGATTAGACATTGTTACAGGCTTCTTGATGAAATGCTTCACATCAATAGATGGTAAAACCTTACCAAACTCTTCTTTGGTAATTTCAAAGGCCGTAATGAATGCGATTTTCATTGCTGGGTTCCTCTGTTTTATATGTCGATATAGTTCGAAACCATTCATTTTTGGCATTCTAATATCGGTAAGGACTAGATCATAATAGTCGGTAGGGTGGCTGTTGAAGGCGTTCAAAGCTGACTCACCGTCGTAGAAAGCATCGACTTTGAAATTAGCGTCATTTGATTCGAGATCTCTTTTTATTATACGTAAAATATCCTTCTCATCGTCAACAACCATGATTCTAAGAGGTAAGTCCCTCTCGCGAGGCGGGTCGTTGAACATAAACATTTCTCGAAAAATCTCATATATATTACTATCATGGGAGTTACAAGGAAATTGAGTTTAGGAAATGACCAAAACTAAGTAGCTGCTCTTTTCGATTTGTGGTGGTATCCTGAATCAAGCCATTCTGTTGGATCGAACCATCAAATGAACGTTCGTCTAGCTCTTCACTTTTCAGAGTCCAGACAAGAATTTACTCTTAGTTTGGAAGAGCATATTCGAAGCACTGGAAAACAGAGGTGTGTGGTGGAAGGGATTTTCTTTGAGAAAAGGCATAAGACTTTTGACCTATGCCAGGATTCGATTCTCAACAGGTAGAATAGCAACAGTAATAAATTATTCATACCCGCATTCGGTGAAGAAGATAGTGCAATTCGGCAAGGGCAGGTTATTTGGAACCAACGGCGTGAGGGGAGTTTTTGGTAGGGAATTCAGCCTGGATTTGATTGTCGATCTTTCATACTCCCTGGCGACATACTACAAAAATGGCCCAATTATTGTAGGATGCGATGGAAGGCAGTCTAGTCCAATTATCTCACGCGTAGTACGCTCGACACTCAACTCCGCGGGCATGGATGTACGTGATGCTGGATTAGTTCCCACCCCCTGTCTACAATATGCAGCCAAGTATCTTGATTACGGTGGTGGAATAATGATAACTGCATCCCATAATCCGGCTGAATATAACGGGATTAAGCCAAGCGCTGCTGACGGTGTAGAGATTTCAAGAGAAGACGAATTAGAGGTTGAACTGATTTTTGACTCAAAGAGGTTTTCTAAAATCGATGGATATGGGACGGATTTTCCTGACCATACGGTAATCAATTCATACTTGGACGAAGTCGTCAAGTTAATCGATATCCAGACGATTCGAGAACGAAGTTTTACGATTGCCCTAGACATCGGAAATGGTGTACAGGCAAAAGTAGCCCCCTTACTTGCAGAGAAATTAGGATGTAAGATTGTTGCCCTAAATAGTAATATAGATGGCACATTTCCAGCTCGGGGCTCAGAACCGACACCCAATAATCTGCAAATTCTCTCAAGCGTTGTGAGGGGTGCGAAAGCAGACCTAGGTGTGGCATATGATGGCGATGGAGATCGTAGTATATTCTGTGATGAAAACGGAGTAGTACACCCTGGCGACAGAACAGCAGCCACAATCGTGAAACAATTGCTGAATAGGAAGCATAGTGGAGCGGATGTGGTATGTCCGATAAACACCACGATGGCTGTTTCCATAGTTGCAAATGAAGCTGGTTCAAAAGTTATTCATACAAAAGTCGGGAGCGTCGAAGTATCACGAGAGATGGTCAAGAGAAAATCGATAATTGGCCTAGAAGAAAATGGTGGGTTCATGTATGGGAAACTAAATCAAGTCAGAGACGGCGTCATGACAACAGCACTTGTCTTGGATATGATGGCAACACAAAAACAAACACTTTCTACTCTGATATCGTCGTTACCAAAAATATTTCAATACAAAACGAAATTTAGATGCAACAAAAAGTTAGCAAATGATGTTGTACAAGCGTGTCTGAAACATGGCAGCTTTCAGAAAGTTGAAACTCTAGATGGCGCAAAGATCTGGATAGACAACGACACCTGGGTGATGGTCAGACCGAGTGGTACCGAGCCTTTAGTTAGAATGTATGCAGAGTCTACCGATGAAACACTGCTGAATTCAAAAGTGAAAGAATATCGAAGACTTATTGAAGCCACAATCAAAAGGAATTAATGACTCGCAATAGACAACACTTTTAATACTCCTATTATTCTTTTAGAGAAGGCTAAGATGATCCCAACGGGTGATAATTAAAGTATGAGTAAACCATATTACGTGAAGTTTGAAACTCCAAAAGATCTAGTTAATGCCGTATATGAGACTGTACGTATTGCAAAGCAGAGCGGAAAGGTAAGAAAAGGTACGAATGAAACCACCAAGGCAATCGAACGTGGGAGCAGTAGATTGGTGGTCATTGCAGAAGACGTGGAACCTCCTGAGGTTGTTGCCCACTTGCCAATTCTCTGTGAAGAGAGGAATGCGGCGTACATTTTTGTACCTAGCAAGCAACAGCTTGGTGCTTCACTTGGAATAGATGTAGGTTCTGCCGCCGCAACTATTTTGGATGCAGGAGAAGGTCAGCATATCCTTGAACAAGTGGTAAGCTCTATTTCGTCAATCAAGGCCAAAAAAGGTTAGTCTTTAAATGAGTAAGACATCAGAAGAAAAGGTAATACCTGCTGAGGTGATCCAAATTGTTGGCAGAACGGGTATTGCAGGCGAGGTTATACAAGTAAGGGTTAGAGTTTTGGAAGGAAAAGACAAGGGTCGTATATTAACTAGAAATGTCAAAGGTTCGGTCAGGATGAACGATATCCTGATGCTTAGGGAAACAGAGAGAGAAGCGCGGAAGATAAAGTGATATCTGGCGCATTATTATGTAGGTGTTGGTGTAGGATTTGAGCAAGACGGCGACCTCAGTACGTAATTGCTTTTTCTGCGGCAAACATGTGACTACGGGCCAAGGGACAATGCTTGTCAAAAATGACGGCTCGATTCAATGGACATGTTCTAATAAATGTAAAAAGAATCTCCGAAAGTTGAAACGTGACCCACGAAAGTTCAAATGGACCACAAAATACGTGAAAGGTGGTATTAAGGTAAGAAAGTAATACGATGGTAATAGAACAGACTCTTATCGTCGTGAAGCCTGATGGCTTTAGACGACATTTAACAGGTAGAATTCTCGTTAGGTTTGAGGAAAAGGGTTTCCAGATAAAAAACTTGACGTCATTTAATTTTACAACAGAAAAGGCTCAAGAGTTCTACGCTTTGCATAGAGATAAGGCATTTTTTGCTGATTTAGTGAAGTTCATTTCATCTGGTTTAGTCATTGCATGTGTACTTGAAGGACCAAACGCAATCAATACCGTAAGAATAATGATAGGATCAACAAAATCTTTTGAGGCAGCGCCTGGAACCATTAGAGGTGATTTTGGAGTAGGCATAACTGACAATGTCATACATGCGTCAGATTCGTATGAAAGCTTCATAAAAGAGTCCCGAGTCATTTTTGATCGTATCATATAAGTGCAGTTCAGACAACCCGTCGTAGTCGTTTTGGGTCATGTAGACTCTGGCAAGACTTCTTTGCTAGATAGGATACGAGGGACGGCTGTCCAAGCCCGGGAGATTGGAGGTATTACACAGCATATTGGAGCAAGCTTCTTTCCGATTGAAACAATAAAGGAGATTACAGGACTGCTGTACCAAAAACTGGCAAAGGCTGAAACTCAGATTCCAGGTTTGCTTGTGATAGACACCCCAGGACATGAGGTCTTCGCTAATCTGAGAATGCGTGGAGGTTCAGCGGCAGATCTTGCGATAGTTGTTGTTGACGTAAACAAGGGATTTGAACCTCAGACCATCGAAAGTGTAGGCATCCTTGCAAAAAGAAAGGTACCGTTTGTCGTTGCCCTAAATAAGATTGACGTCGTTACTGGCTGGCGTAAATCGAATCAATTAAAGAATAAAGTTTCTTTCATCACGGATGAAATCAAAGAACAGGATAGTTCCGTGCGCACGCTGTTAGATGAAAAAATATACGAGGTAGTAGGTGCGCTTTCAAGAATGGGTTACAATTCAGAAGTATTTTGGCGAGTGAAAGATTTCGCAAGAGAGCTAGCAATAGTTCCTGTGAGTGCTGTCACGGGGGTTGGAATACCTGAATTACTTGCGGTATTAGTCGGTCTTGCACAGCAATATATGGCGACCAAGTTGGAAAGACACGATGGAGTAGCAAGAGGAATAATCCTTGAAATCAACGAAGAAATAGGTTTGGGGCCTACTGCGAATACTATCATTCTAGATGGAGTATTAAGACAAGGCGATAATATTGTGTTGGCGAAAAGAGATTCTGCCATAGTTACTAGGATCAAGTCGTTGCTCTTACCAAAACCGCTAGATGAGATGCGAGACCCGAGAGACAAATTTAGACCGGTTACAGAGGTAATTGCTGCAGCCGGTGTAAAAATAACAGCACCAGATCTGGACGGTGTGCTAGCGGGAAGTCCGCTTTATGTTCTAAGGCCTGGAGAGAGTGAAGAGAAAATCAAGACGATAGTGGACTCAGAAATTAAGAGTGCTTTCATTGACACTACTTCTAATGGAGTTATACTAAAGTGCGATACGATTGGGTCTATTGAGGCAGTTACAGACCTCCTCAAAAGGGAGAACATTGCTATCCAGCGGGCAGATATTGGGACGATCACAAGGAGGGATGTTATTGCTGCATCTGCGGTAAGAGAAAAGGACAGATACGTGGGTGTGGTCCTTGGATTTAATGTAAAAACGTTAGAAGATGCACAAAAGGAATCGCAGGAACGAAATGTCAAGATCTTCAATGATAGAATAATATATAATTTAATGAGATCATATACAGATTGGATTAAGTTCCAAAAAGAACATGAAGATTCTATTTTATTTAACGAGATAGCACCGGTTTGTAAATTTCAATTTTTGAAGGGGTTCATATTTAGACGAAACGATCCTGCTGTATTTGGGGCAGAAGTTCTAGTGGGTAAGCTTAGACAGAAAGTGCGAGTTATGAATGACCGAGGTAAGAAGATAGGTGTAATACATCAAGTTCAAGAAAATGGCAAATCGATAGACGAGGCGAGCAAAGGGATGCAAATTGCGGTCTCAATTAGAGGCCCAGTAATTGGAAGACAAATTAATGAAGGAGATGTTTTCTATACCGACCTTAATAGCAAGGAGGCAAAAATGCTCGTAGAACGCTTTAAGGTACGATTGAATCCCGAAGAGGAAGACGTCTTTGGCAAAATCTTATTGTTGAAAAGAAACGAAGATCCCGCTTTCGGCTACATATAGACCAGGGGGCTTCACTCAGGTAGCACAATACAGTTTATCAGTTGCTATTGGTATTTTTGCAATAATCCTTCTAAGCCTTTTTCTCCGACCGCACCCACTGCCCTATCTATTGCCTTACCGTTCATGAATATGATAAAGGTAGGAATCGCGTACACGTCGAATTTCATTGCGACTGCTTGACTGTCATCGACATTCAACCGAGCAAACCTAACTTTCTCCGCATATTTTTTGGCCAATTTGTCGAAGATAGGTAGCATGAATTGACACGGCCCGCACCAAGTTGCCCAAAAATCCACCAATACGGGTTTGGTTCCACCCACTATTTCATAAAAATTATTCTCAGATAGCTCCATTAGCGCCTGATTTGTACCAGGATGCGGACTAGGACCTTTTTTTTCTTCACTCATAAGACAAAGATTAAAGCGGCAATTTGCTATTTAAGATTTTGTAACGGTTCAATCGGCCGAGTCTCGACATCGCAATCTCAGAGGTCCAGTAGATAGCGAATGATCACATTTTTGCAATCTTGCTTTATTTCCATCTCATGATAAGTTACGCCTTTAATTTCTATCTTGTAGTGGTGCTTCTCTAGGTCAATTTGTTCGCCCTTTGCAATTCCTTTGATCAAGTATGCACCATTGCTTTGTGATATTATAACCTTTAAATCTGAAACGACGATCTTGTCTACTAATATCAATAACATGACCTTCTCCAGCCAATTGTACAGCAGACTCTCAAGATCATGTCCCTCGGCGTAAATATCGAACTCTTTATCAGGAATCACCTCGGATAATTCAAACATCGCATTGACTAGAGCACGGGCAGAATTTGCAAAAGCAACTTCCAGCGAGTTCCCATATGCCTCGACAATAACATCAGTCATATGGTCCAAATATCGAAAGCCGGTTCTTGACACTATGCTTGATTTTTGCTTTATAATATTATAATTGATCGCAAAATCTAAATGCCAACATAGAATTTTCTTGAGTATGAAGTTAGAGCTTCCACGAGGGATGCGAGACCTCGAATCAGACGAGCTCTTTGGAATCAATTACATCAAAGAGAAATTCTTTGAGACCACAAGGTTATTCAATTTTAAAAGTATAGAACCGTCACCTGTTGAAATGCTTGCCACCCTTGAGGCAAAGGCCGGCCCTACGATATCCAACGACATTTACAGTTTCATAGATAAAGGGGAGCGGAATATTGCTTTAAGGTTTGACCTCACTGTCGGGTTAACACGCTTTATCGCATCAAGACGGGATTTGAAAATGCCGGTTAAAATTGCTGCATTTGCTGGCGTATGGAGGTACGACGAGCCACAGGCAGCACGATACAGGTATTTCCACCAATGGGATATAGAGGTTTATGGTTCATTTAGTTTGGAATCCGATGCGGAAGTAATAGAGTTTGTTTCGACCTTTCTTAAGAAGCTTGGATTGAGGGTGATCATTGAGATAAATGATCTTCAGTTGATTGAGGAATATATTCGAAGAGTGCTCAGCGTTTCTGATCAAAAGCTAATCCATGAAATGCTGAGAGCGCTGGACAAGGTTTCGAAAAAGAGCATTCAAGAAGTTCTAAATGAATATTCAAGCAGAATAAACTCTACTCTATTACGTAACTTACTAGAATCTTCTAGGATCAAGGGGAGTCTTGAAGAGGTTAGGGCAAATTTAGACCCAAAGAACCACATAAGCTGGCGCAAATTAGAAGAGTTAATGGATTCTTTGAAGTCGCGAAAAGTAGACGACACTAGGATCAACATGGGAATTGTGCGAGGACTAGATTACTATTCTGGAGTGGTCTTTGAAGCATTTGATCCCCTTGTTGATGTTGGGGCCTTGGTAGGTGGTGGGAGATATGACACCTTGACTGACGCATTCGGAAGGAAGGAACTTGGTGCCTCAGGTGCAGCTGGGGGAGTCGAAAGAATAGTGCTGGCGATGCAAAAACGAGGGCTTTTGGAGAAGCTAAATACTCCAATCGTCTACATTGCCCACACTACTCTTAGTGTTAGAAAACATGCCCTCGAAATTGTCTCAGATCTTAGGAAATCCGGTATTTGTACCGATTATGACATTCAGGGAAGGCCTATTAGAAGACAACTAGAAGATGCATACACTAAAAACCCACTTGTAATAGTCCTCGTTGTCCAGGGGGAGATAGAGTGTGGGCTTGTAACTATAAAGAACATGAAGAACCGTACCGAAACTAAATTAAATGTGAATCAACTGCAAGAAGCTGTCTGGAAGTTGTTACCCCAGAGTAGCTGAACCAGGATTCCATACAGTCTAGCTACCATGCGCAGGATAGGTCGTATTGGGGCTTCGCCTGCATCGTCGTCTAGTCTATCTTGGATATCGATATCAATCTGGTTTTCGGTGTCTTTCAGCAGTTTTTGGGTAACAAAGATTCTTATGAGAATGCCTTACCTCCCGTAACAGCTGGCGAGGACGGTTGGTCGATTCTATCTCTCAAGACGTATTGATTATTGGCTCAGGCCTAGCCGGGTTAAGAGCGGCTATTTCTTCGGCTGCTACAAACGAGAAACTGAAGATCGCAGTAGTCTCTAAGGTTCAAGTGATGCGATCTCACTCTGTGTCTGCGGAGGGCGGAACTGCAGCTGTTCTTTTCGAAGAAGAAGGAGACAACCAAGAATCTCATATTTACGATACTATCAAGGGCAGCGACTTTCTTGCAGATCAGGACGTTGCTGAACGACTAGTACATGATATGCCTTATGAAATTTATCAGCTAGACCATTGGGGAATGCCCTGGTCTCGGAGAAATGATGGAAGGATTGACCAGCGCAATTTTGGCGGATATTCATTCCCCAGAGCAACCTACGCTCAAGACAAGGTAGGGTTTTACGAGATGCAAACGCTTTATGACACATCTCTTAGATTTGACAATATTCATTTTTATAATGAATGGTTTTGCACCTCCATTCTGAGCGATGAAAACAGTTTCAGGGGCGTTACTGCCATTGAAATGAAAACTGGGAACTTTTTTAAACTATTGGCGCCAGCTGGCATAATTTGTACGGGCGGAGCGGGCAGGATATACAGTTTCTCAACCTATGCATATTCGTCTACACCTGACGGTTTGGATATGGCTTACCGCGCAGGAGTAGGACTCAAGGACATGGAGTTTGTACAATTCCATCCAACAGGAATTCTACCTTCTGGTATACTAATCACAGAAGGCGCGCGAGGTGAAGGTGGATATCTTATAAATTCCGTAGGTGAGCGTTTTATGAAAAAATACGCACCCGATAAACTTGAACTAGCGTCTAGAGATGTCGTTTCTCGTGCTATGATCAAAGAGATCGAGCAAGGCAGGGGGTTTAAACATGAATCCGGTGCGGACTGCTTGAAACTTGATCTTACCCATTTAGGGGCTGACCATATAAAAGACCGACTTGCCGGAATTAGGGAGATCGGAATTAAATTCTCTGGTATTGATGTGATCGATGATCCGATAGAGATCAGACCAGTATGTCATTATATGATGGGTGGAATTCATACTAATATCGAAGGGGCTTGTGAGATGAAAGGATTGTGGGCAGCAGGGGAGGCGGCCTGTAATAGTCTTCATGGAGCAAACCGGCTTGGTGCAAACTCGACATCGGAGTGTCTTGTTTGGGGTCGAATTACTGGCGAACTTGCTGCACAATTCGTATCAACAAATGAATCCTCCTCTGTATCGGCATCTCCAGAGCAGGTCTTAAAAGAGGAGACGAGAATTTATGATGGCATTTTCAGAGGAAGCGGGGAAGTGAATCCATATCAGCTCAGAAGAGACCTGACGGATATTATGGATGCAAAGGCTTATGTCTACAGGGATGAAGAAGGGCTGCAGGAAGGTTTAAGGAAAATAAGGGCCCTGAAGGGCTCGTCGTGGAAGCATGTAGACGATAAAGCAAAAGAATACAACACTAATTTTATAAATGTGATGGAGATAGATTCTATGCTAAGGATAGCAGAGATAGTACTAATGGGGGCTTTAGGTCGGCAAGAATCAAGGGGTGCACACGCACGTACAGATTATCCTAAGAGAGATGATGTAAACTTTCTTAAACACACTTTAGCATATTTTCACAGCCAACCCATAATCACCTGGCATCCAGTCACCATTACGCGTTATGCTCCTATGGAGAGAAAGTATTAATGCCTTTATCAAACAAAAAGGGACTTATCAGGACAGCTGAGGAGGATCGAACCAACCGTGAGGGACTAAAAGGTTGGCTTAATCCTGCAAGGTACGGATGGGAACGAGTATCTTACTGGTTGCAGCGGCTAACAGGCCTGTTTCTCTTAATATACTTCATAGGCCATATTTACGAGACAAGCTCGCTGACAGGAGGCCCGGGTGCGTGGAACGCGATGTTACAATTCACAGAAACATCTTGGGGACATCTATTTCTGATTCTGGTTATTGGGACAAGTACTTATCATTCTACAAATGGTATTAGATTGATATTTACGGAAGCTGGAAGGGGACTCGGACGACCTGGAAGACCGGACTATCCGTACGACGCTCTCTCATTGAACTATCGACAGAAATCAGGAATATGGGTTGCATTGATTTTGGCAGCGGTGGCAATGTTCTACGGCGGTGACGTGCTCTTCGGGGGACTATAAAAGATACTCAGGGTAATGTAAAATTGTTCCACGAAAGACAAATAATGAGGATACATTACATCACAGGTTTAGCCGCGCTATTTGTGGTTGCAGTCCATATTTTAATGCGTTTGATAATGCCTTACCATACAAGTCTACAGTATTCAAACGTAATTGCAAATTACCACAACTTCCCATACGTGGTGCTATTGGAATCAATACTTGTGCTTGTTGCTATTCATGGCTTCAACGGCTTACGTATTATGTTGCTAGAATTACGACAGACCAGGACTTGGGAAGATGGTGTTACGATCTCTACGATCGCCGCAATGATAGCAATAATTGCGTTTGGCACTAGAACGATAATTTTCGCGAACGGACTAGGAGTAGTATGAAATGAATGGGATTATCAAAAAATTATCTATGTTAAGAACAAGACAAGACACAGAGCAGAGAAGTAAGAAGTCATTGACAACCCGCACTAGTGTGGTTTTGAGGGTATATAGATCGAACAATGCTATTGGAGATTCGGCACGCTTTGATAAGTTTGAAGTTCCTACCCAGCGTTGGACAACAGTACTCGACGCTCTTTTGTACGCGAAGTCTTACAAGGACACTAGTATAGGCATTAGATATTCCTGCCGGATGGCATCATGCGGATCTTGCGGAATGAAAATTAACGGAAGACCTCGACTTGCTTGCTATACAAACGTATCAGAATTAGAATCCGACGTAATAAGCTGTGAGCCTTTGCCAAACTTTCCAATGATCCGAGATCTAGTAACCGACTTTTCTCAGTTTTTTAGTCATCACAAGAGTGTACAGCCGTATATATTAAATCAGAACGCAGATCTTCCTGATAGTAGGGAATTGTCAGAATTCATACAGAGTCCGCGAGAAGTAGACGAATATCTGCAATTTTCATATTGCATCAAATGTGGCCTATGTTATTCAGCTTGCCCGACTGTTGCAACCGACATTAAATTCCCAGGGCCGCAAGCATTAGCACAAGCCTATAGATATTCGGCTGATACCAGAGATAATGGATCACGTGAAGATTTGAAGACTATAGATGACAAGCACGGGATATGGAGATGCCATTTCGCTGGGTCCTGCAGTAACGTATGTCCAAAAGGGGTAGACCCATCTTTGGGGATTCAATTACTTAGGGGTCATCTAATGAGCTTTTCAAAACATAATAAGAAAATCGCAGAGCTAAAATATCACAGTCAGGGCAATTAGATATTATAACTTGGGATATGCTATACCCTACGGCTTTTCTGGGGGCTTACTTTCATTTACCTGCTTATTTATTGCATCCGCCATAAAGTGATTGCTGACATTTACTTTGACATCTTCAATACCCGGCAATCTATATACGTTATCACGTACGTCCTGTGCTATTTTGAAGCCAAATACGGCAGGACAGAAAGGACTTGTTAAATGCAGATCTATACTTACTCTGCCAGTACTGATATCAACCTTGTCAACCAACTCCAATTCCATTATAGAAACGCCTATTTCAGGATCCACGACCTTAGTCAATTCATCGAATATTTGTCTACGCGTCTGCTGGATATCTTGACTCATTACCTATAAATTTTATCGTGATCCATATATAACTATTGCATGGCAAAATAATATATGCGTTTGAACTGCATATCCAACTAAACGTTACTAACAACTAGTAACGTAATTACGCTTAGAATTTTATAATATTAAAATAAACCGTCTATGTTGATTATGTGTGTATCGTTCAAGGCCTAAGGGCAATCTGGACAAGCATATTTTAGATTTTCTGTCCTCTATGAAGGACGATCAGCAAATATTAAATTATGACATACTCGGAAGTGAAGCGCATGTTCTGATGCTGCATGATATTGGAATATTGACTCTGCACGAAACAAAAAAAATTCTGACGGCATTAGAACAAATTAGACACAAACCAGCCTTGCTAACTAATATAGTTGTTGAAGATATCCACGAATCTATCGAATCCGGTATTGTACAGCGAATAGGCGTTGACATCGGCGGGAAAATACAGACGGGTCGATCAAGAAATGACCAAGTTATATTGGACATTCGTATGAAGGTTCGAGATGATTTAAATGATATCTGCGAGACGATAATTAATCTGATTAGTTCACTCCTTAAAAGGGCAGATGAACATCTTGACACTATCATGCCAATGTATACTCATCTACGACAGGCCCAATTGGGTACCTTTTCACACTTCGCGGTATCGTATGCAGACGCTCTCTTTAGGGATATGGACAGGCTGTACATTACTTACGCACGGATTAATCAATCTCCGCTCGGTGCCGGTGCAATCGGAGGGTCAAGGATAAAGATTGACAGGCAGAAGACTGCAAGATTGCTCGGATTTCAGGGGACCGTTAGGAATTCCATTGATGCAACGAGTTCCCGTGATACAATTATTGAGTATACGATGGATCTTACAATTATAATGCTGACATTAAGCAGAATGACAGAAGATTTTATAATCTGGTCGACCGATGAGTTCGGCTATTTGGATATTTCAGATGAATATAGCTCATCATCGAGTGCAATGCCTCACAAAAAAAATCCTGACCCTCTAGAACTATTGAGAGCAAAGTCAGCAACTGTATTCGGTAGTTTGCTTACAATGATCACAATAGTAAAAGCTATTCCATCGGGTTATAGCAGGGATTTGCAGGAGTTAAAGAGTTCGTTATGGCAAGCGTCGGCTACGACTATTCAGGCAGTAAGAGTCATGAACTATATCGTGAATTCGCTTACAATAAACAAGGAAAGGATGCAGCAAGCATCAAGTAACAGCTATGCTATTGCATTCGATCTAGCAGAGCTATTGGCTGTCAAAAATGGGATATCTTTCAGAATTGCCCATAGGATGATGGGGTTGCTAGTGCAAAAAGCGATAAGAAATAATAGACAACCACTCCGAATGCTTCGAGAGGAAGACATCCGAGGAGTTCTTGAAACCTTAGGATCGAACTTGCCGACACAACAAATATTAAATGACATAAGAGAAACTACTCCAGAAATTTCAGTCAATTCGAGAAAATCTTTTGGTTGCCCTAATCCGAGACAAGAACAGAATACCATTAAACTTTTGAGAAGGAAATTGTCAGCCTATGCGGAGCGAATTGCAAAACGAAAAAACCTCTTAAATGAAGCCCTTCAAAATCTCACTGGATTGGTGAGTAAATTTTCAAAAGAAATCTGAAGAAAACAAGCATATTGTACGCCTGTTGGAAGGGGGGGTGCCAGCACAGACCATCACAAATCGCTGTTGCAAGATACCTGGTAATGCTCTACCTGGCGGACAAAAAAGTGTATGCAAGGGGATGAAGTCTTGGACTGTTATGCATTCAATCATCATAACCCGGTTTATGATCAGTTATCATAAAAGAAGTAATTGGCAAAAAATAGCCCGGCCCAGATTCGAACTGGGGTCAAAGGCTCCAAAGGCCTCTATGCTTGGCCACTACATTCGGCAGAACTTCCACTCTTCTACCGGGCTTCCGGGCGTATTTTCCGTGTATATATTGCCATCTTTAGAATGTTACGTGCTTATATCCAAAAATGAAAGCATTTTATGTATAGGATCTTCCATATTCTCGAGGATGCTTTTCGCCATTCTTCTCTGTTTTGTCTTATATTTCTCATCAGTAAGCATCCTCTTAGTCAATCTTACCAGTTCTAACGAATTTGATGCCCTTTTCGCCAGCCCTGAAGACACGAGATACTTCTCTACATAAAATCGAATTGGCGAGATCGAAATAGTAGGCGTTCCAAGTAGTGAAGCCTCTGAAGTCATTGTTCCTCCTGCACCTATAAATACATCTGAGGCAGCAATCAGAGGAATTCCGTCCACAACATTACTCTGTACGACGGCCCTCCCTTCATATCTCTCCATAAACTGTCGGATTTGTTCTTCATATCTGCACAAAATAATAATATTGACTGACTCGTGTAAATTATTTACGACGGCATCCACCATAGAAACGCGGTTTTCCAGTCTTTTGTCTGCAATGTAGGATGCCTTTGTTTCTTCCGGCCTGATCAACACAGTTTTTTTCCCTGGGTCAAGCTTCAAATCACGTAATCTTTGAGATGCAGATGATGATGGTGGCAATGGATCCCACTTCAGCCATGCAACCGGATCCAGAGCTTTGTACTGGGTTATCTTTGTCCTTGAAATACCATGTGGAAGCCACGCAGAGATGGGGATTACCCATGGGCTGAAAAGATGATTGATGAGTGGGATGGTGAGCTTCGAAACCGCTTCCGCATGGGGAGAATCGTTGAATCCAATATGCGTAATCCCAAGTCCAAAGGCCACCCGTGATGCCTCAGGTGATGAAAATGTGATCGCGAATTCGGGTTCAAACTTATTTATCAAAGCGGCCAACTCAAAAATTCTGGTTGCACTCTCCCGAAGTTTTTGATATCTTGCAGCGCCACCATGTTTACCTACTATTTTGAGTTTCAGGCCTTTGACTTTGGCGAGTTCTACGGCTTCTCTATAATGTCTAGATGTACAGAGTATATCATGGTCAGATTCATGTAGTAAAGTTACTGCAGGACCAAAAAACATCACTTGTTTTGGTGTCAAGACGTCGAACCAAATTCTCAAGGATAACAAGACTTAGTGGCATGGGATGGAAAAAACTTTTCTTTAACCCTCATTTAGATAGCCCTGGAGAGAAAAAAAATTCCAATTATAATATCAAAGGGGGCCTTTGCGACAAAGTGACCGGAGTCACATCGCAAGTAACGACAGCTGTTTATGGCCTGAGTACCGAAGGTTATCGCATTGCCTCCTCGATTGCCGTTAAAGGTTTCAAGGTTGCATTGATAGACGAGGCAGCAAGAATGGCTATTTCGTTAAAGCCTGATATTGCCAGAACATATCCGGATGTAAGCTCTCTAATAGAGGACGAGCCGTTGCTTGCGCTTGAGCCTGTCGACGTCGCAGTCAGTGAGGCGTCCTACATTTTTTTTGCGCCCAAGATTCGAAAAGTAGGACAAGAAGTAAAAAGTGATGTCACGTCTAAATTCAAAGATGCTACAAAGGCAATCACGAAGGGCACATCCGTAGTCTACACTCTACCTACAGGTATCGGAGGGAATAGTGAAAACATGGCCTTGATTGAACATGTTACCGGAATGACTGTAGGAAAGGATATTTTCTATTATTACATGCCGATCAACCAGGAGCTGTTTTCATCTCCGGAAATTATTGTGGGCGCTCTGAAATCCAAACAAGATGCTGAAATTTCCAAGATGTTATACGATCCAGATGTTAAGGGCAAAATAATTTACATCGATATTATTTCTGCAGAATTTATGCATTCAATACGCGTCTTGGGGCGTTATACCCATCTGGCAAGCGTATTGGAGATAAGCAAGAACTTTAAAGATATCAGTATCAAGAGCGAACCCATAAATCGCGCATTTAGCGACCTCTACATAGACGATATTGGTAATGGCCTTTACGATCTGCGAGCAATAGGTTCCTCATTGGGAGGAGCCGGGCCATTAATGTATCTGGTCAATGGGAGCATAAAGGGGACTGAAGGTTACATTAAACATCTAACAGACGAAATTCGTGATTTGTTGAAGAAACGGGATCTAAAGGCTAGCAGAACCAAAGTAGCCATCGCATGGACACTAGATTCCAATGAGATGCGTGGGGATAAAATTGAACTTTTATCGTCTCTTGAATCTAAATTGAAAGATTACATTGGAGATGTTGAACGCCAGCCGCGATCGGGATTGGATCTATATCCAACCGAGAAGACAAGGATAGTGATAGCATGTTCTAAATTAGATTTCAATAGAATTATGGGAAAGAATAAGCAGAATCAAGATTTTATCACGATGAAGGCTAATCCTGTTTGTGAAACCATCGGCTAACAAAACTCCTGTTTTGGAAAGAAAAACTCATTTCAGTTAAGACTGGAAATACTCAATTCGATGCTAACCAATCGGCTTGTTTCTTGTCGTATTCTGCTCTTGTATATTTCACCCTAGCGGGGTGTCCCATGACAACCATTCCTGGTGGCACATCTTTTGTCACCACTGCTGCCATCGCTACGACGCTCTTTTTTCCGATAGTTACTCCGGGCCTTATGACGGCTCTGCTTCCTATTATAGCTCCGTCCTCTACTCTGACCCCGCTCATCTTGGGACTCATAGGATAAGGATCGTTTGTAAAAGTTGCTCCAGGTCCGATGAAAACATTTTTACCGATTGTAGTTAAAGGAGGAATATAGACAGATCCTTCAATTCGAGTATTTTCGCCTATTCTTACTTTATAATCAACATGCGTTAGCGAACCAATCATCACATTGTCTCCTATTTCGGTATGGTCCCCTACGTATGCAAAGTGCCAGATCTTAACATTCTGGCCAAGTTTTGCAGATTTAGAGATGTAATTCGTTATTTTCGAAGAGGGGTGATTCCGACTCATCAAGAATGCCTCTATAGATGCCAAGGATTGCCGGTCTTTATAACTTTGTCAGGGATTTTGTCCTTCCATTTCTGCAAAAATTCGATCTCAGATTTCATTTTGCGCAATTCATCTGGCAACATGACGGGGATTTCATCCACAATCGGATAGAATCGATAACATTTACTACAAAATAAAATTCCCTCATTTATAACCGTGTCATTAAGAGAACCTTCATCGAGTCGGGCATCGAGCTCAAATAACTCTAATGGATAATGCTTGTCGATAGGACAGGCCAAGATATCAAGCATGGATTTTCTCATGACTATTTCAGATCCAGATAGATAGGAGACCCAGTATTGCTCGATAAAAGGGCTGCTTCCGCAACTTTAGTAACGTTCGTCGCGTCTTGAGGAGTAACGACAGCTTCTCTGATCTTTCCGGCGATAACGTCGAGAAAACTTTGCAATTCCAATGTTAGAGGTTCTTGAAGTTTACCATGCCGGGGAATTATCGTAGCCTCTGCATAATCTATTTTGATTCCTTGAGTAATATAGTCGCCAGTAATTATACCCTCCGTACAAACTGCACTAAACCTTCTTACCCGGTTCGGAGTGATCCAATTTGATGCAATAATTGCTACTCTCTGCCCCTCAAAGCCTAGCATAATTGTCGCAAAGTCTTCATATGAATGAAACTTGGTACCAGATCGTGCGAAAACAACATGAGGTGTACTGTTGAACAAGAACATTGCAGTATCAATATCATGGACGGACGTATCGTAAATTATACCGACGTCTCGAATATGCAAGGGCATTCTGTTTTCTCTATGAAACTCCAACATTAGTAGATCACCATATTTGTGATTATCTATAAGCTGCTTAACGTCCTGAATTGCAGGATTGAACCTTTCAATATACCCCGACGTCAAGAACACTTTTCTTCTTTTGGCTATTTCGATCATCTGTTCACATTCACCGGAAGAGAATGCCAATGGCTTCTCAACAAAAACGTGGACTCCTTTATCCATTATTTTTTTTGCCAGAGCGAAGTGAGTTTTTGTAGGTGTGCAGAGAATGCAGCCATCTAACGGGACTTCCTTTTCAAGCAACTGCTCCAGTGAGGAATAAGGCTTCACGTCGTAGAGGCTGGCTAGTGCTCTTGCACGAGCTTCGTCTACGTCACAAATTGACCCGAGGACACCCATTTCATGAAGAACCCTCGCGTGGTTCTTGCCCCAACCGCCAACCCCTATCACTGCTATTTTTCGTTTATTCTCTGATTTCACCATACAGAAGTTAACCACCTATCGTATTTTGTGAGCTGCGCGGTTACGATTTTTGAATAGGTTGTACGAATTCTACCGGTCACAAGCCCCTCGTTTCCATCGCCTACCACACGACCATCTATATTGGTGATACCTGTGATCTCGGCTGCAGTACCTGTAAGAAACAGCTCGGTTGCCATGTACAACTCAGTCCGAGAAATCGGTCGCTCTATTATCTCATATCCGAGATCCTTGGCAATAGCTATCGCCGTGTCACGTGTAATGCCTTCTAAGGCAGATCCAGCAATATGTGGTGTATATATTTTGTTGTTCCTAACGACGAAAATATTCTCTCCAGATGCTTCACTAACGTTCCCATCCCGATCAAGCATAACCGATTCGTCATAACCGTTCCTACTACTCTCTTGAGTTGCAAGTACCGAATTAAGATAGTTGCCTGCAGCTTTTGCCATGGGAGGTGTGGAAGAATCATGTATTCTGCGCCATGAGGAAATACATGCACTAATGCCTTCTCCTTTAAAGTACTTCGCAAATGGGAATACTATTATCACAACATGCGTTGGCGATTGCCTAGTCACATTCAAATCAATACCGTGCTGTCCTACGAATGCTAACGGTCGTATATAGCATGCTTTGTTCATGCGATTTGTTTTCAGTAGCTCTATAGTTGCCTTTTCTAGTTCCTCTGCTGAATAACTCATTGCAATAGAATAGACTGATGCGGACTGACGGAGTCTCTCCATGTGATCTCTCAATCTAAATACGTGAAGATTATTTTTGGTTGAATATCCACGAATACCCTCAAAAACTGAAGTTCCATAGTGTAGAGCGTGAGTAGTAACTGGAACTGTCGCTTCTTCCCACTTTACTATCTTGCCATCAAACCAGATGAAGTCAGCCCCTTTTGTTCTCATTTACGGCAGAGTCAATTTGGGGATTATAAAAATCTTCTAAAGCTAAATGAAGCCATCTTTCGGTATTTTCATCCCTATAACCTTCAGCGTACTATCAGAAGATCTAGCAAATTTTTCTACAATGTGCCAATGCCTATTGATCAAGTCTGCGACGCCGTTTGGCACCTTATCACGCCAATTTTGTTCCGATGGTCTATGTTTATCGTTCGAATGGTTTGATGATGACTCAGAAATCACTTGGTCGTAAAGCAGATCCTTGACAGCCGAAGCCGAACCCGCAAGCCTGCGTGCTTTTATTGGGTTAAGCCTGAAGACAGACAAAGTTATTCTTTCAGCAACATCGCCGGTGTATGTGATGAACTTTCCTTCCCTAACATTTCGGAGTATTTGATTTCTTAATATCCAAGAATATGGAGAAATTAAGGGTGGCAAATACCTCACGAAGGGCGAGACTAGCGAGTAATCTGCAGAAACGGTCACCGACTTATTATTCCCGAAAACGGATTCTATCATTGCCTTCCTAATATGATAAGGGAAAGGGAAACTGCGTGTATTGATCTCTTTGCTATTTTTCAAAAATCTTACGGGATAAATATAAACATTGTAGTCTCTCTGCAACAATAGAGAAATGATATCCCGATGCGTATTGGTAAATGGATTCAGATGCGCTAGGTAGATCGCTGCCATCCTCGCCATTAACTTAAGTAAGCTCTAGCAGAGATATAAATAACAAAAAGGGTCGGAAAGGCCCCTTAGGACACTCGTTTAACTTCTATCTCGATTGTCGAGACATTCCGTGTTCTGCCGTCTTCTGATTGCACCGTCTCTGAGCCAATTCTCACGTCGCCTACTCTGTAGCCTGCGTTCTCCATCCTTTTTAGGATAATTTGTGATACATCTACTGCCCTACCGATGCTTAACCCTCGAGCCTTGATAGTTACCGAAGGCTGGTTAGCCAGTTGGATGAGTGTTGAGGTCACATATGCCATCAAAGGCTTCTTTCCTATGTACACTGCATCACGTGGACCATCTCTATGAACTTGTGGGTTTTGTTGTGGTTGTGCTTCCGACATATCAAGTTTAGTGGTTTGGGATAATTTAAATCTAGAAGATGAAACAACAATCAGTGTCTTCGGTTCACTTCAATTCAGATTGTGCAAACTTATACTATCCTTTATAACAAGAAACAATAATTTGCTTCTTTTGACTGATGGGGCCGGCCGGATTTGAACCGACGATCTCCAGCGCCCGAGGCTGGCATCATACCAAGCTAGACAACGACCCCCAGACTTGCACAATCATGGTTGATCTCTATTAAAAAACATTAGCTGCAACAAGGATTCTCCTTTTCACTCTCAAATTGCGAATACGGATACTTTCGAAGAGCTCAATTCAAATTATTGCGAATTTAGGCTTGATTCTCAAGATGGAATTGCCTTGACTTATTCTTTCTTTTTTTCTATAGAAGCATTAGATGAATCTATTCCATTCCAAATTATATCATAGCCTAATTTTGTAAGCAGTTCTATATAGCAGGATTCTGGTATTTCATATTTGTTAAAGAGATAAGTAGCATCCAAGAAAGTCGAGACAGAAGTCAAAGCTTTCTCCAGCTCCAATAATCTAGAATGTGAGATGATATACATCCCGACGGTTACGTAACGACGGGAGTTATCATTTACATTAGAATTTACACTTCCTGCTTGCCCATATTCAATAGCCATTAGAACCGATTCAGATGGAATATTATATTTTTTAGCTAGCTCTTCTATGGATATTATGCCTCTAGGGTTGGCGCATTCAGTACTAGTATCGCCTTGATTATTAAAGTGATCAGTACCGACAGTTAGACGCTCAATATCTGCAAGTAAATCATTAGGTGCATTGTCAGCTAATCCTCGAATCACCTCCCTATCAACTAATTTTAGGTACGAAAGGATTGGCCTCAGAGGCACTTGTCCTTTATCATAAAGTATTAAATGGTCCTTTTGTACGAATGTGTCGAGCTTAGAAAGCTCCTTGTCGATGTTTTTATATTTCAAGGTGTTGCAATAATCCTTATTCAAAGCAATAAATACATCCAATTTGTCATCCTTGTACAGTTCGTTATTTGCGGACGAAATTCGTGTTAATTTGTTTATCTTTCGCTCGATATATTCTAAAGTCCAATAGCCGACTATTTCCAAATATATACGACGGTTGTGCTTTTCAAACATAAAGTCGGGAATGAATGCTTTATCATTGTCCAGAATAATTGGATCCGGCTCCCTGATTAAGGCCCATCCCGTGTGAGCTTGATGAAAAATTTTTGCGAATTTTTCTTCGACTTGACTGTCAAAGGACGAAGCAGACTTGGTAGTGATCTTTGCTATCCTGTTTTGATCTGGTAATGCCACTAAGGGGGGCGCACTCTCATTTGAGATGTTAAATTCATACATTTTCCTTCCAGCAGATATTGAATTCCGGACAATCCATGCTTGTAGCGACCATGATTCCGCAGAAATCACGGACGGAATTAACTTCGCAATCGCCGCCCCGTAGATTTCAGTCATCTTGAACATGCTTAGTGGTCCATCGAGAGAACAGGTCACCAGATTGTCGTGAGAATGATATCGAATATTATACATTAGGCCTACTCTTTTAACATCCCTTAACATCCGTTTCCAACTTGAGCCGCCGCGAAGGGTTAGTTGGATTGTTGTGCAGCTGAATAATAGCGTCTGCATGATGGCGAGGTTGTACCATGCCACAAGAGCAGCCGGCGTTATTGTATCGAAATTCACCACAATCAAATTTTCATCTAAATCACTCCACATTTCGTTTTCAACATTTTCTTTATCGACGCCGAGCTTATCGGCAACAGATCGAACTATCTCCTCTCTTTTAAAACTGGTTAACGCGAAATGATGTTTCGAAGATTCTTCGAATAAACTTCGCCTGATTAAATGAGGTTCAGTTCCGAGGCCAACAGAATCAACGCCATTTTTACTTAACCTCTCATCACTGTTAGCAAACGTACACCTTCTTTCAAGTAATGTGGAAAAGCCCCTGATAAGTTTATGATCACCGTGTTCGTTTTCGAATAGTCCAAGTCTATCTATGAGAACTCCCTTCCTATCCCTTTTCTTCCAAGAGTCTTCGAATTCTTTAATCATATTAGCTGCCGATGATAAATCCTCATCCGACGTACAAAAGATCGGGGTAATGTTTTTCCCCTTATTTGAAATTTTGATTCTTAGTAGCTGATGCGGTATCATGTGTACATTATCATGCAAACCAAATGATCAAAAAGAAGACAGTCAAATTCACAGTCGTAAGATAATCTTAGTATGGCGTTATAATTGAAAGTAGTCACTCTCAGCGGGGTTGGATCTGATATAGAATATAGAATATGCGTTTTAGCCCCAGGCATTCTGAAACCTAGATAGGCGAGTGAAATTTTTAACCTTTGCGGAATCTAAACCCTGATTGGTCGAATTCGATATTGGAATGCCTTACATCTTGACCTAAGGGATAAGGTTTAAAAAACACTAGTATCCCGGTCATTTATTATAGTTAATAGAGGGGGACGAGGTCCATAGCAGTTGGAAGAAAAACTGAATCAGTTTTTGAGGGAAGCCAAGGATTGGGAGAGGAAGGCAACGAATGTGCCTGGAGTATTTTTATTAAAATTACCTTCATTCAAGGGAAGAGCTGCATCGTTAGCAATTGAAGTTAATCCTATCGGTGCATCTGGTGCTGCAACCAAGAAGAGGGGAGTAGTGGTAAGGTCAGCAAACGAGCTTCAGGAAATCAATAAGTTACTTTCGCATCCAAAACTTGTAGAACTTGCCAAACGGATAGATGAGGTGAATCCAGTAAAACTTGTAGGGGCGAATACTTCAGAAAAGGATGTGCTCGAAATATGATTCTAACAGCATCGAGTTGTGCAGAAAAGATTCGAATGATGGCAAGGCCGACATGGGCACAGGCTGAAGATTCGATCGCTACGGTACGATGCGTCAAATTTTACTTATCATAAATTAGAATGTGCTCCACAGAAACGTACGCAACATAAGTAGCAGACACGATGGGCACAAATCCTAGTCACAAGAGTTCCATGCAAAAGACCAGCAGTAGACGTACGAAATTGAAACTACGAATGTCATCTGCATTATTTTTGCCTGGCTGGTATGTTTAGGTTTTGAAGTGCTTACTCCGTTGTAGGATTTATTGATATAGGGGTACGCAAGTTCAACATCTGCATGGGCCCGTAGCGTAGTCAGGATATCGTGGCGGTCTTCGGAACCGCAGATCGAGGGATCGAAGCCCTCCGGGCCCGAGTAACTTGTTTTATTTATTTTCAAGCTGACGGTCTCAAAGATTCACACAAATGGGCAATAGTTTAACCAAATGCAGAAAAGTTAGCAAGATATTCCCAGCTACCACAACATTGCCATATTTGTCCAATGCGAGTCTAACGCATAACCATTTATTTTGGTAAACTTTCATAGTATTTGATCCCGCATTTGAAAGTCTCTGACAGAACCTCAGGAGTAGAGTATGTCATTCGCGATATAATTACATATGCACGTAAATATGAAAATACAGGAAAACAGATAATTTACCTGAATATCGGAGATCCAGTAAAGTACGATTTTAAGACGCCAAATCATATCAAGGCTGCGTTAATAGACGCAGTAACAAATGACCAAAACTATTATGCCGAGTCCGAAGGACTTCCTGAATTGAGGAACGCCATAGTGCAGAAAGAATCTCAAAAGGGATTCCCAGTTAGCGAATCTGACGTATTAGTCACCAATGGTGTTTCCGAGGGTCTTGACATGACCCTGGCCTCGATCGTTGACCCAGGAACGGAGGTACTGATGCCGGGGCCCTATTATCCGCCATATGCCTCATATGTGAAGTTTTACGGAGGAAAGCCGATAGAATTTAAGTTATATCCAGATGGTCGCCCTGATGTGGAAGACATGGCCTCAAAAATCAACTCAAGGTCGCGTGCAATTTGTATTATCAGTCCAAATAATCCTACTGGGGAAGTTTTTGATCGTAAGGGGCTACAACAAATAATAGATATCGCATCTGAACATAACCTATACGTTATTTGTGACGAAATTTACGATAATATTGTTTTTGACGAACAGTTTACAGGCATAGGCAAAGTAGCGAGGGAGGCACCCGTAATTTTGCTTAATGGTTTTTCAAAAGGGTACTTGATGACCGGCTGGCGCTGCGGTTACATATGCTTAAACAGTGAATCGAGTAAGCTTGATGGCCTACGCGAAAATGTACCTAAACTAGCAAGAGTGCGGATATCCGCTAACCTACCGGTCCAGCTAGCCGCTGTCCAGGCACTTCATGGACCCCAAGATCACATAAAAGAAATGGTGAGGAAGTTACGCAGACGAAGGGACTATATTGTAAAGCGGCTGAACGCCATAGACGGGATATCCTGCAAACTGCCCCGTGGGGCATTCTACGTATTTCCAAAAATTGAGTTAGATCAACATTGGAAGGACGATCGAGAGTTTGTCCTCGACCTGCTTAACTCGACGGGGGTCCTAACAGTTCAGGGTTCAGGCTTCGGGAAGGAATTTGGGGCTGGACACTTCAGAATTGTATACTTACCTCCGGAAACAGTTCTCGAAGAGGCTATGGACAAGCTAGATAGCTTTGTCTCGAGGTCAAGCAAATAATTAAAAGAGGTTTACATCTATGTAGTATTAGCTGCAGATGTCTTCCATTTCAAAGCCTGCGTGGCAGAAGAGAGATACCGGTCTGACTATCAGAATGATCTTTAGTTTTGCAATTCTGACGTTATTGTATCTTATTTTCTTAAGTGTACTCTCGTATCTCGGGATTGGGTTTATTCCCATAATAATAATTGCATCAGCAATGATTTTGGCGCAATGGTATTTTTCTGACAAAATAGTTTTGTGGAGTTCTGGGGCCAAACTAGTTTCAAAGGAGCAGGAGCCAGAATTACATGAATTGATCGAGAGAACTGTTGCAAGAAACAATATACCCAAACCACGTATAGCCATTATAGAAACAAGTATGCCAAATGCATTTGCAACCGGCAGAGGACAAAAAAGCTCGGTCATAGCTGTAACCAGGGGTTTGCTACAAATTTTGGACAAAGAAGAGATTGAAGGAGTCATTGCCCACGAATTGACTCATATCAGAAACCATGATGCTCTGGTCTTGACACTTGCAAGTCTGTTTTCAACTGTGGCATGGTATCTGATGCAATTCGGATTCTACGGGGGCATGTATGGTGGATACGGAAGCGGAGGTAGGGATCGAAATGGAGGGGGTATGATGTTAATTATCCTGTTGGTTGCGATGCTAACATGGGTAATCAGTTTTCTCATTATAAGGGCGATATCACGGTACAGAGAGTTTGCTGCAGACAGGGGGTCAGCACAAATGACAGGAAAGCCTGTCAAATTGGCCAACGCATTGTTGAAGATTAGCGGTACTATGAAACGAATCCCAACCAAAGATCTACGACAGGTTGAGGGTCTTAATGCGTTTTTTATTGTACCTGCGCTATCTGGAAGCACGATTGGAAATCTGTTCTCTACCCATCCCCCAGTAGAGAGGAGAGTCCAAAAGCTCATGGAGATGGAGGCTTCCATGAGTTGAAATTTTTTAGCAGATTTAAGAAGAATCCTATCGCTTTAAAGACAAATTCTGATGCCATTTTTTCGTTATCATCCGCTTACATTACTCTAGAAGCTAAATTGGGTTTGAAAAACACCGGAAGATGCGCGATGTGCATAAAGGTAGTTGACGGTATGTATTTTGCTGATATGAAAGAAGATATTCAACGTTTTCTTGATGCGAGCAAGACCGACTTTGAGCTGCGGTATCGGATGCTCACAGATTCTTACGGATATCTTTGGGTAATTATTGAAGGAAAACATATGGAAGACATTCTAGCCGGAGTGACTGCAGTCGGTGACATGGTTGAAGAAAAGGGATTTTCAGATAAATTACTCGCGGCTATATTTGAGTTCGGCAGCAACATAGACAATGACAATAATATTAATAGCATCCAATATCTCATTTACAATTATAAGCGCAATAATTTCTACCCATTCATACCAACAGGTCAAAAAAATCGAGACACCGAGCAAGAGATGAAGATATTGTCAGCAGTCGAGCAGGAGGTCAAGTTTGAAAAAGATATGACTTTCTGGTACCCGATGTGGGATTTGCCTATCTAGATTTTGTCAGATTATGGGGATTACACCTTCGCCTTTGAAGAGCTTCTTGGCATCATCAACTGACAAATCAACGCTTGGCAAGATAATATCAGATTGAATAATATCTTTAGGGTTAAGGGATTTCCCAGTCGTCTTTACAATATCTGTTAACTGCGCCAGACGTTTCTTGAATTCTGCATCATCTGGTCTGTCGCTGCTTACCAGCTCAACTATCGAATTATCGATCCTGCCTAATTCTTTGAGTGTCTTATTACCAACTGTAAATTGACCCTGCCCCATTATTCTCACTGTTCTGGTTCCTCTAACTATTCTTGCTTTTTTCACAGATTTTGCAGTAGCTCTCCTTAAATTACTATGAGGGTTAGTACTTCGGTCTTTAAGCCGAAACTTAATTGTGGCTTTTCTCCTGTTGGGTCGAAGTCTAGTACGCCCAATCTTTAAGAGCCTTCTGCCAGCATTACTCGTTTTCTGCTTGCTTAGTGACCTCAAAGGGTGATTCTTAGCTTTGCCTCGAACCCTGTCAATCATCCTGGAAAATCTTCCTCCGCGCTTATGAACTTTCATTGCTGCGCTTGCTACTCCTCCTCAATTTGACCATATTTCTTTAGGTTGTCTCTCTGCCTTTAACTTTGCTGATTCCTCATCATCGACTGAGTCAATACTATCGTTTCGGCGGCTCACAACAAACTGTTGTTGACGTTGATATGTAAACCCGTATCTTCATTAATACTTCGTTAACTTGGTCAGCATGAGAAGCTCGCTTTACGAAAATATTCTAACGCATTTCTAGGATCCTCATCTAGTATGATGTTTGCTGTTTGGCATCACAATACAGATGTGTTTATACTATGCTGGATGGATTCGATGAGAGGATTTCTTATTAACCGTGCGTATGATGAAACGCAATGAATTTTGTTATGTGTTGAACCCGAATCTGCGTCTTTCGTGCTCATCGGGCGGGCCGTAATCCTCTCTTTTTTTGAAGTAACCCCAATATAGTAGAATCCCTCCGCCAATCAACATGCCTATAACGAATTTCTCGTTTGTTATTTGTGAATTTGTATAATTGTCGAGGTAAAAGCCGAAGGACAAGTTGGTCGTAACAAAATAAAGATTTCTAAGGGCGATGATTACTGCCATGACAACAAAAAGTATTCCCATTGCCGACATCCAATTTTTCCCGCGTCTACTTCGGTCTTCTCGAAATTTCATAAATCTACACTATTCGGACCCCTGGGTCCTTTATCTTATTTCTGTGAGCTGAATTCAGCAACATTGGAGTTAGAATTTCTGCTTGATATGCAAGAGATAACGGCCCTAGATATATATGACGCAATCCCGCAATTTCAGAAATCAAACTATTCACAGTTGCAACAATATTCCGATCGTCTCCACACACAAAAGTGTCTGACTCGACACTCTCTCTCATGTTTTTGAGTCGTGCTTCGGATATAGTGTGAAATGCTGATACTATCCTCGATCTGGGAGGTAAGTTGTCTGCAACAATCTCGGCAGCAGGTTTCTTCGCCTGTTCTAGTGGAATGTAAATAAATCCAGCTCCAGTCTTTGTCATTGGAACGATGGGGCTTATAACAACACATTCATCCCTGAGTTGTTTTGAAAGCTGTATGCACATTTCTGCAATATGCTCATAATGAATGGATAACAGAAGGACGTCAGATGATCTTGCTACTGCCAAATTTTCATCACCGGTGATACTCCCCCTCATGCTATCTCCGTAGGATTGTTTGGCTATCCTCATGTATGTTATTGCTACCTCTTTTGCCTTTTGAACGTCCCTGGAACCAACAATAACATCGTGTTTAGAAGACCATCTCAAAGCGAAACCCTCCCCCATACCTCCAGTACCGCCTATCAATCCGACTTTCATTCTAGATGGTTCATCAAGGGTTTGGTTTATAAGGTTATTAAAAAAGTCCTCTTTATGCAGATGTCTACAGGAATAACAGCGAAAATTAATATTATAATCTGCTTGAATTTGACTAGATTACTTGCCGTTACTGATTTTTATGCGTCATGGCCAAGCAGAGAACAATGTTAACAGAATCCTAGTTGGGCGACACATCGAATCCCACTTAACTGACTACGGAAGAAAACAAGTAGAAGATACAGCGAGGTATCTTCAAAACGTTCCAATAGAAAAACTATATGTTAGTCCAGTTATTCGCACTGTGGAAACCGCCAAAATCGTGAGCGAGATATTAGGGATAAATTACGAAATT
>Ga0070711_100000203_pt1 | contig 31521 bp, 26 predicted proteins | sample LARL53metaG_FD_65452 | JGI IMG/M metagenome (GOLD analysis project Ga0070711, IMG submission 65452) | Corn, switchgrass and miscanthus rhizosphere microbial communities from Kellogg Biological Station, Michigan, USA - LAR L5-3 metaG | ecosystem: Host-associated > Plants > Roots > Rhizosphere ... | reverse complement strand
TCTGCAAGCGGATAGCCAATGGTCTGCGGACGCGTCCCCTGTTCGCGGAAATAGCCGCTCTGGTCATTGGCGAACGACGCCGCGCCGTCGATGGCTTTGCGCTCGGCGGGCGTGGGATTCTCGGGCAGCTTTTCGGGAAAGACGAACTGCCAGTTCACATGGGCCGCGATTAGACCCTGGGGCCGCTGATGCGCCAGGGCGTGCGTTACGCCCGCCCCCCAATCGCCTCCCTGAGCCACCCAGCGCTCGTAGCCGAGGCGTGGCATCAGGGTCGCCCAGGCGCGGGCGATCCTGTTCACGTCCCAGCCCGTCTCAGCCGGCTTGTCCGAGAAGGCAAAGCCTGGAAGCGACGGCACGACGATATGGAACGCGTCCTCCGCCCGTCCCCCGTAGCGGGTGGGATCGCTGAGCGGGCCGATGACCTCCATGAACTCCACGACCGATCCCGGCCATCCGTGCGTGAGAATGATCGGCAGCGCGTTCTGCTGGGGGGAGCGGATGTGGATGAAATGAATGCCAACCCCGTCGATCTGCGTCCGGTATTGCGGGAAGGCGTTGATGCGAGCCTCAAAACGGCGCCAGTCATACCTGTCGCGCCAGTAGGCAACGAGCGCCTGAGCCTTCTGGAGCGGGACGCCCTGCGACCAATCGTCGACGGTTTCCCGCTCCGGCCACCGCGTGGACGCCAGTCGACGCTTGAGATCGTCGATCGCGCTTTGCGGCACCGACACCTTGAAGGGTGTTACATCCTCCGTCGCCTTGGGGAGCACGAACGGTGCAGCTTTGTCCTCGCTCCAATGGGCCCGCATTGGCGCGAGCCCCGCGGGCAGTAAACCGGCGCCACCGGTTGCGGCGGACAGTAAGCCGGCGCCACCCGTTGCGGCAGCCGCAAGCATGAACTGACGGCGCGAGACACGGGGCGCCGCTACTCCCGTTCCGTTTTCTACGTCGTTCTTCATGAGTGTTGCTCCGGAATGTTGTTCAGGCTCAGCGCAGCTTGAAAACGAGCAGCGTGCCGCTCTTCGGAACCACGGTGTGGGTCCCTCGTATCTTGTCGATCCCGTTTTGAACGCCCTGCGCATCCAGTCCCCAACCGGCCGTGACCGCTACGTACTGCTCGCCATCGACCTCGAAGGATGTGGGAATGCCGAGGACGCCGGCGGGCGCCGGGAAGCTCCACAGTTCATCCCCCGTGCGAGCATCGAAGGCCCTGAACTCCCGGTCCGGCGTCCCACCCGCGAACACCAGATCCCCGCCAGTCACTAAGAGCGGGGCAAAGAGGATGGTTTTGAAGTTGTGCTGCCAGACGCGCTTGCCCGTATTCAAGTCCCAGGCTTGAAGCTCCCCCAGATGATCGGCCGCGCCCGCGCTGGTGCGAACCGACCCGAAGATGCTTTCCACTTCGTATCCAACATAGAATCCACGGGCATCACGCTTCGGCACGACACCCTGCGGGAGAAAGGCGCAGATGTTGTTATTCGCGGGGACGTACAGGAGCTTCGTCTGTGGGCTCCAGGCCTCGGGTGGCCAGTCCTTGCCGCCGCCGATGCTCGGGCAAAACCCACCGCCTTGTTTGGCACCAGGACGCTTCGATTCGTCGATGACCGGCCTCCCAGTCTTCGAGTCGATCGATGTGAACACGTTGTTATTCGAAAACGGAAAGGCGTGGAGAAACTTCAGCTGTCCCTGATCGCGATCCAGAATCCAGAGGTATCCATTGCGGCCGGCGTGTGTAGCCGTCTTGACTCGCTTGCCGTCGATCTCCGTGTCGATCAGCAGCGGTGCCGACACTTCATCCCAGTCCCACGAATCGTGCGGCGTGTACTGGTGGTAGCTCTTCAGTGTGCCGGTTTCGAGGTCGAGCGCCAACACGGAGTTGGTATAGAGATTATCGCCCGGACGATCGTCAGCGATCCACGGCGCCGGATTTCCCGTGCCCCAGTAAGTGATGTTCGATTCGGGATCAAACACACCGGTGATCCAGATAGAGCCACCTCCGCGCTTGTAGGCATCGCCCGTCCAGGTCCCCCCGCCTGGCTCATCGGGCGCGGGCACCGTATAGGTGCGCCAGATTCGCTTGCCGGTCTCGGCGTCGAAGGCGCTCAGTGAGCCTCGGACGCCAAATTCTCCACCGGAGTAACCGACGAGGATCTTGCCTCGCACAGCGAGCGGCGCCAGCGTCGCGTAGCAGCCGGTCTTGTAGTCATCGATCTGGACCGTCCAGGCTTCTTTGCCCGTGGCGGCATCCAGGGCCACGAGCTCGCAATCGGTGGTCGCCATGTACACGCGGTCACCATAGAGCGCCACGCCGCGATTGGTCGGGTGCAACTGAAAGAGGCCCTCGGGATACTGCTTCACATACCGCCACAGCTGAGTGCCAGTCTTGGCATCCAGGGCGATCACGTTATTGCCGGGTGTGGTGATGAACATCCGCCCGTGGTTCACGATTGGCGTCGTTTCATGGGCCTCGACCAGATCCGTATTGAGCGACCAAGCGAGGGAGAGCTTTCCGACGTTCCTCGCGGTGATTTGCCGCAGGGGACTGAAGCCTGAGCCATCGTAGGTACGCCGATACATCAGCCAATCGCCCGCGTCCGGATGCTGGAGCCGTTCATCCGTCACCGTTGGGTAGGGCGTCGACCCGACCTGCACGCCTTGTGCGGCGACGTGCGCAGCGGCTAGGCAGAGCCATAACGTCAGATACCACGGGGGTCGAAACCTCATTTCGTGTCTTCCTTTCTCAATGGAACGGCGTAGATCCGAAAAGGCAGGGAAGGCGATAAGGCCTTCTTCGAAGCATCGAAGAAGAAGCCCAGCTGGCCCTCACTGACCCACGCCGTCGTCCCGATCCGGGCAACCGACGTCGGGGTCGCGAAACCGCCACGAATCGGCGTGACGGCGAAGGCGTCGCCTTGGATCACCACGCGATCGAGGCTTCCTGAACCCTCGATCAGGAGGAAACTGTTGTTGCCGACGGCTCGGAGGGCATCGGGAAGTTTCAGACGACGGGTACCGGAGAGTGTCGTGACGTGCCCGGCCCTTCCATCCTTGACCTCGACCCGCACGAGCTCGCCGGCCGTGTAGGTCGTGACGTACAGATTGCCGTCGCTGCCGAAGGCGATCCCGTCGAGCCCGGCGCCGCCTTGAGGAGGAGCAAAGGCGGAATCCTGTGCGAATACTTCGAACCTCGTGGCGCCCGGGGAGAGTTTGAGGATGGTGGGATGCGCGCTGTCGGTGATGTATACGGAGCCCGTGGCGTCCACGGTGATGTCGTTGCAGAACGCGTGAGAGCTGGGCAACGAGACGCTGCGCTTTCCAACTCCCGTCTTGAGGTCAAAGCCCTTCAACGCGCTCCCCGTATCACTACCGGTTGCGGGCCCGCCCAAGGCACTCAAGTCGTTCGAGCAAGCCCATAGCGTGCTCGATGCCTCATCCGCGAAGACTCCCAGGATCGAGCGCGACCCCGCTGCGCCCGGTTCGACGAATACGGTGCCCTCGGCTGTGCGCGGGTCGACGCGCACGATTCCACCATCCCCCAGGCGCCCGACAAACAGAGCACCATCGGAAGTCGATGTGATGCTCTCTGGAAAGGCCTTCGTCCCCGGAACGGGAATTGATTCGACCTTCTGGGTCGCCGCTGGAATGGTGACGCTCAGCGCCAACGTGAGGAGGGCTAGCTGGGGATGACCATGAATCCTCATGCCGTCCACAGGAAGCAACTACTGGTCCAGCGTGAAATGTTGAATTCAAAAGAGTTAGCAGCTGCTTCATTGGCGAAGTCTCGCCAATGGTGGGATACCGACAGATTCAGGTCGGGAAGTTCAGCTTCTTCAACAACGCGGCGTATCGCGGGTCGTGGCGCAGGTTGTTCAATAGAGGATCCACTTTCACTCCGATCAGTCCGGAGTTGCGCTGGACGTAGGCTCGGTCCAGCCACTGGAACGCTTCGGCGGACTGGTTTCGGAAAGCATAGACCTCGGCGATGTAGTACTGGTAGCGTGGATACTTCGCAATCAACTCACTCAATGCAGCGTCCGAATCCTTTTTCCGGCCAAGCGCGAAGTACGCCATCGCACGCAGAGACGTACGCGTGGCATCGCTGCGTACTCGCTCGATTTCAGTCAGTGCATCCTGGAGCCGCCCCTGCATGATGTAGATCTGGCTTAACAGGATAGAGCCGGGAAAAACATCGGGGCTCAGTTCAAGTGCTTTCCTGCCGTGCGCCGCGGCCTTGTCCAGGTGCCCCGCAAAAAACTCGGTCTCTGCAAGCGCGTCCCAACCAGCTGCATTCAGCGGATCCAACTCGGCGGCTCGGCGGTTCAATCGAAGAGCCTCGTCAACCCGGCCGAAGAGCTTCGCCGAGGAGGCTGCCATCGTTACCGCCTCGGTGTTTCCGGGCTCGAGTTCAGCCGCGCGTTTGTAGGAAGCATCCGCCGCGGTCCAATCGAAGTCGAGCTGTTGCTGAATCCGTCCCATTTGCATGTGAGCCGCTGCCAGGTTCGGGTTCAGCGCCAGGGCCCGCTTCACCTCTTCACGCGCAATGCGGTAACCCTCCTCAGTGGGAATGAGACCTCTGGCCGCTTCCCACTTGTGTACCCGAGACAATCCGGCCCACGCCAACGCATAGGAAGGATCGAGCTGCGTCGCCCGTTCGTAATACTTTCCGGCCATCTTCGTATCCTGGTCGGTGTTCCGCGCGAAGAAGTAGTACCCCTCCAGGTAGGCATGGAAGGCTTCCGAATTGATGGGGTGCGGCTGTGCCAACTCTCCTTGCTGCTGCACCGTCAAACGGACCTGAATCTCCTGGCCAACAGCCTTCGCTAATTCGTCTTCGACACTCAGAACGTCTTGCGCGCGATAATCGTAGTCGTGAGACCAGAGGTGACTCTGATCCTTCACGCGAATCAGTTGGGAAGTGACGCGAAGGAGACCGGGACTCTGCCGGAGGCTGTTTTCCAGAACGAACTGGACGGAAAGATCTTTTCCAATCTGGTCCAGGCGCTCGTCTCTGTGCTTGTAACCCATGACCGACGTTCGCGCGATCACACCCAACTCGTTTGGGTTGAGCCGGCCTAACTGCGAAATCGTCTGCTCGGTCAGGCCGTCTGCGAGATATTCCTTATTGGGATCGCCGGTGAGATTCTCAAACGGCAATACGGCCAGCATGATCCGCTTCGATGGTTGCGGTGTGATATCTCGAAACTGTCGCCAGGACGTGTAGCCGATGAAGGCCAGGACGAACGCGGACGCAACTAGGACGGCAGCGTTTCGCGAGTACCGCGATGCTCGTGGTTCCTGTTGATGCGATTCGACTGGTGCGATCAGTCGGTATCCGCGCCGCGCCAGAGTTTCGATGTACTTGGGATGGTCCGCATCGTCAGCGAGCGCCTTGCGCAGGATCGTCATTGCCACGTTGATGCTTCGATCGAATTCCACGACGGTATCGTTCGGCCAAAGAATCTCCCGGATTTCTTGGCGGGTAACGATGTTGCCTCGCCGCTCCACCAGGATTCGCAGAATCTGAAAGGGCTGCTCGCGGAGCAGGATCTTTGCGGACCCGGCTGCACCGGCCGCCGTTCCGATCGAGAAAAGTTCTCCGGTTCGGAGGTTGAGCTCCAATTCTCCAAATCGGACTAGCTCGGCCTGATTGGTCGACTCATTCATGGCCCAGTTCCGCCGTCTAACTCATTCAGCTGCAAATGAGTAACAAAAATAACCGCGAAATAACGTCCAGATGTATTTACCTCCGAATCGGAAACAGTCAAAGTGTGGTCGAGCGGATGGCGCGGGAACGCGCTGAGCCGGCGAGGAGTTCAGAAACATGGAAGGCGAATTATGGCGATCGGCCTCAATCTCGACCTTGAAGACCGCAAACTACCCGAGTTCTACCTTGCCGAAGGACAGCGGCTTGCCCACATGAACGAGGAGCTCTCGAAGGCGCTGCGCGAGAGCGAGGCAGAGCTCCGGCAGACGCTGGATTTCGCGCCTCAACTCATCAGTGTCTACGGGCCCAGGCGTGAGCGGCTGTACGCCAACCGCACCGCCCTGGACTACTTGGGCCTCAGTCTTGAAGCGTGGCGGCAGACACCTGCGCGCGGTGCATTCGTCCATCCAGATGACCGAGCGCGGGAGCTCGATTGTTTTGATGGTGCTCTCTCGAGCAGGTCGGACTACGAGTTGGAGTTGCGGTTGCGCAAGGGCGATGGAAGTTACCGCTGGTTTCTGGCTCGTTCCAACCCGGTTCGCGATGACGAAGGACAGATCATCCGCTGGTATGTCGCCTGTACCGATATCCACGATCGCAAGGTCGCCGAGGAGAGGCTCCAGCAGGAAAACGTCGCCCTGCGAGAGGAAGTCGACAGAGCGTCGATGTTCGAGGAGATTGTCGGCGCCTCGCCAGCGTTGACGTCGGTGCTCTCGCGCGCCTGCAAGGTCGCCGGCAGCGATTCGACGGTGCTCATCAGCGGCGAGACCGGCACCGGGAAGGAACTCGTCGCGCGAGCGATTCACCGGCGGTCGCGGCGTGCCGCACGAGCGTTCGTCGCGCTCAACTGCGCGGCCATTCCACGCGACTTGATTGCCTCGGAGCTCTTCGGTCATGAAAAAGGGGCGTTCACAGGTGCCGTGCAACGGCGCCTCGGCCGGTTCGAGCTGGCCAATGGCGGCACGATCTTCCTGGACGAGGTGGGCGAACTGTCGTCCGACACACAGGTGGCGTTGCTCCGGGTCCTCCAGGAGCGGGAATTCGAGCGCGTGGGGGGGCGAGACCGGATCGAGGTCGATGTTCGCGTCATCGCCGCCACGAATCGTGATTTGACCGCCGCGGTGGCGGACGGCTCGTTCCGTCAGGATTTGTTCTATCGGCTCAACGTGTTTCCGCTCGAGATGCCTGCGCTGCGGGAACGGCGAGAAGACATTCCCATGCTGGTGGAGTACTTCGTCGGTCGCTACGCGCGGAGGGCCGGGAAGACATTCCGACGAGTTCGCAAGCGGACGCTCGACTGTCTGCAGTCCTATCCGTGGCCCGGAAACGTGCGCGAGCTGCAAAACGTCATCGAGCGATCCGTGATCGTCTCGGACGCCGACGAATTCACCGTCGACGAGAGCTGGCTGTCTCCGCGGGGTCGGCCACTAGGAGCCGGGGTCGGGTTGTCCAACTCGTTCGCGGAGCACGAGAAGGCGATGGTCGAGAATGCGCTGCGCGCGACGCGCGGACGGGTGTACGGGCCCGCAGGAGCCGCGGCCCGACTCGGGATTCCGCGTTCGACGCTGGAATCGAAGATTCGCGCGCTCAGGATCGACAAGAGCCGTTTTCGCACGCTAGCGACGAGGAGTTCGTAACGCTGGAGCCATGGCCCGGCGCTTGCTTTCGTACTGGGGTCAGTCGTGGCAACCCTACCATCCACGGACGCGACGTGGCCGTCGACGAGCCCCCAAACATGCCCATTGCGACCCGCCGCGCGTGAGGGTATTTCCCAGGGCGAAACCTATGGCGCTGACGACGCGGGCGTTCCCGGCTATTGCCGTGCTGCTAGGAGGGTGGGCGTGTCGCCGACCCACCCCCGCGGCGCCCCCTCCACCCGAAGTCTCCGTGCTGACCGTCGCTCCGGAGACGATCTCGGCGCGCTACGAGTTCGTGGGAGAAGCTGCGGCGTCGCGTCGCGTCGAGGTGCGCGCACAGGTCACCGGGGTCATCGTCGCGCGACCGTACACCGAGGGCACGGACGTCGCGAAGGGAACGCTGTTGTTCCGGATCGACCCGACGACCTATGAGGCCGCCTACCGCAGCGCCCAGGCGCGGCTCGCCAACGCCGATCGCAACCTGGCGCGTCTCAAGTCGCTGCTCGCGTCGCGCGCCATAGCACAGAAGGACGTGGACGACGCACAGCAGGCGTTCGACCAGGCACAGGCCAGCGCCGACCAGACCAAGAAGGACTACGAAGACACGTTCGTGCGCGCCGAGATCTCGGGGCGCGCCGGACGAGCGTTGCTGGAACTCGGCGCGCGGGTGACGGGGCCGAGCGACTTGCTCACGACGGTGGAGCAGGTCGACCCCATGTACGTGAACTTCAGCCCGTCAGACCAGGACGTGCTGCGCTGGCGGCGGGACATCGCGACCCGCCGGCTGCTCGTGCCGCCCCGAGTACTCACGGTGCAGGTGGCGCTCGCGGATGGCAGCATTTTTCCCAGCACCGGCCAGCTCAATTTCGTCGATCTCGCGCTGCAGCCCGTGACCGGGACGATCTCGCTGCGCGCGGAGTTCCGGAACCCCCAGCACGTCCTGCTGCCGGGTCAGTTCGTGCGTGTGCGGCTGTTGGGCCTCAAGCGGCCGGACGCCATCCTCGTGCCGCAGCGCGCCGTCCAGCGCGGCCTCGGCGGCGCGTTCGTCTACGTGGTGGGCGACAGCAATAAGGTGGGCGCGCGAGACGTGGTGGCGACCTCCTGGGACCGCGGGTCCTGGCTGATCGACCAGGGCCTGAGGGCAGGTGACCGCGTGGTCGTGGATGGCGTTCAGAAGATCGCGCCTGGACGGCAGGCCACGCCGGTGGCCTACCGGCCGGAGGCGGACCCGGCCCGCGTGGGGGATAGCGCCCTGATCGCCGCGCCGTCGGCGCCGCCCAAGATCAAGACCGGGCCCCCATGAGCGCCACACCCGAGATCCGCAATCTCTTCATCCGGCGCCCGGTTTTCTCCGCCGTCATATCGATCGTCATCGTGTTGCTCGGGCTGTTCTCCCTCACTCGGCTCGCCGTCGAGAGTTATCCGCCGCTCACGCCGCCAGAGATCCAGGTGCAGGCCGTCTACCCGGGCGCGACCGCGCAGGACGTGGCCGATGCGGTGGCCGCTCCGATCGAGCAGCAGCTGTCGGGCATGCAGGGGCTCTTATACTTCAAGTCGGCGAATTCGAGCGACGGGGTCATGAACCTGTCGGTGTACTTCAACATCTCGCGCGACCCGGACTTGGCGGCGGTAGACGTGCAAAACCAGATCGCGCGCGCCCAGCCGCAGCTTCCCCAGGAGGTGGTCCGCAACGGGATCATCGTGCAGAAGCGCCAGACGGCCTTCCTGGTGGTGCTCGCGCTGTCGTCCGACGATCCGCGGTACGATACCGAGTTTCTGAACAACTACGCGAAGATCTATATCGACGACGAGCTCAAGCGGCTACCCGGCGTGGGCGACGCGAGCACGTTCGGCCAGCTGGACTTCTCGATGCTGTTGAGCCTCGATCCCGATCGCATGGCGCAGCTGGGCTTGACCGTGTCGGACGTCGCCGCGGCGGTCCAGGAGCAGAGCACCACGAATCCGGCCGGCCGTATCGGGCGGGAGCCCGCTCCGCCCGGCACGCAGCTCACGATTCCGGTGATCACGAGCGGGCGCCTGAAGGAAGCGAGCGACTTCGAGCACATCATCGTGCGGGGACGGCCCGACGGGTCGCTCGTCCACCTCTCGGACATCGGGGAGGCTCACCTCGGCGCCCGGAACTACGACCTGGCCGGCCGCTTCGACGGCGCGCCCACGGCCCTCACACCGGTATTCCTGCGTCCCGGCGCGAATGCCCTCCAGGTGAAGCAAGAGGTCGTTGCCCGGATGACCGAGCTCGCCAAGAGCTTTCCGCAGGGCGTCCGTTGGTCGATCGCGTTCGACACGACGCCGTACGTGACTGAGTCGATCAAGGAGGTCGTGAAGACGCTATTCGAGGCGCTGCTCCTCGTGACCCTCGTGGTCTTCATCTTCCTGCAGAGCTGGCGGGCGACCCTGATCCCGGTCGTCGCGGTGCCGGTCTCAGTGATCGGCGCGTTCTTCGGGATGGAGGTCCTGGGTTTCTCGGTCAACCTGCTCACGCTGTTCGGGCTGGTGCTCGCGATCGGCATCGTGGTGGACGACGCGATCGTCGTGATCGAAAACGTCGAGCGCATCATGGCCGAGGAGCGGGTCCCGCCCGCTGTCGCCGCGGACCGGGCGATGCGTCAGGTGAGTCGGGCGCTGATCTCTATCGTCCTGGTGCTGTGCTCCGTATTCGTCCCGGTCGCGTTCCTGGGGGGCATCACCGGCCTGATGTACAAGCAGTTCGCCATCACCATCGCGGTTTCTGTGGTCCTGTCGGGCATCGTCGCGCTCACCCTGACCCCGGCGCTGTGCGCCGTCCTGTTGCGTCCGGTACCGGAGGGAGCGCCGAGCGCGGCGGCGAGCGGCGTCGTGGCAAGAGCCTTCAACCGGTTCTTCGGTGGCTTCAATCGCGGGTTCCGCTCGGTGACCGAGCGCTACCTTGCCACCGCCGGTCGCGTGATTGACCGGCCCCGTACGTTCTTCGCCGCCTTCGCCGTGGCGGTCGTCCTGTTGTTGGTCCTCGTGCGGTCCGTCCCGACCGGATTCATTCCCAGCGAGGACAAAGGGTATTTCGGGATGCTCATCGAGCTCCCCGACAATGCATCGCGGCAGCGCACCGAAGCCGTGGTGAAGCAGGTCGAAGGCTTTCTCCTGCGGCAGCCGGCGATTCGTCACGTCGTCGCGCTCGTCGGCCTCAACTTCATCCAGAATGCGAACCAGACGAACGCGGCGATCATGTTCGTCATGCTGAAGCCGTGGGATGAGCGGACGAGTGCGCGGGAACAGCTCCCCGCGGTGCTCGGCGCCGTCAACGGGTTTCTCTTCCAGCTGCAGCAGACGAGCGGCTTCGCCTTCAACCTCCCCGAAATCATCGGTCTCGGCACGACCGCGGGTCTCGAGTTGAATCTGCAGGACCGGGGGGTGAACGACGTGACGCGGTTCGCCGGCCTGGCGGGAGAGTTCGCCGGCGACGCCAACGCGTTGCCCGAGCTGCGTGGTGTGTACCCCACGATCCGCGTGAACACGCCGCAGCTGTTCCTGCAGGTAGACCGCGAGAAGGTGAAGGTCCTCGGCATCTCGCTGTCGGAGCTGTTCCAGACGCTGCAGGCGTCGCTGTCGACGCTCTACATCAACGATTTCAACCGCTATGGCAAGACGTACCGCGTGCAGGCCGAGGCGCAGTCCCGCTTCCGCCAGACGCCGGAGGACATCGGGCGGCTCTACGTGCGCGGGCCCAATCAACAGATGGTGCCCGTCTCGGCCCTCATCCGGACCGAATTCCGGGCGGGCCCGAGCGTCATCACGCGCTTCAACGGGTTCACGTCGGCGCTGATCGTCGGCGCGCCGGGGCCCGGGAAGAGCTCCGGGGATATGCTCGCCGCGGTGGAGCGGCTCGCTCAGGACAAATACGCCGGCCGAGGCGTGGGCTACGCCTTCAGCGGGCAGTCCTACCAGGAGCGCGCTTCGGGCGGGCAAGGCGGTCTGGTATTCGGCCTCGGCCTCGTGATGGTGTTCCTGGTGCTCGCCGCTCAGTACGAAAGCTGGACGATCCCGTTCGCGGTGCTGCTCGGGGTGCCGTTCGGCACGCTGGGCGCGCTGCTCGGCGTGTGGCTGCGCGGGATGCCGAACGACGTGTACGTGCAGATCGGCCTGATCGTCGTCGTGGGTCTCGCGGCCAAGAACGCGATCCTGATCGTCGAGTTCGCGAACGAGTTGCGCGCGCAGGGCCGGTCCACTCGCGAGGCGGCGCTCGAGGCCGGCCGTGAGCGGCTGCGGCCGATTCTCATGACGTCGTTCGCCTTCATTCTGGGCGTCACGCCCTTGCTCACGTCGAGCGGCGCCGGTGCAGCAAGCCGTCACTCGATCGGTACCAGCGTCTTTTTCGGGATGCTCGTAGCGACTTTGGTCGGCGTGTTCTTCATCCCGCTGTTCTTCGCTGCGATCCGGGGCCTGAGCGAGCGGACGGCGGCCGTGCCGCCGGCTCCTGCCCCCGCTCCCGCCCCCGCCCCCGCGCCGGGAGACTGAGCTGCCTCCCGCCCGATCCTTCGGTCTCACCGCAGGTGCCGCCGCCCTGATCGCCGGCTGCGCCGTGGGCCCGGGCTATCACCGACCCGCCCTCGGCCTGCCCGAGGGCTGGCGGGCCCCCGCCTCGTCCGAGGACTCGCTCCGAAAATTCTTCGACTCGTTGCGCACGAGCCGCGATACGCTGCTGCCGCGAGGCGCGGACACAGCGCGGGTGCCCTTCAGCTACGACACCACGGGGGGGAGGATCGGCGGGCGATCGGACTCCGCCGCCCTGCGGTGGGTCGACTTGTTCGAAGATCCGGTGCTGCGTCAGCTCGTCGACACGGCGCTCAAGCAAAACCGCGACGTACAGACGGCCATCGCGGTGATCGACGAATTTCGCGCTCGCTACCGCGCGACACGCGGGGGCCTGTTGCCCGAGCTCACCGCCAACGGCCAGGCCGGGAGGAACGCGCTTGTCTTCGGCCCGCTCGGGGTCCAGACCTTCAACGTCTACCAGGCCACCGCGAACGGACGCTGGGAGCTCGATTTCTGGGGCCGACTCCGCCGCGCCACCCAGGCCGCGCGCGCTGACCTCCTGGCGGAGGAGGAGAATCGCCGCACCGTCGAGCTGTCGCTCATCGGCACAGCGGCGGCGGCGTACGTGGATCTGCGCGCGTCGGACCTCGACCTGGACATCGCACGCCGTACGCTCGAGTCGCGGCGACAGACTCTCGCGCTCGCCCGGCGACGGCTGGACCAGGGCCTGATCTCGGAGCTCGACGTGCGCCAGTTCGAAGCCGAGGTGGCCAGTCCAGCCGCCAGCGTGGCCCAGTTTGAGCGCGCCGTCGCCCAGCAGGAGAACGAATTGAGCCTGCTGGTCGGTCGCATCCCGGGGGGGATCGCGCGGGGTCGCTCACTCACCCAGCTCGTGGCGCGGATCCCGATCACCGCCGGGGTGCCAGCGGGCCTGCTCATGCGTCGTCCCGATGTCCGGAGCGCGGCCGCGACGCTCCGCGCCGCCACGGCACGCATCGGCGTGGCAGAAGGGGGCTGGCTGCCGTCGATCACCCTGACCGGCGAGTATGGGACTCAGAGTGCTCAGTTGTCGCACTGGTTTGGGTCGGGAACGAACATCTGGCAGGCGTTCGTCGGGGTCTCGCTGCCACTGTTCACAGAAGGCAGGCCGGGCAACGAAGAGGTCGCCGTCGCGCGGGCGCGCGCGGACCAGGCGCGTGCCCGCTACGAACAGACGGTGCTGGCGGCGATGCGCGACGTGGAGAACGCGCTCGTCGCCCTGCGCACCGCCCAGGACGAGACTACGGCCCTGCAGCGCCAGGCGGTCGCGCTGCGCCGCGCCCTCGACCTTGCGAACCAGCGCTATCAAAACGGCGTGTCGAGCTACTTGGACGTGCTCGATGCGCAGCGTAGCCTGTTCAGCGCCGAGCTGTTGCTGACGCAGGCCGAGCGCGATCAGCTCGTCGACGCCATCGCGCTCTACGTGGCCGTCGGCGCCGCGTGGCCTGCAGCCCTCGAGCAGTAATACGAAGGTATGATTGGCAAGCAGGGCTCAATCACCCATCGTCGTTTCGTGGAGGGTCAGTCATGGTAACCCTGAACATCAACGGACGCGACGTGACCGTCGACGTGCCCGCGGACATGCCCATCCTCTGGGTGCTGCGTGATGTCGTCGGCCTGACCGGCACGAAGTTCGGCTGCGGGATGGCGCTGTGCGGGGCCTGCACCGTGCACCTCGACGGGCAGCCGACTCGCACGTGCGTCACGCCGGTCGCCGCGGCGGCGGGCAAAAAGATCACCACCATCGAGGCCATTGGAGAAACGCCGGCCGGCAAGAAGGTGCAGCAGGCGTGGCTCGACCTCGAGGTCGTACAGTGCGGCTACTGCCAGTCGGGCCAGATCATGTCGGCGGCGGCGCTGCTCGCGAAGAACGCGCATCCGAGCAACGCCGACATCGACGGCGCGATGTCGGGTAATATCTGCCGCTGCGGGACCTACCCTCGGGTCCGCGCCGCGATCCAGCACGCCGCGAAGGGAGCCTGACGATGACGACGCACGTGTCGCGCCGGGACTTTGTGACGGTGCTCGCCACCGCCGGTGGCGGGCTCTTGATTGGCTGGCGGGCCGGGGAACCCTCCCGCGCAGCTACCGGAGCCGCTGCGGCAGCGCCGCCCGCTTTCGTGCCGAACGCGTTCATTCGCATCGGCTCGGACAGCCGGGTCACCCTGATCATGAATCAAGTCGAAATGGGCCAAGGCTCGTACACGTCGATGCCGATGCTCTTGGCGGAAGAGCTCGAGGTCGGACTGGATCAGGTCCAACTCGAGCACGCGCCGCCCAACGACAAGCTGTACGCCAATCCGTTTTTCGGCGATCAGGAAACGGGCGGCTCGTCGTCGGTGCGGGCGTTTTACGAGCCGCTGCGCCGCGCCGGCGCGACCGCGCGCACCATGCTCGTGGCCGCCGCCGCCCAAACGTGGGACGTTGACCCGGCTTCGTGCCGGGCCAAGCGGGGCGTCGTGACCCACGGGCCGACCGGCCGGACACTCACGTACGGCGCGCTGGCCGAAAAGGCCGCCACTCTGCCCGTGCCGGACAAGATCGCGCTCAAAGATCCGAAGGACTTCACCCTGATCGGCACCTCAGCCAAGCGCCTGGACGCGGCCGAGAAGGTGAACGGCAAGGCCGTGTACGGCATCGATGTGCGGTTGCCAGGGATGAAGATCGCCACCGTTGCCGCGAGCCCCGTCGTGGGCGGCAAGGTCGCGGGATTGGACGAAGCCAAGGCCATGGCCATCCCGGGCGTACGCCAGATCGTCAATCTGGGCGACGTGGTCGCCGTGGTGGCCGACCACATGTGGGCGGCGAAGCAAGGGCTCGCCGCACTCGCCGTCCGGTGGGACGACGGGCCGAACGGTGGTGTGAGCACCGCCGACGTGGTGCAGGGGCTCGATACGGCCTCGCAGCAAGCGGGTGCTGTCGCGCGGACGCAGGGCGACGCCCCCGCGGCCATTGCCGGCGCGGCGAAGAAGATCGACGCCGTGTACCAGGTCCCCTTCCTGGCCCACGCCCCGCTCGAGCCGATGAACTGCACCGTCCACGTGCAGAAGGACCGCTGCGAGGTGTGGACCGGCTCGCAGACCCTGACCCGAGCGCAGGGGACCGCTGCCCGGGTGACCGGCCTCCCGCTCGAGCAAGTGGTGGTGCACAACCATCTGTTAGGCGGCGGATTCGGCCGGCGCCTCGAATATGACTGGGTCACGCAGGCCGTGCGCATCGGGCAGCAGGTCGAGGGACCGGTCAAAGTTGTGTGGACGCGCGAAGAGGACATGCAGCACGAGTTCTATCGTCCCTACTATTACGACCGCATGGCCGCGGGGCTCGACGCCGGGGGCAAGCCGGTCGCGTGGACCCACCGCATCGTCGGCCCGGCGATCGTCGCGCGCTATCTGCCTGCCGGCTTCAGGAACGGGATCGACCCCGACGGGGTGGATGGCGCGGTCCAGCTCCTATACGACATCCCGGCGATCCAGCTGGAATTCGTGCGACACGAGGAGCCGGTCTTGAACACCACTTTCTGGCGTGGAGTGGGGCCCACCCACAACATCTTCGTGATCGAGAGCTTCATGGATGAGCTCGCCCTGGCGGCGAAGGCCGATCCCGTCGAGTACCGGCGGAGTCTCCTGAGCAAAGCGCCGCGAGCCCGCGCGGTGCTCGATCTCGCCGCGAAAGCAGCCGGCTGGGGACAACCGCTACCTGCCGGGCGCGGCCGCGGCGTGGCACTCCTCTTTAGTGGGTGGGGCAGCTACCTGGCCGAGGTTGCCGAAGTCGAAGTGTCGAAGGCAGGCGAGCTGCGTGTGCACCGGATCGTGTGCGCCGTGGACTGCGGCACCGTGATCAACCCGGATACCGTGACGGCGCAGATCGAGGGCGGCGTCAATTTCGGCGTCAGCGCCGCGTTGTGGGGCGAGATCACGCTCAAGAACGGGCGGGTCGAGCAGTCCAACTTCCACAACTACCGAGTATTGCGGATGAACGAAGCGCCCACGATCGAGGTACACCTGGTGCGAAACCTCGAGGCGCCGGGCGGCGTGGGTGAGCCGGGCACTTCGATTACAGCGCCGGCGCTCGCCAACGCGGTGTTCGCGGCGACCGGGAAGCGGATTCGGAAGCTGCCGCTGCAGGCGCAACTCCGGTCGTCTTGAGGGATACGAGGGCCGGCTGGGTGCCAGCACCCTCACCATCCGAGATACGCATCGAGCCCGAACCGGCCGGCACCGGTGAAGAGGAGCGCAACGGCGGCGGCGAGGAGCAGGAACTCGAGCTCCCACCCGGCGCCCTTGGGACCAGAAGTGAAAGGGGCCTTGCCGATCCGCACGGTCGCGAGGGCCACCACCATGTCGATCGCGAGTCCCAGCGCGAGCACACGTGTCGCGAAGCCGAGGATGAGGAGCAGCGCCCCGACGGTCTCGAGTAGCGCAACGAGCCAGGCGTTGAACAGGGGAACCGGCACGTGGATCTGCCCGAGAAACGCCGCAAAACCGGCAGGGTTCTTGAGCTTCTCCCGCCCGTGTCCGAAGAAGGCGATCCCCAGCGCCAGCCGCAGGATGAGCTCGCCGACGCCGGTGTACGGTGTGAACAGCTTGGCCAGCATGGCATCTGCTCCTCGAACGGAGCGTTCAATCTGTCACGCGCGCGACCGATCGGAAAGATGACCAGAAGACCAACCGTTCGGGTCGGGACCCATCGCGAGGACAACGCTGTTGATGAGACTCGGAGCGCAACAATGCCGGCGACCCAACCCCGCAACCTCCAAGGTCAGAAGGCCCTCGTGACGGGCGCGACGTCCGGCATCGGTCGTGCAGTCGCGCTACAGTTGGCGCGCGACGGCGCCGAGGTCATCGTTCATGGCCGCGACGCCGCCCGAGGCGCGGAGACCGTTGAATCGATTACCGCTGCGGGCGGCCGGGCGCGCTTCGTTGGCGCCGACCTCAGCGATCCAGCCGACCTCCAGCGTCTGGTCGAAGCTGTCGGCGATATCGACGTCCTGGTCAACAACGCCGGGTTCTCCTCGTTCGGCGCGACGGCGAACCTCGATGTCACCACCTTCGACGCCCTGTTCGCCAGCAACGTCCGCGCCGCGTTCTTTCTCGTCGCCGCGTTCGCGCCGGGGATGGCGGCCAGGGGCAAGGGCAGCATCATCAACGTCGGCAGCATGGCCGGCCAGATCGGCCTCGCGGGCGGCGCGGCCTACGGGGCGACGAAGGCCGCCCTCGCCTCGATGACCCGCGCCTGGGCCGCGGAGTTCAGTCCCAGCGGGGTGCGGGTGAATGCCATCGCCCCGGGGCCGGTGTACACCGGGGGCGCGGCACCCGAGCGCATCGAAGCGCTGGGGGCCACTACCCTGCTCCACCGCGCGGCCGATCCCGCGGAAATTGCCGAGGTTGTCGCATTCCTGGCTTCCCCCCGCGCGAGTTACGTCACCGGCGCGATCGTCGCCGCCGACGGTGGTCGCACAGCGATCTGACGAGGACGCAGACATCACGGACAACGCGCAGCGGACCCAGCAGTTCAGCGCTGTGCCGCGTCGCTTGGCGATACGGGACTTGCTCCTCGCCGAAGCCATCCATCGGGACGAGTGCCTCTATCCCGAGCATGCCTTCGCGCATGCCCACTTCACGCTGCTTCTCAAGGGCTCCTTCGAGGAGGTGGTGTCCGGTCGAGGGAGCCGACACATGCATCCGCTCGACGCCGCCTTTTCGCCGCCGAGCTTCGCGCATCGGGACCGCGTCGGGCGAGCCGGCGCGCGCCTCTTCACCGTGTGGCTCCAGCCGTCAGCGGCCGACGAGTTTCTCGTGTCTGCGGATTTCTGGCGCGTTCCCCGTCTCTGGGAATCGGCGGCGGTTGCGTTGCCACTGCTGAGGCTCTACACGGAGCTGGCTACAGTGCCGCAATCGCTCGATCCATTCGAGATCGAAGACCGGCTCGCTCAGCTAATCGAGTCGGCGCACTCGCACCACGGCACTCACGAGACGAGAAGGCCCCGCTGGGTCGACGGAGCGCGAGAGCGAATCTCCGATTGTCCGCATGGCGCGCTGCGCGTGACGGACTTGGCACGCGAGGCGGGTGTGCACCCGGTCCACTTCGCCCGCACGTTTCGCCAATTTCTCGGCGTTCGCCCGGCGGAATACCGCCGCCGCGCGCGTGTCGCCATGGCTTGTCGTCTCGCCACGTCGACCACACTGCCGCTCTCGCAAGTGGCTCTCGCCGCGGGCTTCGCCGACCAGAGTCACATGACGCGCGCGTTCGGCCGAGTCTTGGGCATCGCGCCAGCCGCCTATCGCGCGTTGCTGCGCGACGACCGTTCGGCAGCTCCTGCGCGAGGGTAGCAGCCCCAGGGACAAGACGGCGGTGTTGCGTTTGTTCAAGACGCTGCCCACTCCGACGACGTATTGGTATCTGCGTGGGTGTCACGTCGGGCTTCCCCCTCTCTCGCGGCTTGGCGTGCGTGTCGACGATCGTCGTCGCTGCGGCGTTCACCAGGCCCAGCGGACCATCCCCCCGAGCAGGTGGGCCAGCTCCGGTCGTGGCTCTGGACACGGCGCAAGGCCAGGTGTGCACGGTCGACAACGCGCACTCGCTCATGGATTTCACACTGCGCTTGCTCGGCTTCAACCGTGTGCGGGGCACCTTCGGCGCGTGGCGCGCCAGCGTCTACTACGATCCGGATACGCTGGAACACTCGTCGGTCAGCTTCGTGGCAGACGTCGCTACGATCTCGACCGGCGTTGCCGAGCGAGATGACGACCTGAAGCGTCCCACCTTCTTCGATGCGGCCCGCTTCCCGAGGATCTGGTTCCGGAGTACGAACGTCGAACCGACGGCGAACGGCTTGGTCGTGACGGGCGACCTCACGATCCGTGACAGCACGCACCAGATCCGGCTGCCCACGCAGGTTATCGCCCCGCTCTCGACCGATCCTTTCGACAACCGGCGCGTGTCGTTCGGTACGAGCGTGACGCTGAACCGCCGAGACTTTGGAGTGGTCGGCCCGTCCTTTTGGAGCGGTGCGATCTCCGATTCCCTGGTCGTGGAGATCGAGATCGGCTGTCGAGTCTGGAACTACTTCGCGCTCGATTGGGGTGCGGGCCCACGGCGCCGGTCGGTCGGCGAGCTCCTGTTCAACGCAGCAGACTCCGGGCGACTTGCCGGAGCCCTAACGCGGGTCCGCTCGCTTTGGGCTCGTCGCCAGCGGGACAGCACTTGGGATTTCTCCGCCTGGGGGTTCGAGGTTGCCGCGATGCGGTTGGCGCAACGCCAGCAGCTACGCGAGGCGCAACCGATCCTCGACCTGGCCGTCGAACTGTACCGAGGGGAAGGGGGGGGAGGGGGGGGAGGATCCCACGACCTCGCCGTCCTGCTCGCACGGCGGGGCGAGGTTTACCTCCGCTTGGGGCGCCGCGCAGAGGCAACTGCTGATTGGCGACAAGCCACGCTCCTGGACCCCGACAACACGGACGCTGTGGAATGGCTGCGACATAGCGGGCGCTAGACCCTCCGATCACGCCGCGGTACGGGGTCAAGGGGATCCTCTGCCCCGGGAACTTTCTCCCGATCTAGTTCATTGATGAACTGTCTTCACGAGGCCGCAGCGCCTCGTTGGCCCAATGTAGTTCACTAGTGGATTGTCTAGTGCTGTTCCACATCGCTACTTTGGAGGTATGTATGTCGAAGCGTGCTTTCTTCCTCGTCCTGACGGGCCTCGCGGCCCTCGGCCCCGTGTCGCTCGCCGCGCAGCGGCGGTCTGACGTGACGCCCGTGCCGTCCGGCTCGACCGGTGGTCGCTTCACCGTCGGCGGCGCGTTTGGCGGCCTCTCGGGCGCGGCCAACCTCGATCCTCAGGGCGCGGCCACCTGGAAGCTCGGCTGGCAGGCGTCGCTCGATGTCACGGGCTGGCTCACGGACTATGTCGGCGTCCGGGCGAGCGGCGGCTGGGCGCAGGACAGCATCCAGGGTGCGGCGCTCCCCGGCCGCGGCCGCTTCAATAAGTTCACCTACGATGCGGACTTGGTGCTGCGCTATCCGATCCACGGCGCGTCGGGCACGCTGAGCCCGTACCTGCTCGGCGGCGCCGGCGCGATCAGCGTGCATCAGCTCGATGCGAGCGACACCTGGTCCAAGTTCGCCGGTAATTTCGGCGCCGGGCTCGAGTATCGCTTCGGCCAGGTCGGTCTCCGCGCGGAGGGCCGGGACGTCGTGTACAAGTTCGATCGCTACGGCTTCAACAAGACCCAGCACGACATCGCGTGGCAGGGTGGCCTCACGCTGTCGTTCTGACGGACCACGTGCTCCGGCCGGCCGGCGCGGGTTTCTCGTGCCGGCTAGCCGCCGCGGCGCACCATGTGTCGGAACATTCCAACCATCAGTAAGGAGGCTGCCGTCGTGAAATACCTTCCCCTCATCGGACGCATCTGCTTGTCAGCGATCTTCATCCTCGCCACGCCGGGCCACTTTACAGCGGGCTACGCCGCGATGGCGGCCCAAGCCGGCGTGCCCGCGGCCAGGGTGCTCGTGCCGCTCGCCGGCGTGCTCTCGCTCGCCGGCGGCCTCAGCATCGCGTTCGGTTACAAAGCGAAGCTCGGTGCCTGGCTCCTCGTGGTGTTCCTCATCCCGGTGACCGTTACGATGCACGCCTTCTGGGCCGTCGGCGACCCGATGATGCACGCGATCCAGCAAGGGATGTTCATGAAGAACGTGGCGATGCTCGGCGGCGCCCTCCTGATCGCGTACTTCGGCGCGGGTCCGCTCAGTCTCGACAGCCGGCGCGCGGCGTCCCCGGCCCCCGCACCTCCGGGCCGGTAAGGGTGGGCATCGCTTGACCGTCTCGTCGCGCGGCCCGTATGATCAGCACATGGGCAAGCGTTCCCGCAAGGCGGGACACCGCCTGGCGAGTGCCAGCACGCTCGTGTCCTCGTTTCTCGAGACGGCGGATGCCGTGGAGGCGCGGCTCGAGGCGGCCGTGAGTCCCATGGGCCTATCCCTCGCGAAGCTCGGGCTGCTGCATCACCTCGCCGAGGCAAAAGAGCCCCTCCCCTTGTCCGAGCTGGCACAGCACCAGAACTGCGTGCGCTCGAACATCACCCAGCTCGTCGATCGGCTCGAGAAGGAAGGTCTGGTGCGGCGGCGGCCCGACCCCGAGGACCGGCGCAGCGTGCGCGCCGCCCTGACGCCGGCCGGCGAGCAGGCGTATCAGCGCGGCAAGCGGGCGCTCGCGGAAGAGCAGCGGGCGATCGTCAACTCGCTCTCGAGCGGCGAGGCGACAAGCCTGCGAGGCGTCCTGGACCTGCTCGGGTCGTAGCGGGAACCTTCGCACGCGCAGAGGCGGTTCCTAGTTCATCCCATTCATGTTTCGGAGCGCCTTCCGTGAGTGACACTGAGACTGCGGTCGCAATCGAACCGTGCACCTTGTTCTCCTTTCTCCATGCCGCGCGGGTCATGACGGACACGCTCGATGGCGCGTTAATCGAGACCAACCTGTCGGCCGCGATGTTGGACGCGTTGACGGAGCTGGCGGACGCGGTCGAGCCCATGGCACCGCTCGAGCTGGCGGCCCGGTTGAGCTGCAGCTTCGCCGAGATCGCCGCGCTGGTGGATGCGCTCGATGCCCAAGGACTGATCGAGCGCAAGGGCGAGGGCATCGCGCTCACGCCGACAGGCCACGAACGCCAGCGCACCGGTACCGAGCGCGTCCGCGCGGCCCAACAGCGCCTCTCCGACGCGATGGCGGTCTTCGACGCGGGCACGCTGGAGCGAACGCTGGCCGCGTTGCGCGCCGCTGTAACGTAGGATCTCCCAACAACGGATCCTTCGCTTCGATCAAGATGACAACGCCGGCCGAGCACCGTCACGCGCCCGATGCGCACGCCGGGCACGGGGCGCACATGGTGCAAGACATGCTGCGGCGCTTCATCGGGTCGGCCCTCCTCACGGTGCCGATCGTCCTCTACTCGGCGCTCGGCACATCATTGTTCGGCCACGAGCTCCCGCCGCCGTTCGGGGTGTCACCCGATGCGCTGGGGTTTATCCTGACCTCGATCGTGGTCTGGTGGGGCGGGTGGCCGTTCGTGTCGTCCGCGGCACACTCGCTGCGGCACGGCGAGCTCACCATGATGACCCTGATCGCGACCGGCATCCTCGTGAGCTACCTGTACTCGGCCGCGGTCACATTCGGCTTGCCCGGCGAGCGGTTCTACGATGCGGCGGCGATGCTGACCTCCTTCAGCCTGCTGGGTCACTGGCTGGAGATGCGGAGCCGCTTCGCCACCGGTCGGGCGGTCGAGGCATTGCTCGAGCTCGCGCCACCCATCGCGCGACGGGTGCGGAACGGGCGAGAGGAAGAAGTACCGCTCCAAGCCATTGTGGTCGGCGACATCCTTGCCGTCCGGCCGGGCGATTCGATCCCGGTGGACGGCGTCGTGACCGAGGGCTCGAGCTACGTGGACCAGTCGATGCTCACGGGAGAGCCGGTGCCCGTGGCGAAAGGGCCGGGTGACGAGGTCGTGGGCGGGACGCGCAACCAGCAGGGCGCGTTCCGATTCCGTGCAACCAAGGTCGGCGCTGACACGGCGTTGGCGCGCATCGTCGCGATGGTCCGGGAGGCACAGTCCTCGAAGGCGCCGGCACAGCGACTGGCGGACCTCGCCGGTAAGTATCTCGTGATCGTTGCGCTCTCGGCAGGCGCGATCACGTTGGCGGCGTGGCTCCTGTTTGGGCACCAAGGGATCTCCTTCGCGCTGTCGGCGGCGGTGGCGGCTATCGTGATCGCCTGTCCGGACGCGCTCGCGCTCGCGACTCCAACGGCGATCACCGTCGGCGTGGGACGGGCGGCGCGTGCCGGCGTACTCTTCAGGAACGCCGCGGTCCTTGAGGCAGCCGCACAGGTGGACACGGTCGTCTTCGACAAGACCGGCACGCTGACGGAAGGCAAGCCGTCGGTAACGGATGTCATCCCTACGGCCGGTGTCGAAGAAGCTGAGATCCTCCGGCTCGCCGCTGCCGCGGATGCGCAGTCGGAGCACCCGATCGCCACGGCCCTTGTCGCAGCTGCGAAGCAGCGTGCGCTTGCCATCGAGCCACCTTCCCATTTCGAAGCCGTTCCCGGCCACGGCGTGCAGGCGATGGTGGGCGGCCGCACGGTGCTGCTGGGAAATCGCCGCTTGCTCGAACGCAACGGCGTGACGCCGGGGTTCGAGCGCGAAGCGCAGCGGCTACGAGCCGATGCCAAGACGGCGCTCTACGTCGCGGCGGATGGCCGGATGCTCGGCCTCATCGCCGTCGCCGATCGGATTCGCCCGAACGCTCAGCGTGCCGTTGCGGCGCTTCACGACCTCGGCATCCGCGTGCTGCTGCTTACGGGGGACAGCGCGGCCACCGCCAACGCCGTCGCCCACACCCTCGGCATCGACGATGTACGGGCCGAGGTGTTGCCCAGCGACAAGGCTGCCGAGGTTCGGCGACTCGAAGGGCAAGGCCGCCGGGTCGCGATGGTGGGGGACGGCGTGAATGACGCCCCGGCGCTGGCGGCGGCGACGGTCGGCATCGCGATCGGCGCGGGAACGGACGTGGCGATCGAGACGGCGGGAGTCATCTTGATGAAGGATGATCCAGCCGACGTCCCAATCGCGCTCGTTCTTGCGCGCCGGGTGCACGGTAAGATCAAGCAGAATCTCTTCTGGGCCGCGATTTACAACCTGATCGCCATCCCGCTCGCGGCCGGCGTGTTGTATCCGTCGCTGGGCGTTCTGCTCAAGCCGGCGTGGGCAGCACTCGCGATGAGTGCCAGCACGATGACGGTTACGCTCAATGCTCTGCTGCTGCGGCATGGCCGTTGACCGTACCCCCACGTATATCTAGGGCGCGAGTCCGAGGGCCATTCGGCAATTTCAAAGGAGTGAGCGAAATGAAACAGGCGTGGATGGGCAGCGTCGCACTCACCGCCATGCTCTGCGTCGTGCCCGGGTTGGTCCGAGCGCAGGAGGACATCACGGTCACCGACAAATCGTTCAGCTGCATCCGTGACGGTACGAAAGTCCGGAACACCTACATCAGGAATGCAGACCCCCAGAGACTCGCGGAAGCCGTGCGTATCCTGCGGGACAGGGTCGCGGACACCGAGTACCCCGTCGGGACCTTTCTGCAGCTGGTGCCGGGGGAGGCCATGGTGAAGCATCCCAAGGCAAAGTTTCCCGAGTCGAACGGGTGGGAGTTTTTCTCGCTGGAGCTGGCCACGGCCCTGCCGCCCGACCCGTCTCCTCCGGCCACGCGGATCAAGGCCCGCGGCGACAAGGTGGTCAACTTCGTGGGCGTGACGTGCTTGAGCTGTCACGTCCCCGCCGCCCACTACGACTTCGTCTGCGAAAAGGGCCACGGATGCGCGCCCATCCCGATTGACGACAAGAAAATCGCCGAGATCCAGGGGAAGGACCCGCGCTGTCCGGCGAACAAAGCGGGCAAGCCGTAAGAGACGCTCTCAAAGCGCCGCGGCCCCGGCGAGCTGATCACGGCGATCGAGCTATCCCTCGAACGTGATCCCCACGAAGACCCGTTTCTTGATTGGGGAGCTGACGTTTTCCCTTGCAAGCCTCCTCTGGGTATCGTTCACTCTGCGACTCACCCGGCAGAGCGGCGGACTAGGCGATGCGAATGAACTCCGACTTCACCCGTACACAAGAAGACCCAATCACGTTCTTCAGACTCTGCGCGCTCGAGTCGGCGCGTGAGCTAGGCCTGACAACGGAGTTCGTAGACGAGCACATCAGCATCTTCGTGGCAGCGATCGGAGCTAATTGGCTGGCGACCGCCTCGACCGACGTGCCACCGGGTATCCCGATACCGTTCCCACGGCATCCGCTCGGTCACATCGTGTCTACTGCAGGCCCGGAACAGGTCGCGGAGGCTCTTGAGCTAGGAGAGTACCTCAAGGCCCTGTACGCCGCCCCAAACATTTCCGCCGTCCTAACTGCGCTGAAGGCACAGTACTACCAGACCTTACTCCAGCTAGCTTTCGCCGCCCGATTGCGACGTGCAGGCGTGCAAGATCTCAAGTTAGAACCACCTGCGTCCGAAGGGCGGCTGTCGGACCTCACGTTTCAATACGATGGAGCGACATACCGAGCGGAGTGCTTCCGACCTACCTACAAGACGAAAGGGGAGACGTCCTACGAACTTGCCCGCCTCGGACAGGAGTGCCTCGGGGCATCCCGAGAGTGCTCACTGGTTGTGTCGATAGCCGTCGACCTGCATGTGATGCCCAGCGCGGCTACCCGACACCAGTTTGTGTCAATCATCACGCAGGCGATACGCCAAGTGGCCGAGGACACCTCGCAGAATCCCGGAACCTTCCCAGCGGTCTTGCTGGAAGGGCCAATCGGAACCGTCTCAGTCGCGCGCTCCCTGCCTACGCGCACGGCAACCCGTCCGATTCTGGTCCGCCATCATGCGTTCCCACAGACCGGAGATGATTGGGACCAGTTCATGCGGCTCGGCATAGCGGAAGCAGCCGCGTTATCGGGGATACACGGTACGGTGGACGACGGAGAGGGGCTGAGCCATTTCGGCGTGTGGCTGCCACCAGGGCTACGGCGCGGGGACCAGAATACAGATGACCCCGAGGCGTCGATCGAGCGGTTGGGTCGGAAGATTGAAAGCAAGCTCGGCCAAGCCCGCTCGACCAACGGAGAGCATCGCGTTCTTGTTGTCGACGCCTGGCAGACGCGCCTACTCGACGAGGTGCCAGAGCGCGGCGAACGACTGCGGCGAAAGGTGGTCGAAAGCCACGAGGGAGTAGCTGGGCTGCTGATGGTGCGCCGCGAATGGAAGTCCGACCTTGGACGGTACGGCTACCGTATCGTGCCACTTCTTCGCGACAACGAGCCGAGACTTCCGGACAGACTCGTAGTCGGCTTGAAAGACAGTGGCAGGTGAATTGTGAACGACCTTCAAGAGTACCGCCGACAACTCCTCGCGCTAGAAGCGAGGGCGCAAGAAGTTTTCGACAAGACCGTTGTAACTCTCTCTGGTGGGGCGCTCGGGATCTCGTTCGCTTTCATTAAGGACTTCCTCGGCACTAATCCCGTGGCATCGAAATCGTGGTTGATTGGAGCCTGGGCGGCCTGGGTAGGGAGCCTCACCACCAGCCTCGCCTCTCACTACGCGAGCACGTTCGCTATTCGCCGAGCTACTGAGCAGTTTGATGCCGGGAAGGAAGGGGATCTGGCTCAGGGTTGGGACCAAGCCGTGGTCGTGTTAAACGCGATGAGTGGGCTGTTGTTCTTGATCGGCGTCTCAGCTATCGGTGTATTCGTGGTCCACAACGTGAAATGAGGGAAGGACGGTCCTATGGCGGACAAGGGTACTCCGAAGACAACTCAGCCGGCATCCCCGAAGGAGAAGATCGAAAAGGGATTCCGTCCCCCTGTGCCACCACCATCGCCGCCACCAACCCCTGCCCGATCAACTCCTGCTCAACCAACATCTGCTCCAGATAAGGGAAGCAAGGGGTTTGGTCCACCTCTGCCACCTCCACCCCGACCACCCAAGACGAAGAAGTAGACCCAGCCCGTCCTCCCTCGCTAAGAGAGTCGGTATGCCGGAGATGAACCCTCTGACCGGGCTCGACCTACTTGAACGGGCCTTCTTCAACACGGATCTTCTCGCAACTTCTTATTTCAACAGAAAACGGGAGGAGTATCTTGCGACGCAGCAGATAGGGCTCGCGAAGCCTCTTCGCGATTACCCGAGGCTCTTGAATGCGCTCCACGAAATCCATAAGCATCGAGACGACCACGTCCGGTCCTTCACTAAACGCTTGCGCGAACAACAACAGGACTACGGATCGTGCGAGGCGGTCTTCGCAGAGGTCATTGTCTATGTAGGTTGCCTGAGACAACTCTGGGAGGGCCACTTAACCGAATTAGAGCTTCAAACAGACTCGCACGACCTCAGGTTGACTCGCCCAGACGAGACTCAAGCATTTCTCGAAGTCATGTGCATCATGCCGAATCCCGCCCCTGGTCCGACTGGCCTTGTGAGGTATCAAACCCACACCCAGGATGAAGTTAGTTCGATCCGGCAGAAGCTTTTCCAGAAGATAGAACGAGGTCAGCTCAGCGCACCACGAGAGAACTGGGCCGTGATCGAACTCAACGATACAGCGATGACTCCCTTCACAGTCCTCAGTTCTCTATCCAGCGGTTACAAGATCGGACCTCAATCCGAGGGCTACGACTGGAGTGACTCGTTTTTCCACGACAAGCGAACGAAGCACATTCGGGGTGTGGTCTACTTCTTCGTAGGTCATTACGGGGGCCGACAGGTCTTGCTCAACCCCTCGTGGCCACGCTCAGGTTGACTGTTTGACCGTAATGACCGTCTCTCCGAGAATCAACCGGCGCAGTTCACGGAAAACGAGCGAGTATTCTCCGCTGAATCTAAATCGATGCTAGCCTTAACCAGGGCTTGCTGGATCTCATCTAGCCGCTGGATCAGTTCTTCAATTGGCGGCTTCGCCATCGTGCCCCCTTACAGAAGTTCGAACCGCTTTCATCACCCGAGCCACGGATCAAGGCTCGGCCACGACTTGCTGGATGAGGTCAATTGCAGACTTAATCCGATCTCGGACCGCGCTAAGATCGTTGGGGATGTCCGAAGCTGTGCTGAAATGGTTGATTCGGACGGTCGTCAGAGGTCGGGAGTATGATGGGACGTCTCAGTGGACCAGACTCAAGGTGACGTTATATCCAAGTCCTCGAAGGGTCTCATAGTGGCTTTTCAAATTCACCTGCGTGAAGAATGGTAGTCGAACGACCTTCCCCCGGGTTTGGATAACTCCGAAGGCAACCTCAAAGTCGCGGGCGTTGATGGGACAGCCTGGATCCGTAAAGCGGTGCGTGGGCGGCAGCTCTACGTTCGCGAGTCTCCGAAAGTTCGCATCCCCCAGGAGTAACTGCGCCGACACCAATCCTTGGGCGAACAAGTGGCTGAGGACGCTGGACGGACCATATCGTTTGATATGAACGAGAATTCGATTTTGACCGTATAAATCGCACATCTCGATCTTGTCACGCCCTGGCCCAGCGGAGAGCGTCTTTTCATGCATGACGGCCAATCCGTTGTTGGCCCTCGCCATTCGGACAATGTAGGCACCCTCGTCTGCGTCGTTGTAGGGCTGGAGAGGAATCGTTGTCGGAGGAATGTTACTGACGACGCGATCTATGTTTGCCGCGAACTCTTTGTTGATTCGGAACCACGTGCCATCGCTTAACAGGAACAGTTCTCCGCCAGACTCGATCTCAGCCATTAAGCATGAGCGGATGGACCATCTTTCAGAGTGCTCGTCAACCGAGGCGCTCATGCAATAGACGTGATCACGCCTCAAATCGTCCGGAGTAATCTCAGTCCTGGTGCGCCCATCCTCCAAATACCCCTCAAGCGTTAGGTCGCTGTACAAACGCGCCGACTGTGCTGATCGGTAGGTGAATCCCCGAATATCGTCCCAGTCAATGATCTCCGGCGGCGCGAGCCAAATCTTTTCAGTCCTAGACCGTTTGATCTTGCGGACGAGCGCCTGGTCCAGCCTCTCGAGCTGAAGTCTGTCACGCACTTCAGCCATGTTGTCAACCCAAGGGTAGCGCTCACGGTAGACGGTTCGTTCGCTCAGTTCGCGGAAGCGCTCTAGGAGATCAGCAAGTCCGTCCAACGTCACGGGAGCGCTGACGCTGAGGGCGTCCATGCCTGAGAACCGTGTGCCCAAAGCCTGGTCGAGCGGGGCGCCAGCAACCGCGCGAAGAAGATCTCGTCCAACGTCAAGCCCGAAATTCTGCATAGTGGATTCGCGACTTAGCTGTTCGCGGGAGAGGCGAGAGATCGCTTCGAATGTCCTTCGGTCTATTGACCTAATGCGCTCGGGGTTGATCGAATTCAGCACTGCCTTGAGCCCGAATCGCTCATCCACCACGCCAGGAGCGAGGAGTGTTCTCCCGTGACCAAACGAAAGGGCATACACCTGATTATTTATCTGAATCAACAGAATTGCGGCCGACCCAGACGACCTTGCTGGAATGTCGTTCTGGTTCACATACTTGGCAAAGAAACGAACCCACCGTGGCTGAGTAACAAAGCTCTCTTGAACGTAGAGTGATCCAAGGAATCCCGTCGCAGTTCGTATTTCAATGTGCTCTAGCGAACGCCGATCATCGAGAATCTTGTCAGGATCTGTGAGACCGTGACGTATCAGAAAGATCGTGAGCGGCTCGACTCGCGCTTGAGTCTTCCTTGTTGACATCTGGGCCACCGGACCTCGCGAGCCGATATGCGTGGTTACATGGGCTCGTGGCCGTGTTCGTCTGGCTTCCCTACGACCTTCGGCGGCTTCGACAAGGCCCACTCTGCATCGGGGTCTACCATGTGAACCTGTTGCAGGTCTCTGAACTTCGCCTGCAGAATGTCGTACTGCCTCTGCTTGTCCGCATCCGGGTGCTCCCATGGGTGGAGATAGAACACCTCCTCGATCTGAGCCTGGAGCATCTCCTTCGCGCATCCGAAGCATGGCCTGAGGGTCGTATAGACCTTCGCCCCCTCAACCGAGATTCCGAACCTGGCGGCTGCGAGGAGGGCGTTCTGCTCAGCATGAACGCAGATGCACAGGTCGTACCCGGTTCCCGAGGGGAACTTGTCGCGATTGGCACAACGGTAGCATCCTCCATCCAAGCAGTTCTTCATCCCTTCCGGAGTGCCGTTGTAGCCACTCGAGATGATACGACGGTCCTTGACGATCACTGCACCGACCTTGTGGCCGTGGCAGTTCGCTCGGGCTCGCACGGCCATCGCGATACCCATGAAGTACTCGTTCCGCTCCGGTCGTTTACGGGATGTACCGGTTGTCACAGGGATGCTCCGCACGAGAGTCCGGCAACGATAGGGACCAACAACCCTAGCGAATAGGGCGTTTTTGCGGCACTGAGGGGTCGGAATGCGACAAACGATCCAGATTCAGGACGACCACGCAGATTGCGAGACCTTGGGCTGTCTCAGTAATGAGGCCCCGGTCAGCTACTCACAACCTCGTATGGCACCCTGTCGTTGTCTCGGGCGGCGTTCTCTGCCGTGACGCTGATCATCAGCGGATACTTCCCTGCGGGAGTGCCCTTTTTCACCTGACACTCAAGCTTCGTTGACCACGCAGTAGGCCCGCTTCGTTCAAGGAAGGCTTTCTTTACCCTAGCCTTCGAGCGAACCTTTGCGACAAACGGGCCTGCAGGGACCATCAATACTTCCACGTTAACGGCGGTCTTTTCACCGTTGTTAAAGACTGCTGCGTTGAAGACGACCTTGTCGCCAGGTCGCACCTCGTCGAATCGTTGATTCCCACGTGCCTTGATGTATGCGCCATTGAGAGTCAAGCGAGGCGGTTCTAGTCGCTTCGATGTTACCAGCCAGTCGAGTTGGCCTGCGTCGTCAATGGCTAGGAGACCAACGCTTAGGCTCGTCGCCAGGGCGCGGACATCCTCGGACATGAAGACCCTGGGTCCGCAAACGTACATCTCGTCCACGTCAGGAAGTTGGAGAATCGCCCGAGCCTTGTAGAGATCGTCGAGCAATCCACGACTGTTGAACTTGACCTCGACGCCGCTTCTTAACCCGTCTTTGACAGCGAGGATGTCGAGACGGTGCCTGCCTCGAACGCGGACCTCACGCCTGGCATGGAATCCAGCCGCCTCAAGCGACTTCAGGACCTGCCCGGTGAACTGGCGTTCGTTCCGAAACATGGCGAATCATTATCGCACCAAGCGCGCCAACGGAAGAGGCACGACAGGGCGCGGCAGGCAACCCTCCACCCACCGCGCCTCCCCTTCCCCACTACGGGCCCCGCCATGACGCCGCCGCCTTCACGATCGCGGGCGTAATACCACCCGCCACCGGCTCGGCCTTCGAGCGGTTCGGCCCCACCACATTGCGAACGCTCGCCCACGCGCCCATCAACTCGGCGTTATCTCCGAACCGATAGCGCACCACCCCGTCGAGCAACCGCACCTGTCCTCACCCCCTGGCCCCCTCTCCCTCCGGGTCCTCACCCCCTGTCCCCCTCTCCCTCCGGGAGAGGGGGAACTATCGGCGAGTTCGGAGTGCTTCCCGCAGGGCAGTTTCCAGGTGTTCTCGGCTCACATCCTTGTTGCGTACTCGGATGATTCGGTAGCCCGCCGCGGCCAAAAACTCGCCACGAGCGCGGTCATGAGTCCGGTGGGCTGGTCCATCGTGCACACCTCCCTCGAGCTCGATGACCACGCGTTCGCTCGCGCAGTAAAAGTCAACGATGAACCCGTGAAGCACATGCTGCCGCCGGAACTTCAAGCCGAGGATGCCTCGGTTACGCAGCAGCGTCCATGCATGACGCTCGGCGGGAGTACGCCGATGGCGCAGCGCGCGGGCGAGCGCGAATCGTTGCGCCGGCCGGAAGCGACGCAGCGGATCCATGTTCCGAGAATGACTGCAAGACGGCACGCCGACGCAACCAGAATCCCGCGAGTGCGGTCGAAAACATTGCGCCCGAACTCACCCTTCGTTCCCCCTCTCCCGAAGGGAGAGGGGGACAGGGGGTGAGGACTCACGCCGCCA
>Ga0070711_100000200_pt1 | contig 31665 bp, 27 predicted proteins | sample LARL53metaG_FD_65452 | JGI IMG/M metagenome (GOLD analysis project Ga0070711, IMG submission 65452) | Corn, switchgrass and miscanthus rhizosphere microbial communities from Kellogg Biological Station, Michigan, USA - LAR L5-3 metaG | ecosystem: Host-associated > Plants > Roots > Rhizosphere ... | reverse complement strand
GGCGGGATCGTCGAGGAGATGCTTCCGCTCGCCGCCCGTCTTGGCCTCGAGCTGATCACCGGCGACGACTGGCTGATTCTGGTTGGCGCGCGTTCGCGCCTGGGCGCATTTGCGCGCCCCTGGATGCAGCCGGAACCGCTGCGTGAACTCGCGACGGCAATCGGCATGGCGCTCCCGCCGGAGCACGACCACCGGTGGCGGCACGCTCGCGGACTCATCGCGGTGGACCGGGCGGTGATCGTCGGCGTGATCAACGTTACCCCGGATTCGTTCTCCGACGGCGCGCCGCTTTCTGTCGATGACGCGCTGCGACGGACTGACGCGTTGCTCGCCGACGGCGCCGCGATCATCGACGTCGGTGGCGAATCGACCCGGCCTGGCGCCGACCCCGTGACCGTCGAGACGGAACAACTTCGGATCCTTCCCGTCCTCGCCGCAATTGCACGCCAACATCCGTCGCTGCCACTGTCGGTCGACACCGTGCACGCATCCACGGCCGGGGCAGCCATCAGCTCGGGAGCGACCATCGTCAACGACGTCACCGCGGGCCGCCACGATCCGGCGTTGCTCGACGTGGCCGCCCGTCATCGAGTCGGGGTGGTGCTGTCCCATTCGCGTGGCTCGCTCGGGCGGCTGGCATCCTACGATCACGCCGAATATCACGGCGACGTCACCGCCGCCGTCGCGGGCGAGTTGCGCACCGCGATTGCAGCCGCAATCACGGCCGGCGTGGCTCCGGACGCCATCGTGGTCGACCCCGGGTTCGGTTTCAGCAAGACCGCCGCGCAGAGCCTGGTCCTGCTCGATCACCTCGACGCCATCGTCTCACTCGGGCCGCCGGTGCTTGTGGGCGTATCGCGAAAGCGATTCCTGGGCGAAGCGACGGGTCGGCCGGTCGACGATCGCGATCGTGCCACGGCGGCGGCGTGCGCGCTGGCGTATGAGCGCGGGGCGCGTCTCTTTCGTGTGCACGCCCCGGCCGCGGTGCGTGACGCGCTCGCCGTGGTGCAAGCGGTGAGCGAGGCAGGGCCGGGATGACCAGGCGGCCGCCCTACGCTGCCGCAGGTCTGGTCGTGCTCGTGGTGCTGGCGGTGTTCATCATCACGCTGGCACCGACGGTCACCTTCTGGGACGCCGGCGAGTTCATCACGGCGGCCCGGACGCTGGGCATCCCGCATCCACCAGGCACTCCATTGTTCGTGCTGCTCTCGAGCCTGTGGGGCCGCCTCGTCCCGTTCGGCGAATACGCGTGGCGCATCAACCTGTTCAGCGCCGTCTGCAGCGCGGTTGCCGCCGGGTGCTGGTTTCTCGTCGCGCACGACATCCTGAGACGCCTGCATGGCGATGTCGACGATCGATCGCGGGCGGCCCTGGCGATGCTGGGAGGTCTGGCCGCGGCCGCGCTCGCCAGCTTTTCCTACACAACGTGGCAGAGCGCCAATGAGACGGAGGTGTACGCGGTCGCAAGCCTGGCGATCGCCCTGGTGGCGTGGCTGGCGACGCGCTGGCGTGCCCGGCGCCACGACATCACCGGTGTTCGCATGCTGCTCGTCGCGCTCTACCTCGGCGCGCTCTGCATCGGCGTCCATCTCATGGGCCTGCTGGCCGGTCCGGCACTGATTGCGTCGCTCGTGGTTGCCGCGCGCCATGAACCGTTGCTCGATGTTGCCGAGCAACGGCGCGAGTGGGCGCGAATAGGAGTAATCGCCGTTGCATGGGTGCTGTTGATCGGAATCGGGCTGGGCAACACTGCCATCACGGCCGTCGGAGCCGGGCTGCTCCTCGGGGCGTGCATCCATGCCACGCGCACGCGCCAGCTGGCGTTCGCGCTCGCCACTGTCCTGATCGTCGTCGCCGGCGCGTCGACGCTGGTGTTCCTGCTGTTGCGCGCTCGGCAGCATCCGTGGCTCAACCAGGGGAATCCGTCGACCTGGCACGACTTGGTCGATGTCATCCGGCGAGCCCAGTATCCGCCCCGCACACCGTTCGACGATCCGACGGTCATGCACGGGCCCGGCAATCCCGGTCGTTCGCTCACGCTGCTGGCTTATCAACTGGGCAACTATGCGCAGTACTTCGACTGGCAGTGGGCGAGCAGTGTGGGTGAATTGGCACGTGCATCGATCCTGCGACTGGCTTTCACGATGGCAGCGGTGACCGTGGGTATTCGCGGCGCCAGGGCGCAGCGCCGGCAAGACCCGCCCTCGTTCGCGCTGGTGGGCGCGCTGTTCCTGATCGCAGGGCCGTTGCTGGTGCTTTACCTCAACTTCAAGCCGGGGCCCTCGATCGGATGGAACCAGTGGCTGCATCTCGCCGATCACGAGGTGCGCGACCGCGACTACTTCTTCGTGCCGAGTTTTGTGGCCTGGTGCGTGTGGTCGGCAATCGGACTTGCCGACCTCGCGCGAAGCTGGATTCCCCGGTTTACCGGACGCTGGCGAACCGCGATGGCCGGCGTGTTCGCGCTGGCCCTCATGCCGCTGGCGCTGAACTTCCGGACGGCAACGCGCCGCCAGACGCCCGAGGCGACCATGGCGCGCGACTTCGCCCACGCGCTGCTGCAGTCCGTGCCGCCCAATGGCGTGCTGTTCACATGGGGCGACAACGACACCTTTCCGCTCTGGTTCGCCCAGCAGGTGGAAGGATTCCGGCCCGACGTCACCGTCGTCTGTCTGGCGCTGGCCCAGACGGCATGGTACATCAAGCTGGTTCGCGACCAGCCCCACGTTGACGCGACGCGGGCAATGCTGGCGCCCGCGTGGCAGGACGCCGCCCTGGTAGCTGTGACTCGTCCGCTTCACGGCATCACGGACGAGGCCATCGGGGCGTTTCGACCATTTCGCGCCGGCGAGGACCTCGCGCTCGACCTCGGACCACACGGAGTGGCGCGCCTGCCGGCCGGATCGATCGTCTGGCCTCGCGACATCACGGTGAGCGAGGTGCTCCGGGAGAACGCGGGTCATCGTCCCGTGGCGTGGGCGATCAGCGCCGCCGACGTGCTCTATGGACTGGGGCCGCGGCTGATGCAAACGGGGATGGCGCTGGTGATGCCGATCGATACCGTGGACCCGGGGCGCGTGACCGGGGGCGCCGCCGCCGGACCGGGCGGAACGCCGCTCGAGCTGGTCACTACCCGACGGCTGATCGACGAAAGCTGGCATTTCGGGCGGCTCGAAACCGAGGGATCGGCTCGCCTCGACGCCAACATTCAGGCGATCGCCGGCACCATCGCCGCGCCAATGAGCCAGGTTGGCTCGGCGCTGCTGATGCGGGGGGATACCAACGGGGCGGTCCGCATGTTCCGGCGCGCCGTGCGGATCGGCGACGACTCGACCGCGAAAGCGACGCTCAAGCGGATAGGACGGTAGCTAGCAGCTAGCTGCTAGCTGCTAGCTGCTAGCTGCCAGCAGCCAGCAGCCAGCAGCCAGCAGCCAGTTAGATTTGTGGGTTATGTCGGATTCCGCCTTTTCCGGCCGCCTGGCTGCCATCCGCTCCGAAATCGCCAGGCGCCAGCAGGTGGGCGGCTGGACGCATGGCGTACGCATCGTCGCAGTGACCAAGGGCCACGGTCCGGACGCGGTGCGGGCAGCGGCGGCGGCCGGACTCGACATCGTCGGTGAAAACCGGGTCCAGGAGGCGCTGGCAAAACAGGATGCCTGTGCCGGCGTCGCGGTCGAGTGGCACCTGATCGGGACGCTGCAGCGCAACAAGGTCCGCCACGTGGCAAATCGCTTCGCGCTGATCCATTCCATTGATCGGCTCGATGTGGCGGAGGATCTCGGTCGGCGTGTCAATCCGCCGGTCACGCAGGCGGTTCTCGTGCAGGTGAACTGTTCGGACGAACCGCAGAAAGGCGGCGTGGAACCTGACAAGCTCGCGGAACTCCTGGAAGCGATACAGGCCCTTCCGCGGCTCGACGTGCGCGGCCTGATGACCATGGCAGCGTTCACCGATGACGAGCGCGAACAGCGTCGTGCGTTTCATCGGCTTCGCGCGCTGCGTGAAGAGCTGCAACGGCAGGGACACGTTCTCCCCGAGCTGTCGATGGGCATGTCCGCCGACTACGGCGTGGCGGTCGAGGAAGGGGCCACGATGGTGCGCCTTGGCACCGTGCTCTTTGGCGCCCGCTCGGGACCGGTGACCGCGACATGACCGGCTCGTTGCCTTCCGGAAACCAGGCGCCGCAGGTTCGTGCGGCGTGGCCCGACGGCGGTGCCGACGCCATGGAGCGGGAACTGCTCGCCGTCTGGCAGCGGGAGGGCCTCTTCGCCGCTGTCCAGCAGGCCACGGCGCATGGCGAGCCCTGGGTGTTCTTCGAGGGCCCGCCCACGGCCAATGGCCGGCCGGGGATTCACCACGTGTTTTCGCGAACGATCAAGGACATGGTCTGCCGCTATCACGTGATGCTTGGCCAGCGGGTGACGCGGATCGGCGGATGGGACACTCACGGCTTGCCGGTGGAACTCGAGGTGGAGAAGCAGCTCGGGTTCAAGGGCAAGAAGGACATCGAGGCCTTCGGTGTTGCCGAATTCAACCGGCGCTGTCTCGAGAGCGTGTTCACCTATCGCGACGAATGGGTCAATCTCTCCAATCGCATCGGATACTGGCTCGACTACGACCACGCGTACGTCACCTGCACGCGCGAGTACATCGAATCGGTGTGGTGGTTGCTCAAGCAGCTGCACACCAAGCAGCTCCTCTACCGCGGGCATCGAGTGCTGCCGTACTGCCCGCGATGCGGCACGACGCTTTCGAGTCACGAACTGGCGCTGGGCTACGAAGAAGTGCGCGACAAGTCCGTCTACGTCACGGTGCCGGTCGACGACGACTCGAATCGGGAACTGGTCGTCTGGACCACGACGCCCTGGACGCTGCCCAGCAACGTCGCGATCGCGGTGCATCCGGATCTCGACTACGGCACCTACCGCATGCCCGATGGACGGCTGCTGGTGGCCGCCACGTCGCGGAGCGCCATCCTCGAGCAGTCGGGAGCGGTGCCGGAGGCGGTCGAGACGTTTCCGGGGCGCACGCTGGTCGGCCTCCGCTATCGCCGCCCGCTCGACGTGGTGCCGCTCGCCGCGACCGGTGAGCATTCCATCGTCGTCGCCGGCGAGTTCGTCACCGCCAGTGAGGGATCCGGCCTGGTGCACATGGCGCCGGCGTTCGGATCGGACGATTACGCCGCGGGACAGACGCATGGGCTGGCGCTGCTCCGTCCCGTCGCGGCCGACGGGACCTTTCAGGGCACGACCTGGCCCGAGCTCGAGGGCCGGCTGGTGACCGCCGACGCGACCAACGACCTGATCATCCGGAAGCTCAAGGAGCTTGGCCGCCACCTGCGCACCGAGCAGCACACGCACAGCTATCCGCACTGCTGGCGGTGCCAGAGCAAGCTGATCTACTACGCCCGCGATTCGTGGTTCGTGCGCACGTCGGCGGTCAAGGACCGGATGGCCCGCTTCAACGCCGATATCGCCTGGCATCCGCCCGAAGTGGGCAGCCGGCGGTTTGGCGAATGGCTGGGCAACAACGTCGATTGGGCGGTATCGCGCGAACGTTACTGGGGGACGCCGCTGCCGATCTGGGTCAGCGATCGTGACCCGGCGCACATCGAAGTGATCGGTTCCTACGAGGAACTGAAGCGCAAGTCGGGGTTCGCTCCACGGCAGGACCTCGACGTGCACAAGCCATGGGTGGATGAGATCACCTGGCCCGCGCCAGGCGGCGGGACGATGCGGCGGGTCCCGGAAGTGATCGATACCTGGTTCGATTCGGGGGCGATGCCATATGCGCAGTGGCACTATCCGTTCGAGCACCAGGCGGAATTCGATTCGCACTTTCCCGCCGATTACATCTGCGAGGGTATCGACCAGACCCGTGGCTGGTTCTATTCGCTGCTGGCGATCGCCACGTCGGTCCTCGACCGTTCTCCGTATCGCAATGTGATCGTCAACGAGCTGGTGCTCGACAGCAAGGGCCAGAAGATGTCCAAGAGCCGGGGGAATGTCGTCAACCCCTGGGACCTGATCGAGGAGCACGGGGCCGACGCCGCGCGACTGTACCTGCTCATTTCGAGCCAGGTTTGGCAGCCGAAGCGTTTTGACACCGCGCAGCTCGCCGAGACCGCCGGGAGGTTTCTCAACACGCTCCGGAACACCTATCAGTTTTTTGCGTTGTATGCGGGGAATGGGCCAACGGCCGGAACAGCAACAGGAAGCACGGCGCGGACCGCAACGGCTGACAAGGCGGGAACGGACGAGCAGACCGATCGCTGGATTCTCGGGCGGCTGGACGCTACGGTGGCGGCGGCGCGCGCCGCGTTTGACGACTACGACGTGACGACCGCGACCCGGGCGATCACGGAATTCGTCGATGTCGATCTGTCGAACTGGTACGTCCGCCTGAACCGCGGACGTTTCTGGGCGCCGGACGGCGAGGCCGATCCGGCCGCCGTGGCGACGCTCGCCGACGTGCTGACGACCACTGCACGCCTGCTTGCGCCGGCCGCGCCGTTCGCCAGCGACTGGCTGCACCGGGCCCTCACCGGGAGCTCCGTTCATCTGGCGTCGTATCCGGTTGACCGCGGCCGGCTGGATCCGGGACTCGACCGGGCGATGAGCGCGGTGCGCACCCTGTCGTCGCTGGGCCGCGCCGCGCGCGAAAAGGCCGGCCTGCGGGTGCGCCAGCCGCTCGCCACCATCAAGGTGGCCGTGCCACCGGGTGTGCGCGGGCCGGCGTTCGACGCGCTGCTGGCGCTGCTGCAGAGCGAGACGAACGTCAAGCGGGTGGAGGTGGTCGCATCCGACACCGACCTGGTTCGGCTGCGCGGCAAGCCGAACTTCCGCACGCTGGGGAAGAAGTTCGGTGCGGATGTGCAGGCCGTCGCCGTCCATACCGGCACGCTCGACGCGATGGCCCTGCAGGGCCTCGAACGGGGAACGCCGTGGACGGGCACCGTGGCGGGGAAGAGCATCGAGCTGGGGCCGGAGGATGTGGTGGTTGAGCGCGAAGTGGTTACCGAGTGGCCGGTGGCGAGCGAAGGTGCCTATGTCGTGGCGCTCGATCCCGAGGTGTCACCGGAGCTGGCGAGCGAAGGACTGGCGCGGGAACTGGTCAACCGGATCCAGCGCTTGCGCAAGGATGCGGGCTACGACGTGAGTACCCGCATCCGGCTTTCGATCGACGGCAGTGCGGCGGTGATTGACGCCGCGACCCGGCACCAGGCGTACATCGGGTACGAGACGCTGGCGCGAGAGATCCACGTGGGCAAGCCATTGGCGACGTTCGACCGGATCGAAGACGTCGTGATCGATGATTTCACCGCCGCCCTCGCGGTGCGGCGGATTGGGGACGGCCGGACCCTTTCCGGCCCCGCACCTTCGGACGATCTGTGACCAAGACGCAATTGAAGCATCTCGAGAAGCGCCTGCTTGAGGAGCGCACCCGCGTGATGAAGGAGCTCGGTACCTACGACGAGTCCTTCAATTCGACGCTGCAGGGTGCCGACGGCGATCTCTCGTCATATTCGTTCCACATGGCAGACCAGGGCACCGACGCGATGGAGCGCGAGAAGCAGTTCCTGTTCGCGTCCCAGGAAGGCCGCTACCTCTGGCACATCAACGAGGCGCTCCGCCGGATGTACAATCAGCCGGACAAGTTCGGCCGGTGTCATCAGTGCGGTGCCGAAATCGACTTCGAGCGCCTCGACGCGTTGCCGCATGCGCGGCTCTGCATCGCGTGCAAGGAAAAGGAAGAGGATGCCAAGCGCCGGTAATGCCACGCGTCCGTTCTGGGCGGTGATGACATTCACCGTGCTGCTCGACCGGCTCACCAAGGTGGCTGCCGAGCGGTCGCTGGGCGACGGGGCGGTGTCGGTGATCGGTGATGTGCTGCAATTCCGGCTGGTGCACAACCAGGGCGCCGCCTTCGGGCTCGAACTGGGGATCTGGCAGCGATGGATCTTCGTCGTCATCGCGCTGGTGGCGGTGGTCTGGCTCCGCCGGGCGTCGCAGCAGGCGGACGCGGCGGACCGGCTGCGCCAGTTCGCCGTGGCGTTCGTCGCCGGCGGTGCGGCCGGCAACCTCGTCGACCGGCTGCTCTCGTCGCGCGGCGTGGTGGATTTCATCGATATCGGCGCCGGGAACCTGCGCTGGCCGACCTTCAACGTCGCCGACATCGCGGTCACCTGCGGCGCCGTTGCGCTCGCCATTTCACTCTGGCGCGAAGATGCGCGCCGCGTTCCCGCCCCCAGTTCACCTGCCTGAGTCGTCCGAGACAGCGGTGACGTTCTGCGTCACGATCCCGCTGACCGAGCGACTCGACAAGTTCCTCGCCGACCAGCTCGGCGTGTCGCGCACGCAATCGGCGCGGCTGATCGCCAACGGTTGCGTCGTGGTCGAGGGCACGGTGGCGCGTGCGTCGAGGACACTGGCGCGTGGGGAAGTCGTGGTGGTGGCGATGCCCGAGCGAGAGCCGCCACGCCAACTCGTTCCAGCCGACATCACGCTTCGGGTGGTGTACGAGGATGACGATCTGGCGGTCATCGACAAGCCCGCCGGACTCGTCGTGCATCCGGCGCCGGGGCACTGGGACGATACCCTGGTCAACGCGCTCGTGGCGCGGGGCACCACCCTGGCCGGCGGGGCCGAGGGCCGTCCCGGCATCGTCCATCGGCTGGACCGGGAGACGTCCGGCCTCATCATCATCGCCAAGACCGACGTCGCCCATCGCCGACTCGCGGCGATGATCGCGGCCCGACGGGTCGCCCGCGTGTACGCCGCACTGGTGTGGGGTCATCTTGACCAGAGCCCGCGCTCGATCGACGCACCCATCGGGCGCGACCTCCGCGACCGGAAGCGGATGGCGATACTTCCGCAGGGCCGCCGTTCGCGCACCGACGCCTTCGTCATCACTCGTCTGGCATCAATGGACCTGTTGCGGCTCGAACTACACTCCGGACGCACTCACCAGATCAGGGTACACCTGGAATCGATCGGCCATCCCGTCGTTGGCGATCCGGTGTACGCCGCCGGTGGCTGGAAGCGGATTGGCGGGAAGGGCCGTCTCGACGCCCGGAAACTGGAAGCGCTGGCGCCCCGCCAGGCCCTCCATGCCGCCCTTCTGGCGTTCCGCCATCCGATCAGCGGAACGCCGCTGCGACTCACCTCGCCCTGGCCGCCGGACCTCTGGCCATTGCTCGAGGCTGCCGCAGGACCGGGCGCCCTGGCCAGCCGGGAAGCCGCTCTCGATTCCATGGGATTCTTCGGTGCCGACGGCTGACGCCCCGCAGGGGGTAGACGGACTCGTCGTCCGGGTAGGCGGGGTACGCCGGTATGTAGCGGTGACAAGTGTTGTCGAGGTATTGCGAGAAGCCAGTATCATTAGAGTCCCCGGCGCGGTCCCATCGGTACTCGGCATGGTCAATCACCGGGGGCGGGTCCTTACCGTCGCTGACGCCCGCCGCGCCCTGGAACTTGCCGGAGAGCCGACCACGGGTCGTGAAATTGTCGTGGTGGACTGGCAGGGGCGCCGCTTTGGCGTGGCCGTGGACGCGGTGGTCGAACTCGTGGCCGAGGCGCGCACGGGCCTTGCAGAGATCGAGCTGGACCGCATTGCCGCGGCGGTTTTTGGCTGAAGTCTCAACGGGAGGACGCAGTGGCTCACCGGATCCTGATTTGCGATGACGCGATCTTCATGCGGACGATGATCGCCGACATTCTCACTGGCGCGGGCTACGAGATCGCGGGCGAGGCCGAGAGCGGCCTGCAGGCCGTGGAGCGGTACAAGACGATCAAGCCCGACCTGGTCACCATGGACATCGTGATGCCGGACATGGGCGGCATCGACGCCGTCAAGGCGATCGTGGCGATCGATCCGGCCGCCAAGATCCTGATGTGCAGCGCCATGGGCCAGCAGTCCCTGGTGGTCGAGGCGATCCAGGCGGGCGCCAAGGACTTCGTCGTCAAGCCGTTCCAGCCCGCGCGCGTGCTCGAAGCCGTGCAACGTGTCCTGGGTGGATGACTGACGCCCGGCGCGCACGGTACGTCGCCCTGTTCGCCTCGGAGGCGCGTTCGCTGCTGAGTGGCGCGCGACGCGCGCTGGCCGAGTGGCAGGACGATCCGGCCGAGCAGGATGCCGCCGAAGAGATTTTCCGGGCATTGCACACCATCAAGGGAATGGCCGCGTCGCTCGACTTCGCGACGACGGCCGAACTGGTGCACGCGACCGAGACCACCCTGAGCGAGGTTCGCCGCGGCGACCGTGTCGCCACCAAGTCCTGGTTGCGCGATTTCGAGTTGGCGCTGGACACCATCGCGCTGGCGTCGGAAGCCGCAATTTCGGAAGCTGGCGGCGAGCGAGCCGCGGACGCGCAGGATACGGCGAACAAGGGCCCCCGCATCGTGCGGGTGGACCTCGATCGGCTCGATGCGCTGCTGAGCGATCTGGGCGGGCTGGTGCTCGCCCGCCAGGAACTCGAGCGGCACGCGGAGCTGGACACGTTCTCGCCGATCTCGCGCGCCGCGCTGCAGATGGCTCGTCGTCTCGACACGCTCCAGGCCCGGATCCTTGACGTGCGCCTGGCGCCGCTATCCGAGGTCCTCGAGCGCATTCCGCCCATCGTGCGCGATCTCGCCCGGCAGCTGGGCAAGGACGTCGTGGTGGAAGTGTCGGGAGACGCGCTGGAGGTGGACCGCGCCATCCTCGACCAGCTCGCTGATCCCTTGTTGCACCTGCTGCGCAATGCCGTCGATCACGGCATCGAGTCCCCCGAAACGCGGCGTGCTGCGGGGAAGCGGGCCAACGGCAAGATCGCCGTGACGGCGCGGCAGGACGGCGACGCGGTGATCCTGCAGATCACCGACGATGGTCGCGGCGTCGATCGGGACATCGTCGCTGCCCGTGCCCGCGCGATGGGGATTCTCGAGGAGGGAGCACGGCTGAGCGACGACGGCTTGCTGGCGGTGCTGGAGCGCCCGGGGTTCAGCACCGCGGGAGAAATCACTGCGGTGTCGGGGCGGGGCGTGGGACTCGACGTCGTGGTCGCGCGGATGCGCGAGGTCGGCGCGGCCATTTCGCTCACCACCATCCTCGGTCGCGGCACCGTGTTCAGCATCCGATTGCCGACGAGGCTCGGGATCGTGCGCGCACTGGTCACCGGCATCGGCGAAGAGCGATACGTCATGCCGCTCACTCACGTCATCGAGCTGGTGGCCTGCGAGCCGGAACTCGTGCAGCAGCAGGATGGTCGCGCCGTGCTCTCGGTGCGCGGCGAATCGCTGCCCATCGTGGATCTTCGCCGGCTGCTGCAATACCGGGCGGACGACCTCCCGGCCCGCCGGCCCGCGGTCGTGGTCGAGGCCAATGGCCAGCGCGTGGCGCTGTTGGCCGATGCCGTGCTGGGCCAGGTCGATGCGGTGGTCCAACCGATCGAGCGGCCCGCCGGGATGGCCCGCTGGCTGACCGGCGCCACCGTGCTGGATGACGGCCGGCCGGCGTTGTTGATGGACCTGGCGAGTGTGGTGTAGCAGTCGTGAGTCGTGAGTCGTGAGTCGTGAGGACTGTCATCCGATATCGGCGCGCTCCGGCGGCTGACTCTCCTCACGACTCAGGACTCACGACTCACGACCTCTCAACTGGAGGCACGACATGACCTCACCGAACGACATCGACACCCTGCGCCGCGACGGGCTGCGTGAAGTCGCCACGATTGGCGCGGGTCACGCGGCGACGGCCCTGTCGCAGCTTACCAACCGCCGCATCATGATTTCCGTGCCGCACGTGCACCGGATTCAGTTCGGTGAGGTGCCGCAGATGGTCAGCGCCTTCGGCGATCACGTGGCGGTCGTCGCGATGCGCATCCTCGGCGACCTGACCGGCCGCGCGTTGCTCACCTTTGGCGAGTACGACGCGACCCGCCTGTGCGACCTGATTCTGCGCCGGCCGCCGGGGCCGCCGCGGGCGCTGGGCGAGCTGGAGCAGTCCGGTCTCAAGGAGGTCGGCAACATCGTCTGCTCGGCCTACCTCACGGCGCTCAGCAATTTCATGGGAATGATGCTGCTGCCGTCGGTGCCGGCGTTGACCATCGGGCCGACCAGCCAGGCGATCGCCTCGACCGTGGATCCCGCCGAGGAGCCAGGCGACCTGGTATTCTGCGTTGACACCGCGTTCCGCGCCGAGGGCACCGAGAGTCCGCTCACGGGAGCATTCCTGCTGATGCCTGACCAGGCGTCCGTGCGCGCGATTCTCGAGGCGATCCGGCTCGACTGACATGGCGTCCACCGGCACGAGCGACGCGCGGACGGTCGCCGGTCTGTGGCGCAGGCTCGGCTCGGCCGACGCGACCACGCTCGCCAACTTCGCCTGGTTCGCCGCACGCCGCGGTGCGCACGGCATCGCCCTCGATGCGGCTCGCGCCGCCGTGGCGTTGCCTGATGCGCCGCGGGCGGCGTGGCGATCCCTCGAGCGCCTCGCCGCCGGGCGTACCGACGGCCTGCTCCTCGCAGCCGCGGGCACCGAGCGCGCCGATGCGCCGTCCGCCGGCAATCCGCTCGAGACGGCGATCGTGGCGCACCAGCACATGGAGCTGGCCGTGGCGGAGGCCTGCTATCGCGCGGCGCTCGACCACCCATCCCTCGCAGGCGCCGCGTGGAACGGGCTGGCGGTACTGCACGAGCAACGCCGCGAGCGCGCGGCCGCCGACAGCGCGTGGCAGCATGCGATCGCGGCGGGCCGGGCGATCGCCGTTCACAATCAGGCGCTGGCTCTGCTGCGGCGCGGGTTGCCGCACCGCGCCCGCAGCGTGCTGGCGCCGTGGCTCGCGGGCGGGACTGCACTGGCGTCGCTGCAATTCCTGGCGGGATACGCCGCGCTCGCCGATCAGGACGCCGCCGCGGCGATGGAACTTCTCACGACGGCGGTGGCGCTCGATCCCGAATCGGCGCGGGCCCAGTTCACCCTCGGCCTGGCGTGCGAGCGGCTCAACCGGCACGACGACGCGTTGACCGCGATTCGCCGGGCGTTGCTGCTGTCACCGTGGTACCAGCCGCAGGTGTGGTTGCTCGAACACGCGGACGACACTGGCCTCGTCGAACTCGCCGTCGATGGCTCCGATTCCGCCGGCGTCAACCACACCGACGACGTCCTGCTCTCCCTCGGCCGATCGCTGCTGCAGACCGCGCACCTCGGCGAAGCACTCGCGGTGTTCGACCAGGTACTGGCGAACCACCCGTCGCAGACAGCGGCGCTGTTTCACCGCGGCGTGGTGCTGGCCAAGCTGCGGCGGTACGGCGAGGCGCTCGAGGACTGGGAACACGTCGGGGCGTTCGATCCGGGCTCCGAGCTGGGCGATGCCAGCCGGCGCCACGCGAGGTCCGCGCGGCAACTGGCGACCCTCTTCGCGAGCCAGTAGGTGCACGGACCGCTGAGCGAGATCGGACTCATCGAAGTCCTGCAGCTCCTCGAGCGCGGGCGACGCAGCGGCCTGCTGCGGATTACCGGCGGGCACCCGGAGCGGAACTGCCTGCTGCATCTTCGTGCCGGTGTGATCGTCGCGCTCGAACCCGACGCGGGTGACGCGGCGACACGAGCAGCCCTGCTGGCACGCCATCTTGTCAGCGATGCGGAAGCCGGTGACGATCCCGGCGTGCTTTCCCGCCAGCCGGCGCTCGAGATGCGAACGCAACTCGCCTCGCAGTCGTTGGCGGCAATGCTCCACTGGCGAAGCGGGCGATTCGATTTCAGTGCCGGCGACGTCGTCGCCGGTCCGTTGTCGCTTTCCCCCGACGCACTGGTGTTCCACCTCGTCGCCACCGAAACTCGCCGGGTCGAGCTTTCCGCGCCGACCGCCGATTTTCGCGCGGTGCCCGACTTTACGGACAGTGAAACGCTCGCCGCCGGCGAACTTCCGCTGCTCACGCCGCGGGACTGGCGCCTGCTCGATGCCGTGGACGGGCGACGCGATATTGCGTCGCTCGCGATCGCCCTTGACGAGCCGCTGGAGGATGTCGCCGCGAGCATCCAGTCGCTGCAGGCCGCCGCTATACTTGACCTGAGGCGGCCGGCTCCCGACGCGACGGATCTTGCGCGGACCGCGCTCGAGGCTGGACGCTACGACGAGGCCGCCCGGTTGCTGCGGGCTCGCCTCGACGAGCGTCCTGACGATGTCGAAGCGTGGCGCGTTCTCGGGCTGGCCGAAGTCGGTGCGGGGCGCTTCGAACGCGCCATCGAAGCCTGGCAGAGCTGGCGTACCAGCGATCCGGAACATGCCGGCGACGCGGCAGCATTGATGCAGGCGGCCCGCACCATGGTGGAGGCTCTCCGCGACTCCCGTGACTGACGTCCCATACCCCGCTGCATCTCCTGCGACACAGGGTCTGGCCTTCCTCGAACTCGGCGAGCGCTTGCGTCAGCGTGGTCAGTTCGTTGCGGCGGCAAGCGTGGCGCTGGCCGGGCTCGGGCACTACCCGTCGGTCGCCGATGCGCACGACCTGCTGGCGCGCATCCGGGCCGATCAGGGCGACGACGCGGCCGCGATCGCCGCGTGGCACGCCGCGCTCGAGTGCGATCCGGCGCACGTCGGCGCGCGCAAGGGTCTCGCCTTCGTGGCCTTCAGGGCCCGCGACTTCACGACCGCCGAGCGCCAGCTCGAGCTCGCGGCGATGCATGCGCCGCACGACGCGACCGTCATGGTGGCCCTCGACCGCGTCCGCTCGGTCCAGCCCGGTGCGGTCGCGGAGGACGTCCCGAGACTCACCGATCCGGCGAGCGGCCTGCTGCTCTACGACATGCAGGGAATGCGACTTGCCGGTGGCGTCGGTGACGATGGCGACGAGACGCTTGCCGACGCCGTCGCGGCCGAGGGAGCGGGGCTGACCCGCGAGGCGGCCCGGCTCACCCGCCTGCTCGGCCTGGGCCGGACCCGGCACTTTCTCGTGGAAACGGCCGACGCACGCATCGCAATGATTCCGGTGGCGGACGACGCGGCGTTGCTGCTGCATCGCGGCGCGGCGATCCCGATCGGGCGCCTGCTGGCCCTGGCCGGGCGAGCGGCGCAGGCTGCCGACGAGTGGCTGGAGCGGATGCGATGAATCCGGAGGAATGGTCCGACGCCCTGCGCCAGCTCACCGGCATCACCGGCGTGCTCGGCGCGTTGATCATCTCGGCAGATGACGGCCTGGTCGTCGCGGAGACCGCCATCGACGAACTCGCCACCGCCGACGTCGCTGCTCTGGCGGCGGCGCTGGTGTCGCGTGCCGCGCGGTGCACCGCGGCCATGCGCTCAGCCGTGCCGTCGAGCATCCACCTGCTGGCGGAGCAGGGTGCGGTGCTGGCCGTCGCTGGTCCCCCGCCGCTCTGGCTGGTGGCGGTTGCCCGGCATGATGCGGAGCTTGGCCGCCTGCGGCTCTTGTTGCGCGATTTTGCGGGCGCGCTGCGCTGATGCGAGTGCTCGAACCGTGGGTAGCGGCGCCGTTGACCGAACTGCTCGGCGAATCCGGCGCGCGCCTGGCGCTCATCATGACCAGCGCCGGCCAGGTGGTCGCACAGCACGGATTCACGCGCTCGCTCGACGTCATGTCGGCGGCGGCCCTGGGCGCTGGTATTCTCGCGACCACGGGAGAACTCGCCAATGTGGTCGGCGCGCCGTCGGGTTTCGGCGCCGTCGTGCACCAGGGCGGTCAGCAAGGCGTCTGGCTGGCGGGATTCGACACGCCGCGCGGACGATGGATCGGGCTCGTGGTGTTCGGCCCGGAGTCATCGATCGGGCTCGTCCGCCTGTTCTTCGCGCGATTTGCGGAGCAGGTCGCGCGGGCAGCTCCGCCACTGGTGCCGGTGCGCGAAGTGCTCGCCGAAGGATTCGAGCGCGAACTCGACCAGTCACTGCGCGCGCTGTTCGGGGCCGGCTGAACATGGCGCGCCTCGATGCCGAGCGTCGGGAACTGGCCGCCACGGTGGTCGTGTACGGTCCGCCCAAGGCTGGCAAGACGACCATCCTGCACTGCATTCGCGACCGCGTGACGCCCGAACGGCGCGGCGGCTTCGCACCGTTCGGGAGCGACGCCGGCGTGGCTCCCTTGCTTGACTGGCTGCCACTCGACCTGGGGACGATCGCGGGCTGGCACGCTCGCGTGGATCTGTATGCCATTCCTGATCAGCGCCACGCCGACGCTACCCGTCGCCTGATCCTCGCCGACGCCGACGGCGTGCTCTTCGCTGCCGACTCGCAGGCGGCCCGACTGGGGGACAATGTTGCCGCGCTGGCCAGCCTCCGCGACAACCTGGACGATCACGACGGTCGTCCGCGTGACGTTCCCGTCGTCTTCCTGTATACGAAAGCCGACTTGCCCGGCGAATTGCTGCTCGGCGAGATCGCCATGAACCGGTCGCTCAATCCGCAACACCATCCGGTTTTTTCCTGCAGTGCCTTGCGCGGCGAGGGTGTCCTCGAGGCCCTGCACGCGGTGATCATGCTCTTGATGCGCCACCTGGCACCCGTCCGGGAAAAGGGCGCGTGAGCGGGCCATGCTGAATCCCCACGCGCGTTTCGCGTCGTTCGTGGTTGGTTCATCGAACCGGCTCGCCGCCACGGCGGCCAAGGCCGTGGCCGAGGCGCCTGGAGCGGCGTACAACCCGCTCTTTTTCTACGCGCGCCCGGGACTGGGCAAGACCCACCTCCTCATGGCGATCGGTCACGAGGCGCAGGCCATCGACCCGGCCCGCATCGTCGAATACGTCACCGTGGACGACTTTGTCGAGGCCTATCACGCGGCGCTTGCCGCCGGTCAGGCCGAGGCCTACCGGCGCCGGTTCACCGAGGCGCACGTGGTGCTGGTCGACGACGCCCAGCTGCTGACCGATCAGCGAGAACTGCAGTCGGAACTGCTGCGATTGATTGACGTGCTGATGGCCGCCGACCGCCAGATCGTGCTGGCCGGCGATCGCCCTCCGGAGGAAATCCAGTCGCTGGACGAGCGCCTGATTCGCCGGTTCGCCGGCGGCCTGGTCATCGACATCGGGGCGCCGGACTATGAGACACGCCTGGCGATCCTGTCGCGTCGAGTGGCCGAGCGGCAAGTGAGTTTTTCGCTCGAGGTCCTGGCGGCGGTCGCCGAGTTGCCGATCGGCACGGTCCGCGAGTTGTTGGGCGCGTTGAATCGCCTGATCGCACAGCAGGCCGTGGTTGCCGGACCGGTGGGCGTGGACGAGGCTCGGAAGGTGCTCGCCACGCTCGGGCATGGCAGGGCGGTGGCGAGCGCGCGAACGGGAACCGACGGGACCAGGCCCGAGGGTGAGGTCCGGGTGCCTGCCGCAGCTGGAAGCGCAGCGGCCCCGAGTCTTGACGTGCCCGCGATCGAGGCGCCGGACGGTGGTGAGGAATTCAACTCGTTCCTCTCCGACGTTTCGACCGCCGTATCCCAGCAGGTCGATCGCTGGCGTCAGCGGGTGACCGAGGCGGCGTTGCGGTATCGCGCCGAGGGATTTCACACCGCCCGGCTCGACGCGTTGCTTGCCAACGAGATCGCCGTCGATCCCGCCGAAGCTCTCGCGCAGTTCGAAGCCGATATCGAGGTGCTGCGCCTGCTTCAGGCCGAGATCTCCGAGGTGGCGCCATCGCTGCTGGGAGAGGCTGCGCTGCATGATCCCGATCGAGCGCCTGAAGCCGAGGCCCTCGTGGCCGACGCGCGCGAGGCTGGCGATCCGCTTCCCGCTCCTTCGCCACGCTACACCCTGGCGCAGTTCGCCGATGGCCCCTCCACGCGAACGGCCGTCGAGGCCATTCGCGCGGCTGCTTTGGCGCCGGGGCAGCGCTACAACCCGCTGATGATCATCGGCAAGGCCGGCGTCGGCAAGACTCACCTGCTTCACGCCCTGGGGCACGCGCTCAGGAGCGCCGGTGTGGCGCGCGTCGCGGTGTTCGACGGCAAGGACTTCATCGATGGGCTGGTGGGCGCGCTTGCCGACGGGTCGATCACCCGGTGGCGTCAGCGCCTGCGCCACGCCGATGCGTTCCTGCTCGACGACGTGGGGTCGCTCGCGGGCAAGGAGCGAAGCCAGGAGGAGCTGTACCTGTTGCACAACATCCTCCTCGAGTCGGGGCGCCAGATGGCGTTCACCGCCATCGCCGCGCCATCGCAGCTGCCGGGACTGGAACCGCGCCTGGCCACCCGGCTCGGAGGCGGGCTCGTCCTCGAACTCGGTCCTCCCGATCGGGACGCACGCGTCAGCGAGGTCGAACGCCTGCTGGGTGGCAAGGTGGATCCGGACCTGGTCGACTATCTCGGAGCTCGTGCCGTCGGCTCGCTGCGTGAGTTGCAGCAACTGGTGCAACGCCTGTCGAGCGCGGCGGAAGAACGGGAGACGCCGCTCTCGATGGAGGTCGCGCGGGCGATACTGGAAGGAAACCCCGGCGTGCCGCCGCGTTCGCCGCGCCGGGGCAACGGACTCCTGGCGCCCGGGAGCGGCGCAATTCGTTCGCGCGAGAAGATGATCGAGACGTGGCCTGACATCACGGACCGGCTCATCGAGGAGTGGAACTGATGGCGATCAAGGGATCGCTGAAGGAGGCGTCGCTTCCCGATGTAGTGCAGTTGCTCTTCCTGGGGCGCCGAACCGGCTGCCTCTCGGTTGCCAGCGAACATAATTTCGGCTCGATCTGGTTTGACGAGGGATGGATCACCTTCGCCGGAATGCTGGAGCGGGCCGACCGGATCGGCGAGCGTCTCGTCGTGGCCGGCCGGATCACGCTCGAACAGCTCGAGGAGGCGATCGCAGCCCAGGAGGCGATTCCCGGGCGCCGTCTTGGCGAGATGCTGGTGCACCTCGGGCTGGTGACGGCGGCGGAGCTGGAGGCCGAGCTGCGTCGTCAGGTGGAAGAAACCATCTACACGCTGTTCAGCTGGACGAGTGGAACGTTCTCGTTCGAAGTCGGCGCAAGGCCCGACATGCCCGACGCGGTGCTGCGGCTGAATCCCGAGGGGCTGCTCCTCGAAGGCGCTCGCCGAGTGGACGAATGGAGCGTGATCGCCAAGAAAATCACCTCCGTGGACGCCGTGTACGCTTTCGAGGGAGCGCCGCGAAGCGCGGCGGACAACGACGCACAACTGGTGGAGTCGGAACGCCGCGTGCTGCCGTTGATCAACGGCCTCAACACCGTGCGCGAGATCGTGGACGGGACCGGGCTGAGCGAGTTCGAGGTTTGCCGGGTGCTCTTCGGCCTGCTGTCGGCGGGCAGGCTCCGGCGCGTGGGCACGGCGCCCCCGCCGCCGGCGCGCGAGGATCTTTCGCGGGTCGATGAACATCGCAATCTCGGGATTGCCTTCTACCGCACCGGCATGCTGGTCGAGGCCGAACGTGAATTCCGGCGGGTACACGAACTGCGGCACGACGATGGCATGGCGCAATTCCATCTCGGGTTGATCGCGCTGCGCCAGGCGCGCTGGGACGAGGCGGTCGAGCAACTCCGGAGTGCGGCGGAGGGCGAGGGCTCCCGGGTGTCCGTACTTCACAACCTCGCGCTCGCGCTGGAGGCCGCCGGGCGCCTCGACGAGGCTGACGCCGCACTCGCCGGCGCGCTGCAGCACCACGGGCACGACGCCAGGCTCTGGACCGGCTGGGGACTGCTGGCGCTCCGTCGCAGCGATGCCCCGCACGCACTGGAACGATTTGCGCGGGCGCGCGACCTGCTGGGCAACACGCTGCCACCGGCACGGTGGTTCTGGGGCTGCGGCTGGGCGCAGGCGCTCTCCGAGGCGTGGCCCGATGCGCTCACGACGGTTCGCGAAGGGGTGGCGGCGTATCCCGACCATCCTGTGCTCCGAACCACGCTCGGCGTCCTGCTCGAAGGCACCGGCGAAGTTGGCGAAGCCGAGGCGCACCTGCGGCACGCGCTGGGAGAGGACCCCAGCATTCCCCAGATCTCCAAGAATCTCGGTGACCTCCTGTATCGTGCGGGGCGATGGGACGAAGCAGAGGAGGCGTACGAGCGCGCCACGAGACTGGCGCGGGCCCTCGGCGATGACATCTACTTCAAGCTCGGCAATCTTGCCTGCCGCCGCGGTGATCTGGTGACCGCGCGGCAGCATTGGGAGCAGGCGATCGCGTTCAATCCTGACCATGCGCTGGCTCGCGCCAACCTTGCGGCGGCGGGCGCGCCGGCGTGAGCGACGACCTCGCTGCGTTGACGGCGGAGTTCGACCGGATTGCCGCGGCGCTCGCCGGTCCGGTTCCCGCCGGGGATCGGCCGGCGCTGAGTGCCGCGATCGTGGCGTTGTTCAGGCGCACCGATCTGCACATCGGCGAACTCGCGGAGTTCAAGGAACGCATCCGGGAACTGGTTGATGGCTTCAAGGCGTTGCCTTCAAATGAGGGCGCCTCCTTTCGCCATGACCACCTGGGCGCTTCGTCGCACGTGGAGCGCGGCTGGAGCGCGCTGGCCGCGGGCGACTGGGCTGCCGCCGGAGCGCAGTTCCAGCAGGCGCTTTCGCTCGATCCGGCCAACGCGACGGCGCAGGCGCTGCTCGGCTGGGCCATGATGTACGACAACCGGCACGACGACGCCCTGCAGGTCTGCCTCCAGGTCCTGGTTCGGGAGCCCGAGCACGGTCTGGCGCGCGTCGCGGTGGGGGCCATCTGCCTTCGCAAGGGCATCGTTGGCGAAGCGATCGAGCACCTGTCGCGAGCCGCGGCACGCACCGGTGATGCCCGGGCTGCGTTGTACGCGAATTTCTGGCTGGGCGTGGCGTATCTCGAGCGCGACATGCAGACGGACGCGGTGGAGTTCCTGCGTCGGGCGGTGACGCAGGGTCCCAATCTCGCCGAAGGATGGTCGGAACTGGGGCGCGCGCTCTGGCTTCGAGGCCAGCAGGACGGCGCGCGCGAGGCGTGGACGACCGGGGCGGCCATTCGGCACTCTCCGCATTCCCGCCGCTGTGCCAAGCTGCTCGAGACCGTGAATGCGGGAGGAGCGCCACCACGTTCGCCGTTCGGCTGATCGCTGTTCTGCTGCAGGCGGGCATCGGTCCGATGCCCGAGCGGCGAATCGACGTCGGCGACGTCACCGTCCTGACCGATCGTCCGAACCTCGTCCTCGGCACCGCGCTGGCGGAAGTGGCGAGTGCGCCGCACGACTGGCTTGGGCTGGGTCGCGTCGACGCGGGACCGCTGGTGCTGGTGCTGGCGAAAGATCGCGCCGAGTTCGCGCGCTGGTCGCGCGGGCGCGTGCCGAGTTGGGGAGCTGGCGCCACGTTTCCCGGCAGCCGAGTGGTCCTCATCCGCCTGGACGCCGGCGATCCGTACCAGACGTTGCGGCACGAGTTGGCTCACGTCGTGCTCCACCATGCAGTGACGGGCCGGGTGCCGCTCTGGTTTGACGAGGGATATGCCGTCGTGGCGGCGCAGGAGAACGGCCGGTTTGCCGCCTTGCGTCTCAACCTCGCGGTCGCCACGGGCCGGCTCCCGGAACTCCGGGCGCTCGATGGCGCTCTGCGAGGGAGGGACAACGACGCCGAGACGGCCTACGCACTCGCGGGATCCGCCGTTGCCGAGCTCGGGCGACGCGGCCGCAACGGCGAACTGGCGCCACTGATCGACGAACTCAAGCGGGGCGTCCCGTTCGACGATGCGGTGGCAACGAGCACCGGCTTCACGATCGATCAGTTCGAGGCCGCCTGGCACCGATCATTGCGGCAGCACTACAACGTGGTGATCTGGCTGGCCACCGGGGGGATGTGGCTGGTGGTCACGTTGATTCTCAGCTGGGCGGCCGCCACCCGGCGACGTCGCGAAGCACCCAGGCGGGCAGCCCTCGACGTGGGATGGCCGGAACCGCCGCCAGATGACGAAACGATTACGATTCAAGAAGTTGGCCCACATTCAACTTGACCGGTTGGACCGGAGGCACTAGCGTCCCCGCCATGCCATCAACCGATCCCACCCGGAGTGCCTCCGGCCGGCTCTTCCCGCTTCGCAACCTGGTCTTGCTTGCAGCGGCTGTCCTCACCATCGTGGCGGGCTATGCCGTTCTCAGCAGCGGTAGTGGTTCCGCGGAGGCGGCATCCGTCTTATTGGTGGTAGGGTATTGCGTGCTCTTCCCGCTGGCTCTGATAGCCTGAAGCCGGGCGAATAGCTCAGTTGGTTAGAGCGCCTGCCTTACACGCAGGAAGTCGGGGGTTCGAGTCCCTCTTCGCCCATGATCGGCGGCTGAGGTAAATGTCATCCACCGAGGGAAACCCGGGCAGGGTGTGATCACCATGGGGGCTTTAGCGATGCTGCAACAGATAGTGTCTGTCACGCTGCTTACGGCGATAGCGACCGTGCATGCGGCGCCATCGCAGGGTATTCCCCGGGGAGCGTCGATTTCCGGGGGCTCCAACGCCGCACCCGCGCCCAAGGTGACGGTCGCCACACCGTACCCGTCGAACAGTGCCGACTCGGCAAGCGCCGTCATGGTCGGCTACGGTCTGCGCGACAAGCTCACCCGCGATCTGGGCAGCGACTGGCAGGTCATCAGCGTACTGGACATGAACAAGAACCTGGCCAACTCCGGGTACCCGAAGGACGCGTTGCTTCCGGCCGACCAGGCCCGGGCGCTCGCGGTCCTGTTCGGCACCCGCGTCCTGGTCACGACCAGCATGTCGAAGGGCGCAGACAATCACTTTGCTGCCAACACCCGGGTGATTGGCATCAGCGACGACGCCGGGCAGGTCGTCAAGGCGAGTCAGGGACCCAACCAGCAACTCAACGATTTCGGTTCGAAGCTGGCCGACCAGCTCTCCGTCATTTTCAAGGCCTACAACGACGCGAAGGCGTGTAACGACCAGCAGACGACCAACCAGGCGAAGGCGATCGAAGCGGCGAACAAGGCGCTCAAGCAGGTGCCGAACTACGGTTATGCCGAATACTGTCTCGGGGAGATCGCCCAGAAGAAGGACTCGGCATCGGACGAGGCGCTGGGGCACTTCAAGAATGCCGCGATCGGCGATCCGTTCTCGCTGAAGGCCGTCAACCAGTTGGCGGTAATCCATTTCAAGCGCCACGATTCGACGGCAGTGGTGGCCGATTTCCAGCAGATGATCACCATCGCCCCGACCAACCAGCCGCTGGCCCAGCGGGCCATCGATGTCTTCCGCCAGTTCCACCGCCCCGATGCCGCCGAGCAGGTCGTGGACGCGCAGATGAAGCTCGACCCGACCAACCCGGACTGGCCGGACCTGAAGGGAAACTCCTGCGCGGCGCAGGCCGCCGGCGAATCCGACCCGGTCAAGGCGAAACCCAAGTTCGATTGCGCGTACTCGGCATTCAACCAGGAGTACACCCTCGATCCGACGCGGGTGGATTCGCTGTTCTTCCAGAAGATCATCTTCGTGGCGCAGAGTGGCGCGGACTCGATGACGTGGGCGCGGCGGTTCGTGCAGAAGTATCCGACCAGCGTCACGGCGCTCGAGGCTGAGGCCCAGCTCTTCACCAGTACGGGGCAGACCGATTCGGCGATCGCGATCGTGAATGTGCTGACCCGACTGGACTCCACCGAGAGCAAGCCGGTGCTCGTCGTGACGAAGTCGCTGGTGGATGCGAAACATGCGGAAGCTGCGCTGCAGTTCGCACCCTACTTCAAGAAGAGCTCCGACGAGACGGCGAGAAATCAATACGCCGGCCTGCTGATCATCGCGGCGGATTCGGCGTCGCGCCAGAGTCCCCCCGACGACTCCCTCATGGCGCATCTGGGGCGGGCGGTGATCGACGTCAAGCCGCAGAACAAGTCGCTCGTCGAATTCGCCAATTACTTCGTCGTCAGGGCGCTGTCGGACAGTCTCCAGGGCATGTCCGCGGCGGTTCGGGCCCAAAAATCGTGTGATTACGTGAAACGGTACGACGCAGTCCTCGCTGAACTTGAGCCGGCCCTGGTCGTGATCACCGGCAGCACCAACACCGGCATATCGACATACGGAAACCAACTTCTTGCTCCGGTGCAGTCGGAGCGCAAGGTTCTGCCGCAGCTGCAGCAGGCGTTCTGTCACTAGCCCCTCCCACCAGCGGCCGGAGGCGACTAACTTCGCGTCCGGTCGTTGAGGGGCTGTAGCTCAGCTTGGTTAGAGTGCCGCACTGTCACTGCGGAGGTCGCGGGTTCGAGCCCCGTCAGCCCCGTTGGCCCCGTCCCGAGCCGGACGGGGTTTTCGGTTTAAGCGACTAGATCCCGGCCCAGGCGAGACTCCCACGGTGCAATCTGCTTCCTACCACCTTCCGGTCCTGCTGGCGCCGATTCTCGAACGCGCCGCGGGAGCGGCGCGTGTGGTGGACGCAACTCTCGGCGACGGCGGTCACGCCGCAGGGTTCCTGGGGCAGGGTGCGCAGATCCTCGGCATCGATCGGGATCCGGCGGCGATCGCCATCGCCCGGGCGCGACTCGGCGAGACAGGCGTGACCTACCTTCGGGCGCCGTATGCGAGCGACGCGGCACTCCAGGCGGTCGCCGCGTTTCAGCCCGGCTTCATCCTCCTCGACCTCGGCGTGTCTTCACGACAACTCGACCAGGCCGATCGCGGGTTCACCTTCCGGCCCGGTGCGCCGCTCGACATGCGGATGGGACCGGATACGGCGTCCGCTGCGGAATGGCTGGCGAGCGTCGGCGAACCGGAACTCACCGCCGCCTTGCGGGACTTTGCCGACGAGCGCCGGGCGGCGCGAATGGCCCGTGAGATACTGCGCCGGCGCGCCAACGCGCCGTTCGTGACCAGCGACGATGTCGTCAACGCCATCCGTGCCGTGCTCGGGCCCCAGAGCGGCCCGGCGGATTTTGCCCGGATCTTCCAGGGCCTGCGGATTGCCGTCAACGACGAACTGGGCGGCCTGTCCCGGGCGCTGCCGGCCTTTCGGGCCGCCCTGCGGGAGGGGGGAACCCTTGCGGTGATCAGTTATCATTCGGGCGAGGACCGGCTGGTGAAGGGGGCTTACCGCGCGTGGCAGCAGGGTTGCACCTGCCCGCCGGGATTGCCGCGATGCATCTGCGGCAAGCAGCCGCTCGGAACGGCCGAGCCTCGCAAGGCGATCATCCCGCTCGCGGCGGAGATCGCCGGCAATCCGCGCGCACGCAGTGCCAAGCTTCGCTTCTTCCGGACTCATCATGCGGGTTAAGGGACGCTACTTCGTGCTGGCCTGGACGGCAGTATTTCTCGCCGCTGTGGCGGTGATCGTGCTGCGCGACGGCGCCGCGTTTCCGGCGCGCCATCACCTCGATGATCTGGAGGCGCGCATTCGCGCGCTCGAAGGGATTCGGGCCGACCTGAAGGCGAAAATCTCCGGCCTGGAAAGTTCGGATTCGCTGTGGCCCAAGGCCGCGGCCCTTGGCTTGCGCTCCGCGACGGACTCGGAGCTCAAGAACCTCTCGGTACCGGGGCGGCCCTGAATGGCCAAGCCTGCCGCGCGCATCATCTTCCTCGAGGTGCTCCTCGCGCTTGGCGGGGCGGGGATCATGGCGCGCAGTTTCCTGCTGCAAGTCGTGCAGCACGACATCTGGCAGAAAAAACTCAAGGAGCAGCGTGAGGGAGATCACGCCATCCCTGCACGCCGCGGGCAGATCTACGACCGCAACGGCGAGCTGCTCGCCACGAGTCAGGAGCAGTACCACGTTACCATCGCACTGAATGAAGTGCGCGACACGGCCGCACTGGCGGCAACGGTCGAACACGCCCTTGGCGTTTCGCGCGCGCGCGTTGCGACCGAGTTCCAGAACGACTATCCGTACTTCAATGGGCCGTTCACCGCCGAGCAGGTGCGGAACCTGGGTTCTGTCCACGGCGTGTACCTCAAGGTGCTCTACCACCGCGTGTATCCCATGCAGTCGATCGCCGACCAGATACTGGGCCGGCTGGACGAGGGCGGTATCCGGGGTATCGAAGGCATCGAAAAGTCGCTGGACACCCTGCTGCGGGGCGAGCCGGGGAAGGAGCACTACCTCCTCGATGCCAAGGGCACCCGCCTGGCCGCCCCGGGCCCGCCATTGGTCCAGCCGGTAGCCGGGCACGACGTCTTCCTTACCATCGACAATGGCCTGCAAGGGGTGGCCGAAGGCGTCCTGCGCGATGCCGTGATCAGCGACGAAGCGCGCGGCGGCGACCTGGTGATCCTGGATGTCCGGTCGGGCGAGTTCCTGGCGATAGCCTCGGTCCGCATCGACAGCGTGACCCACAAGCTCAAGTCCACTTCGTCCGCGCTGGTCGAGCCCAACGAGCCCGGATCGACATCCAAGCTGTTCACCGTTGCTGCACTGCTTCGCACCGGTGCCGACACCACGCCCGTGGATGGCGAAGGCGGGGTCTGGATGATGCCCATCGGCCGCGGCAAGCCGCGCAGGATCGCGGACGTCGATCACCTCACCGGGCCGGTGACGCTCGGTGAGACCGTGAAGTATTCGAGCAACATCGCCATTTCGAAGTTCGCCATGCGGCTGCAGCCGGAGCAGCAGTACGAGGCGATTCGCGACTTCGGGTTCGGCACGCCGCCCGGGATGGGATTTCCGGGCGAGGCACCCGGGAAGTTGCAGCGCCCTGCGCTGTGGGTAAATCACCTGCTGACCCAGCCGTCGCTCGGTCAGGGCTACGAATGGGAGGCGAGCGCGGCGCAGCTCGCGGTTGGTTACGCTGCGATCGCCAATCACGGCGTGCTCATGGCGCCCACGCTCGTGCGCGAGGTCCGCGACGAGCACGGCAGGGTCACATGGCGCCACCAGCCGGATACCGTGCGCCACGCGGTTCCGGATTCCGTTGCACGCCGGCTCATGACGTACCTGAAAGCCGTGACGGACAGCGGCGGCACCGGCACGAAAGCCAAGCTCGATGCCTACAAGGTGGCGGGCAAGACCGGCACGGCGAAGGTCAAGTCAGGCGGGTACCGCGCGTCATTCGTGGGCATTTTCTCCGCCGACAACCCTCAGGCGGTCATCTACGTGATGATCGACCGGCCGTCGAAGAACGGAATACACTACGGTGGCGACGTTGCGGCCCCGATCGTCCCGCTGGTGATGAAGCAGGCGCTGGCGCTCCAGCGGAGTCCCTTCGACCGCAGCAGCCTGACCACGGCGGTTGAGGTCGCACCGGTGGTCCGGGCGCCGGTCATGGCGTTCGCGGCGATCCATCGCGTCGCCTTGCCGCTGGTTCCACAGCGCCCGACCGCGGCGCGAGCCGAAGTTCCCACCACCAGCGGGCGCGCGGTGCGAGAGGCCGTCGTGACGCTGGAGCGCGCCGGTTTTGCGGTCCGGCTGGTGGGTCGCTCTCGCGTGCGCACGTCTGCTCCCCTGGCCGGTGATTCGTTGCCTCGCGGCGCCACGGTCACGCTCTACGCGGACTCGATGCCATGAAATTGCAGGCGATCATCGACGCGCTGCGCCGGGTTGATCTGCTGGCGCAGGCGCCCGCGGTCGATACGGATATCCTGAGCGTCGACGTGGACTCCCGCATGGTGCACGCGGGGACACTGTTCATCGCGATCCGCGGCTCGGTGGCTGATGGGCACAAGTTCATTTCCCAGGCGCTGGCCAACGGCGCGACGGCGCTCCTGACCGAGCAGCCCGTCCAGGCGTCCGTTCCCGTCGTCGTGGTGCGGGACGGACGGCGCGCCGCGCAGGTGATCGCCGAAGCCTGGTACGATCATCCGGCGCGCCAGCTCCAGCTGGTCGGCATCACCGGCACCAACGGCAAGACCACCACCACAGCGATGATGCGGCATCTGCTGAATCGCGCGGGCGATGCCGGCAGCATCGGCACGCTGGGCGCCTTTGACGGGGCCGGTGACCGGGTCCAGTCGTCAGCCGGTTCGTTGACGACGCCCGGTCCGCTCGACCTGCAGGCGACTTTCCGCGCGCTGGTGGATCGCGGCGTGCGCCACGCGGCCATGGAAACCTCGTCGCACGCGCTCGACCAGGGCCGACTCGACGGCGTCACCTTCGCCGCCGGCATCTTCACCAACGTGACGCGCGAACACCTCGACTATCACGGCACCATGGAGCAGTACCTTGGCGCCAAGCTCCGGCTGGCCGACCGCGTGGCGACCGACGGCGTGCTTTCGCTCAACGCCGATGATCCGGCGTGGCGTTCGTTGCGCGCCGATCGCCGCGCGCTGAGCTGGGGCACCGCCGCCGACGCCGATATCGCGATTGCCGATGCGATCTACAGCTCCGCGGGGACGCGATTCACCCTGGGTGGGCGGTTCGGCACTCGCGACGTCTCCATTCCGTTTCTGGGCGAATTCAACGTCGCCAACGCGGCGGGTGCGGCGACCGTCGCCCTCGGCCTCGGGATGACGCTGGACGAGGTGGTCGAACGTCTCGCGACGGCGCCACAGGTGCCGGGGCGGATGGAGCGGCTGGCCGACACTCCGTTCACCGTGCTGCGCGACTATGCGCATACGCCCGACGCATTCGAGCGCGTACTGGCGATGCTGCGGCCGCTGGTGGCGGGAAAGCTGTTCATCCTCTTCGGGTGCGGCGGCGAACGCGACACCGGGAAGCGGCCGATCATGGGGCGCATCGCCGCCGAGCGCGCCGATCGCGTCATCCTGACATCCGACAATCCGCGCCACGAGGATCCGGTGAAAATCATCGATGACATCGCCGCCGACATGCCGGCGACTTCCTACGACAGGATCCTCGACCGGGAAGACGCGATCGCGCACGTCCTCGGAGCAGCTCGCCCCGGCGATACCGTGCTGCTCGCCGGCAAGGGGCACGAGACGTACCAGGTCGAAGGCAGCACCTACCGCCATTTCGACGAACGCGAAATCGTGCGGTCCTTGCTACGGTGACCGAACCGCGGTTTGACGACGCCTGGGTGCGGGCAGCGCTCGGACTCGAAGGCAGCAGCCCCGTCGCGTTCGGCACGATTCTCACCGACACCCGGACGCTGGCACCGGGCGCGTTGTTTGTCGCGCTGGTGGGCGAGCGCTTCGATGCCCACGAGTTCCTGGTGGCGGCGCGGGATTCGGGTGCGACGGGCGCCGTCGTGCGGAAAGGCACGGCGCCGGTCTCCGGGCTGGTGCTCTACCCGGTGGACGACACGTTGCGGGCACTGGGTGCGCTCGCCGCGGCGCACCGGAGGAGTTTCGCGGGTCCGGTGATCGGCATCACCGGCCAGAACGGCAAGACGTCCACCAAGGAAATGGTGGCGGCGGTGCTGTCCACCCGGTGGCGGACCCACAAGACACGCGCCAACCTGAACAACCTGGTCGGTGTGCCGATGACGATCCTCGAGGCGCCCGCGGCGACCGAGGCGCTGGTGGTCGAGGCCGGCGCCAACCTGCCGGGGGAAATCGCGAGGTACCGCGACATCATCCAGCCGGACGTCGCCTTGGTCTTGAACGCGGGGGCGGGGCATCTCGAGGGTTTCGGCTCGGTCGAAGGGGTCATTCGCGAGAAGCTCTCGCTCGCCAAGGATGCACCGCTGGCGATTGTCGGCACCGAGCCCGCCTCGCTCGCTGCCCGGGCGCGTCCGGCTGCGCGGCGCCTGATCACCGCAGGGCTTGCCGATGCGGACGTGGTGCCGGACTCGGTCGCGATGGCGTCCGACGGCCGGCCGATCGTGTCGATCGACGGCCACCGGTTCACGCTGGCCGCGCGCGGCCGGCACCAGGCGGGCAACGCGATGTTCGCCTGGGCGCTGGTGCGGGAGCTTGATCTCGATCGCGACGCGGCGGCGCACGCGCTCGAAACGTTCGCCATTCCCGGCGGTCGCGGCGAGCTGATGCAGCACGATGGCCTGACGATCGTCAACGACGGTTACAACGCCAACCCGCAATCGTTCGCCACCGCGATCGCGCTCGCCGGCGAGCTCCGGGCTGGCAGGCGCCTCGTGTTCGTGGCAGGCAGCATGCGAGAACTTGGCGCGCATGCCGAAGTCCTGCACCGGGAGGTCGCCGGCTGGCTTGCAGCGCTTGAGCCGGAGTTGCTGGCACTGGTCGGAGATTTCGTCCCGGCGTTCGCGGAGCACCGGGCGCACTATGCCGGCCGACTCCTGGAGGCACCCGACGCCGAGACGCTCGGTCCGCTGCTCGCCGACCGCTTGCGCGGCGACGAGCTCGTGGTGCTCAAGGGTTCACGCGGAGTGACGCTGGAACGTATTCTTCCGGCGATACTCGCCCGCGCCGCCAACACGACCTGAGGCCGGATGCTCTACACTCTGCTGGCTCCGCTCGGGAAGACGCATCTCTTCTTCAACCTGTTCACCTACATCTCGTTTCGCGCCGCGGGCGCGATGGTCACGGCGCTGCTGATCGCGTTCGCCCTGGGTCCGTGGATTATCGGCCGGCTCCGGGCGCACAAGGTGGGCCAGGTGATCCGGTCCGACGGCCCGGCAAGCCACCAGGCAAAGCGCGGCACCCCGACGATGGGCGGGCTGATCATCATCGCCGCGACGGTCATCCCGACGCTGCTGTGGGCACCGCTCGACAACCGGTTCGTCGTGGTCACTGTCATCGCGATGCTCTGGACCGGGGCGATCGGCCTCGTGGACGACTACCTCAAGGTGGTCGAGGGACGCTCCCGCGGCCTGGTCGCCAAGTGGAAACTGACGGCGCAGGTGCTATTCGGCATCACGCTGGGCATCATGCTGCTGATCTGGCCGGTCGTTTCGCCCGCCACGGTGCCGGCGTCCGGGACCACGGTGCCGTTCTTCAAGTATCTCGTGGTGATCTTCGTGCCGGCGGTGTACGTCATTTTCGTCACTGGCGTGGTCACCGGCTTTTCCAATGCCGTGAACCTGACCGACGGTCTCGACGGATTGGCGACCGGCCTGTCGATGATTGCCGCCGCGGCGTTCGCGTTGTTTGCCTACATCCTGGGACGGGTGGACGCGACCACCTACCTGAACCTGTTTTACCTGCCGGGTTCGGGCGAACTGACGGTGTTCTGCGCCGCGCTGATGGGCGCGTGCCTTGGCTTTCTCTGGTTCAACGCACATCCCGCCAGCGTATTCATGGGTGACACCGGGAGCCTGGCGATCGGCGGATCGCTTGGCACGGTGGCCATCCTGCTCAAGGCGGAGTTCCTGCTGGTGATCATTGGCGGCGTCTTCGTGGCCGAAGCAGTTTCCGTGATGATCCAGACCGGCGTCTTCAAGTACTACAAGCGGACTCGAGGCCGGGAGTTCGCCGATTCGCATCGCGTGTTTCGCATGGCGCCGCTGCATCATCACTTCGAGAAGCTGGGCTGGAACGAAGCGACCGTCGTCGTCCGGTTCTGGATTCTCGGCATCTTCTGCGCACTCCTCGCGCTCGCGACGCTGAAGCTGCGATGAGCCGTCTCGACGAATGGCGCGCCGCCGGGCGCGAAGTGAGCGTCGCCGGCCTTGCGCGCAGCGGGATCGCGGCGGCGCGCCTCCTCGCGGCGCGCGGCGTTCCGTCCTATGTATCGGATAGCGGCGACACTCCGGTGCTCCATGCCGCCGCGGAAGGGCTCCGGTCCGAGGCCGGCGCCCGGGTGACGGTGGAGCTTGGCGGGCATGATCTCGAGCGGATTCGACGCAGCGCCGCCCTGGTGCTCTCGCCGGGAATCCCGCCGGACTCCCCGGTGATTCGCGCGGCGATTGCCACCGGGATGGCGGTGCTCGCCGAAGCGCAGCTTGGCCTCGACGCGATGGTGGATGTTCCCGCCGTGGTGGTGACGGGAACGAACGGCAAGACGACGAC
>Ga0070711_100000199_pt1 | contig 31704 bp, 37 predicted proteins | sample LARL53metaG_FD_65452 | JGI IMG/M metagenome (GOLD analysis project Ga0070711, IMG submission 65452) | Corn, switchgrass and miscanthus rhizosphere microbial communities from Kellogg Biological Station, Michigan, USA - LAR L5-3 metaG | ecosystem: Host-associated > Plants > Roots > Rhizosphere ... | reverse complement strand
TTCATCCATGGCGCCTCGGAGCCGAGTTCTTGATCGTGCGCGGAGACTCCTCGCTCGCCGCGAGTTGGTAGGCTTCCCGCAGCAATGGCGCAATCGTACGGAGCTCCGCGAGCGTCCGGATCAGCGTCACATGTGAGACACGCTTGTTGCTGCGGCCGACCTTGATGAAGTACCGGGCATTGACCTCGCGATCGAGGTGGATGACCACGCGCAAGGCGTCCCGGGTCACCGTCAGGTCGGTGAAGATTCGCGTGGTTCGAAAGAGTGCGTAGCGGTCGCGGGTGACGACTTCGACTCCGCCAAAACTCCGCATCGTCGCTTCGAGCTTGCTGTAGAGATCCACCAGCGCGAGCGGCCTGTCCTTCAGCAACGAGCCCGGGGTGCCCACGCCACAGGCGTGACGCTGGTTGGCCCGGCGGAAGATCCGGTCACATCGCGAACAGGTCCACGTCAACTGCGTACGCCCCGCACCATGGCACCCGCCGTGCGCCGGGCCGGTTCAATGGCCATAGAGAAAGGTCAGCGCGCCGGGCAACCGTTGCGCCCAGGCCGACTCCGAATGGCGGGCCCCGGGATCGACGACCAATCTGAGGTTCGTGTCGCCGTATCCTGCCGCGCGGAAGTTGGCTGCGACCTGGCGAACAAGCCCGATCAGCCGATCGTTCATCACCGGATTGTCCGCTTCCTTGCCGCCGAAGCCGAAAAAAATCCTCACCGGCCACGTGGTCAACGGACTCGTGTCACGCACCAGTTGGCCCATGCCGACCTGCAATGGCGCGCTTTCCACGAGCGCGAACCCGAAGCGGTTCGGTTTCGCGAGCAGTGCGTAGAGCGTCGCGATCCCGCCGTACGACGATCCGCCCAGGCCGGTATGATCGGGTCCCTGCAGCGTGCGATAGTGTCCGTCCACCAGGGGCATCACTTCGTCGGTCAGGAAATCGGGAAAGCGGGTGCCCGCGGGTTCTGCCATGCCCGGACCGTAGAGGTAATCCTTGTACGGCAGGTACTCACGGGCACGGTCCTTTCCCGCGTGATCGATTCCGACGACGATCATCGCCGGGATCGTCTTTTCGCCGATCAGCCGGTAGACGGTTTCATCGACGCCCCATTCCTGATGGCTGACGCTGCTGAGGCAGGCGTCGAAGAGATTCTGGCCGTCGAGCAGGTACAGCACCGGATATTTCACGGCGGCGTTTTCGGGAGCGTCGTAGCCCGGCGGCACGAGCACACGAATCGTCCGGGTATTGCCGAAGATCCGGCTTTCGAGCGAATGCAGCCGCAGGTCGCCGGTTACCGTCGACTGGCACGCCGGGGCCTGGGCTCGCAGGCCTTCGGCGATCAGGCAGAGAAGAATCAGGATCCCCTTCGCTCGGGTCGTCGCCATGCTGACACCTTTCCGGAACTCGACGAGGCTCAAGGCAGCGTGAAAATGAAGCATCCCCACGTCTGACTGGTCGCGGTGACCAGGAGCCAGCGTCCGCGGCTCGGGAGATGGATGTTGGTGGGATAGAAGTACCAGGCTCCGTGCTGCAACGCCGCGTCGAACACCCGCGCGCCGCGGACCGCGCCCAGCCGGCTGGCCGTGATGGCCAGCGTGGCCGGCGATTTCGATGATCCGTGCACCGGCACCACCGCAAGCTTGCCGTATCCGCGCCGCCATACGTCCACATAGCTGGCGAACGGGCCGACGACGAAGTCCCCGGAACGGGCATATTGCGCCCGTCCGACGCTGACGCATCGCCGCGCGCTCGATCCGGCTTGCACCGGAAACACGGCCTGCAGCGGCAGCGCATCCGATGGCGAGGGCGTGACCATGTGTCGCCCTCGCTGCTCGGCTTCCACGGCGCTCCGCGGCACTGAATCCCTGGCGACGGCGGGCCGGCCGACATCCTCTCCGCTGGCGGCCTGCTGCGCCCCGGCCACCCGCGGAAGCGCAACGACGACGATCATCACGATGTGGAGCGGCGTCGAGCCTCTCACGATTTCCTGTCGGCGTTGAGGTCCGCCACCCATTTGGGGATCTTGACCACTCTGGGTTCCGGGGCTTCCCCGCAAGGCTCGGGAATGTCGGCGGAGTCGATGAGTCGTTCCGACCTGACATCCCTGAGTTCGTAGTGTATCGAACAGCCAAAATGGACCGGCTCCTGGCCGAACGCCACGCGCGTTCCGCCGTCCGCGAAGTGCCACTGAAAAATCGGCAGGCCGGTCCCGGTGAACCGATGTTCCTTGCCATTTGCATAGACGACGAGCTGCAACGGGATGTCGTAGCTGGTGCAGCAGTTCGGGAACTCCGCCTGCGCGCCGACCGCCGTGCGGTCCCGCGACAGGACCGGATCGTCAAACGACGACTGCTCGCCTCGCCTGGGCACGAGGATGGTCCGTCGATCCGACGTCACGATCACGAGATTGCCCGCGGCGTCAATGCCGGCTGAATCGAACGTCACGGCGCGGCGCGCGCCGGACGGACGCGCCTGCGCCGTCGAGGGTTCGGGCAGGAACACTCCCAGGATGGTGATGATCAAACCGAGCTTCGCCAGGCAGGATAGTGGCATGAAGTCCTTCGCCTCGTCCCGCTATCCCGGAATCGCGGCTTCGACGAGCATGGCGAGCAGCGCAAGCGACTCCTGCCAGCCCAGATAACACGCCTCAGCCGGAATGGCGCTGGGGATACCTTCCTGAACAATGGTCAGTTCGGTCCCGACCGACACCTTCTTCAACGAGACGGTCGTCTGCATTTCCCCGGACAGGTTCGGATCGTCGAAGCGGTCCGAATGGCGAATGCGTTCGTCGGGCACCAGTTCCAGGAACTCGCCGCCGAACGCGTGCGCGTGGCCGCTCGTAAAGTTCGTGAACGACATCCTGTAGGTGCCACCGACCTTGGCGTCCAGGTGGTGGACCCTGCCGGTGAATCCGTTCGGCGGCAGCCATTTTGCCATGGCGTCGGCATCGAGAAACGCCCGGTAGATTCGCTCTGGCGGCGCACGGAGCACGCGGTGCAGCCGGACTGAGTTGGTGGACATGTGGGGTCACCTTTCGGTTCGCTCGCAGGGTCTGCGCCGTGCGGCAGCGTACATGATGCGCGAAGCGCGTCGTCCTGTTATTGAGGCGCCGCGCGCAGTATCGCGCTCCGGCGAAAAGAAGGCAAGCGCCCCGATTTCCCACAGGATGTTCACCGGATTGAAAGAGAGTCAGCCATGCGAGAGGATGTCGAAATCGTCGAGATGCCCGAGCTCCGCGTCGCTGCGGTGCGCCACTCGGGCCCGTACAGCGAGATATCCCGGGCGTTCGGACAGCTGGGGCAGGCGGCCGGCGCGGCTGGGTTGTTCGGGCCGGGAAGCGCGATGATCGCCATCTACCACGACGACCCGCGCACCACGCCGGCGTCGGAGCTTCGCTCGGAGGCTGGCGTGGTGATCGCCGAAGGCTTGACCATTCCCGCCGGCCTCGTCGAAACACGCATTCACGGCGGCCGTTTCGCACGCACGATTCACACGGGCCCTTATGACGAACTGCCCGCGATCTGGCAGGAGTTTCAGGGTGAGGGTCTGGCGCAGGTCGGGCAGAGGAGGCGCAGCGGCGCGAGCTTCGAGATCTACCGCAATACGCCCGGACAGGTCCCGGACGAAGACTTGGTTACCGAACTGTACATCCCGGTCGGCTGATTCCTCAACGTCCGCCGCGCCGGAAGACGTACCCCGGATGGTGATGGTGTGAGCGTCCCGATTCCGCCAGATCGATGTCGACCGTCGCGAACGGCGAATCGCTGGAAGTTGTCGCCAGCAGCTCGCCGGCGGGGCTGATGATCCACCCTGCCCCGCCGTACGCTCCGGTGTGATCGACCCGGTTGGACGAGACGCTGAAGCCTCCCGACCGCACCGCAGCCACCGTGCCGGCCGCCAGCCACTTGGCACCGGTCGCTGCCGCCGTCGCCCGCGGCGAGAAAATGACCTGCACCCCTGCTTCGGCATAGTCGGCGTATGTCTCGAGCGCCCAGAGTTCGGTGCAGATGTTCAGGCCGAACGACAGCGGGCCCGACCGATAGGCGGGAAAGTCCGGATCGCCACGGTCGAACCACCGCGCTTCCCACCCGCCCGGCTCGTTCGGGAGAAAGAACTTGCGGCGGAGCGGCCGGGGCCCGTCCGCTGCAGACCAGATGAATCCCTCGTTGTAACGCGCACCCTCGACGGTGACCGGCCGCGTTCCCACCACCTGCTCCGCGTGCAACTCCCGCAACAGGAGCATCCAGCCATCACTGACCTGCTCTGCGAACGCCCAGCGAGCCGGGTCGAACCTCTCGCCCTCCCAGACGGGATCGACCATCGCGAATTCGGGCAGCAGCACCAATTCCGACTCGTGCTGCCAGCTGTGCGCGCAAAGGCCCGTCCAGGAAGCGGCGAGGTCTGCGGCGTCGTGCGGAAGTTCGCAAATCGTGATTCGCACCGTCGACCGCTACCAGATCCGGACTCGCGCATCAGGCGGGAGGTAGAGCCGGTCGCCCGGAACCACGCCGAAGGCATCGTACCACGCATCGAAGTTGCGCACGGTGGCCACGCGATACATCTCCGGGGCGTGGTCGCTGGCGAGCTGCTGCCGCATTGCCGTTTCACCGATCGCGGCCCGCCAGCTCTTCGCGAATCCGAGGAAGAATTCGCGATCATGGCTACGGACGTACTCCGTGTCGGTGAGCCGGCCACCCAGGGCGAGGCGGTAGGCGTCGAAAGCGGCCGCAAGCCCGGCCAGGTCGGCAACGTTTTCCGTCTCGGTGAGCTTGCCGTCAACCGCGGCATCGGGAAACGGGTGATAGCCGGAAAACTGATTCACGAGCGGCTTCGCCAGCCCCTCGAATCGGGATCGGTCGTCGGCGCTCCACCAGTGGCGCATCGCACCATCGACATCGTATTCCGCGCCGAGTTCGTCAATAAAGTGACTGATGTCGTGACCGATGATCGCCCCGATGGCGCCGTAGTTGGCGGCGTCGGAAGCCGCCGGGTCGAACTTGGGCGCCTGAAGGAGGGCCGCCGAGAAAACGTACGCATTCTGCTGGAAGATCAGGACCGCGCCAGCGGTCTGCGGCGCGATCCACCACTCGGTGAGGTCAACCGGCTGGCCCAGCCGTGACAGGGCTCGACGATAATTCCGCTCCGTGGCCCGACGCAGGTTGCCGATCGCGTCCCCCGGATCGACCGCAACTCCGGGCAACGCCTGCCAGCGCTCCGGATAGCCGATGCCCACGTACAGCGCCTTCAGCTTGGCCAGCGCGCGGGCCCGGGTGGCCGGTGACATCCAGTTTGCCGTTTCGACGCGTCGCGTGAACGCCGCCGCGACATTCGCGACGATCGCTTGTACTCGAGCCTTCTGGTCCGCAGGGAAGTACCGCTCCGCGTACATCCGCCCGAGGTCGTCGCCCATGGCGAGCTGCGTCGCATCCACGGCGCGTTGAGCCCGGGCCGGAACCGGCTGCCCGCCGCCCGCCGACGAATGCATGGCCAGTGCGGCCTCGGCGAAGGTGCGCGGCAGTAGATCGGCATATTCGTCCAGCAGGTGAAACCGGAGGTAATCCTGCCACGCCTGCAGGGGTCGTGCGGCGACGAGTTCGGCCACGCCGACCAGTGCCCGGGGCTGCCACGCGACGAATGTGTCCACCCCGCCAAGTCCCGCGGCGGCGAAGAACATCGCCCAGTCCATTCCTGGCGCGCGGCGGGCGAAGTCGGCCCGAGTCCAGACGCTATCCGCGTTGTGATCTCGGGCGGATGCGTCGCGTGACGCCTGGCGCTGTGCGATGGCGGTCTCGAGTGCCATGACGGCCGCGGCTCGCCGGTCGGCGTGATCAAGTCCCGCCAGTTTCAGCATATGTCCGATGTACGGCTGATACCTGGCGCGCAGCGCCTGCATGCCGGGCTCGACGCTGAGATACCGTTCCCGATCGCCAAGGCCCAGACCACCCTGGAGTAGGAACGCGACATAATGCCGCTCACCGTGGATGCTCATCTCCACCGAGAGGCCAAGGAGGTGGGCGGATTGATAGATGCCCCAATTGAGCGGATCCACATCGGCACGCATCGACTGACCCAGCATCCGGACGAGCGACCGCCTGTCCTGCAGGCGATTGATGCTGTCCAGCAACGGCCGGAGCGGAGCCAGCCCCCTCGTTTCAATCGCGCGCTCGTCGAGCCATGCCGCACGGAAGTCGGCAACCGCTCGTGCGCGCGAGCCGGCCGGTGCACCCCGGGCGTCGTCGAGCAGCTGCATCACCTGCTGGCGCGTGACCGCGTTGATCTCATCGCGAGCACCCCAGCGCTCCCTGCCGGCCGGAATCGTCGTCGCCTTGAGCCAGCTGCCGTTGGCATAGGCAAAGAAGTCGTCGCCCGGCCGAATACCAGCGTCGACGCCGCGGTCCTGCGGCGATGGCTTGGGCACGTCGGCCGCCTGCGCGCGCGCCGGGGCGGGAATCGCCAGAGAAAGCGCGGCAAGGACTGCCGCGAGACGCCGACGGCGCCGGTGGGGAGATAGACGAGAATGGGTAGCCATGAGGTCGCCTCGCAGCGCGAGAGAGCGATCGCACGCGCCGGAGCGGCGACCGGGAGGCGAACGTTACCGCAACCCGCGTCCCCCGGCGCGGCACCAGGCGACAATATTGGATCAGTTTCGGACATCTGGCCGCGCCACGATGTCGGCACCAGCACAATGATGTATCCTTCAAACCGGAGGTCATGTCCTGAAATGATCGCACCGGCGCAGTCCATCGACGTCCTGTTCGTGATCCTGCCGCATTCGCTGCTGCTCGACATCGCCGGGCCGGCGGAGGCCTTTCGACTGGCGAATCAGCACCGCGAGCGGCGCGGCCTTCCACCGCGCTTCGTGCTGCGCTTTGCCGGGCCGATGAAGGCGCCGCCCACTTCCGTCGGGCTCGCGCTCGGCGAGCTGGCCCCGCTGCCGGACCAGCTGGTCACGCCCACGTGGGTCGTGGTGGTTGGTCAACCGACGGAGCACCTCGACCAGGTGACGCCGGCGATGGCCGCAACGGCGAAATGGCTGAACCAGCGGCTGGGCAAGACGCTGTGTGCAGCCGATCCGTCACACCGGCTCATGACGATCTGCTCCGGAACCCTGCTCGCCGCGCGCGCGGGGTTGCTGGGGACGCGACGCTGCACGACGCACCATGAACTGCTGGGGACATTGCGGAACCTCGCGCCGCAGGCGCAAGTGATCGACAACCGGGTGTTCGTGATCGACGGACCACTCGCGTCCAGCGCCGGCATCACGGCCGGCATCGATATCGCCCTCTACCTGATTGCCGAGGAATGCGGCGAGGCGCTGGCCGCGAGCGTCGCCGAAGACATGGTCGTCTATCTGCGGCGCTCCCCCAGCGATCCGGAGCTGTCGCCATTTCAAATGCACCGGCGGCACCTGCATGGCACGGTGCACCGCGTACAGGACGCGATCATCAGCAGGCCGCAACGGGATTGGGACGTGAAATCCCTTGCGGCAGTGGGCCACACCACCGGCCGCCACCTGCTGCGGTTGTTCGTGGAGCACGCCGGAATCTCGGCGCTGGACTACCTGCGCCTGATCCGCCTCGAGCGGGCGCGACAGTCCATCGAGTACGGGGCGAGCGTCACGCGCGCCGCGCAGGTGGCCGGGTTCCGGTCGAGCCTGCAATTGCGGCGCGCCTGGAGCCGCCATTGGGGCGGCTCACCTCGGGATGTCGCAGCGCAGGTTCACCGCCGATCGTGATCGCCGGGAGCGGTCCTGCACCCCTCAGGACTTCTTCTTCGTGGAACGCTTCGGCTTGCCGGAGCCGTTGAGCGCGACCGCCTGCCGGACCAGCGCCTGAAAGGCGGCCTTGTCAACCGCCTCTCCCTCGTGGATGTCGATGGCGCGGCGGGTGTTCCCGTCGAGACTGGAGTTGAAGAGGCGGGCCGGGTCCTTCAGGGCCGCGCCCCTGGCAAACGTCAGCTTCACGACATTCTTGTACGACTCGCCGGTGCAGATGATGCCGTCGTGCGACCAGACTGGAGTGCCCATCCACTTCCACTCCTCGACGACTTCCGGATCGGCTTGCTTGATCAGCTGGCGCATGGTGCCGAGCGTCTTGCCGCGCCAGTCAGCCAGTGATGCAATTCTGGCCGTAATCAGGTTCGAAGCCGTCTGGTCCTTGGCCGCCGCCGTCTTCTTCATGGCCTCATTTCCCCCAGCTCAGGGCAACAATCTGAATCAGGTTGCCGCACGTGTCGTTCAGCATGGCGATGGTCGAACCGGTCACCTTGGTCGGTGGCATGGTGAACTCCGCGCCAAGCGGTTTCATGCGATCGAACTCCCGCTGCACGTCGTCCACGTAGAACATCGCCGCCGGCCGGTTCTGCTCGAACATCGCCTGTTGATACGCGCGCGCGGCCGGATTGTCGTTGAGGGCCAGTTGCAGCTCGGCTCCGTCGGGCTCCTCGGGCGACGCAACGGTCAGCCACCGGTACGGACCCTGGCTGAAATCCGCCTTCTTCACGAAGCCGAGAACGCTGGTGTAAAAACGCAACGCTTTCTCCTGGTCGTTCACATAGATGCTGGTGACCTTGATCTTCATCGCAACCTCCTCCTCTTACGTTGTACCATGTGACTGTTTCGCTTCGATGCCGAACTTGCCAGCGTACTCCGCGTTCAGGCGTTGCCATTGAAATTTCATGGCAGCGCCGCCAACGATGCGGCCGATGGGGCGACCGGCCAGCCAGCGGTCCAGCACGTCAAGGCAGATATGCCATCCGGCGGCGCCCATCGAGATGAACCGGCGGTCGATGTTGTGCCAGAGCGTGAGGCGCGTGCCGTTGGCCACCGGCTCGAGCTCCCAACGCATCTCGTTCCCGCCCCAGCTGTACTCCAACGACCTCGGCGCGTCCGCTCGCGTGATGCGCGTGTCGGAAACCTGCGGCGTGGGCGTCGCCACCGTCGAGAGCGTTACCGGCCCCGTGGCGCCGAGATTTCGATCGGCGTCGAACGGCGCCCACTCGCGGAGCTGGGCCGGATCGGTCAGGGCTTGCCAGACCCTCGCCGGCGGATGTCGCAGCTCCCGGACGATCACGAGCGTCCACCGATCCCCTTCCTTGCGGACTTCGGCGCCGGCAGCCGCACCAGGTGCGTACGCCTCACGGTCGCTCATCGTAGCTTCCCCTTTCTTCGCTGTGCCCGCTCGACCCGGTCCAGGTGGCGTTCGAGCGCGTCGAGATGCCCCGACCAGAACCTCCGGAACGGAGCCAGCCAGGCGTCAACCTCGATGAGCGGTTCGGGCCTGAGGCGGTAGACGCGTCGCTGCGCGTCCACGCGCACGTCCACGACGCCGGCCTCCCGAAGCACCCTGAGGTGCTTGGAAACCGACGCCTGTGGGGTGCGGAGCTGGTGCTCGATCTGGCTGACGGACCGTTCGGAGGCCGCCAGCAGGCTGAGAATGGCGCGGCGGTTCGGCTCGGCGATGACGCTGAAGACAGATTCCATGACAGGTATATACCATTTGCGGTATATACCTGTCAAGTCATGTACGCCGGCCTATCGCGGAATCACCGGCAGCGTCACGTGCGTGGGGTGCGCGGCGTCGTGCACCAGCCGCTGGTGGGCAACGACAAAAGTCGAGTCCCGTTCGTTGTTGCCGCCGGTATTCAGGTTCCGGTCGTACTTGGGGAAGAGCGCCGAGGAGATGCTCACCCGCAGCCGGTGGCCAGGCGCGAACACCTTGGACGTGAACCAGAGGTCGATGTCGTATTTCTCGACCTGGCCCTTCACCAGCGGCACCTCCTTGTCCATCCCCTGACGGAACCGCGCCCGGGCAAAGCCGTCCTGTACCCGCTCCGCATGGCCATCCGGAAACACGTCGAGCAGCATCACCGCCCAGTCGGTGTCCTTCGCGTCGCTGGATGCCCAGAGCGTCGCCGACATCTCGCCGGTAACTTCGAGCGACCTGGTGAGCGGCTTCGAGGTGAACACGAGCGCATCGCGGCGCGCGGCATTCAGCGCGGTGTAGTCTTCGTTGAGCGATTCCTCGAGCTCGCGAGAATCGATGAGATACGGCGTGGGATCGCCGGGATTGTAGGTGAATGTGTCCGCCGCTGCCCCCTTCGGTGGCAGGGTATCGAGCACGCCATTTCCCGCACTGGTCTGTGCCGCTCCACGCGACGAGACGTACCAGTTCGTGGCGACGGCCCGCTTCAACGGCCATTCGTTCTCCTGGCGCCAGGTGTTGTCGCCCTGGACGAAGATGTCGACGGGCGGAAGCCTGTCGACGCCGTTGTCCCGGCCGAGGAGGTAGTGATCGAACCAGCGCAGCTGAAGATCGCGGTATTCGTATCGCGCCTGTGGGCCGTAGTCGCCGGCCACGTAATCGACGCCCTTGTGTGCGTGCACGCCCATCACGAGGTGCCATGCCGGGTGGTTCTTGATCTTGAGCAGCGCGTCGGTGTAATCGAGCGGCCCGCGCGAGTCATCGTGCCAGCCGGCCAACGACAGCACCGGAACGTTGACCTTGTCGATGAACGTCGTCGCGGCGTGTGCCCGCCAGTACGGGTCGAGGGTGGGATGGGCGATCCAGCGATCCCAGATCGGCACGTCCCCGCAGCCAAGACGCTGCGGAAGGGTCGAGAGCGGCAGGTGCGTGATCGCCTCGCCGATGTCGAGTTCCGCCGTGTTCGTCGCCATGTTCCGCCCGCGCATCAGGCAGACCCAGTCCACGTTGATTGGCCCGAACGCCATCGCCGCGTATGGCACGATCCGCCACGGGTCGCTGGTCGCGGCCGACGGCGCGATCGCGGCCAGGTGCGGCGGGGCGCTCACCGCCGCAAACCAGACCAGCCGGCCTTCGTCCGAGTGGCCGATCATTCCAACCTTGCCGTTCGCGCCCGGCAGCCTCGCCGCCCATTCCACCGCGTCGTATCCATCCTGGATGTCGTGACTGTAGTCGCCGAAATCCGCGACATCACCGCTCGACTTGCCGCGCTCCCGCACGAGCTGACCGACAAAGATGTAGCCGTGCGACGCCCACCAGCGTCCGGGCCCGGGATTGTTCGCCCGGTACGGCGAGCGCTGCATGACGACGCCGAACGGGCCGGGCCCGACCGGCCGGACCACGTAGGTCTCCAGCTTGGCTCCGTCGCGCGCCGTCATGAGCGTCGTGGTATCGACGACGGTGGCGTACTGCGAGTCGGACGCCGGCATCTTCCAGACCTGGTAGGTCGGCTCGACCACGCCGGGCGTCGCCCGTCGGACGAGCCGGTAGCGACGATCCATCAGCCGGTCACCGTTGAACAGGACGCCCTCGAGCGTGTCACCATGCCACGCGGCGTGCAGCGTCACGCCGGCGTCCTGCGCCAGCAGCAGCGAGTCGCCGTTGGCCAAAACCTTCGTGACGGTCAGCATCGGCTGCCCGGTGCGCCGGCGCAGGAAGCCGACGTTCGCCGAGTCGGCGCCGGCAAAGTGCGCGAAGCCCATCCGGCGCCAGCCCTCGAACCCGTAGTGCGGCCGCGCGCTGAGCGCGATGTAGACGTCCCATTCGCCGGCCAGCGAGGCAGCCCGGCGGCGTGCCGCGACCGCGCTCGTAGCGAACACCAGCACCAGGACGAGGATCAGCCAGCGGCTGCCGCGTGCCCGCGAAGTAAGATGCGTCATGTCACACTCCAAGTTCCACCACCGATTGAGATCGCCGCCGCGCGGCGACCAGGATACCGACTCCCACCAGGTTCATCACCACGATCATCAGCACGATCTTCAGCGCGAAGCCCGACACGCTCTCCACCTTGATGATGGGGAACACCGCCAGCACGATGTAGAGCAACGTCATCAGCAAACCCGACAACGAGGCAACCCGCAGCAGCACCGACGGCCGCGATGTCACGCCCCGCAGGCCGAAGAGCGGGATTGCGAACATGACCACATAGGCCAGCGCGTAGAATACGCCGCCGCCGTTGAACAGCAACTGGAACGCTTCGGCCTGGCCGACGCCGATCTGGCTCAGCAGCGCAATGACGAAGGCACACCCGGCGACGAGCAGGATCGAGTTCACCGGTGTCCGGTAGCGCGGATGCAGCTTGCTGAACGCCGCCGGGAGGAGCCGGTCCCACCCGGCCACCATCGGGAGGCGCGTCACCGCGGTAAAGCTCACGCTGACCTGGGCCAGGCGCATCGCCAGGGTCATCAGGATGGCGATGGTCACGAGCGAACCGGCGATCCCGAACGGCCCGAAACCCACGCGGAGCACCTGCGGCATCGGCCCGACCAGGTCGATCTGGTCGGCGGGGACGTAGGCGACCACCGTCGAGGTGCCCATGATGAACATGATGGCGATGAGCGGCGCCGCGATGAACACGGAGCGCCGGATCGCTCGCGCCGGCGCGCGAGTCTCGCCGGCAAGAATCGCCATGTACTCGAATCCGCCCAGCGCTCCGAACCCCATCTTTCCCAGGATGTTCAGGTTGAACAGCGAAAGCTTGGGGATGCTGGTGCGAAACGGATGGAATTCCTGCAGGTGGCCGGTGGCGAGCCCGATGAACGGCAGCAGGATCAGGACGCCGAAAATGATCAGCATGAACACGCCGCCGACATTGTGCACCCACTTGCCCACCGCCAGGCCGATCGTGGCGGCCACGGCCATGAGTGCCAGCACTACGGCCGAGGAGAGCGCCACGAACCAGGTGCTCGACGTCATCCACGCGGCGCCCGGCCCGATGGCATACGACAGGTATGTCGCGCACTGGATCCCGATCTCCGACGTGAACACGATGACGTACAGCCAGAGATTCCATGCCAGGAGGAACCCGACGGTGGGATTGAAGCCCAGTTTGGCCCATTGGTACAGGCCGCCCTCGAGCGGCATCAGCTGGTTGAGGTAGATCACCACCGCGGCCATCGGCAGGTAGAAGAGCACGATGGCGAGCAGCCAGAGGACGACATGCGACGGCCCGAGCTTGCCGGCGACGCCGATCCAGGTGAGGCCGATGATGAACAGGATCTGCGTGAGGGCGAGATCCCGGACGCCGAGCTCCTTCTTGAGCTCAGCACTGCGCGCTTCGACGCGCGCTTCCTCCTGGGCGAGTGTCATTGCGCCGGTCCCCCGCCGAGGCGGTGCCACAGGCGCGCCCATGCCGCGAGCCCCTCGTGCAGGCGGTGGACGCGAAAGAATTCATTGGGCGCGTGAAAGTCTTCATCACCCGTCGAGAAGGAGAAGTACACGGTGTCCAGCCCCATGAGGCGCTGGAACACTTCCGCGACGGGAACAGTCCCGCCCATGCGAACGATCAGCGGTGCGGCACCGTAGGTTCCCCGGAGTGCTTCTTCCGCCGCCTTCAGGACCGGATGGTCGCGCGCGATGTGGGCGGGTCGCGCACCATGGTCGGCCGGGCGGGTCGTCAACCGGGCGCCCGGCGGCACGTTGGCCTCGAGGTGGCGTACCACGAGCGCCACCACTTCGTCGGGTTCCTGGTCCGGTACCAGGCGGCAGGTGATCTTGGCATGCGCCTCCGACGGCACCACGGTCTTCTGCCCCGGTCCCTGGTAGCCGCCCCACATTCCGTTGAGCTCCAGCGTGGGACGCGTCCATTGGCGCTCGAGCGTGGTGTAGCCGGGCTCACCGGCGGCGGCCGCCGCGCCGACTTGCCCGAGATAGACCCCCTCGTCGAACGGCATCGCTGCTATTTCGGCGCGCTCGGCGGGGCTCAGCTCGCGCACGCGGTCGTAAAAGCCGGCCACGGCGACACGGCCGTCCGCCTGGTGCAGCGAGGCAACCAGGCGCGCCATCGCGTGCAGCGGGTTCGCCACGCTCCCGCCATGACGCCCCGAATGCAGGTCCTTGGACGGGCCGCACACTGTCAGCTCCAGCCCGGCCAGCCCGCGGTTCGCGACCGTGAGCGACGGCTCGTCGATGCGCCACATCGCCCCGTCGGCCGAGATGACCACGTCGGCGGCGAGCAGCTCCCGGTGCTCCGCGACGAACGCCTCGAGGTGGCGGCTCCCGATCTCTTCCTCACCTTCGATCATGAACTTCACATTCAGCGGCAAGCGCCCCTGCACGGCAAAGAACGCCTCGGCGACCTTGATGGGGATGAGCATCGGCCCCTTGTCGTCGGACACGCCGCGCCCGTAGAGGCGGCCGTCGCGCAGCGTGGGCTGAAACGGCCGGCTCTGCCACAGCTCGACGGGATCCTCCGGCTGCACATCGTAGTGGCCGTAGACCAACGCCGTTGGTGCTCCGGGCGCGCCAAGCCACTCGGCGTATACAACGCTAGCGCCGGGCGTGGACATCACGTTCACGGTGAAGGGTCCTGCCGCCTTGAGCCTCGCCGCAACCCACGCCGCGGCGGCATCGACGTCGGCCGCGTGCGCGGGGTCGGTGCTGACGCTCGGGATCGAAGCAAACTGCACCAGGTCCGCGAGGATCCGGTCGTGATTTTTTTCGAGGTGCGCCAGTACCGCCGCGACTTCCGTCACTTGCCGCCGTCAATCGCGAGCACCTGGCCGGTAATCCACCGCGCGTGTTCGGACGCGAAGAAGAGCACGCCGGCAGCAATATCCTCCACCGTCCCGAGACGCTTGAGCGCGATGCGATCGACAAGCTGTTGCTGCTGCTCGCTGCCGTACGATTCCCACTGCCGCTCGGTCGTCGGATTGGAGCGCACGAACCCGGGCGCGACATTGTTGACCGTGATTCCCCAGGGCCCCAGCTCGTGGGCCAGCTGCCGGGTGAGCCCGATCTGGGCTGCCTTGGCCGAGGCGTAGGCCTGGATTCCGGTGAGACTGATCCCCAGGCCGGCGCCGCTCGAGATGTTGACGATGCGCCCGGACTTCGCAGCCTTCATCCCCGGGGCAACCGCCTGCGAGCAAAGAAATGCACCGGTCACGTTGACGTCGAAGATCGCTTGCCACTCCGCGGGCGTTACCTGCTCGAGGGGCCGTCCCACCTGCCCCAGCACGCCGCCGGCGTTGTTCACGAGGATGTGCACGAAGCCTGCGGTTCCCGTTGCCTCGGCCACGAAGCGATCCACCGCCTGCTTGTCGCGGACATCGACAGGCCGGACGTCGCACGTTCCACCCGCGGCCTGACAGAGCCGCCGCGTCTCGTTCAATTCGTCCTCGATCACGTCGCACGCCCACACCGCGGCACCACGCTCCGCGAACGCGAGCGAGATCGCCCGACCGAATCCGTGCGCCGCTCCGGTGACGATCGCGGTGCGGCCGGTGAAGTCGAGATTCATGACGTCAGCGCCTCGAGGTTCTCGCGTGCCAGCGGGCGCACGCCACGCTCGATCTCCTGGATGAGCCTGACGACGCGCGCGGTCAGCGGCGTCGGCACCCCGGCTTCCGCACCGAGCCTCACGACAATGCCGAGCTGGGCGTCTACCTCGGTAGGCCGCTTGCGAATCGCCAGGTCACGCCAGATACCGCTGTGCGTCTTGGCCGACTTGCGGTTGTGGGCGACGAGCGCATCGAGCGATTGCGACGCGGCGCCAGCGGGTGCCTCCGGGAGATAGGCTGCGGGATCGAAGCCGTCGAATGATTCCGGGTGTACATCCCGTGCAAGCGCGACGGCGAGAATTTCCCGGGCCACCGCGATGTAGAGGTCGCGATATTCCGGCAATGCCAGCGCATCCGCGATCGAATCGTTGGTGAGCGCCGTGACAAAGAGCATCGCGCCGTACGCTTCCTTCGCCCAGAGGTAGCCGAAAATGTTGCCGGTGGCGAACGCGCGTTCGTCGAAGTCGCGCCACGTGTTGCGAATCTGCACGGCCCGGAGCGAAAGGCGTGTTTCCGGTGTTCCGAACGCCTCGCCCACGGTGATCGTGCCGCGGCCGCCGTAAAGAATCACGCCAGGTTCCATGTAGTCGGCGCCAAAGTTCACGAACGCGCCCACGGTACGCGCCTCGCCGACGACCTCCGCGATGGTCAGCTCGTTGAGTCCATTCTGCGCCGAGATCACGCAGCCGGAAACGCTCAAGTGCGGCAGCAGCGACCGCGTTGCGACCGCCGTGTGGTGGGCCTTGGTGGCGAGGATGATCGTGTCCCACGTTCCGCGGACGGTGTCAGGCGTGAAGGCGGGCATCGGACTCGAGAACTCGGCGATCGGTCCGGTGATGCGGAGACCGGAACGATTGATCGCGGCGACATGTTCGGCGACCGTGTCCACCAGCGTCACGTCGTGACCGGCGCGCGACAGGAATGCGCCCATGGTACCGCCGATCGCGCCCGCTCCCCAGACGAGGCAGCGTTCACTGGGCCTGGGCACCGCTACGATGGACCACCCCAGGAACCATCCAGCAATGCGCGGGTTTCCGCGACAGCGACCTGCCAGAGCGCGAGCATTTCGTCGTCGGACCGCTGATAGAGACCGCCGTAGTTGCCGTCGGGGATGTATTCGCGCATCGCCACGGGATCGAGCATCCGGACCCTGTGCATGTCCACCATGGGCCGCTGGGTCGTCGGCAGCGCGACGCCCGGAAGCCGCGTCCACGGAAAGTTTTCCATCCAGGACCCGTGCGACGCCACCGGGTCAATGGCCTGCACCTTGGCCCAGGTGTCGGGGGCGTTCCACCAGTTGTGGAAGAGCACCTTGCAACCGGGATGGTCGGCAGCCCACTCCTGGGCGAACTGCTGCGCGGCGCCGTTGCCGCCGTGCCCGTTGCAGATCATGATGCGCCGGAACCCGCTGTGCGCCATGCTGTCGAGAATGTCCCGCACGACGGTGAGGTGGGTTTCAACCCGAATCGAAATGGAACCGGGGAACTCGCGGAAGTACGGGGTGACGCCGTAGGACAATACCGGAAAGACCGGAATGCCAAGTGGTTCCGCGGCTTCCGCGGCGACCCGTTCCGGAAGAATGCAGTCCACGGTCAGCCGGAGGTGACTGTGCTGCTCGGTGCTGCCGAGCGGCAACACGGCGCGGTCGTCGTGCTTGAGATACGCCTCGACCTGCATCCAGTTCATGTCGCTGATGCGCACGTCGGCATTCCGTTCGGGGGAGTGGTGAACGAGAATAAGTTGCGACCGCGACGGGGGTAAGTGGGATCGATCCGGTCGGTTCGATGGATTGTTGTCGCGGGGCGGCCCGGGACTACCGGGTCACGGGCAAATCCGCTCGCGACTCCGATCCAAAACGCAACACGTGTCCATCCGGGTCTTCGACCTGCATCTCATAGGCCCAGCCATGATTGACGGGGTCGCTCCGGATGCGGGCGCCGGATGCGACGTATTCGCCGTGCAACGCCGCGACATCCTCGACCCCGACCCACACCCAGGTACCAGGACCGCCCTGCCCGCCCTGGCAGAGGTAGATGCACGCGTCATCGCGAGTGACTGCGGTGAACCACTCGCCACCCCACGGAGCGTTGCGGAAGCCAAGAACGTCCTGGTAGTACGCGACGCTGACCGCCATGCTTTGTACGGACAGGATCGGAGCCGCGTTCTCGAATTGTGTCGTCATTCCTCACCCCGCAATGAGAAAGCGCCAGTCGATCAGGCGAGCGGAGACGCCTTGGCGAGTGCTCAGCTCGCGGCCCGGCGATAAATGTCCATCTGCCACATCATCGTCGACTCCGTGCGAAGACGTCGCAAGCCTGCGCCCGCAAGTATCGCGTCCATCCTGGCAGGAGAGTGAACGAAGGCGCGAAATGCCCTGCGCCGAAGCTTTCGCACCAGGTTTTCCGCCGCGAAGGCGGCGCGCACGTACCACCGGTCCCTCGGATACGACATCGCCAGCAGGACGACCGCGTGATCGGCGGCCTGTTGCAACAAGGCATCGAACGCGGGATAGCAACAGACCACGCGATCCAGGATGACCAGTTCGGCCGGCGGAAGGTCTGGTGCCACCGTCACGAAATCCGTGGTCCGCCATGTGATGCGCTCTGCGACGCCGCGGCGCACGGCCTCAATGCTCCCGAATTTCGCAAACGCCGGCGACAGGTCAACGCAGGTCGCCCCTGCCGCTCCGGCGTCGAGCAGTTCAAATGACATGGTCCCGATGCCTGATCCAATATCCAGCACGGTGCTGGGCCGGATCCCGCTGGCGGCGATTCCAGCCAGCAGTCCGCGGGTTGTCCGGCCGGGACCATCGGCACGATAGACTGCCAGGTCGTGTTCCGCGCGCGCGGCGCCGAAATAGTCTGCCGCAGAATCGCCGATTGCCGGGCAACACTGACTCACGGGGGACCCGCCGTCGGTGGGACCGGAGCGATCGTTACACCGGTGTGTTGCTGCAACATGGTCACTCCCCGTCGTGCCGTGCGAATGGCAGTGGCGCAGTCCGATGGCGGACGGCCCGCGTGCGGTCGGCGCAGGGAGAACTCCCAGCCGGCGTCCGACGGACACCCATGTCAACGTATCCTGGCGTCACCCGGAAATCGAAGGCGCCCGCCCCCCGATCAACGCCGGCGCCGACTCCCGCACGTACGATCCGCCCACCGCCGCAACCAGGTGACGTGGCCCGTTGAGCCCCAGGCTCTCGGTGCGAACCGCGGCGGCGCGAGCGATGATCGGGTGAGCGGTGGCGTCGATCAGGACGAGCATCGATTCGTATCGGAAGAGCAGCAACAGCCGGGTTGCCGCCTGGACCATCCGGCCGCCGACGACAAAAAACACCACGCCTCCGGCGATCGAACCGACGTGCCGGATGATGGATGTCGTCCGCAGCGGGTAATCAATCGGCGAAAGGTTCCACCACCACAGCATCAGGCATTGCACGGCGATCCCGGTGGCGCCGAGCGCCAAGGCCAGCCCTGGGGACTCCCGCTCCAGCATCCCGGGACGGCTCTCGATGACCGGATCGTCCCGCACATCCACGATCGGCTGCGCCGGTGCAGGAATCGGCAGCGCTTCGGACTCGATACGCGGACCGGCGGCACCGATCAGCAAGAGCCCCAGCACCGCCCAGATTGCCGTCACAAAGGGCAGCGTGATCACAAAACTCGTCGGAAAGGGACCGATCAGATCGTCGGTCATGATCCGCGGGAGCGCGAGACAGCACACTCCCAGCACGACGGCCACGCCGCAGGATCGAACCAGCGCGCGGACGCCCTGGCTCATGATTTCGCGCCGCCACCAGGTCATGTCCGCCAGCTGGTCGGGAAGCCAGCGCCTGAGTGGCCAATAGGGTGCCAGCGGGCCCTCGGCATGAGCGGATAATTGATGATCACGCAACGCGCCGACGACCTCGCCTCGATCGATTGCCGCGGGCCCGTCAATCGGTAGCGGAACGCGGCGCATCCACGCGACGCCCCTTACTGCCAGCACCACGCCGATCAGGACGAGGACGCCCGCCGTGACCAGCATGAGCAGCGCCCGCATTGGGGCACCCGTGCTGCCGCTGTCCGGACCAAAGAGCCGCCGGGCCTGGGGTACCAGGTCGTTGTGCTGCCGGAGTGTCTGCGCGCCGGAGGCGGCAAACCACGCCCCCGCGATGACCCGCGCCAGGCCGAGCCGCCGCAGGGGATTCGGGATCGAGTTAGTCAGCCGGCCCGCGCTTCGCGCGCCGCCAGCAGTGGCCTGCTGCCATGGCAATCACCTGTGTGTCTGCCTTTCGAGCAACAATTGACCGCACGCGCTGGCTTGGCGTCAGGGCTGGACCGGGAGGCGACCCTGCAGCAGCAGGCACGCGGCCTTGAACTTAGCGTCGGGATCGGTGGAATCGAGTGACCATCGCTGTCCGATAGGTCTCACCCCAAACGATGCCGCATCCACCGCCACCCTGACTTTCCGCCGGCCACGGCAGCCAACGAGGCGTTCCGATGCTAGAATGCATGCGGACCCCACCCCTCAACGCATCGACCATGAGGTCCTGATGACGAGCCGAGCGATGAGTGGATCCCGCGCCCTCCTGATGGCCGGAATGCTGGCCATCCTTGTGACCGTTTCCGCGCCCGCTCAGCGACTCGCCGATTCTGCGGCGCGACTGAACGCGTCGGGACACTGGCAGGAAGCGCTCAAGGTGGCCTCGTCCAGGCCGGCGCTTTCATCGGGGCAGGACCGTGCCGAATCCTGCCGCCTGCTGGCGCAACTGCTGGTCGCGTATGACCACCTCGGCCGGCTCGAAGACGGCGCCGCACACCTCAAGAGGTACGACGAGACCTGCGACAAGGTGAAGCTGGACGCAGTCGATTCCGAGCTGTTGCGAGTGACGCGCCGCGACTTGCGACTCCCCGCGCTGCCGAACTCCGGACTCGACTTTTCCGGTATCGACCGATTCTGGCGCGTCGTCGACACGCTCAGCCATGATCTCGAGCCAAGCGAAGCGCTCTGGCACAGCATGTTCGTGACGCCCGGATATCGGATGTCGTTCTTCAACGTCCAACCGCTGCGATCCGACTTCGAGCTGGCATTTCGCCCGTCGCGAGTCCACGATCGGGACTCCATTCTTGCCCGGAAGAGCGACGAGGCCGATCGGCTCAGCCACCTGAACCGCGCCATCGCACAGCGTCGCGAGCTCGAGCGCTTTCGCGACTCGCTTGCGCGAACGAATGTGACCCGCGAGGCGCTCGCGATCACCGCCGGGTTCCTGCCGCCGGGAATTACCCGGGGCACGAAACCACCCTTCGTGGCGTTCGCGGTATTTCGCGAGGATGCCTACGCCACCGGGCCACGGACCGTGTGTGTCGACCTGATCCGCGCGCTGGACGGGGGCCTCGACGTCCTGTTGGCGCACGAATTTCATCATACGTTTCTGTACGCCATCACCCGGGTGCCAATCGTTTCCGACGATTCAGCCGACGCCGAGTTGATGAACACGCTGACGGCCGTGCGCGCGGAGGGACTGGCCGACCTCATCGACAAGCCCTCGCTGCTCGCCGCGCCACCCCCGGAACTGGCATCGTACGCCAAGCGCTATGTGCGCGAGCGCGACAGCGCGGCAGCGACCCTGCGCGCAATCGACGCGGTGCTGGCGCACGCATCTCGCGACCCCACGTCGCTGCGGAACGCCGGGAGGCGAGTATCCGACTTGCTCTGGTCGGGGGGCCATCCGGTCGGGGGATACATGGCCCGGCGGATCGTCGATACATTCGGGATCGACTCCATACTCCCCGGCGCGTACTCGCCGTTTGCCTTTTTCCGCACTTACGTGGCAGCGGAACGTGTCCACGGCACCGCATCGCCCTTTTCCGCCGGGACGAACACCCTCCTGGCGTGGGAGGAGGAGCGTTACACGAAGCGCTGACGGGGCCTCACCAGGCAACCACCCTCGAGCTCACCCGCGGCGCGCCGCTTCGATGGCCGAAATGTCGATCTTCTTCATCTGCATCATCGCGTCGAATGCGCGCTTGGCGGCAGCGCGGTCGGGGTCGCTGATCGCCTTCGTCAGCGCAATCGGCGTGATCTGCCAGGACAACCCCCACTTGTCCTTGCACCATCCGCAGGCGCTCTCCTGGCCGCCATTGCCGACGATCGCATCCCAGTACCGATCCGTTTCGGCCTGGGTCTCCGTGGCAACCTGAAAGGAGAACGCTTCGTTGTGCTTGAACGCCGGCCCGCCGTTGAGGCCGAGGCACGGAACACCGATCACGGTAAACTCGACAGTCAACACGTCCCCTTTCTTCCCCGCCGGGTAATCGCCCGGTGCGCGGTGAACCGCGTGGACGGAAGAGTCGGGAAAGGTCGCGGCGTAAAAACGGGCCGCATCTTCCGCCTCGCGATCGTACCAGAGGCAAATGGTGTTCTTCGCTGGTTTCGACATGGCCTTCCTCCGTCGTGTAGTCGGTTCCTGCCATGGACGTTCAGAGCCGCTACGGCCAACACGCATGCCCCCGCCCGTTCCCCGTACCCTTCGATTATCATTGCCCGCGTTCAGATAACCTTCTCCTGGAATTGCAATGACAAAGGACACGGCCGTACTCACGGCAACCACCCTGGGCTGCTCGCTCACCTGCAAGGAGCTCGACGCCTCCATCCGCTTCTACCATGAGGTGCTCGGATTTGGCGTACTCCAGAAGTACGAACGCGACGGCCAGGTCGTCGGCGCAGTCATCGGTGCCGGCGATATTCGCATCGTGCTCAACCAGGATGACGGCAAGCTCGGCTGGGAGCGGATCAAGGGACAGGGTTTCTATCTGCAGATCAACGTGGCAGGACTCGCCGACGTCGACTCGGCGGCCGCACGAATCAAGGCGGCCGGCGGCACCCTCCTCAATGAGCCGGCCGATCGCCCGTGGGGCGTGCGGATGTTCCAGTTCAAGGACCGGGACGGGTTCAAGGTGGGAGTGTCGACACCGCTCAAGGGGTAAGCCGGGCTCAATCGATTCCCCGCCCTACTTCGCGGCCAGCTCCATCAGGTGAAGCCGCATCCGGCTGAGCTCGTTCGGCGGGAAGTAGCGGCCGTCTGCCACGACGGCGACAATGCTCCGGGTATTGCCGATCTCGGTGAGCGGGTTCCGCGAGAGGATCACCAGGTCGGCGAGCTTGCCGACGGCAACCGTTCCGAGATCCCCGCTGCGGCCAAGGTAATTGGCGGGGTTGATCGTGGCGGTCTGGAGGGCCTCGAGTGGCGTGAGCCCCGCGGCGACCAGCCATTCGAGCTCCCGATGAATGCTGGCGCCGGGTACCAGATCGAATCCGGCGGGGGCATCGGTGCCGGCGAGGATCGGCGCACCCGCCCGGTGCAGCTTGCGGACCAGGTCGAGATCGTAGACCGCATAGCGTCGTGTGACGCTCAATTCCGCAGTATCCGTCACGTTCAACGCGCGCACCGCGGCGCGCCTCCATCCATCGACAGCGGTGTGAAGCCAGTACGGCAGCCCCGGGTCAGCCGCAAGGTCGGTTGCGCTGTTCAGGTCCGAGGCGATCGTCGGGCACTGCCAGACATGATGCTTTCCGAGCGCGGCAATGATCGCGGCTTCCCTGGCATCATCATGCAGCGCCAGATAGGTCGAATGCGGCCGCGCTCCGACCGTGATGAGGGAGTCCTCGCGCGTGGTGCTCGCCTCGAACACGCCCAGGAGATGTTCGAACGAGTGCTGTCCAGACTCGATCGCCTCGGTCCCGCGAATTGCGTACGGAACGTGGCCTTCAAACCGGATCCCCTCGCGATGCGAGGCATCGGCGACGGCAAAGTAGGCATCGCGCGGCACGAGCGATTGGGTCTTGATGAAATCGACCCCGCGCTCTTTCAGTTTCCGCACCGCGGCGCGCGCGTCCTCGGCGGTGGCGATCCTGATAATCACCTGATACCGGGACGTCGGGCCGTCGAGCATGGGACCCGACACCACCATGCGCGGCCCGATCAGCTGATGCGCCGCCACGCTGTCGCGAGCGGCAAGAATCGCATCGAGATTGCTCCCCATGTCGCGGACGCCGGTTACGCCGTTGGCGACGAAGAGCGGCAACATCAGGTCGCTGGTGGCGTGAAATCGCGTCGAGTCGTTGGTGAAGAACGCGTGGATGTGCATGTCCCAGAGGCCGGGAATGAGGTACATCCCGGTGCCATCGAGGGTGGCCCCGGCCGACGAATTGAGCGCCTTGTTCGATACGGCAGTGATGCGCCTGCCGGCGACGGTGACGTTCATGTGCGGCGAAAGGTGTCCGCTGGTAACATCGACAATGGTGATATTGGTAATGATGAGCGATTGCGCGCGAGCGGCTGGAGCCTCCTGCCCGTGCGCGCCCGAGGCGGCAACGAACAACGACAAACCAGCGGCGACGACGCGCTGCTGGAGCCTCAACGATCCGGCTCCGCGCGCGCCGCTGCGTGAGCCCCTCGCAGCGTCACCAGCGTCGCCATGACAGCGCCGAAAATGCCGATAACCGCTGCAACAAACGCCGTGAACGCGGCCACCGTGGTGCCTGGGGTGAAAGGACTGATGCCGAGCAGGCCACCCATGACGAGCGCCACCATGAACCCGTAGCCCATCGCGAGGAGAAGCCACACGAGCAACGCGGCCTCCCGCCGCGGGAGAACCAGCGCCGAACGCACTGACGACATCACGAGCATCCAGATCCCCATCATGATCAGCGCTTCGTGCGCGGTGTGCCAGACTCGCTCGGACTGGTTGCCGGCCTCATTCACGGTCGGTAGGCCGCAGAGCAAGCCTGCCAGGAGCACGATGGCGCCGTGGAAGATGAGCCGGGAACGGTCGCTCATTCGCCGGGGAGCGGCTGCCAGAGTTCCACCTTGTTGCCTTCGGGGTCGATGACCCAGCCGAACTTCCCGTATTCCGAATCGTCGACCTTTTCAAGGACGTTGCAGCCCTCCTCACGCAGGGCCTTGATCAGGCCATGGAGATCCTCCACGCGGTAGTTCACCATGAAAGGCGCCGTGCTGGGAGCGAACTGGTCACTTTGCATCGAGGCAATATTCCAGGCGGTTGTCCCGGCAAGTGGATTGCCGTTCGCGTCGGTCCAGGTAAACGCCGCACCGCCCCATTCCTGGACGTCGATTCCGAGGTGCTTCTTGTACCAGGCTTGCAGCGCCTTCGGGTCCTTGGCCTTGAAAAATATTCCGCCAATCCCGGTGACTCGCCTCATGCATCCTCCGAGGTGCTGTGGTGGTAAGTGACGTACGTGGCCGCTGTCATGCCCGTACCGCGGCGGGCAGATCAAGGATAACTCGCGCCCCCGCGGTACGGCCCGCCGGTTACCTGGACCGCACGATAGTGTAATGCGTCGCCTTGTCGCTTGCTGCGTGCTCAGTGCACCGATATCCGAGTGACGGCAGATCAAGACCAGCCAGCAGCGACTCGCCGCTGCCAAGCAGCACCGGCGAGACAGCCAGGTGCATCTCGTCCACGAGTCTAGCCATGAGGTACTGGCGAATCGTACCGGCCCCGCCGCCTATGCGGACGTCCTTCTCGCCGGCGACGGCACGCGCACGGTCCAGGGCCGCTTCAATACCGTCGGTGACGAAGTGGAACACGTTGCCGCCGTCCATCGCAAGCGGCGGACGCGGGTAGTGGGTGAGCACGAACACCGGCGTGTGATACGGAGGATTTTCACCCCACCACCCTCGCCAGCTTTCGTCGGGCCACGGTCCGCGCACCGGGCCAAACATGTTGCGCCCCATTATCCACGCGCCAATGTTCGTGAATCCTTGCGCCGCGAACTCGTCGTCCAGCCCCGTTGTACCGCCCTGTCCTCCGTGCATCTGGTTGAACGTGCGGGTGGTGACCAGCCATTCATGGAGCCGCTCGGCGCCGACGCCGAGCGGCTCGGCAATTGACTGGTTTGGCCCGGCGCCAAAACCGTCCAGCGAGACGCTGTAACCGTGAATCCGCACTGCTGACATGTCACTACCTCCGAACGGTCGCTGAGTTCACTGCAAGGACGCGCATCGATTGGCTGCCATCCACACCGCAGGGCCTGCACCGAGTCGTCTCGGGCAAACCGTCACGTGGGCCGTTCGGGCCACTCCGCGTCAGGGCTCATTGGCGCGGACTGATCCGGGCCAAGCCGATCCGGTCGTATCGCTGCGAACACAAAATTCTCCGGTGGCACCGGCGACCCGGCCAGCCGCCGCAGGAGCGCCAGCTGTCCGACGTGCGTCATCGCATCGGCGAACGGCCCCTGCAGCAACTGCTCCTCGGTAATGCCTCGAAGTGGCGCGCCGGATTCGAGCAGCGCGCTCAGGTCCTGGAGCATCGCATGAAAGCGAAGCTCTTCGGCAGCAAGGGTATCGAGCGCCTCGGCCCGATAGGTTCCGCCCAGGAAGAACGTCCGCGCATAGCCGAGGACGCCCGTCATGTGCCGGAGGAGTTCGCGAGGCCGACGGGCGCGGGCGCCGGGGTCATAGTCGGCGAACTCCGGCGGGGCACCGCGCAGGGCCTTCTGCGTCCGATACGCCAGCGCGGCGAGAAAGTGCCGCAGCAGGGCGCGCCGGGGCTCATCTGTCAAGGCACCGATTCCCATAGATCGGGATATCTCACGACGAAACCAGCGTGATCGATCTCGAGCATTGCGGCGTAATTGAAACGCGGGGCCTCGTACCAATAGGTGGTCGTCGATCGGCGTTCATAGCGTTGGACGAGGACGTCGAGAGTACCGGTCGACACATCCAGCCACGCAGCGGGGACGTCGGCACGCTGTCCGATGTCGAGTGCCAGCCGCCGGAGGTGGAGGAAATTCGTCGACGGGGTAAAGCCGAAATCGAGATCCGGGCAGTCACGAAGATCCGGCAACTCCTTGCCGTCGATCGTCCACGCGCCGCTCGAACTCCGGGCGATGCCGAACTCGACAGCGCGATCGCCAATCCCGCCGCGCACGTAACCACCCAGGGCGCGCCACGACGTGTCGCACGCCGCGACGTATGCCAAGTACGCGGGCCGGCCGCAGTGCTGAAACACCGCCGCGCCTTCAACTTGCCAGCCGGAATCCGTCTGCACGAGCCGGCACGCATCGTGACCCGGGCCGTCCACTCGATGCCAGAGAATTGCACCGGCCATCACGGCGCACCATGGGTCAACGGCATATTGGAATCGCGCAAAGGAACAATCCGCCGGACTAGAGGTGCCACGCGCCAGCGGCGGGATCGCATTGACATCTCCTTGACTAGCGTTGGTGACGCCGCTGGGCGAAGAGCCACCGCACAAAACTGTCGGAGGCGTACGTCGCGTCCCACGAGTTGTGATTGAGGCCAAGGTATTCCGTGTATTGCACGTCGCCCGACGCGGCCTTGAGCGCCGCCGCGGCCTCGCGCGAGCCGCGGACCGGCACCACCTCGTCCATTTCCCCGTGAAAGATCCACACAGGTGTCCTGGCCAGCCGCCGCGCGAGAACCGGCAACGCTGCGCCGCTGTCGGCAGGTACCACCGGCACCGAGCCGGCAAAGCCAGGCATTTCCGGAACCCAGCCACAGATCGGCGCGACGGCGGCGAACAGATCCGCGTGACGATACGCGAGATACCACGTGCCATGCCCTCCCATCGAAAGGCCCGTCAGGTAGACGCGGTTCCGATCGACGTGAAATTCGTGCATGGTCTGGGTCAGGGCCTGAAACGCCATCTCCGCCGGCATGCCAACCCACTGCGAGTCCGCCGGTAACTGGGGGAAGACAACGATCGCAGGAAACCGGCTTGGGTCATGCCGGATGGCCGGACCAAGTCCGACTGTGGTCTGCAGGAGGCCGTCAGCTCCTCGCTCTCCCGCCCCATGCAGGAAGAGTATCACGGGCCAGTCATCCCTCGACGCGTAGCCCGCCGGGACGTAGACCTGGTACCGATAGCTCGCACTGCCGACGGTGACCTGCCGATCGAGGAATCCGGTCTCGACATGTTGAGCGACGAGCGGTTTCGCCAGCAGGACAAGCAGTGCGGAATGCGCGAATCTTCGTGCTCGCAAGATGTGCCTCCTGTTTGCCGGCCCAGGGACTCACGGAATGAACCGGAGCGTCGCAAGAAGATGGCTGATCAACTCTTCTGATTGCGGGCCTCCTTCCAGCACGGCTGCCCGCGTCGCGGTACCCACGACTGCCGACGGTGCATCACAAAGCCCGGCGTAGGCATCGTCCGGTCCCGCGCGGAAACACCCGATCGAACGGACTCCCCGCAATCCCGCCCATCCCCGTGCGTGCACGCTATCGGCCGGACTGGCCATGCCCTGACGGCCGAGAACAACCCATCCCTCCGGACGGCGTTCGAATCCTCGCTCCGACGCCACAGCCCACACGCCCTCGGAGTAGACGTCCAGGCGCGTCGTGAACAGATCGACGCTGTCCGCACGGCGCAGGCGCATCCGCCAGTCGACCGGCCGCAATGCAAAGGCGCACGGCGTCTCCTGACCAGCGGTGTCCACGGTCACGATCCAATCCGCCGGATGGCGAAACCGGATGTGACAGCGACGGCTCACAAAGTCCCTGTCCGGACGCTGAGCAAGCGTCACCAGCAGCGCCAGTGCCGACGCCGCGAACCCTCCGGGCGCGGTCACCGGCGTTGCCTCCCAGCGTCATGCCAACGCGTACTTCCAACGATTGCCCGCAATCCTATTCGGCGCCGATGGACTTGAGTTCCTTTACGCGCTTGCCATGGACCGTCATGAAGCGCGCGGTGGTACCATCGGGGTTGGTGACATCGCCCGTCTGGGTGAATGAGTCCGCGGTAATGTCGGTCCAGGACTCATGCCAGATCGTGTGACGCCCGTTGTGGGTCTCCAGTTCGTCGATCCGGAACGTCTTGCCATCCCAGCTGATCGTGATGTCATTGAGGCCGCCCTTGAGGTCACAGGTCATGGGCAGATGACTGTTGCACTCCATGCCGCCGAGTTGATTCCTGGCGCCGTCCCACCAGATGACGCCCAGGAGGAAGGTGTCACCCTGGGGCGAGGGAAAGTGTTCCTGCTCGATGAGCGTGATGCCGCCCGGGCCGGCGCTCCAAGACTCCTCCCCGGGACCCTCGATGTTCTTGGTGCCGCCCATCGCGCCGGCGTCGAAGCGAACGTCGAGCTTCCACTTGCCAGCAAGGGCCCGGGTGAGGGCCTGGAGCGGATTGCGAGCCGCAACCGCCGGCGTCGTGGCGGATTGGGCATGACATGGCAGCGGCGCACTGATGATGACCAGCATGGCGCTCGCGCCCAGCAGAAACCGTGAGTTCATGGCGCTCTCCGGAAATTGGCATGGCGGCCGCCACACAGATCTGCGCTTCCGCGGCGGCAGCGGTTCGTATCGAAAATACCTGCTTCCTGCGGGGTCGTGCGCGGCAAACTCCGGCCGGCCGCCCAGATCGTCGGACACTGGCGACTGCACCTCCATTGGCGGCAGGCACTAGTCACGCCCCGGCCGGCGTGCGACGACCTGCCGCAGCACGGTTCGATCGGAACGCGTCAACGACCCGTCAAGGTGCTCCCCGGCGACCCGAAAGCGCCAGGTACCGACCGGAATCGCGCAGGCGATCGCCAGCTGGGCGCGGTCGCAGGACAGATCCCCCATGTCCACCGTATCTGATCCGGCGATGCGCGATCCGTGAACGATCGCCGACCGCGCTCCGGTGGAGTCGATCTGGTAGACGACGTGCTCATCGTGGCAACTGGGCTGCGCACCAACGCACCGCGATTCGCCAATCCACTTGCCGAAGATGGTCATTGGCGCCTGATGCGCCGCGAACCACGCTGCCAGAAGAACGCCCCAACCACCGTGCGAAGGCCCCGCTGACACGAATCGGACGATCACTCGCGCTCGCATTGCTTCCCTCCCGCTGTGCACAGCCGTTTGGCCAGGTAGCAATGAGGTTCCTCGTCTCGATGAGGTCGGCCCGCGGCGTCCCAGTAAGTGTAGCCTGACGTGAAAACTCCGAACCCCGCGTCCCGGTAACCTTGCCGGCGGTATAGCGCTCGAGCAGCGTCGTTGAACGGATTGTCTACCGTGACCTCGAGACCGAGCCGGTCGTAGCCCCGCTCGGCCGCGAGCGCTTCGGCAGTGTCGAGCAGCATCCTGCCCGCCCCGCGACGACGGGCAAGGGCAGCCACTGTCAGGTCGGCAAGCTCGGCGCAACCCAGCGACCTGCACTGAGCTGTTGCGTCAACGGCGCCAGGCCAACGCAGAAACAGGTAGCCAACCGGGGTCTGGTCGTCCCAGGCAGCCAGCGCGGTGATCTCGCCGCGCTGCTGCCGCTCGAAGCGATCGGCATGGCGGCTGGTGGGCGCTGCACCGTCCTCTGGGAAAGCCGCGACCAGTTTCGCAACATCCGGCGCTGCGACCACCCGCACGCTCAACATGGAAGCTCCCTGCCCCGAACGGTGACGCAGCTTCGATGAACACGAGGCCGCCTGACGACGCGGTCGGCGAAATTGACATCAATGCGACAACGTTCGACAGTACAACGTTCGTTACCAGATCGGCTCCTGCCGAGCCGATCCGGTGTTGCGCCGGGTTCGCGTTGCCCTCTGCCATCGTCGCTCGCATATTCGACCGGCTGCTTCACGGCCAACCGGGAGATGCCTTGCAAAGCGGACCGAATCGGACGGCTCGGCGCTGGACGACTACCGCGATCGCGATGGGCGCGCTGTTGGTGGGTGTTCGCCAGGCTGCCGCGCAGGACAGCTATCCACGCCAACCAGGGATCAGGATCACCCACTATACGTTCAACGTGATCCTCGGCGACAGCACCGACGAGATCAGCATGAAGGAAGTGGTCGACTTCGACCTCTCCCGTTCCGGCATCGCCGGAATCAATTTCGATCTGTGCGGACCGCGTGCCAAGGGGGCGGCCGAAGCGGGGCCCGGCGACCCCTGTGTCGGGCGCGGAGGCGCTGGCGCCCTGTCCGGGCAGGCCAACGCGGGAGGTGCCGCCACGACGACGGGGATGACCGTCACCGCGGTCACGGACGGCGATCGTCCCCTCACCTTCGCGCAACGTGGCGATGTGGTGGCTGTCGCGTTCGGCTCACCATCGCGTGCCGGCCAGCACATGTCACTGTCGCTCACCTACCACGGCACGCCGGCCACGGGCTTTCGCATCGCCAACAACAAGTACGGCGATCGTTCATTCGTCAGCAACGACTGGCCCAACCTCGCGCACAACTGGCTGGCCACCATCGACCACATCTCGATGAAGGCGCCGAGCACGATGAGTGTCACCGCGCCGCCGAGGTATCAGGTGGTCTCCAACGGCCTGCTGCGGCAGCAACTCGACCTTCCGAATGGCATGCGACGGACCACCTGGGACGAATCGGTGCCGATTCCCACCTGGGAGTATTCGCTCGCTGCTGCCCCGTACGCCGTGGATTACTTCGGCGAGTACCACGGCATTGCTCTGTCGTCGTGGGTCTTCCCGCAGGAACACGACAACGGCCTCAAGGGATTCGCAGGCTTCACGCTGCCGATCCTCGAGTTCTATGTCGATCACATCGGTCCCTTCTCGTACGAAAAGCTGGCCCAGGTGCAGGCCAATACCGTGGGCGGCGGGATGGAACTTGCCTCCGACATCTTCTATGGCTACAACGGCGTCCCCGGCCGGCAATTGCTTGCGCACGAAATGGCCCACCAGTATTTCGGCAATTCAGCCAGCGAGAGCGACTGGGATGACGTCTGGTTGAGTGAAGGGTTCGCCACCTACTTCGCGCTGCTGTACGAGGAGTTCCAGGATGGTCATGACGCGTTCCTGAGCGGGGTTCGGCGGAGTGCGGCCGGCGCCCTCCGCTACGCCGAATCCCATCCGCAGTCCACGATCGTGCACAGGAACCTGGCGAACATCAGCCAGGTCATCGACAACAACGCCCAGATCTACCAGGGTGGCGCGCAAGTGCTCCACATGCTGCGCGGCGTCGTCGGTACCGAGGCATTCTGGGATGGGATTCGACTCTACTACCGGCGCTTCCAGAACAGCAACGCCAGCAGCGACGATTTTGCCCGCGCGATGCAGGATGCCTGCGTTGCCAATCCGGCCTGTCCGGCGGAGGGCCGGGACCTGAGCTGGTACTTCCCTCAATGGCTCAACCGCGGCGGGGCGCTGCACGTCGAAGGCTGGTGGCATTACGACTCGCTGGCGAGAGTGCTGCACGTCACGCTTGACCAGACCCAGACCCAGGGACTGTACCGGATGCCCATCGAAATCGGCGTCACTGCCGGCGGAGCGGCGCCGGGATCGGCGGGTGCCGGCGGAGCCGCCGGGCGTGGCGCGAACGGAGCCGGTGTCGGTCCGGCGGCGCCGCTCCGCGTTGTCATCGACAAGCAGCACAACGAGTTCACCTTCCCCATGGCCACGGAGCCCGTGGACGTGCGCCTCGATCCCGACAGCTGGGTGACCATGATGCAGGCGACGCTGGTGAAGAAATAGGGCGGGTGAC
>Ga0070711_100000196_pt1 | contig 31936 bp, 24 predicted proteins | sample LARL53metaG_FD_65452 | JGI IMG/M metagenome (GOLD analysis project Ga0070711, IMG submission 65452) | Corn, switchgrass and miscanthus rhizosphere microbial communities from Kellogg Biological Station, Michigan, USA - LAR L5-3 metaG | ecosystem: Host-associated > Plants > Roots > Rhizosphere ... | reverse complement strand
AACGCGGCTCGATGACGCGCTGGCGCGGATTCCGCTGCGGCGACTGGGGACGCCCGCCGATATGGCCGGCGCGGCGCTGTTTTTGGCCTCGCCGCTCGCGTCCTACATCGTCGGCCAGACCATCGTCGTCGATGGCGGCCTCATCTTGTGATCACCACATCCGCGAAAAGTCGCCCGGCGGCGCCGCGGCTGCGCGGCCGACGACACCCGGCGGCCGCAACACGCCGGGGGGATTTGCCCGCGGCGGCGGACCGGGTTGACGCGGCGGCGGGGCCGTGCCGACACCGAAGAAAGTGCGCGGCGGCGGGGGCGCCGTCGCCTGGGCAGGAACCGCAGCAGGCGGCCGCTTCGCCTGCTTCGGCGCAGCCGCTGCGGCGGCCGGCGCAGCTCCGTCCGTCGGTGAGGTCGAGGCGACCGGCGTATCGCTCTTCGCCGGCTCCTTGGCTAGCTCGCTGCCGATCTCGCGGCGCGGCCAGGCGAAGTCGTCGGCGCGGCCGGCGGGCGGTGACAGCGCTTCGCCCTTGACCAGCGTGCGCGCGGCGAGCGCGTCGACCGAGGCCGGGCGTGTGCCGGGACCGCCGAGCAACTGGTCGGCGCTGACTGAGGATGCCACCAGTGGCAGGATCGGCCCGGCTAGCGGGCGCGGCGCGGGCTGGCCCGGAACCGCATTGGCGTCGGGTGTCGCGGGCTCGGTCGGCAGCGCGACCGGCGATGTCCGCATCGCCAGCAGCCGGCCGATCTCGCGCTCGACATAATGCGCGAGCTTGCGCGCGCCGGCCTGGGTGAAAAAGACGCCATCGTCGGCGCGCAGCTTGCGCGGCTGGCCTTCAAAATCCGGGCCCCTTTGCAGGAAGCGGCCAGACTCGTCGACAAAGCCATCCCAGACGTCGACATAGGTGATGCCAGCCTTGCCGGCCGCGTCACGGTAGAGCGAATCCAGGAACAGCATGTCGGACGTGCCCTTCTGGCCGCGGATCGCAGGCAGACCGACCCAGATCACCGGCACGCCCTTCGACTTCAAGACCGCGATCATCTCCTCGATCTTCTTGCCGTAGAGCTCGATCCAGCGCTCATCGCGGAACTCATAAAGTCCGTTCGGCGAGCGCGCGGCCCGTTCCGGCGCCGCTTGCGGGCTGTCGCTTTCCGCATCGTCCGCCTCGGCGTCGGCGGCGGCCTTGTCGTCGGGCTTGTCATTCGGCTTGTCAGCAGCCTTGTCACCGGGCTTATCAGCGGCCTTGGCCGCATCCTCAGGGCTGCCATCCGGCTTGGTCTTGCCATCCGCTGGCTTGCCGGCATCCGGTTTTGCGGCGTCCGGCTTGGCCTTGGCGTCCTTCTTGTCCGTCTTCTTGTCGCCGGGCTTGTCGGTCTTGTCCGGCGCCGGCTCGCGAATCGCCATGCGGTCATTGAGCCCGAGCATCACCACGATGATGTCAGGCTTCTCGGTGGCGAGAATCCCCTTGGCCGCGGCCGCCCAGTCCGCGGGATCGCCCTTGGGCTGATATCTGATCAGGCCGGACACGGTCTTGTGCTTGCGGATCACGCCCATGTCGGGCTGCTCGGCATAGGCGTCCTCGAGCCCATAAGCGAGCCAGTCCGCCATGGCGTCGCCGAGCACCAGCACGTTGCGCTCCGCGACCGTGTCGCGCTTCGTCGGGGCCGGCGCGTGAGAAAAGTCCTGTTGCACGCGCTTGGGTGCCTGCGGCTGGAACGGCTGGAAGAAGTCGCTGCCGAACCAACCAAAACCGCGCGACGGCCGCTGCTGCTGCGGCGGCGGGCCGCCAAAATTGAAGAACTGCGCCGAGGCCGGCGCCGCGATCCCGAGCAGAAGCGCAATGGCGACCGCCAATGCGACCAGCGGACCGGGTTCAGTCAGCACCTTCAGGAATGATCTTGGTTTTGACATGCGCAGCGTGCCGCTCTCTTCAGGCGTTCGCGACCCGGCACCAAGGGGACGCCACAAATCAACCTTCACGATAATAACCAAATCAGGCCGCAAGCGGGCAGATTCCAGTGGCCATAAACCGACCATCCACCGCCGGCGTCAAGAGCGGCGGCGGAATGTCGCCAAAAGGGTTACTTTTGGCGCGAATTCACCCCGTTTCAGCGTGCCCGCAGCCGGTCCAGCATGTCAGCGGTAGCGAATCCGTCGGCCGGAACCCCGATCGAGGCCTGAAAACTGCGCAGCGCGTCCCGGGTCTGCCCGCCGAACTGGCCGTCCGGCGTGCCCCGGTAGAAGCCGCGGTCGGCGAGAAGCTGCTGCAGCTCCAGCCGCTCGGTCCTTGACAGTTCCCGCTCCTGGCGCGGCCAGCCCTGCACAAAGGGCTGTCCACCCCTGAGGCGGTCGGCGAAGTGGCCGATCGCCAGCGCATAGGCCTCCGCAGGGTTGTATTTCATGATCACCCGGAAATTCTGCAGCATCACGAAGCCGGGTCCCGCGGCGCCGGCGGGCGCCAGCAGATAGGCCTTGTCGGCGGGGTGCGGATAAGGCTGGCCGTTCGGCCGCCTGACGCCGAGATTGTCCCATTGCGACAGCGTCATCAGCTTGGCGCGGTCGGCCAGCATGTAGTTGAAGTTTTGCGGCAGGATGACCTCATAGCCCCAGCTTTGGCCGGTCTGCCAGCCGTCCTTCTTGAGATTGTTGGCGGTCGACGCGATCAGGTCGGCCGGATCGTCGACGACATTGCGGCGGCCGTCGCCATCGGCGTCGACGGCATAGCGCTTGAAGGCCGTCGGCATGAACTGGGTCGGACCGAACGCCCCGGCCCAGGAGCCGTGCAGCTGTTCCACTTGCAGGTCGCCGCGATTGAGGATCTCCAGCGCCGAGAGGAATTCATCGCGGAAATAGCCCTGGCGGCGGCCGATGCAGGCCAGTGTCGCCGTCGATTGCAGCACGCTGCGATCGCCGATCTGAGTCGAATAATTGCTCTCGATGCCCCAGATCGCCGCGATGATGGTGCGGTCGACGCCGTAGGCTTTTTCGGTGGCGTCGAACTCGCGCTTGTAGGTGGCCAGGATCTCCTTGCCCTTGGCGAGGCGGTTGTCGTTCACCAGGATGTCGAGATAGTCCCAGATCGACTTGGTGAATTCGGGCTGCGCGTCGAGCAGGTCCATGATGCGCAAATCGGGCGTGAGGCCTGCGGTGAAGCGCTGAAAATTGTCCTGCGTGATGTTGCGGCGTGCGGCATCTGGCCACATCGCGGCGACGCAATCGTTGAAATTCGCCGCCGCCTCGCGGATCGCGGCCGCGGTCATCAGCGGATGGCCGGAAGCGCCGTCCTCGCCGCTCCATTGTACCGAGCCGGTATTTCCGGGCGCGGCCTGCGGCGGCTGTGCCGGCGCGTCGGATTTTTGTCCCGAGAACAGGCCGAAAAAGTTCGACAGGCCGTTGCCTGACGATTGTGCGTGAGCCTCGCCGGCGAGCGTCAAGGCCAATGCGATCAGGGTCACGCTCGTGCGCAAGGTCGCTCCAAGTTCCATCTGCCGCGCCATGTCTATTCCCGCTGCCTCTCAAATCCGGCTTTCAGGAGGCCTCCACGCGGTTACCAAAAGTTTAAAAAAATCGCGGTTCGGGCGTTAGGTATTTGACAGCACCGTCTTGCCGACGGCAAACCCTGTGCATTCCTATGACCTTATCCTAGAGCAAGGCATCCCGATCCGCATGAAAATCCGCAAAGCTGTTTTTCCGGTCGCCGGTCTCGGCACCCGTGTCCTCCCGGCCACCAAGGCCATGCCGAAGGAAATGCTGACCATCGTCGACAAGCCGCTGATCCAATATGTCGTCGACGAAGCCAAGGAGGCCGGCATCGAGCATTTCGTTTTCGTCACCGGCCGCAACAAGGGCGTCATCGAGGATCATTTCGACCGCATGTACGAACTCGATGCAACGCTGGCCGCGCGCGGCAAGAAGGCCGAGCAGGAGATTCTGGCGCGCGACCAGCCGGAGGCGGGCGCGATGAGTTTCACGCGCCAGCAGGCGCCGCTCGGCCTTGGCCATGCGGTGTGGTGCGCGCGTGACATCATCGGCAATGAGCCGTTCGCGGTGGTGCTGCCGGACGAACTGGTGCTGCACACGCCGGGATGTCTGGCCCAGATGATCGCGGCGGCGGCAAGACTGCCGGAGAAGTCGAACGTCCTCGCGGTGCAGGAGGTGCCGGCGCACCAGACTCACCAATACGGCATCTGCGGCGTCGGCGCCCGCGAGGGCAGGATGTTCGAGGTCGACGGCATGGTCGAGAAGCCGCCGCAGGGCACCGCGCCGTCGAACTTCTCGATCACCGGCCGCTACATCCTGCAGCCCGAGATTTTCGCGATCCTGGAGCGGCATGAGCGCGGCGCAGGCGGCGAGATCCAGCTCACCGACGCGATGATCGGGCTCGCCGGGACGCAACGCTTCTACGGTGTCGAGTTCGAGGGTGAGCGGCATGATTGCGGCTCGAAGGCCGGCTTCCTGCGCGCCAACATCGCCTTCGGGCTCGCGCGCGCCGATTTGCGCGACGGTTTGCGCGCCGACATGAAGGACTATCTGGAGAGCTGACCACAAGAGCGCTTTGCGCTCTTGCCGTCATTCCGGGATGGTCCATCGAAGTCGGCAACAGCCGACTTGGATGGACCAGACCCGAAACCTCCGAGATTCTCAGGTGCGCAATTGCGCACCAGAGTTCGCCTCTTCGGGGCGCCCCGGAATGACCTCGTCAATGTTGGTTACGCCACCAGCGACAGCGGCGGCACGGTGGCGGCGATGCAGCGGTTGCGGCCCGCGGCCTTCGCCGTGTAGAGCGCCTTGTCCGCGGCACTCACGAGGCCCGGCCAGTCCATCGGCGCGACCGGCGTCACGCTGGCGACGCCGACGCTGACAGTGGTGCGTTCCGCGCCGTCGGACCATTCCTGCACCTTGAGGCGAATCGTCTCGGCGATCCGCGTGGCGTCCGCGGCCGCCTGGCCGGGCAGCAGCACGGCGAATTCCTCGCCGCCATAGCGCGCGGCGCAATCGCCGGCGCGCCGCACCGAATCGGTGATGCAGATCGCAACGCCGAGCAGCAGCTGGTCGCCGGCCTGATGACCGAACCGGTCGTTGAAGGCCTTGAAATGATCGGCGTCGATCATCAACAGCGAGATCGGCATGGCGTAGCGCATCGCGCGCCGCCATTCGCTTTCGATGGTCGCATCGAATTTGCGGCGGTTCTTGAGGCCGGTCAGCGCGTCGGTGCTCGCGAGCTCTTCCAGCCTGCTTTCCGCCTGGGCCCGCCGGCCCATCTCGCGCACCAGCAGCATCGTCACCGCGAGTGCAAGTCCGATCAGCGTCAGCATGATGGCGCCGATCCGCGTGGCCTCGGTCTGCCAAAGGCCAAAAATGCTATCGAGCGGCTTGCCGACGATGACGATCAGCGGGCTTGAGGATGTGCGCCGGACATACATGCGCGGGATCGCATCCACGGGGCCGACCCCGCGATAGATCCCGCCATCCGGCAGGTTGGCAGGGCTCCATCCCGAGCGGGTGTTCAGGTTCCGGCCGATGATGTCGGGATCGAACGGCGTGCGCATGATGACGGTGCGGTCGCGCCGCAGCACGGTGATGGTGTCGTCCTGTTCGAGACTGAGGCGGCCGAACAGATCCTGGAAGTAGCTGAAGCGGATCGAGCCGGCGACCACGCCGATAAAGCGTCCGTCGGGCGCGCTGATGCGGCGGCTCAGGACGATGACATAGGCGCCGCGATGCAGCATCGGCCTGGAGATGAACAGGCCGGCATCGGGATTGTCGCGGTGGATCCGAAAATACTCTTCGTCGGCGCGGTTCTCCGGCAGGGGATCGAGCGTCGAGGCGTCGATGGTCAGCCGCCCGCTGGCGTCGAAAACCTGGATCGCGCCGAAATGCTGCGCAGTCGCCGCATGGTCGAACAGGATCAGATGCAGGATCGGCTTGCTCAGCTCGGCGATTTCGGGCAGACCGACATTGTTGACCACGTTGCGCAGCGAGAGATCGTAAAGCTCGATGTTGCGGTTGATGTCGGCGTCGATGCCGCTGGCGAGATTTTCCAGCGTCTGGCGTGCGAGGGCTTCCTCGCCGTGGCGCATGTCGATGAGCACGCTGGTGCAGACGGCGGAGAAGCCGATCACCGTCGCAACCGACGAGGCGATCAACAGTCTTGCCGACAGCTTCCAGGGCAGCTTCCAAGGCCATTTGGAAGCCCAGTTGATCGGGCCTTTGCGCAATCCCAGCCGCATGCGTTCGCTCCGATCTCTCTGCATGCGCCTGAAAGATTGCGGAGCGCTTAAGCCTCCACGGCGACGCGTTGATCGGTTAACGAAGGGTGTTGGCGGCTGGCGGGTCTTGGTCCAATGCCGTGAATAGGGTGGCGATTTATGAGCGACGGTGGCAGGTGAGCGACTACGACAGGCTGCGAGACTATCTGAAGAGCAAGACGGTCCCCGAATTCGTGCTGAGCTTCGAGGAGATCGAGGACATCATCGGCGCTGCGCTGCCGCGCGCGGCGCAGCGCGCATCATGGTGGGATACGCTTCGCAGCCCGCAGGAAAAGATGCCGCAGCGCGAGGCGTGTCTCGCCGCTGGCTATGTCGCAACGCGGATGCCGGATGGCACGAGCGTTCGCTTCCGGCGGATGAAGAAATAGCGTCACGAAGACGCCCGCGCCCGGCGCTGGCCCGCCGTTCAAGCTCTCCGTCCTGCGAACGTCGGGCCCGGCGCGGTTGTATTGACAGCGCACCGCGGACGCGGTTCTATTGTCCAACGGGGACTTGCGATCTCCCCGCGAGGCGACATGCCCAAGCATCGCGTCCTGTTCTCAACGAGGGCGCACGCATGTCTTCCTACACATCCATCTCACCTGAAAAATTGTCTCGGCTGATCGGCACCGCCGGTGCGCCGATGCTCATCGACGTTCGCATTGACGACGACTTCGCGGCGGACCCGCGCCTCATTCCGGGCGCGATCCGCCGCTCCCATCGCGACGTCTCGGAATGGGCGCGCGATGTTGCCGGACATTCTGTCGTGGTGATCTGCCAGAAGGGCCAGAAGCTCAGCGAAGGCGCGGCCGCCTGGCTTCGCCACGGTGGCATCGCAGCCGAGAGTCTCGAGGGCGGCCATCTCGGCTGGAAAGCGGTCGATCTGCCGACCGTGCCCGCCAACAAGATCCCGAAGCGCGATGGTCGCGGCCGCACCGTCTGGGTCACCCGGTCGCGGCCGAAGATCGATCGCATCGCCTGCCCGTGGCTGATCCGCCGCTTTGTCGATCCGGCCGCGGTTTTCCTGTTCGTCACGCCGTCCGAAGTGGAGGCGGTCGCCGACCGGTTCAACGCGACCCCGTTCGATATCGAGCACGTGTTCTGGAGCCACCGCGGCGAGCTCTGCACCTTCGACGTCATGGTCGAGGAGTTCGGCCTTTCGACGCCGTCGCTTGAGAGGCTCGCCGTGATGGTGCGCGCGGCGGACACCGCACGCCTCGAGCTTTCGCCGGAAGCGCCGGGCCTGCTTGCGGCATCGCTTGGCCTGTCGCGCATGTACGACGACGATCTCGAGCAGTTGAAGGCCGGCATGCTGCTTTACGACGCGTTCTATCGCTGGTGTCGCGATGCGACCAGGGAAACGCACAACTGGCCGATGAGCAAGGCGAAGCCGTAAGACCGCGGCGGCCGACGATCCGCGTCAGGCCGTTCGCCTGCCTGACGCCGGACCTCTGCGCGGCGGCCGACGCGCCGAGCGTCGGCGGCTCCCATCCGAACCGGAGCTCGACGGGCAGGTTTCGTCGTGCCTCCGTCCTCAAGCAAAAATCATGACTGTCTCAGCGGCAAGTCAAGCGCGCGGCAAAGTCTTCGGCGCGCCGATCAGGCATGGTCCGCCCCTAGCTCACGCAGCGCGAGCCGCGCGTCCGCAAACGTTGTTCGCTGATGCGTGCTCTCGAACCGCCTCTCACGGAGCCCATCATGACTCAGTTCCAGTCCGTCGATCAGGACGCCGCGGCCGGCCGGTTTTCAAGGGTCCTCGCCTTCCTCTACGGACTGGCCGCCTACGCGCTCTTTTTCATCACCATCCTTTATGCCATCGGCTTCGTCATGGGCCTCGTCGTGCCCAAGGACATCGACATGGGCGCACCGGCCGCGCTCGGCGAGGCCATCGTCGTCGACCTTGCTTTGATGTCGCTGTTCGCCGTCCAGCACAGCGTGATGGCGCGCAAGCCGTTCAAGGTGTGGTGGACGCAGATCGTGCCGAAGTCGGTCGAGCGCAGCACCTATGTGCTGCTGGCAAGCCTCTGCCTCCTGCTGCTGTTCTGGCAATGGCGTCCGATACCCGCCATCGTCTGGCAGGTCGAGAATCCGAACGCTGCCGCGGCGGTTGCGGCGATTTCGCTGCTCGGCTGGGTGATCGTGTTCACCAGCACGTTCCTGATCAACCATTTCGAATTGTTCGGCCTGCACCAGGTCACCGCCAATCTGGCCGGCCGCGACATGCCGGCTCCGCGATTCCGCGCGCCGTTCTATTACAAGTTCGTGCGCCATCCGATCTATCTCGGCTTCATCATCGCGTTCTGGGCTGCGCCGGTCATGACCGCCGGACACCTGCTGTTCGCGGCGGTGACGACCGCCTACATCTTCGTCGGCATTTTCCTCGAGGAGCGCGATCTGACCGAATTGTTCGGCAACGAGTATCGCCAGTACAAGGCGCGTGTCTCGATGCTCATTCCCTGGCGCAAATCGAACTGACGCCACCCCGTCCACACAGGAGACATCAGATGAACCATGTCGGAAGCTGCTTTTGCGGCGCAGTCGAACTCGAAGCGGCCGGAGCGCCGGAAGCGATGGGCTATTGCCATTGCCGTTCCTGCCGCTCCTGGTCCGGCGGTCCGGTCAATGCCTTCAGCCTCTGGAAGCCCGAGCGGGTGCGGGTCAGCGCGGGCGCCGAGCATCTCGCGACCTTTGCGAAATCGCCGCTGAGCCAGCGCAAATATTGCAGCAAGTGTGGCGGCCATCTGATGACCGACCATCCCCCGCTCGGTCTCGTCGACGTCTTCGCGGCCACGCTTCCGACCTTGATCTTTGCGCCCGCGGTGCATGTCAACTACGCCGAGACGGTCCTGCCGATGCGCGACGGCCTGCCAAAGCTCAAGAATTTTCCGGCCGAGTTCGGCGGTTCGGGCGAGACGATCGCCGAATAGGTGTCGGTCGTTGTCCTGCTGCGCCACTCAACCCTCATGGTGAGGAGGCGCCCCTTCGGCGCCGTCTCGAAGGATGAGGCCCCGGCGCTCGTCTGCGGGCCTCATGCTTCGCGACGCGTGCCAAGAGAGGCACGCTCCTCAGCATGAGGGGAGAGAGTTATCGCAGCAGGGTCGAAAGCTACGTCAAGCCGGCGCGGCGGAATCCCTCGAGATACTGCTCGCTGTCGGTCTGGCGTCGCATCGGCAGCTCGTTCGCGATCCAGGCGAGCGAGATCGTGGGCTGGGCGCGGCGCAGTTCGAGCAGCGCGGCCTTCGCGATGTCGCGATATCCGGCCATTCCCGCGGCGGCGGTCAGGACGCGATGGCCGCCGGGGAAATCGGCGCGCTGCCGCAGCGACTCGCGCGCGAGCCGGATCGCCTCGTCATAGTTGCGGCCGATGAACTGGGCGTGGCCGGCAATGCCGTAATACATCGTCGCGGCCGGCGGCCGCGGGCTCAGCCGCAGCGCACGGCGGGCTGCGCGATCGCCTTCCTGCCATCGTCCGGAATAGCACAGTGCCGCGCCGTAAAAGGCCTGCGCGAAGGCGAAGTTCGGGTTGAGCCGCAACGCCAGCTCGAACGCGGCGATCGAATCGTCGAATCGCCGCGCGAACAGATAGGTGTAGGCGAGGCCGAGATGCGCCCAGGCGTCTTCCGGATCCGCCTCGACCGCGGCAAGCGCCGCGCGCTGCGCGATCGGCACGGCCACGCCTATGTCGGCCCACCCCATATGGGCACCGAAAATATGGCTGGTGGCGAGCAATCCGAGCGCCTGTCCGTACTGCGGATCGATCGCGATCGCCTGTTCCAGCAGCGCCTGCGCCACCACATTGTCCTGCCGCGTGATGCGCCAGAAATGGGACAGCGCCCGCATCACCAGCTCCCAGGCGTCGAGGCTCCCCGGCGGCTTGCTCTGGGTGCGGAAATTCTCCGCGGCATAGAGTTGCGGCTCGATCGCCGCGACGATTGCTTCGGTGATCTCGTCCTGCACCGCGAATACGCCGGCCAGATTGCGATCATAGCGTTCGGCCCAGACGTGGCCGCCGGTCGAGGCATCGTTGAGCTGCACGGAGATCCGCAACTGATCGCCATTCTTGCGGACGCTGCCCTCGACGACATAGCGGACGCCGAGTTCGCGCGCGACCTCGCTGATATGGACCGGCCTTCCCTTGTAGGTGAAGGTCGAATTGCGCGCGATCACGAGAAACCAGCGCAGTTTTGACAGCGCGGTGATGAGGTCCTCGCTCATGCCGTCGGAGAAATAGTCCTGCTCCGGGTCGTCGCTCATGTTGGTGAAGGGCAGCACCGCGATGGCCGGCCGGTCGGGCAGGTGCAGATCGAACGCTTGCGGTGCAATTTCAGCCGCAGCCAGCGGAGCCGCGTTTTCGGGGCGCGTCTGGCTTGCGACCACCGTGCCCACGAAGCGAAAACCTTTGCGGGGCATCGTTCGGATCAGCTTCTGGTCGGAACCCGAGTCGCCAATGGCCTTGCGCGCGGCATTGATTCGGCTCGTCAGCGTCGAATCCGAGACGATCCGGCCGCTCCAGACCGCTTCGATCAGATCATCCTTGCTGACCACCCGATCGCGATGATCGAGCAGATATTCCAGCACGTCGAACACCTGAGGCTCAACCGGCACGCGCAGGTCACCCCGGTTCAACTCACGACAATCCGTATCCAGCATGTGGTCGGCGAAGAGGAACTTCGGCAAGCTTTTGGCCTCACGAAACTATCAAGCGGATCAGAAGGCAAAATCAAACAGCCCTCAGTGTCTTTAGGTCAATCGACTGGCATGTTCGGTTCATCGCTCGCGGTGCTCGCATGGCTGTTCCCCGAGCTGGAATTTTCTTCCTATGAGTGTTTCAAGCGCTGCACGAGACCACGGCCAGCGGGCGGAGCCGGGCCTAACGCGCCGGCGTCCCCTGGGCGTCCCCTGGCTTGAGCTGCGGGGAACCGTGCCGCTCCGTTTCCAACCACGTGTTTGATTGCTGCCCCGCACAGCCGGGTCAGCGGGCCGGCCCCGGCCCGCTCCGCGGCTGCGCTGAGCCTGTTCTGTACTGGAAATATTTCAATGACCGACATCATCCGGATCGCTCCCTCAGCGGGTCCGAAGAGCTGGGTCCTGGCCCTGCATTGTTCGCTCGGCTCGGGCCGGCAATGGGCGCGGCTGGCCGCCGCGCTCGACAGCCAGTATCAGGTCGTCGCGCCCGATCTGGTCCGAAGCGGGGATCTGCCCATGACGCTGGCCGACGAGGTCGGCTGGCTGGGCGAAACCGTCGCGCAGAGGCGCGGATCCATCCATCTCGTCGGCCATTCCTATGGCGGAGCGATTGCATTCCGCGCCGCGACCCGATCGGCCTTCGCGCACCGGATCCGCAGCCTGACCCTGATCGAGCCGGTGCTGCCGACACTGCTCCTGGACAACGACGCCGACCGCCGCCTGCACGACCGCTTCAAGGATCTGGCCGAGGAACTCTATGCCGATCTCTGGAATGGCCGGTCGATGGATGCGGTCGAAAAGTTTGTTTCATTCTGGGACGGTTCTGGACCGGCGGAGCCGCTGCCGGCCGCAACCCGCCTGCGCATGATCATGGATGCCGAACAGCTCGCGTTCAATTTCTCCGCTGTTCTCACCGAGGACGATGTCGCGGCGGCCGCCGGCGGCCTCCGCGTGCCGACGCTATTGATGTCGGGCGGCCTGTCGCCCCATGTGGCGCAGCGGACGGTTGCACGGCTCGCCGGCCTGATTGCCGGCGCGCGCACCAGGCATTTTCCCGATGCCGGGCACATGCTGCCAAAGACCCACCGCGATATGGTCAATGCGGAGATCATCCAGCACATTCTGCGCGCCGAGCAGAGCGCGGCGGCCGGCCCGCGCCCCTGCGAGCGCCCGCGGCTTGCGCTGGTCAGCATCAAGCGATCCTGAGCGCAGAATGAAGTGGCGTTCGATCGACCGCACAAAAGGTGCGCCCCTCTCCCCGCAAGCGGCAGGCCTATCGCATACGGCCAGTCAGGCGAGATCATTACCGCCCGGGCCTTCATGGTTCGAGACGCCGCGCAACAGCGCGGCTCCTCACCATGAGGGTCTACGGCCCAGAATGCGGCCTCATCCCGAGCAGCATCGCTTCAGCGATGCGCGCCACAAGAGACCACTTCAATCAAGTCATATGACGCTTCTTGTCAGTGGCGCCACCGGTCACGGGCACTTCACAAGAATCTTGTTCGCAAAGGTTTCGCCATAGGTGCTCGACGCATCCAGCGGGGTGTTGTCGAGCTGGCTGAGCCGCGCCTGCTCGGCCGACGTCGGCTGGTGCGGCAGGTCGTAGGTCATCTGGCACTGTGGCGGCGCGCCGCTCAAGGCGACCGGCTTGTCCTTGGCAAACTCGAAATCGACGAAGATCGTGGGATCGTAGATCTCGATCGCCATCGCCTTTGCGGTCGCGGCCGACTTCAGGGGCAGGGTGAAATGCAGCGTGAGCGCGCTGTTCCTGTATTCGAGCCAGTAGTCGACGGCATCAGTGAAGGCGAGTTTCCTGCCGTCGGCGCGCGCATAGGTGAAATAGGCATATTCCTTCAGCGAGGTGACATTGGTCTGCGCCAGCGACGCCAGTTCCTCGCGCGTGTACTGGCCCTTCTTGGCGTGCGCGATGCCCTGCAGCGCATAGGCGGAAAACATGTCGTCAAAGGTCCATGCATGACGGACGCCGGTCATCGTGCCGTCCGATGCGTACATCACCTCGCTATGAAAGGTGACCCAGACGTGTGGGTGCGCATTCGCGGCCGAAATCGACAGGCAAAGCAGGAGCAGGGTGAAGAGGCGGACGCATGCGGATGTCGTCAATCGGAATTGCACTGTCCGAAACGCCATATCCCTCGGCCTTGATGATCCCTGCTCTCCACCCACAACTCTATCGTCGAGGCTGGTCGCGCGCAACCAGGGCCGGCGGCCCCGCGCAGGGGCCGACACTGCCATATTTCGGATTCAATTTAGCGGGCGGCCTGCCCGCGGACCGCCGGGCGTCAGGTCCTTGGCATGTCATGGGACTGCCGGCCGCTGAACGGGCCGACATAGACACCCGTTCGCAGACACTGCGCCTTCGCCGCGTGGCAGATGTTGGTCCCGTAGGCTCCGTAGCCATGCTCGTTCGAATACCAGAGGCAGAGGCTTCCGTAACCGCTGCAGGTGCGCGGCGTCTGCGCTCTCAGCACGGCGGCCCGGTAGCGATACGAATTGCCGTGGTCGGCCCAGCGGCAACATTTGCCGTTCAGCGTGTTCGCCGACGCGGCGCTGGCCTCGGCCAGCAGGATGAGGATTGCAATCAGCAGGATCACGCCCAGCGGCTTCATGACCGACACACTTTCTGTCCCTGGTATCAATCAAACCGGATCTCACGCGACCAGGCCCGCGAGCGACGCGACGTCCGCGCTGCCCGGAAACACATTGTTCGCCAGCGCCGCGTCGTCGACGCGCAGATGATCTTTCAAGAGACCCTTCAGCACGGCGCGCAGATCGGTGGTCGGCTTGAGGTCGCGGCCCTCGTACAGCTGCGCGGTCTTGAGCCCGGGCCAGTCCGCGATGACACGGCCGCCCTTGACCGCGCCGCCGGCGAGAAACGCCACTGTGGCGGTGCCATGGTCGGTGCCATTGGTGCCGTTGATATGCGCGGTACGCCCGAACTCTGTGACCACGGCGACCACCGTCTCCCGCCAGGCCTCGCCCATGCTGGTCTCGACGGCAGCAAGCGCGCCGTCGAGTGCGCCGAGCAGATTGGCGAGCTGGCCGACGGTGGCGCCCTCGTTGACGTGGGTGTCCCAACCGATGAAGCCCAGCGCGCCGACCCGCGGGCCATCGGCGCGCGCGAGGAGGCGCCCCGCCGTGCCGGCAGCGTCGGCGAAATAGGCGCGGATGCGCGCGAGCAGCGGCATGGCGGGCGAGTCGCCGGCAGCCAGCGGATCATCCATGCCGCCAGCGCCGCCGAGGCTTGCGAGCTGCATCCGCGCCTGCAGCGCGACCGCGAGTTTCGGGTCGGTGTGCTGATAGAGATCGAGCAGGCGCGCCTGCGTGTCGGCGCCGGCCGGCAGCAAGTTCTGCGGCACCCAGGACATCACGGGCGCCGCGCCGCGGACCACGAGCGGCGTCACCGCGCCGACGCCGATGGCGCGGCTGCCGCTCGGATTGACCCGGCCGTCCGATTCGAGCGCGAGCAGAGCGCGGTTGAGCCAGCCGGAGTCGCTGGCCCCGGGGCGCACCAGCCCGCTTTCGAGCACGTCCTGGCCGTCGAAATGCGAGCGCTCGCGATAGGGCGTGGCGGTGGCATGAACGATCGCGGCCTGCCCGGCCTTGTAGAGCCGGTTCAGGTTCGGCATCGCCGGATTGAGCGCGAAGAATGAATCGAGCGGCAGCGCCGGCGTCTTGCCATCGAGCATCAGCGCACGATCGCCCCGCAAGGCGGACCAGTCGGGATCGCCGACCGGCGCGACCGCACCGAGGCCATCGAGCGCGCCGCGCAGCACGATGACCAGCATGCGCGGATCGCGGCCCTCGGCGCGCGCCAGCCGCGGCATTTGCGTCCACGCAAACAGCGCGCCGGATCCGAGCAGGACCTCGCGGCGGCTCACCAGATGGCGGTGCAGGCTCATGGTCATCTCCGCAAGAATTCCGTCGACATGAACAGCAGCGAGAGGGCCTGCTGCCTGGTTTCGCACTGCCCGACCGCCTGCATGAGTTCACTCGACGCGCTGGACGCGAGCACGGTCTCGATGATCTCATTCGGATCGGCCTTGTCCGCAATCTGGTCGGCAAAGCGGTTGGCCAGGTCGAGCCGCCGGCCGATGCCGTCGATCCAGCTCGCCTCGTCATCCGGAAATCCCTTGGGAGAGGGCGGACGCCACAACGGTTCGCCGAGCAGGCGCAGCGCATCGAGGTAGGCCTTGGTATCGATCTCGGTCATTCCGACGGCGCGCACGGTCGAGACGGCCCATTCGCTCGGCCGCTTCAGCTTGCTCGGCGGCAGCGCCCAGGATTCGGGCGCGGCAATCATTGCCTTGGCGGTCGCCTTGAGATCGCCGCCGCTCTCGAGAAACGTCTTGGCCATCCGGTCGACCAACTCGGGCGGCGGCGTATCGGCAACGAAGTGGCGGGCCAGCTTGGTCGCGATGTGCGTCGCGGTCGCGGGCTGGGCGGCGAGGTCGCGCAGGACCGCGCGGGCCTGCTCGACATCCTCCTGGTCATAGCGCTTGCCGAGCACCGTCTGCGGACCCGGTTCGTGCATGCGGGCATTGAACGCGAACTCGCCGCCGTGGTCGGGACTGCTGTTCGGCGGCACCCAGGTCCACCCGGTGAGCGTATTGGCGAAGCGGATCACGTCGTCCTGAGTGTAGCCGCTGCGCACGCCGAGCGTGTGCAGCTCAAGAACTTCGCGCGACAGGTTCTCGTTCGGGCCGAGGCTGCGGTTGATGCCGGCGACCGAGTTGGCGCCCATCGAGCCGAGGTTGTCGAGATAGAACAGCATCGCCGGATGATTTTCCGCCGCCAGCAGCAGATCGCTGAAATGTCCGAGGATGTTGGGGCGTATGGCCTCGCGCTCATAGGCGCCGGCCATGCTGATGATCTTGTCGATCGAGATGCAGAAATGGTTGGACCAGAACCAGACCAAGCGCTCGGTGAAGCCGATATCGGCCTGCAGCGCCGCCTCGGTGCGCAGCTTCGCCTCATCGCGATAGATCGGGCGCCTCGGATCCGGAACCGCATCCATGGCTGCCTTCTGTCCCGCCTCGCTCATCTTTGGGCCTGTGGCCGCCTCGGCCTCCATCGTGGATGCGGCGGCCATTGGCTGCTTCGCCTCCTCGCGCGTGGCGACGATCGCCTTGGCCCGCCGCCGCGCATCGGCGTCGGCGATCATGCGCACGGCCTTTGTGCTCGACGGCAGCGCCGCTGCCGCGGCCGGGTAGGGCGGCGGATTGTCGAGTTCCGCGAGCAGCGCGCCGCGCGGGTCCGATGCGATGGCCGCGATCGATCCGGGCCGGGGCCCCATGCCGAACCGTTGCAGCGCCAGCAGGGCCTCGTTGGCGGGTGTGCTCATGGCGGATATCTCTTCAGCGACTTCCCGTAGTGCTACGTACTGTAGCAGTGATGGATGGTCGGCGCAAGCGTGGGAGATCGGCGCGCTGCGCGCGCTGGCCCGAACTCAGGACTGCGGGCCGAGCGAGATGCGCGCGATGGTTCCGTCTTTCGCGAGCCCGATCCGCCATTCCGCCGTGCCGTTGGCGAAGTGCGCCATGTAGATGTCGTTGCCCATCTGGGTCACGCCGCGGAACGATATCGCACGGAGTGCCCCGAGCTTTGCCAGGATGGCCTGGTTGAAGGGCAGCTGCTGACGCGTCAGGGTCGCGACTTCTGTTGTCATGTGGTCATAGTCCGGCCGGCCGAGACTGACGCCTGCGATATACTGCCGAAGCTTCTCTTCGCTGTCGGCGAGCGGCGTCGCGCGCGGGCCGCGCTCGCGCGCAGCCCCGAGGCCGGTGCTTTCGACCAGGTTGAAGCGCCTCTGCTGTCCGGCCAGCACGATCTCCAGGCACTGGCCGGAGCGATCGGTAACGACGACGGGCGTATTGACGGAGGTGGTCACGCCCGCCGACATGCTGTCTTCGACCCTGATCTGCGCCGTGCGCTTGCCGGCGGCATCCAGCGGGTGGACCTCGATCTCGCTCCCGGTGTCGTTGTAGAAAAAGATCCTGATCGGTGCGCCGCCAGTGGCCGCCTTCAGCGTCGTCTCGCTGCTGCAGTTGGCGACGCCACCCGGTTGTCCATCGCCGTCGGGCCGGAACAGGACGTCGTTGACCTTGCCGTCGGGGCCGAGCAGAAGACGAAATTCGGCGGAGCCATTGGCGAATTTCACGCCATAGATGTCGTAGCCGCCGGGCCCGACGCCGCGGAAGAAGATCGTCTCGACCGCGCCGAGCGACGTGAAGGTCGCATGCAGCTGGTCGGCCTGACGGCGGATCGCCGCCGCCAGCGCCTCGCCCATGCGCGCGTAGTCCGGCGTGCCGCGCTGCATCGACGCGATGCCCTGCAGGATCGCCTCCTTGCTGCCCGGCGCCGGCGCCTGGTCGCGGAAGCGCTCCGAGGCCTCCACCGTGCGGCGGCCGAATTCGTCCTCGATCGCCTTGCCGCGCGCTGCATCGATGCGCCGCGCCAGCCGCGGTCCAAAGATCGGATCGGACAGCAGCACGCGATCGATTTCTCCCTGGCCGTCGCGCAGGAAGATGACGACATCGTCATGCGCCCCGGCGAAGGCGTCGGCACCATCGGCCACGGCGTCGAACGATGCGCGTCCGGTCTCCTGCACGCGCATGACAGCCTTCTCGCGCGCGATCATGACGACGCGATAGGGCGACAACTCGTACCAGCCGGCATATTGCGCGCGCGTGCCGGTGGTCGGCGCCGCCCCGCTCTGTCCCAGGGCGGCGATCCGCACCGCCTTCAGGTCGTGGCCGTTCTGGTGCAGGACCAGTTCGTCGGACCGCTCGGCATCGCGCGCAAAGGTGATCTCGCCGCCCGCGGCGGGATAGGCATAGGTTCCGTCGGATTCGGCGGCAAGGCGGACCCGACGCTGGCCGGTGACCTGAGCGAAGCGATCATCGCCGTCGCGGAAAACTGCGAAAACAGATCTGGCGCCAAAACTGTAGAAGTCGGCGACTTCGGGTTTTGGCACGATGGACGCCGTCGAGTCTGTCTCGGCGAGAGGAAGGTCGACGCGATAGGCCAGCGAGCCGCTGGAGACGATGGCGAGCGGCAACAGCGCCGCAATGATCTCGAGCCGCTTGCGCCAGCCGACTTCCGCCGGCAGGCCGACCGCGGCCAGGATGCGGTCGACGCGCTCCGGCACCGTGCAGGCCCGCGCCATCTCCAGCCCGAGTGGACGCGGCCGGACGTTCTGCACGAGCTCGAGCAGGAGCTCGGCATAGGACATCCGGTCTTCCAAAACCTCGATTGCGCGCGCGTCCGCGATGATCTCTGCCAGTTCCGCCAGACGGCGGAGCTGCCACCAGGCGAACGGCGAGAACCAGAACATCGCGCGGTTGAGCGAAGCCAGCAGCAGCAGATAGAAATCACGGCTCGCGATGTGGGCGCGCTCATGGGCCAGCACCGCCTGGCGCTTCGGCAGGTCCCAGTCCGCCTGCTCCGGCGGCAGCAGGATGATGGAGGCGAACGTCACGGGCCCGCCGATCTCGCGGCTTTCGCGGACGTCGGAGCCCCTGGCCCAGGGCGCACGGATCGGGGTTGCGGCGCGCACCAGGCGCCATGTCAGCAGGCAGCCGAGCGCGAGCCGCATCAACAGCAGCCCGGCGACGCAGCCATAGACCGCCACAGCCACGGTCCGCCAATCGACCGCGTGATGGGTCGTGCCCGCAGCGGCGCCGCGCGGCGCGAGCTCGGCCGAGAGCGGGCCACGCAAGGCCTCCGTGAGCAGGCTCTCCGCGCCGGGCAGGCTGTCCGACACCGCGGCCTGCTGCGGTGTGGCCGGCACGGCGATCGTCACTTCCGTCCACTGCATCAACAGCGGCATCGCCAGCGATGCCACCAGCACGAGGACCCACGACGTCATGTGCACGTGCGGATTCCGCACGCGCAGCAATTTGAGTCCAAGCCAGACGACGCTTCCCAGCATGAAGGAGCGCAGCGCCGCCTCTGCCAGTATCGCCAGCATTATTTTTTCACTCCCCTGGTTTTGGCCTTGGCCACCTTGTCGGCCAGCATGCGCAGCTGGCGCTGATCGAGCATCGCGCTGTCCACCATGCCGACCAGGACCTCCTCGATCGAGCCGTTGCAGAACCAGTCGACGATGCGCTGCACCGCCTTGGCCGCGACCCGGCCGCGCGGCTGCGCGGCATGATAGACATAGGTCCGCCCGTCGACGACGTGCTCCACATAGCCCTTGTCCTCGAGCCGCCGCAGCACGGTGCGGACGGTCGATTCCTTCAGCCGCCGCGCCAGCTTCTCGCGCACGATCTCCGCCGTGATCGGAGCATGCGCCCAGACCAGTTGCATGACGTCGCGCTCGAGATCGCCCAGCTCGGGCAGGCTGTTGTCCATGTCGGTCATCCCTCGGGCTTCGCTCCGGTAACGCTACTGAACGTCGCATACCGAAAGGTACCCCGCAACTGAGAAGTGCATGGAGTGGATAGTTCAGGGCAAGGAGGTCGAGATAGGTCTGGATCACTGCCCCATTTGGCCGTGCGCCAGGTGGCCGCCTGCTATTTGACCGGCAGCGCCTGGACCCGCCGCTTCCATAGGTCCCAGATGCGGTCGATGACGGCGAGATTGGTGGCGTCGGCCTTGGCGCCTTCCTCTGCACTCAGATAGGTGACGTCGCTGCCGAGTCCGATCGCCTGCGCCTGCAGCCGCGCATTGACGTCGGTGTAATAGGCACGGAACACGGCGACCTTGACCGCGCCGCCGACGGTGACGTCGCCATGGCCGCGCATCAGCACCACCTGTTTGTCGCCGAGCGCCTGGGCCAGCGATTTTCCGATCGCGTTGCTCCGCACCAGCATGTCGGTTGCGCCGAACTCTTTGGCGATGTCCCAGACCGGGGCGCCGGCCGCCAGGAATGACGGGTTGTGATACAGCGGCCGCAGCGGTGTCTTGCTCACGGTGAAGGGGATGACGCCCGGCGAATGCGTGTGCACCACCGCCATCACGTCCGGACGCGCCTTGTAGATCTCCGCATGAATGAAGCGTTCGAGAAACACGTTGCGGCCGCGCGCATCGACCGGGTTGCCGTCCTCGTCGAACTCCATGATGTCGCCCTCGCCGACCAGCGCCGGCGCGAGCGAGCGCGACATCACAAAGTGCTTTGGGTTGGTCGGATGGCGCGCGCTGACATGGCCAAAGCCGTCGAGCACGCCAAAATCGGCCAGGATGCGGCTGCCGGTGACGATGTCCTCGAGCAGCGCCGGCGGCACGTCGGAAAGCGGGGCCTGGCTTTGCGCGTGGACCGGGAAAGCGGCGACGAGAAAGAAGAGGTTCGCAAGAGCGAGTACGATGCGGTGAGACATGGCGGTCCTGGTTTTGGCGCGCGCGGGCGAGGGACGCAGGCGCGAGCTTAGCCGGTTGCCTGATCGAGATCGATCGACCGATCATTGCATTCGCGCACGGCAGTCGCGCAATCGCATCGATTGCCAGCCCCTGACGATGCGGGCATCATCCTTCCAAAAGCATGATCCCGCAGGGAGGGAAAACTATGGGCGATCTGTCGCGCCGCGCGCATTTGCGGCAACTCGCTGCTGGCTTCGCAGGCCTCGGAGCGGCGGCAGTCGGTGGGTGGCCGGCGCCGGTGCTGGCCGGTGAGGAAGAGATTCCGCCTGAAGGCATCGGCAAGGGCATCAAGCACATCTCCTATTCCGACATCGGCGGACGCCCCGACAGCGTGCAGGTGATGTTCGGCAGGGACCACATCTACGTCGGGCACATGTTCAGCGACGGCATCACCATTCTGGACGCCTCCGATCCGCGCGCGCTGAAACCGGTGAATTTCTTCACCGCCGGGCAATACACCCGCACCCATCATCTGCAGCTCGCCGACGACCTGTTGCTGGTCGCGAACGGCGCCAACATCGTCGCGATGCAGTCCTACGACAACATGCGCGGCTATTTCGAGAACACGCTGGTCGACAGCATCACCAAGGCAAAGAAATTCCGCTCGGGCCTGTCGATCCACGACGTCTCGAAACCCGCCGAGATGCGCGAGATCGCATTTCTGGAAATGCCGGGTTTCGGCATCAACCGCCTGTGGTGGCCGGGCGGCCGCTACGCCTATGTGTCGGCGCATTTCGACGGCTTTACCGACCACATCCTGTGCGTGGTCGACCTGCAGAATATCACAAGACCCGAGATCATCTCGAAATGGTGGCTGCCGGGCATGAACCGTGCGGCCGGCGAGCCGGACCTGCCGAAGGGCCGGCGCGTCGCGCTGCACCACATGATCACCGCGGACAATCGCGGCTATGCGGCCTGGCGCGACGGCGGCTTGACCATCCACGACATCTCGGATCCAGCCAACCCAAAACTGTTGTCGCGCATCAACTGGTCGCCGCCGTTTCCCGGCGGCACGCACACGCCGCTGCCGCTGCCGAAGCGAAAGCTCGCCGTGATCGCGGACGAGGCCAACGCGGAGAAATGCGCCAAGGGCTTGTTCTACACCTTTGTCGTTGACGTGCGTGCGCCGGAAAATCCGGTGCCGATCGCGACGCTGCCGACGCCGCGCGAGCGCGATTTCTGTACCAACGGCACTTTCGGCCCGCATAATCTGCACGAGAACCGCCCGGGCGCGTTGCAGAGCGAGGAGATGATCTTTGCGACCTACAACACGGCCGGCGTGCGCGTGTTCGACATCAAGGACGCGTTCGCGCCGAAGGAGATCGGCTATTGGGTGCCGCCGACGCCCAAAAAGCTGATCGATCCGCGCCCGAACATCGCGCTCGCCGCAAAAACCTGCGACGCCTATGTCCGGCCCGACGGGATGATGTTCGTCTCCGACTGGAACGCCGGCATGCATGTGCTGCAATATCAGGGATGACTGAAGCAGGAGAAGCCGAATGCCGCGCATTCTCGTGCTCGGTGCCGGCTTTGCCGGCCTTTGGGCCGCGATCGGTGCCGCGCGCAAGCTGGACGAGATCGGCGCGCAATCGGCCGACGTCGAGATTCTCGTCGTCGACCGCAACCCGTATCACAACATCCGCGTTCGCAATTACGAGGTCGATCTGAGCGAGGCGGCGATCCCGCTTGCCGGGCTGCTGGACCCGATCGGGGTCAAGCATGTCCTCGGCGAGGTCGGGGCGATCGACGTCGCCGGCCGGCAGGTCACCGTCAAGACCGCGCAAGGCGAGCAGGGTCTTGCCTACGATCGGCTGGTGCTGACGCTCGGCAGCGAGCTGGTGCGCCCGCCGATCCCGGGTCTTGCCGGCCATAGTTTTGACGTCGACACCTATGCGTCGGCGCTGCGGCTCGATGCGCACCTGGCCGCGCTTGGCGCGCAGACGGCGTCGGACGCACGTTCGACCGTCGTCATCGTCGGTGCCGGCTTCACCGGAATAGAAGTTGCGACCGAGATGCCGACCAAGCTCGACCGCGCCGGTGTGACGGGTCATCGGCGCATCGTTCTGGTCGATCCAAGCCCGGTCGTCGGCGCGACCATCGGGCAGCATGCGCGCCCGGTCATCAACGATGCGCTGTCGGCGCTGAACATCGAGACACGGCTCGGAGTGACCGTGACATCCGTCGATGCGAGCGGCATCGCACTCGGTTCCGGCGAGGTTATCGCGACCAACACCGTCGTGTGGTGCGCGGGCATGCGCGCAAGCCCGCTTGCTGCTGACCTCGGCGGTGAGCGCGACCGTTCCGGCCGGCTCACGGTGGACCCGTTCATGCGCGTGACCGGTCTGACAAATATCTTTGCAGCCGGCGACGTGGCGTCCTGTGTCGTCGATGGCGTTCATGCCACCGTGATGTCCTGCCAGTTCGCGCGGCCGATGGGGCGTTTTGCCGGCCACAATGTCGTCGCCGAGCTGTTCGGAAAGCCGATGCTGCCGCTGAATATCGAGTGGTATGTCACCGTGCTCGATCTGGGCGCATGGGGCGCGCTCTACACGGTCGGATGGGATCGCCAGGTCCGTAGCACAGGCGCAGCAGCCAAGACCACCAAGCTGACCATCAATCACCAGCGGATCTATCCGCCGCGAAACGGCAGCCGCACGGATCTTCTGGCGGCGGCCGCTCCCACCTTGCAGGCGCCGCCGGCGGTGCGGCCGTAGCCGGCGCGTTCGCGGGATAGGGGGGCCCTGTCAGGTAACAGTCTCAGAAGATCTGCGCAGTCACGAATGCGTAGGCGACGAACACGACGCCGAGGCCCCACACCATCGCCGGAATTTTCGCGCCTCGGCCGATTGCTGTTTCCAGCGCGAGGTAGCTCAGCGTGCCCAGCGCCATGCCGTTGATCAGATTGTTGGTCAGCACGGTGACCAAAAGCGTCAGCACGATCGGCACTGCGCTCGCGAAATCGGTCATGTCGATGCGAGCGAGCCCCTGCATCATCAACACGCCGACCAGCACCAGCGCCGGCGCCGTAGCCTGCGACGGGATGATCACGAAGACCGGCCAGAAGAACAGAGCGAGACAGAAGAAGGCGGCGACCGTGAGCGAGGTGAGGCCGGTGCGGCCGCCGGCCTGCACGCCCGTGATCGATTCGATATAGGCTGTCACGACGGACGTGCCGAGCAGGGGGCCGACTATGCTGGCAGTCGCGTCGGTCGCGAACGCCGCCGTGGCGTTGGGGATCGAGCCGTCGCTCTTGCGCAGATTGGCGGCGCCGGTGACGCCGATCAGCGTGCCCAGCGTCGAGAAGAACTCCGCGCAGAGGAAATAGAACAACAACGGCAGCGCCACCAGAAAATGGCTGAAGAGATAGCCGACATCGAGCGCCAGGAAGGTCGACGTCGGCCAGCGCGGCCATGCCATGACCGCCGAAGGCATCGAGGTCACCATCTTGCCATTGGCGCCGGGAACGAAGAAGCCGGCGAGCGTGAGCACCACGATCGAGATGATCAGTGCGCCGGGGATGCGGCGCGCCACCAGCACGGGGGTCAGCAGCAGGCCAGCCAGCGTGAGCAGCACTGGCGGGCTCTTCAGCGAGCCCATTGCGATATAGGTCGACTGGCTCTGCACGATGAAGCCGGCGCCGCGCAGCGCGATGAACACGATCAGTGTGCCGACTGCGGCCTGGATGCCGACCTTCAGGATTTCCGGAACGTCCTTGGCGACACGCTCGCGCAGCTTCGAGAGGCTGAGGATCAAGAAAATCACGCCGGTGAAGGCGACCATGGCGAGCGCGCCCTGCCAGGGCATGCCCATCTGCTTGACGATCACGAAGGTGAAGATGACGTTGGAGCCCATTGCCGGCGCGACCGCGAGCGGCAGGTTGGCCCAAAGCCCCATCATGACGGAGCCGAAGATGGCCGCGAGCGCGGTGGCGCTGACGAGATCGGCGCGGTCCATGCCGGCGTTGGACATGATCGCCGGATTCACCGCGATAATATAGGCCATCGCCGCGAAGGTGGTCGCGCCTGCCATCACCTCGCGCCCGGGGCCGGTGCCGCGCTCGCTGAGGCGAAAGAAGCGGTCGAGCGGACCGGCGCTGCCGGCAGACGTTTGCACAGCAGAATCTGCTGCGGGCTCAGCGGAGGCGGCTTGTGGCGGCGTGATCTCGTTCATCACCGTCTCTCCGATCCTTCAAAGGATTCGCTCGCGAGCTCTCTCAACTCCCCTCCCCCTTGCGGGGAGGGGGTGGGGTGACTCGCACAGGTGCCTGCGGCTACCCCCCTCCCCAGCCCTCCCCCGCGAGGGGGGAGGGAGTCCGCCGTCCGGGCGGCTCTAGCGAACTTCATTTCGTCAAGGCCAAAGCTCACCACACCACCGGATGCGCTTCGCCGGTCTGGACGTTGATGAAGCCTGCCGGCGCCTGCTCGCAGGGTGCGACCAGCACCCAGCTCCAGGGCGCACAGGTCAGGGTCGCGAACATCAGCCGCTCCGGAAATCCGGGATACCAGCGCGGCCGGAAGGTCGGCTCGTACATCCAGTCGACCTTGCGCGCTTCGGCGTAGAGCGCCTGCATCTCCGCATCGAGCTCTTCGGCAGGGCGGCAGCTCATCAGACCGCCGACCTCGAAACGCACGGTGGCGGCGAGCTCGCCCTCGCGCACCAGCGCCCAGCCGCCCTGCCGCGCGACCAGCGCATTGACCGCCTTGGCCATCGCGGCATCGGACGAGCCGACCACCCAGATGTTGTGCTTGTCGTGCGCGACCGAGCAGGCGAGCGCGGTGTCAGCCGTGCGCGGACCGCAGCCGCGCCAGAACATTCTTGAAACCTGTCCTTCGCCGGAGAAGCGGTCGACGATGGCGAATTTGGTGATCGCCTCGCTTTCATCGCGCTGCACGGCGCCGTCACGCACCGGCAGCTCCATGGTGTAGAATTCGGGATGCCAGTGGAACGGGCGGATCACCGCCGCCTTCATCGTGGAGCGGCCGGGCGCGGCGTAAAGTGCAAAGTCCTCCGGCTTGATCTGGCGCCTGATGTTGACCGTCCTGGTCGCCCAGTCCGGCCATTGGATCTCCGGGACCTTGCCGATGTAGCGCGTGCCGTCGGAGACCTGGGCGCCGTCGGCCCAGACTTCGGCGATTTCGAGCCGGCCAACATTCGACAGCAGCACGACGTCGCCAAAACGCCCGGGCGCAAGGCTGCCGACGAATGGCGTCAGGCGCATGTGCCGCGCCGGATTGATGGTGAGGCACTGGATCGCGATCTCAGCCGACAGCCCGGCTTCGATCGCGACGCGCGCATTGTGGTCGCTGGCGCCGAGCTCGAGCGTATGGCTGGCGCTGCGGTCATCGGTGGTGAAGGCGATCTGCGACCAGTCTTGCAGGCCCTTGTCGAGCAGCCATCTGACGATCTCGGGCATCGCATAGATGCGCAGCTCGACGAACAGGCCACGCGTCAGCTTGTCCCAGGTCTCCTCCGGCGTCTGCACCTCGTGGTCGGAGGCGAGGCCGGCGGCGGCAAAGGCGTTGATGGACGGCAGATCGCGCAGGCCGGAGGCATGGCCTTCGACGACGCCGCGCGCCGCGAACGTCGCGCCGATCATGCCCCACAGCCGCTGGTAGGACGGATTTTCGGGATTCCACACCGCCGGCCAGTCCATCACCTCGTCGAGCCCGGTCACCATCAGGCTCTCGCTCATGAAGCGCGCCTGTTCCTCGCCGCCATACCAGCCGCCGCCCCATTCATAGGCCGTGGGCGGCACCGCCGAGCCCGGCTGCGGAAAGATCTTGAGCGGCGATCCGCGGCGGCGGGCCTCGAACCAGAACTCGAGATTGCGCGCGCCGTTGACGTTGGAGAATTCGTGGCTCGCCTCGCAGGTCCAGGTATTGCCGTGAGGCAGCACCAGCGCCGCCTCCCATTCCGGTGTCAGGTGCGAACTCTCGATGTGCTTGTGCACCTCGCCGAAACCGGGAACGGCCGCGAGACCCCGGCGATCGATGCGCTCGCGCACCTCACCCGGATAGCTGCCGGCCGGCCCGACCCACGCGATCCGCCGGCCCTTGAAAATGATCTCCTGGTCGTCGCTCCAGGTCCGGCTGTGCACGTCGAAGAGCCGGCCGACCCGCAAAGCGCGGTCGGCCGGGCGGCGTCCAAGCGCGCTCAGCACCAGGTCCTGGCGGATGCGGACTTCGTCCGATGCATTGATCAGGAGATCGTCGGGCGTCTCGTTCAATGCATCCATGGCAGATCCTATGCGGGCACTCTTGCAAAACTGCGCCTTCGCTGCGGCGGACTGTCGCGGTCGGGACCAAGTTTTGCCGCGGCGGCATCGCGCCGGCGGACATCCTTCAGCAGCGTGGTGAGCGCCCAGTCGATCGTATCGGCGATCTCGGCGCTCGACATGCCAAAGTCCTCGCGCAGCGCGTTCCAGGCCAGCACATTATTGAGATAGGCGGCCATCGCCTCGGCCTGGCGGACTTCCTTCGGCTTGAGATGCCGCACCAGGGGCGCCATGGCCATGCGGTGCTGCTCGATCAGGTGCTTGCGGAAACCGGCACGGACATTGCGGCCGACCCGCGTCAGGGCGAGCGCGCGCGCGAGATGTGGATGGCGGTCGAAGCGTTTGCACAGCTTGCGGAAAATGTCAGGCAGCTCGTCGGGCGAGGTGAACGGAATGTAGCCGAAGACATTGTCCTCGACCCATTCGCCGGCGGCCGCCAACAGCTCGGCGCGGGTCTTGAAGTGGCGATAGATGGTTCGTTCGGCGACTTTTGCGCGTTTCGCAACCGCCGCCATGGAAATATCGTCGGTCGCCTCGTCCTGCAGCGTCTCGACGAAGGCAAGCACGATGCGCTGCCGCGTCAAGGCTGCATATTCCTCGCGCAGATTCGAGTTGTGTCGCTTGACTGCACTCATGTCATAACTCTGACATTTGTTCGTTCGGGCGGTCAAGCCGGCATTTGCGGCAGCGGCGCTGCAACAATGTGCACGATCTCTGGATGGTCGGCAGGTTGGGGGGAGCGTCGGCAGGCGGGAGCGCGAAGGTGCGCGAGGTGTCCCGGCCCTAGGCCTGGCAAGCCGGTCGGCGCAGAGGAGGCGCGGCTAACGAATGATGATTCCGGGTTCTATAGAAGCCGCCCTGGAGGGCTCCTCGCCGGAATGATCGTGTGCAAATCAAGGCTCCGGGGCACGATGGCGATCAAGCCAGCGCCATCGCGCTTCAACCGCGCCGCGGCCGTTCACTTCTGCGGTTGCCGCTGTTCGGCCGCGGAATCCGAAGGTGGAAAGATGCTGTCGTAGATCGCGCGGGCCTCTCGAATGAGGCGGATCCGCTCGAGCTCCGATTTCGGGACAAATCGAATGAGCTCACCCATCTGCGTACTCCTTCTGGTCCTTGCGAGGACGAAGAGATGACGCTCATCATCCCATTCGCCTGACCGCATCTCCCTCCCTGGGTAGATCGGGGCTCACCCGCGATTCGCATCCCCACGGCCGATAACATGGCAACAAAAGGGCGTGATCGGGGGTTGGCGGAACTCGCTGACGAAACAATTTTCAGGGGACGAAGAAATCATCCTGAAACAGACAATCTCTTAATCGGGGGACCCAATAATCAAGCGCGGGGCATTGCGCGAAGGTGAGTTCGTCATGGTTGACGCAGTCGTAGCACTTCTCGGATTGTTCAGCGCCAGCATCTTTCTGGCGCATGCAGTCGAAATGTATCAGGCCCATGAGGGACGCCGGGCCTGATTCGTTGCCGCGGGGGGTTTCGCCCCGGACCCTGGACGTGACGCGGATTTGACCTCGCCAGCGTCCGGCGGGGGTTATGCCGGCACCGACAGCATCTCTCGCAGTTTCCTGACGGCACTGTCAGGCGTCGTCAGAACAGGCCGGCCGGTCGCCTGGGCGACCAGCGGCGCCGCGCTCGCCATGCTGAATTGCGCGAGCGCAATGACGTCGCAGTCGCGCAGAGACCGCGCGGCGTCCGCAATCAGCCGATCATGTTCGGAGGTCTCGCTGCGATTGAGCGCGGCGAGCGCGCCATCGGCGAGTTTCGACACGACCTCCACCGACTCGGGAAACTCGCGCGGCATCGAGGCCAGCGTCGGCGGAAACGTCGACAACAGGCCGATGCGGCGTCCCTTCTGGACCGCCTGTTCGATCATGGCTTCGTTCGGCTTGAGCACGGGAATGGGCCGTTCGGCGCGCGCCACCGCCTCGATGCAGGGGCCGAAGGCGGAGCAGGTGAACAGGATGGCGTCGGCGCCGGTCCCCGTCGCATAGCGGCCGAGCTTGAGGAAGCGCTCGGTCATGGCGCGTGTCAGGCCGCCCTCGCGCGCCAGGTCCGCCGAGAGGCTGTCGTCGAGCAGGTTCATCAGCTCGGCCTCCGGCCAGAGTCTTGCGAACGAGGTTGCGATCGGCTGCAGCGAGTGTTGCAAGGCATGAATCAGGGCAATGCGCATCTTGGGCCTCTCGAAGTCAGTTGCTGGCTTGAATCGGAGCGGCCTTCCTGGTGCGCTCTCTCCCCACGCGGGCCGGGTTGCCCGGCTGCTGATCTGGCCTATCGGAATTCCGGCAGGCCGGCTTGTGCTGGGAGGGGTTAGCCCAACCCGCCGTACGAGTCACCCCTCAGGAGAACGGAACAGAACGGCGGGCGAACACGGCCCCTTCAACTCAATTTGAACTAGAGCCTCCGTTCCGATTGAATCGGAACGGAGGCTCTAGATTCTCGTTCTGACGCGTTTTCTTCACGCGAACCGGTGCCCACTTCGCTCGAAAACGCTCTAGCTCGCGGCTTCCAGCCGCTCCTCGGTGAGCAGCCTGATCGCGGCATCCGCGTCCATCGGCTCGCCAAAGGCGAAGCCCTGCGCATATTCGCAGCCGAGCTGGTAGAGCTCGACCGCATCGGAATCGGTTTCCGCGCCCTCGGCGACCACATCCATGCCGAGGTCGTGGGCGAGCGCGATGATCGACTTCAGGATGACAGGCCGCGTGCCGCGGCTGGTGGTGCGGACGAAGGACTGGTCGATCTTGATGGTGTCGAACGGGAAGCGCTGCAGGTAGGCGAGCGAGGAATGGCCGGTGCCGAAATCGTCCAGCGACAGCCCGGTGCCGAGCTCGCGGATGCGGGTGAGCATCTGGGCGGCGTGCTCGGGATTCTCCATGACCAGAGATTCTGTCAGCTCGATCTTGAGCGTGCCGCGCGCCACCGACCAGCGTGACAGCACCGTGCGGATGTCGTGGATGAGGTCGTGGCGCAAAAGCTGCCGCGAGGACACGTTGACGCTCATGAAGATCGGCTCGCGCGCGCGCATCGCGCGCTGCCAGACCGAGAGCTGCCGCGCCGCCTGGTCCAGCACCAGCGTGCCGAGATCGACGATGGCGCCGATCTCCTCGGCGATGGTGATGAACTCGATCGGCGACATCCGCCCGAGTTTTGGGTGATCCCAGCGCGCCAGCGCCTCGAAGCCGGCGACGGCGCGATCCTCCAGCCGCACGATCGGCTGGTAGAGCAGACTGATCTCCTGGCGCTCGATGGCGCGGCGCAGCTCGCTCTCCAGCGTCAGGCGGTCCTGCTTGCGCGATCGCATTGCCGGCTTGTAGACGTCGATGCGGTCGCCGCCGATGCGCTTGGAGTGGTACATCGCCAGCTCGGCGTCCTTGATGATCTCGTCCGTGATTTGGGTTTGAGGATCAGAAAGTGCGAGCCCGATCGAGGCAGTGAGGAAGATCTCGCGATCGTTGAAGGCGATCGGCGCGCGGATGGTTTTCCGGATCGTCTCCGCAAACGCCGTGATGCGCGCCGGATCCTGTTCCGAGAGCAGAATCAGGCCGAACTGGTCGCCGGCGAGCCGCGCCAGCGTATCCTGCGGTTTCAGGATGCGGGTCAGGCGCCGCGCCAGCGTCAGCAGGATGGAGTCGCCGACCGCGATGCCGACGGAATCGTTGACCTGCTTGAAGCGGTCGAGGTCGATCACCATCAAGGTCGGCCGCAGGCTCGGCATGCTCTTGGCGAAATTCGCCACCGCGCCGAGCCGGTCGATGAACAGCTTTCGGTTCGGCAGCCCCGTCAGATTGTCGTGCACGGAATCATGGAGCATGCGCTCCTCGGCGTTCTTGATTTCCGTGACGTCGGTCAGGGTGCCGACCACGCGCGACACCTCGCCGTCGGAACCGACCACCGGGCGCGCCTTCAGCGAGAACCACATGAAATGGCCGTCCGGCGTGCGCAGGCGGAAATCCTGCACCAGGCGGCCGCGGCGCTGGTCGAGCACGCTGTCGAGCGAGGCGCGGAACCGGTCCTGGTCGAGCGGGTGCAGCACTTCCAGCCATTTTGCCGCGGGGCCTTCCAGCGTGCCGCGCTTCAGGCCGAGCAGATGTTCGGTCTCGGGGCTGGTGAACACCTTGTCGGAGGAGACGTCCCAGTCCCAGATCAGGTCGCCGGAACCGGCGAGCGCGAGCGCGCGGCGCTCGACGTCGGAGACCACGCCCGTGGTGGCGCCGCCGCCGGCAAAGGCGTGCTGCATGACCGTAAAGCCGATCAGCATCACGATCAGCACGAGGCCGCCGAGCAGCGCGGGACCGACGATGTCGTTGGTGACGCTGCCTGCCACCGTCATGCCGGCGGCGCCGACCCAGATCAGCAGCAGGAACCAGGTCGGGATCAGCAGCACCGCGCGATCAAAACCGTGGGTCGAGAGATAGACGATCAGCGCAAAGCCGGCGACCGCGATCAGCACCAGCGACATCCGCGCGATGCCGGAGGCGACCGCGGGATCGAACAGTGCGAGCGCAACCAGCGAGCTCAGAAAGGTCAACCAGCCGATCGTAATGTGGGAATAGCGCACATGCCAGCGCGACAGGTTGAGATAGGCGAACAGGAACACCAGGAGCGTCGCCGCCAAGATCGCCTCGCCCGCCGCGCGCCAGACGCGCTCGGCGTTGTTCGACATGTCGAGCACCTTGCCCCAAAAGCCGAAGTCGACGCCGATATAGACCAGCACCGCCCAGGCCAGCGCCGCCGCGGCCGGGAACATGATGCTGCCCTTGACCACGAACAGGATCGTGAGCACCAGCGCCAGGAGGCCGGAGATGCCGATCACGATGCCCTGATACAGCGTGAACGAATTGACCTTGTCCTTGTAGGCGTCGGGCTCCCACAGATAGAGCTGCGGCAGCTTGTCGGTACGCAGTTCCGCGACGAAGGTGACGACCGCGCCGGGATCGAGCGTGATGCGGTAGACGTCCGCAGTCGGGCTTTCCTGGCGGTCGGGGCGGTCGCCGGTCGACGGCGTGATGGTCGCGATCCGCGACAGGCCAAGGTCGGGCCACAACAGGCCGGAGCCGACCACGCGGTAATGCGGCGCGACGATCAGGCGGTCGAGCTGGTCGTCGGTGTTGTTGGCGAGCGCGAACACCGCCCAGTTCTGTCCGCCCTCGCGCGCGCGCACCTCGATGCGGCGGACGATGCCGTCGGTACCCGGCGCGGTCGAAACCTGGATACGATCGGGATCGTTGGAGTGCTGCAGCTCGACCACTGCAGTAAGATCAATCGCGGGCGCGTCACCGCGCACGCTGACAGCGTCGATCGCACGAGCCGGCGAAGTGATAGCAACAATCGTGCAGCCCAACGCCA
>Ga0070711_100000194_pt1 | contig 32374 bp, 24 predicted proteins | sample LARL53metaG_FD_65452 | JGI IMG/M metagenome (GOLD analysis project Ga0070711, IMG submission 65452) | Corn, switchgrass and miscanthus rhizosphere microbial communities from Kellogg Biological Station, Michigan, USA - LAR L5-3 metaG | ecosystem: Host-associated > Plants > Roots > Rhizosphere ... | reverse complement strand
TGCGGGAGGCGTAAGCCGTTGGGGGGTGGGGCCTATTCCGCCCGCATGACCTCGGCCGGGTTGACGCGAAGTACGCGGCGCGCCGGAATGAGGGTGGCCAGCGCGACCGGTACCAGCAATACGACCGGTACCGCGATGAACGTCGCGGTGTCGTGGGCCGTCACGCCGAAGAGCAGGCTCTCGACCAGGCGCGAGAGCTCCCATGCCGCCCCGACCCCGATCGCGATACCGAGGGCGGTGGTCGACGCCATCTCGCCCGATACCGAGAGGACGAAGTCGCGGCCGGTGGCGCCCAGCGCCGCGCGAATGCCGAACTCCCGCGAACGCTGCGTCATGCCATGCGCGACCACGGCGTACACGCCGAGTGTCGCGACGATCAATGCGAGTGCGGCGAACGCCGCGATCAGCAGCGTGTTGGTGCGCCGCGGCGCAACCGATTGTCCGACCACTTCGTCCATCATGCGCTGATGGAATACCGGTTGCGTGCGATCGGTCATGTGGACCGCCGAATTCAACTGCGCCAACAAGGCCGCCGGAGGCAGGCTGCCCCGCGCGACCAGCGCGAAATTGGCGGGCGGATGCGCCTCGGCCGCAAAGTACATCTGGGGCTGGGGTGCCTGGTCGAGCGCTCCTTCGCGCACGTCTCCGACAATTCCCACCACGGTCACCGGCGCGGTGAGCCCCGGAAAGCGGAGCGTGCGACCGAGGGCGTCGGTGCCGGGCCAGTATTCGCTTGCCATCGCGGCATTGACGATCACCACTGGCGGGGCGAGTGAATCGTCCGTCGCGGTGAACGTGCGACCGCGCAACAGTGGAATGCCGAGCGTGCGGAAGTAACCACCCGACGCGACGAGGTACCGGGCGAACCTCGGTTCGTCGTCCGTCGGGCGCGTGACGCCATCGACCTGTACCGCGATCGCGATTCCGCTCGGGCCGCCCAGGGGAAGATCGTTGACAATTCCTGCTGACTGAACGCCGGGCGCCGCATTCAGGCGTGCCAGGGCGCCCTGGATCAGCGCGGTGCGCCGGCCGGCCTCGCCTGGTATTGCCAGTTCGACCGAGCCCACATGTTCGACGTCCATCCCGATCTTGAGCGTCATCAAGCGCTGGAAGCTGCGAAGCATCAATCCCGCGCCCACCAGCAGGATGGCGGTGAGCGCCAGTTCGGCAACGACCAGGCCGCGACGCACGCGGTGCGCGCGACGGCTGGTGGCTCCGTGACCTCCGCCGGACTTGATGGCCTCGCCGGGCGACACCTGCGTCGTTCCCAGTGCCGGCCAGAGCCCGAAGCCGACCCCGGTGACGATGGCCACGACGGTGGCGAACACCAGCAGGCGCCAGTTGACTTCGGCCGGCGCGACGCCGTTCAGGGCCGCGGGCAACAGCGCGCGCATGGTACCAAGTGCAGCCGGCGCGAGCGCGACGCCCACCACGGCGCCGCCAACCGACAGCAGCACGCTTTCCGCCAGCAACTGGCGCACGACCCGGCTTCGCGTGGCGCCGAGCACTTCGCGCACGGCGATCTCGCGGCGCCGGGTCGCGGCCTGGGACAGCTGCAGGTTCATCACGTTGGCGCCGGCGATGAGCAGCAGCAGGCCGGTCGCGCCAAGGAGCACCAGGAGCGCCGTGCGGCGATCTCCCACCAGGGTCACCTGCAGGGGAATCGCGGCGCCGGACTTGCGAACCTCGTTCAACATCCGGGCAACATTGGGGTAGCGTCGTCCGGGCTCGGGATGATCGACAGCGGCCAGTTCCCACCGGGCCAGCAGCTGGCGCGCCGCGCTCGTGGTGGAAACGCCCGGTGCACGACGCGCGATCACCTGCGAGGGGATGTACCCGCGAAATGGCCGGAATGTCGCCTCGGTGAGCGGCACCGACATCGGAATCCAGACCTGACTCTCCGCGGGAAAGGAGAATCCGGGCGGCATGATCCCGATGACCTGGTAGGACTCGTCACTGAGTCGCACGTTCTGGCCGATCATGGATCGACCACCGAACGCGCCCTGCCAGAGCGCGTACGACAGGAGCACGGCGTGTGTTGCGCCGGGCATGCCTTCGGCGGCGGAAAACGTCCGACCGGCAATTGCCCCGACGCCGAGCGTGCTGAAGAACGTCGCCGACACCACGCCCGCGTTGACGCGCAGAGGACGCTCGGGGTCGGACAGGTTGAGGCCACCCGATGCATAGGCCGCGGCGTTCGAAAAGAGCTGCCGCATCCCGATGACGTCGGTGATCGTGATGAACTTCGACAGATCCCTCGCCGGGTGCCCGGGCTCGGCGGCAAACGGAATGTTCACGTCGGGAAGGGTGACCAATTCGTCCGAGCGCGGAAATGGCAGCGGCCGGAGTATCGCCGCGTCGACCGCGCTGAACATCGCAGTCGTGGCGCCGATGCCGAGCGCCAGCACGGTCATCACGGACAGGGTGAATCCGGGCCGCTGGCGGAGCCGCCGCGCCGCGTACCGGATGTCCTGCGCCAGGTCGTCGAGCGAACCGAGCCGCCAGATGTCGCGACTCTGCTCGCCGTGCCGGAGCGGATTCCCGAACCGGCGGCGTGCCATTGCTTGCGCGTCCGAAGCACTCGCCCCGCCGGCGCGGAGCGATTCGGCGCGCAACTCGCGGTGCAGGCGCATCTCTTCTTCGAGCTCGGCGGTCGCACGATTGCGGCGCAGCAGGAGGACGAGGCGCCGCAACCACTCGAGCGGATGCATCAGGCGGGTCGAAGGATCGCGCTGATGGCGTGCGCCACCCGCTGGTAGGACTCCACTTCGCGTGCCAGCTGCTTTCGCCCGGCGGCGGTGATCGTGTAGTAGCGAGCGCGCCGGTTCTCCGCCGTGCGGCCCCATTCGGCCACCAGCCATCCCTTGATCAGCACTCGTTGCAGGGCCGGGTAGAGCGAGCCTTCCTCGACCTGCAGGACATCGGCCGACATGCGCTGGATCGCCTCGGCAATCTCGAAGCCGTGCGACGTACCATGCCGCAGCACAGTCTGCAGGATCAGCATGTCGAGGGTGCCGGGAGGGATCTCGTCGCGAGTCATGACATAGATAGACTATGTTACTAGTAGACCGCTGTCAAGTAAGAAGTAAGAAGTAAGAAGGCAGGGAGGGACCGCAGGACTACACCCCCGCGGTCCCTTCCTGCCTTCTTACTTCTTACTTGTTTTTTCAGGGCACGACGGCAGGCCTCGGTGGCCGGAGCTCGCTGGCGTCAGGGACAATTGCGGGCTGGCCGGCCCGCCTGAGTGCCTCGTTGACCTTGGGAAGTTCGTTCTTCCAGATCGCCTGGACGTTGAGCAGCCGTCCCTGCAGCAGGGGTGCGAACTGGTCGAACACCCCGGTCACCTGCGCGGGAATCTTCGCGTCGGGGCTGGAGGCGTACCCGGCCGGAATGCTGACCCGCTCCAGGACCTGCGCGGGGTAGACCAGGTTGTCCTCATCGGCCTGCAGGTGCACCTGGTAGAGTTTCTGCTCGACCGCGTCGATCGAATCGCGGAAACGCCGGCCAACGGGCGCGAACCCGGCACTGTCGGCACCGTGAATCGCCGCCGTGCGATCGTCGAGTTGCGCGCGTACGTTGCGAATGGTGAGGATGGCGGTGGTGCCGGCGTTGACGGTGTCGCGCACCCGCTCGAGAAATGCAAACTGGGCCGCGTACTCCGCCGGGGTGGCGTGCACGCGCGGGTCCGGGCGGATCGTGAAGCTCGCCGAATCGGACCACGAACCGACGTGCAGTCGCACCCAGTACACTCCCGGCGGGGCGGTCGGTCCGCTGTTGTTGATGTCGAGCATTCCCGCAAAGGCCCTGGCCTCGGGGTACTGAAAATCCCAGGCGAACAGGTTCAGCCCTGGCAACGCCGGGACTCGTGGCTGCGGCGGCACGGGCTGCGGCCAGGGCTTTTCTTCCGCGGTCGGGCCGGAATACTCCACCCGGGAGGTGTCCGGCTGGCGGCCGAGCTTCGCGAGCGAATCGTTGCGCAGCCGCGTGAGGGAGTCGGAGCGGAAATGCTTGACGCTGTCGGCGCGAATGCTGTCGGCCCGCGTCACGCTGTCCTGGCGACTCGAGAACGAACGGATCAGGCGATGATTGGCGTCGAGAATATCGAGCGCGACATCCTGCCCGGGTTGCTTCACCCAGTAGTAGATCATCGCGCCATCGGGGGGATTCTGCCCGGTCGGATGGGCCTTGTCGCCACCGCCGCCGCCCCAGGTCACGCGGTACGGGTTCTTCGGCTTGAAGAGATGAGCGCCGGCCCCGGTGATCGCCGGCTGCCATTGCCGGAGCGGCGAGATATCGTCGAGGATCCAGAAGCTGCGGCCGTGCGTCGCCGCGATCAGGTCGCCGTCCTTGATCGCGAGGTCGTGAACCGGCACGATCGGGAGGTTGAGCCGAAGGGATTGCCAGTGCCCGCCATCGTCGAAGCTCACCCACACACCGCGCTCGGTGCTGGCGAAGAGCAATCCCCTGCGAACCGGGTCTTCGCGCACGCTGCGAACGAATTCCGTCGGCGGCAATCCGGCGTCGATCCGCTTCCAGGTGGCGCCGTAGTCCGTCGTCCTCCAGATGTACGGCGTCATGTCTTCCAGCTGATAGCGATTGGCGGCGACGTAGGCCGTTCCCGGCGCGTAGTGCGAGGGCTCGATCGTCGATACGCGGGTGAAGTCGCCAAAGTCCTTCGGCGTGACGCTGGTCCACGTCACACCGGCGTTGCGGGTGACGTGCAGCAGCCCGTCGTCCGAACCCACCCAGATCAGCCCGGCAACCATCGGTGATTCCGCCGCCGCGAAGATCGTGGCGTAGTACTCTGCCGTGGTCTGGTCGGGGGTCAGTCCACCCGAGATCCCGGTGGTCTTCGGATCGTTGCGCGTCAGGTCGGGAGAAATCGCCGTCCAGTGCTGGCCTTCGTCCAGCGTCTTGAAGAGGCGATTGCCGGCAGCATACAGCACATGCGGATTGTGGGGCGACACGAAGAGCGGCGCGGTCCACTGAAAGCGGTACTTCGCCTCGCTGGCGGGATGACCGTCGGGTCCATCGGGCCAGACGTCGATGGCGCTGCCCAGGTTGTTGCGGTGGTCGATGCGAACGATCGAGCCGCTGTTGTCGCCGCCGTAGGTCGTGTCCGGTGCGTCGGGGCGCGCCGCGATGTGACCGCTCTCGCCGCTCACGTCGTACCATTCGCCTCGTGGAATGCCGCCCGGCCAGCGGCTCGGCCCGCAGACGCCCGAATTGTCCTGCTGGGCTCCGCAGACGTGATACGGAAAGTGATTCGTCGTCGTGACGTGATAGAACTGCGCGGTGGCGAAGTCCTGGTCGGTCCAGGTCTCTCCGCCGTTGAACGTCACGGTGGCGCCGCCGTCGCTCGATTCGACAAACCGCTTCGGGTCGTTCGGCGCGATCCACATGTCGTGGTTGTCGCCGTGCGGATCGGGAAGGCGCTTGAATGTCTTGCCGCCGTCGGTGGACTTGAGCAGGCTGGTGTTGGCGGCGTACACGGTGTTCGTGTCCTTCGGATCGGCCCACACGCGCATGTAATACCAGGCGCGTTCGCGGATGCGATGATCGGGGTTGATCCACTTCCAGGTGGCCCCCGCGTCATCGGAGCGATAGAGCCCGCCGCTGTCCGCCTCAACCAGCGCAAACACCAGCGACGGCCTCGCCGGCGAGACCGCGAGGCCGATCATGCCAAGCGGGCCGTGTGGCAGCCCGCGGTTGCGAGTGAGTTCGGTCCAGTGTTCGCCGCCATCGGTGGACTTGTAGATGCTGCTCCCGGCGCCGCCCGAATTGAGCGTCCATGGCCTGCGGTAGACCTGCCAGAACGAGGCGTACAGGATGTCCGGATTGGACGGATCGACGACCAGATCCGCTGCGCCGGTGCTGTCGTTGCGAAAGAGCACCTTGCGCCACGTCTTGCCGCCATCGGTGGTCTTGTAGATCCCTCGCTCGGCATTCGGTCCGTACACATGACCCTGTGCGGCGACCCAGACGATGTCCGGATTGGTCGGATGCACGCGCACCCGCGCGATCTGCTGCGTCTCCGACAATCCCAGCCAGGTCCACTTGTGGCCGCCATCTGTGGTCTTGAACACGCCGTCACCGTGCGAGACGTTGCCGCGAATGGCGTACTCGCCGGTGCCGACGTACACGACATCGGGATTCGACTCGCTGACACCGAACGCGCCGGTCGTGCCGCCGAAATAGCCATCACTCGCGGGAAGCCAGGTCTGGCCTCCGTCGGTGGTCTTGAAGACGCCGCCACCGGTGGTCCCCATCCAGTACTCGTACGGTCGCGACGCCGATCCCGCGACGGCGACGGTCCGGCCGCCCCGGAAGATTCCGATTTCACGCCAGTGGAGCCCGTGCCAGGTAACGGTGTCGGGCACGAGCGAGCCGGGATAGGTGATCTTCTGGGCGGGAAGCGCGAGCGCAGTGGAGAGGCAGGCGCCGAGCGCCAGCGTCCAGGATTCGTGTCTTGGCATGAAGGAATATGCGACTCATTCCCGGAGGTGAGAAGGCGCGGTCGCGACCTTCTCCGCCGACCGCGCATCGTACCACTAACCTGTTCAGGGGAGACAAATGCCGAAGGTCGTGATGATGGCGGCGTTGGCGATGGTGTCGCTCGGGCTCGGCTCGGCAGCCGCGCAATCCGGGGCGGCGGGCCGATGGACCACCGAGTTCGACACGGGAATCCGCAACGAGAACGGCGTCGAGACGTCGATGGGGAAGCGCCAGGCCACGCTGACGTTGGCGGTCCAGGGGGATTCGGTCCTCGGCAGCTGGCTGGCAGCGCCGGCGGACGGTGCTCCGACCCCCGTGCCGATCAAGCTGAAGGGCACGGTGAGCGGCGCGCGAGTCATGCTCGAGTCCGAGCCGGTCGAGCGAACCGTCCGTATCAACGACGACGAGCAGAAAGTCCGGATGGTGACTTCGTATGCGTTCGAGGTGCGCGGCGATTCGCTGGTCGGGACGACTCGCGTCTCGGCGCTCGATCACTCGTTCGACAGTCCCGATCACCCCTTCCTGGCGAAGCGCCTAAAGGAGTGATGTAAGCAGGCACTTGCAAAGCCGGGGTTGTTCCGTATTGTTACCGCCCCATGGCAACCCGGGAATCCCTTCTCGACGTCACCGCGCGGCTGTACTCGGAGCATGGATGGCGCGGCACCACCACGCGCCGAATCGCGGCAGCAGCTGGCGTAAATGAGGTTACGCTCTTTCGACAGTTCGGGTCGAAAGAGAGCCTGCTGCTGCAGGCGATCCGCCACGCGTCGGCAGGCAAGCCGACAGCGACACTTCCAGAGGTGCCCGAATCGCTCGCGAAGGACCTGACGGTCTGGGCGGTAGCCCACCATCGGTCGATTGCGGCGAAGAGCGGCATGATCCGGTCGTGCCTGGCCGAATCGGAAGAGCGGCCCGCGTTGGCACCAAGGGCATGCGAGGGTGGGGCGGTCGCCCTCGAAGACGGTCGTCGCTACCTCGGCACCGCGCGCGAGCTCGGCCTGATCGGGCCCGAGGGATCGATCGAGGGCGCAATCCAGATGCTGGTCGATGCGGTGTTCATGGATGCGATGATCCGCGATATCGTGCCCGCCACTCATCAGCGGACACCCGAAGAGGCCGTCGCGCTTTTTGTGGACGTGGTGTTGCGCGCGCTCGGTGCAAGGGAGGTGGCGTGAAGTTCGTCATCCTCATCCTGGCCGCGGTGCTTGCCGCCGCCCCGCTTCAGGCGCAGGGGCCGGCGCCGGTGGTGCTCTCGTTGCAGGACGCACTTGCCCGCGCCGAGGCCGCGAGCCCGAACGTGGGAATCGCGCGCGCCGGCGTGACGAGCGCGCGCGCCGACTGGTTGCGCGCCCGCTCCGCGGCGTTGCCGCAGCTCAGCGGCAGCGTGACGTACACGCGTACCCTCGCGTCCCAGTTTTCGGGACTCTTTGGCAATTCGACAAACGATTCGTTCCCGGCACCGACCAACTGCGGGCAGTTCCATCCCAATCCGACGCTGCCACTTGGCGAGCGCCTCGATTCGCTGGAGCGGGGACTCGATTGCACGGCGAACGCGTCACCGTTCGACTTTTCGAAGTCGCCGTTCGGGCAGAAGAACACCTGGAATTTCGGCTTGTCCGGGTCCCAGGCCTTGTTCGATGCGAAGATTCCGGGCCAGATGTCTGCAGCGCGGGCCGGGCAGGACCGGGCCGACGTGGAACTTGCGTCGCAGCGGACGGCGGCCATGCTCGACGTGGCGCAGGCGTACCTCGACGTGCAGCTCGCCGAGCGCCTGCTCGACATTGCCGACTCCACGCTGGCGCAGGCGCAGCGAACCTTCGATCAGACGCGACTTGCCCGGCAGGTGGGCAACGTGGCCGAGTTCGACCAGCTTCGGGCCACGGTGGCGCGGGACAACCTCAATCCGGTGGTGATCCAGCGCCGGGCGCAACGTGACCAGGCCTTGCTGCGTCTCCGTCAGCTCCTCGATTTGCCGCCGCAGGCGCCGTTGCGGTTGATCACTCCCCTCGGTGACACCGCGGCGGTCCCGCCACCGCTGGCGCCGCAATTTGCCGTCGTGCCCGACACTTCCATTGCGAAGCGGGCGCCGGTGCGCGAGGCGCAGGCGTCGTTGCGGGCGAGTGAGGGACAGGTCAGTTCGGCCCGCGCCGCCCGGCTGCCGACGTTGAGTCTGTCGAGTACCTACGCCAAGATCGATTTTCCGTCGCATGTCTTTTCGTTCGACAACTTCCTTACCGACTGGTCGGTGAACGTGCGCATGGACGTACCGATCTTTACCGGCGGAAGGACGCTGGCGAACACGCTCACGGCAGAGGCCGGCCGCGAGCAGTCGGCCATGCGAGTGAAGCAGGCCGAGCAGCAGGCCGCACGCGATGTCCAGGATGTCGTCCTGCTGATGGCGTCGGCGCAGGCCGTCTGGGATGCGGTGCGGGGAACCGTGGATCTCGCGACCCGCGCCTACACGATCGCCGAGCTGCGCTATCGCACCGGGATCTCCACGCTGACGGAGCTGGGCGACGCCCGCAACCAGCTCGGCCAGGCGGAGGCCAACCGTGCGCAGGCCGCGCACGACTTTCAGATCGCCCGGATCCGGGTGGTGCTGCTGCGCGACCTCCCATTTGGTGCTCCCATCCTGATGCCCGCGGCATCGGCGGTGGCGGCGCCCGGAAATGAATGAGTCATGATCGGATCTCATCGTAGCGTGCGCATGACCGTGCTGATGCTGGCGACCGCCGCGTGTGGCCGCAAGGCGCCGGTTGCGACCGACAGCGCGCCGCCACCGGCGAACATCGCCGCCGACAACATCGCCATCGCGGACACCGCACTGGTCGAAAAGGGGCCCTCACTCTCCGGCACCCTGGTGCCCGAACGCACCGCGCAGTTGCGGGCCCAGGTAGCGGGCGCACTGCAGGGTCTGTATGTCGAGGAAGGGGCGGCGGTGTCGGCGGGACAGATGGTCGCGTTGATCGATACCCTGTCGCTCGCCGAGGCGGCCCGCTCGGCGCGCCTGCAGCTGACCAGTTCGCAGCTGGCGGACGATGTCGCCAGGCGAAATCATGAACGATCGACGACGCTGCACGCCGCCGGCGCGATCGCCGACCGCGATCTCGAGCTGGCGCACAACCAGGCCGTGGCCGCGGACGCCACGCTGGCCGATGCGAAGAGCCGTCTCACCACGGCCGAGCACCAGCTGGCCATCGCCATCGTGCGCGCACCGTTCGCCGGCGTCGTGAGTGAGCGGCCGGCCAGCGCGGGGGATGTGCTGCAGGCAGGCTCGCCGATTCTCACCATCGTCGATCCGACCGCTCTCAGGCTGGATGCGTCGGTACCCGCCGACGTACTCTCGACACTGCGCGTCGGTGCCAAGGTGGAGTTCACCGTGACCGGTTCTTCCGGCGAGAGCTTCACCGGCCGCGTGGCCCGGATCAATCCGGAGGTCGATCCGGCGACGCGGCAGGTCCGGCTGTACGTCAGCGTACCGAACGGCAATCGCGCGCTCGCGGCCGGTGCCTTTGCGCAGGGCCGCGTAGCAGTGAGCAGCGCCCGCGCACTGACGGTGCCGCTCACGGCACTCGACACCAAGGCGGCCGTTCCGTCGGTGAAGCGCATCCGCAACGGCCGGGTCGAATCGGTGGCGGTGACCCTCGGGGTGCGCGACGACGTGGCCGAGCGGGTTGAAATTCTCAACGGTCTCAGCGCCGGCGACAGCGTGCTGGTGGGTGCCGTGCTGGGAACGCCCGTGGGTGCAGCCGTGCGCGTTGCGCACGCCAATCGCTGAGCCGGGAGGAGCCGCCGATGTGGATTTCCGATTTCGCGATCCGGCGCCCCATCATCACCATCACGGTGATGCTGGCGATCGTGGCGTTCGGCCTCGCGGCGCTGATGAACCTGCAGGTCGACGAGTTTCCCGACCTCGACCAGCCGGTGGTGATGGTGCAGATCCCGTATCCCGGGGCCTCACCGGACGTGGTGGAGCGCGAAGTCGTGGAGCCGGTGGAAGAAGCGATCTTCGGTCTGTCGGGGATCGACCGTAAACTCTCGACGTCGAACAGCGTCGATGGACTGGCCCAGTTCACCATCACGTTCGAGTACACCAAGCCCGCGGCCGAAGCGTCGCAGGACGTACGGGATGCCATCTCGACCATCCGGGGCAATCTTCCCCAGGAGATCGAGGAACCGATCATCACCCGGTTTGACTGGGCGGCGCAGCCGATTCTTTCGCTGACGCTGTCGTCGTCCACGCTCGATGCGCACACGCTGACCACGATCGCCGACCCCACGATCGTGGGTGCGTTGCGCGCGGTACCCGGAGTGGCGCAGGCGACCGTGATCGGCGGGTCATATCCGGAGATGACCATCCAGCTGCGTCCGGCGGCGATGCAATCGGCCGGCGTCGGCATCGACGACATCGTTCGCGCCGTGGGGAGCCAGAACCTGGCGGCGCCGGTCGGCCGCCTCAACGGCGAACAGGACGAGCGCGCCATCCGCCTGAAGGGCCGGCTCGAGGACGCGGCCGCATTCCGCACGCTGGTGGTGACCCAGCGCAACGGTGCCCTGGTGCGTCTGGGCGACGTGGCCGATGTCACCGAAGGGACCGAGGAGCCGCGGACTGCGGCGACCTACAACGGCAAGGCGGCCGTCGGCATCGACGTGAAGAAGGCGAAGGGCTATTCGACCACGCAGGTGGTGAATCAGCTCCGCGCCCAGGTGGCGGCGCTCCAGCGCGCCCTTCCAGGCGACGCGAAGCTGGCCATCGTGCGGGACGCGGGGGTGCGGGTGAAGGCGGCCGTGGATCACGTGCAGGGCACCCTTGTCGAGGGCGCGCTGCTCACGATCCTCGTGGTGTTCCTCTTCCTCAATTCGTGGCGATCCACGGTCATCACCGGCCTGGCGCTGCCGGTGTCGGTGCTGGCGGGGTTCATCGGCGTTTGGGCCTTTGGCTTCACGCTCAACACCATGACGCTCCTCGGCCTGTCGCTCGCGATCGGTATCCTGATCGATGACGCCATCGTGGTCCGCGAGAATATCGTGCGCCACGTCGAGCTGGGCATGGACCACTACGAGGCCTCGCGGAAAGGCACCGCGCAGATCGGTCTGGCCGTTGCCGCAACGACGTTCTCGATCATTGCGGTGTTCGTGCCGATTGCGTTCGTCACCGGACAGTCGGGGCAGTGGCTCAAGCCCTTCGCGCTCTCCATCGCGGGCGCCGTGCTGGTGTCGCTGTTCGTCTCGTTCTCGCTCGACCCGATGCTGTCCGCGTACTGGCCCGATCCGCATCGCACCGAGGCGCAGAAGTCGTGGGTCACCCGCCTGCTCGACCGCTTCAACCATCAGTTCAACCGGTTCACCGAGGGATACACGCGCGTGATTGGCTGGGCGCTGGATCATCGCAAGTCGATGGTCGCGCTGGCGATCCTGGCGTTTTTCGGCGCGATCACGCTGCAGACCGTGGCGGGCGGCGCGGGGTTCGTGCCAATAACGGATCGGGGCGAACTCGAGGTGATCGTCGAGGCGCCGGCCAGCGCCAACCTCGCGTACACCCTCGAGCGCACCGAAGCCGTGGTGAGCATCGCGCGACGCCATCCGGAGGTCGAGTACGCCTACGTGACCGCCGGAACGCCGCTGCCGCTTCGGACTCCGGGTGTCGATCAGTCCTACATCTACTTCAAGCTCACCCCGCGCAACCAGCGCAAGATGTCGGAAGCGCAGCTCGGTGCGGTGCTGCGACGCGAGTTCCAGCAGGTGGCCGGCGTGAATGTTTCCGTCTTCACGGGCGGGTTCGGCGGAGCGTTCAAGGAGCTGCAGCTCCAGTTCCGGGGGCCGGACGCAACCGTGCTCTCCCAGGTCGCCGATCAGGCGTTGCAGAAGGCGAAGAGGGTGCCGGGTGCGGTGGACGTCGCGCTGTCGGCTCGCGGTCCGCGTACCGAACTCACGGTGGACATCGATCGCGGACTGGCGGGCGCGATGGGATTGTCGGTTGCCCAGGTGGGACAGGCGATGCGCGCGGCGTTCGCCGGGCTCAAGGCGGGCGACTGGGTGGACCCGAGCGGCAAGACGCGCGACGTGCGCATCAGGCTGGCACCGGAGGCGCGGACCCGCCCGGCCGATCTCGAGCAGTTGCCGCTCACGGTGGTCGCGGCCGACGGCCACACCCACACCGTGCCGCTTGGCCAGGTGGCGCACATCCGGCAGGAAGTCGCGCCGGCCCAGATCGATCACCTGGACCGGGCTCGCGTGATCACGCTCGAGGCCAATATCGAAGGGCGCCCGCTCAACGATGTCACGCAGGATATGAAGGCCAGGGTTGCGGGCATCACCTTCCCGCCCGGCTACACCATGACCGAGGGCGGCTGGAACCAGCAGCAGAACGAGACCTTTACGAGCATCTTCACCGCGTTGGGCATCGCGGTGCTGCTGATGTACCTGATCCTGGTGGTCCAGTTCGGGTCCTTCCTCGATCCGATCGCGATCCTGGTGTCGTTGCCGTTGTCGCTCATCGGCGTCGTCATCGCGTTGATCGTGACGCACGACACGCTGAACATCATGAGCCTCATGGGCGTGATGCTGCTCATGGGCATCGTGGCGAAGAACTCGATCCTGCTGATCGACTTCGCCAAGTGGGCCCGGGAGGAACGCGGCGTGCCGCTGCGGGAGGCGCTCATCGAGGCGGGGCGGATCCGGTTGCGGCCGATCCTGATGACCACGTTCGCACTGATCGCCGGCATGCTGCCGGTGGCGCTCGGACTGGGTGAGGGGGCCGACTTCAACGCGCCGCTGGGCCGTGCCGTGATCGGGGGTGTCATCACGTCGACGGTGCTGACGCTGCTGGTGATCCCGACGTTCTACGAGATCATCGATGCGACGCGGACACGGCTCACCGCGCTGGCCGGGCGGGTGTTCGGCAGTAGCGCGAACTGGCGGCCGAAGACCGGGGAACACGCGGTGCCGGACGTCGTGGCAACGGATAATGCGTAACAGCGGGACAAACCAACACAAGGCGGGAACTGCAACGACAACAAGGCCCGTGCTTTTCCCGCCCTCTAGTTGTTCATCAACCCCAGCACCGCGCCTATCAGCGTCGACTGCACGACGTAGAATCCCGCGTTGATCATCCAGTGCCGCATCGTCTTGGCCTCGAAGGCATAGCTGCCTCCGAATGCGGTGGCGATGAGGCAGACGCCGATGGCGAATCCCCGCTTGAGGCCGATCGTCAGGCTGTGGTGTTGCTGAGTCACCAGCAGCACTGCCATCGCGTAGGCGGCGATCAGGGCGCAGATGAATGCGGTGGCCAGGAGGCGACCCATCGGCGGGGGGTTGCTCTTGTGCCGTTCCATCATCTGCGGGTTTTCTGCCGACCACGGCTTGGCGAACAACGCCGGCGAATACCAGGCCCAGCCCAGCACGAACGCCGCGATCGCGGCGACCAGAACGGCGAGATAATTCACTTCCGGCATCGAGGCACTCTCCTGTTGGCGGGGTGTCTGCCCTAGGATGCGGCGAAAATCACGATCGCGGAAGGGGGAGCGACGCCGGCTTCAACGCCGCTTGCGGCTATGCCTCCGTTGCGGCACTTCGTCCAGCGAAATCGGGCCGATCTGCGGAGGCGGCGACCACCGCCGGCGCAGCGGCAGCCAGCACGGCACGTGGCGGCGGTAGAGCTCGAGGTCGCGTCCGAAGACCTTCTGCAGCTGGTCCTCGTCCCGTGGCCGCACCAGCAGGTTCCACCAGAGGCCCACCAGCAGATAGAGCAGGATGACCGGAATCGATCCCGCCATGAGCCCGACGCCCACACCCTGCACCACGAAGCCGAGCACCATGGGGTTCCGGAGCCAGGCGTACGGGCCACTGATGACCAGTCGGCGCGGCGCGTCGAACGGCATGGGCGTTCCGCCGCCGGCAGTCGCGAAGGTGACCACGGACCAGACCACCAGCGCCGTGCCGGCCGCGAGAAGTGCGAGCCCGGCGCCGGTCTGGATGGCGAAGAAAAGCGGGTCGAGACCGGCGGCTTGCTGCAGGCGTACCGTGAGGATCGGAGCCAGTACCAGCGCAACGATCCAGAATATCCCCAGCACCGGCAGTGTCTTGATGACATGCCAGAACGCTGGACCCGGCCTCGCCTGTCGATGAATTGGCACCGGCGAGAAGATACCAAATTGCGGGCTAGTCCGTTCGCATGGCCGTCAGCGGATCGGCCCGCACCGCCCGGAAGGACGGAATCGCCGTGGCCACCAGTCCCGCGGCGCCCAGCAGCACGCAGGCTCCGATCCAGGTGCCGAGATCGAGCGGGCTGACCCCGTACAGGAGACCGGTGAGCAGCCGGGTGACGGCGGCAGCCCCCGCCAATCCCAGGACCACGCCGATGCCGATCAACCGCATTCCCTGTCCGGCGACGAGGCGAATGAGCCGCGGCGACCCGCTGCCAAGCGCATTGCGAATGCCGAGCTCCCGGGTGCGCTGGGCGACCGCGTAACTCATCACGCCGTACAATCCGGCGACCGCGAGTACCACGGCGACGAGCGCGAAGGTTGCGAGCAAGGTGAGATAGAATCGCGGCCGGCCGACACTCTTGGCGATGACGTCATTCATCGAACTGACGTGGGTGATGGCGGCGGTGGGGTCGACGCGGCGGATCGCCGCGCGGACCGACGCGACGATCGCCATCGGATCCCTGCCAGTGACGCGGATCATCAGCGGGAAGGAGGAAAATCCGACGCCGCTCTGCCGGAACGTGGAGTACATCTCGGGCGACGGTGGTGCGACCGGCCCGACATTCTTGATATCGCTCACCACGCCGATGATGGTGCCGAACGTCGTGTCGCCGGTGTAGAAGCGCGCGCCGATGGGGTTGCGTCCCGGAAAATCGCGCTTGACCAGTGCCTGATTGACGACGACCACGTACGGCGACTCCTTGCGTTCGTCGTCCGACTCCCGCAGCAACCGGCCGCTGAGGAGACGCTGGCGAGTGACGCCGAAGAACTCCGGCGTGACGATCCGGTTTTCCACGAGCGGCAACTGGGTTGGATTGTCTCCCGGCTGTCCTTCATAGCGGATATTGCTGTTCCAGCCCCAGTTTTCGTACGGAATCAGCTGAATCGAACCGGCGCTCGCCACGCCGGGAATCGCCCGCACGGCGGCCAGCGCCGGTTCGAGGAACCGCGAGAAACGCCTGACGCCGCCATTGGTGTCCGGGTACGCCTGGGGTGACACGGTGGCGTCCAGCGTCAGGATCGGCGCCGGATCGAATCCGGGGTCGTTGCGGGTCAGCCGCGAAAAACCCTTGAGTACCAGGCCTGCTCCCACCATCAGCATCAGCGACAGCGCGACTTCAATCACCACGAGTGCTCCGAGGGCGCGATGTCCGCTGCGTCCCATGCCGCCGCCACGACCGTCGCGCAAGGCGTCTTGCGGGTCGACCGACGCGCTGCGCCAGGCCGGGACCGCACCGCACGCGATGGCGACGATCAGCGCCAGCACCAGGGCAAACACGATCACGCGGAGATCCACGCGGAGTCCGGCGAGTTGCGGCAGGCGTTCACTCGCGAGCGTCCCGATGGTGCGGACCCCGACCCACGCCAGGGCGAGGCCGAGGATCACTCCGGCCAGCGCGAGCAGCATGCTTTCAAGGAGGGCCGGTCGCATCACCGCCCAGCGGCTTCCGCCCAGTGCCGACCGGATGGCGGTTTCCCGGCGGCGATGCACTCCGCGGGCGAGCAGCAGCGACGCGACGTCCGTCGCCGCAATGAGCAGTACCATGCAGACGGCACCGAACACCAGCAGTAGCGGCGTCTTCACCGCCGCAACCGACTCCGACTGGAGCGGGACGACGCGCACTCCTTCACCGCGCAGCTTCGGATAGGTTGCGACGATTCCGTCGAAGATCCCGTTGAGCTCCGCCTGTGCCGTGGCAACCGTGGCGCCGGGCGCCAGTCGGCCGAGGGCCATGAGATAGTTGCTCTGGCGTTGCGACAGTTGCTGCGGCGTGAAACGCAACGGCGTCCACAACTGCGCCCGCAGGACCTGGCCGCCGCGCGGAATCCGGAATTCGCGCGGCGCAATGCCGACCACGGTGACCTGGTCGCCGTCCAGCTGAATGGTGCGACCGACGATTGTCGGGTCGGCGCCGAAGCGCTCGCGCCAGATTTCGTCGCTCAGCACCACCACCTTGTTCTGGTCGTTGGCATCGTCCGCCGGGGTGAGCAGGCGTCCGTATTGCGGCGTCACACCGAGGGAAGGAAAGAGGTTGCCGGTCACGCCCAGCGAGTTGACCTGGATCGCCTCGCCGGGGAGTGTGAGCAGGTTGGTGTTGAACGAGATGACCGACAGGCTCGACAGTTTCCTGGTCGCGCGGGCGAGGTCGACGTAGTTGGGCGCCGAGAAGGGCCAGGTATTGGCCTGGGGCGCCGTGCGATAGACCGTGACCAGGCCGCCAGGATTGCGGAACGGAGGCGCCTGCAGGAGCGCCCGATCGATGGCGCTCGAGATCGCCGTGGTGGCGCCGAGCCCCAGGCCGAGACAAAGGATGGCCGAGAGCGAGATCGTGGGGGCGCGCAGCAGGCCGCGACCCGCATCGCGAAGGTCGGAGAGTGAAAAGAGGGCCAAGGAATCCTCCTGAGTTGCCATTAGATGCGGCGGCGGCGGGATTGGTTGCTTTACTTTCCATTCATGCTCCACATCACGAACGGCGACAGTGTTGCCGGTACGTTGCGCGACGCCGGTTTCGGTCCGGACATCGTCGCCTGGCGAGACGTGCTGCACGAAGGTCCGGTGCCGGCGGGGCTGGCCCTTCCGGAGCTCAGCCGGGTGCGGGCCGAATTCATCGCCGCAAGTACCAAGGGGACGCACCCCGACATCGAGGCCCAGTTCGTCGCCCGGGACCGGGCCCTTGCCGGTGCGGCCGACCATGACGAAACCGTGCTCTGGTTCGAGCACGATCTGTATGATCAACTGCAACTGCTGCAGATCCTGGACTGGTTTGCCGCCCAGGGACTCGACGGCAGCCGGCTTTCGCTGATCTGCGGCGCCGAGTACCTCGGCACGCTCGACGCACCGGCACTACGAGCTCGATTCCCGGCTCGGCGCGCCGTCTCGGGCCCGGAGCTCAATCTTGCCCGCGCCGCATGGGCTGCCTTTCGCGATCCGGACCCGCGCGCGCTGCTGCAATTTCTTGGCGATCAAGACGCGGTGCTACCCTACCTTGGCGCAGCGATCCGGCGCCATCTGCAGCAGTTCCCGGACGCCGTCACGGGGCTTTCGCGGTCGGAAGCCCAGGCGCTCGGAGTGGTCGCAGCACGGCAGCTGACGATGAGGGAAGCGTTTTTCGCCTCGCACCATCGAATGGAGGACGCGGTATTTCTCGGCGACACGGTGTTCGCCGACTACATCGAGCGGATGAGCCAGGAACGTTCGCCATTGATCGCGTGGCGGAGCGGCGAGCCGGTGCTCGTTCCGGTGGAGCCGGGCCCGGGGGCCGACTTCTGGGATTCGGAACTCGCGGTCACGAATGCCGGGAGCGCAGTCGTGAGTGGACTCGAGGACCGGGTCCTCGTCAACGGCATCGACCGGTGGCTTGGAGGTGTGCACGTGCGGCCGGGCAATGTGTGGCGATGGCATGAGGGCAAGAGCGTTGTGGCGCGCAGCGACTGAGATCTCCCGGGCTCAGTACCGCTCGAGGTCCTTGCCGATGACGACGCGCCCCTGGAATCCGGCCTTGCGCATGGCGGCGATCAGCTCGGCGTCGGCGCCAATGCCACGAACGACGTGATACAGGATGAGCAGTTTCGGTCCGGCGGTCGCGGCGAGGCGGCCGAGTTCGATGTCCGAGGTGTGAAAGGCCCGCAGGTAGCGCGGCCAATCGGCTCCGCCCGGGCGGTTTTCGGGCGCGACCTCCGACTCCGGGTACACTTCGTGGATCAGCACGTCCACACCGCGCGCGGCCGCCTCGAGCGCCGGACTCGGACGCGTGTCGCCTGAAATCACGATGGCACGGTCGGGTGTGTCGATACGATAGCCGAACGACTCCTTCCACGAACCGTGAAGCACTGGAATCGCCGTGACCTTGACGCCGCCGCTGTCGTAGACGACACCGGGTGTGATTTCGTGAACGGCGACGCGATATCCTCCGGGCGTTTCGTGTTCCAGGCCATCAGTGCGAATCGCGATGTCCTCGCTCCAGGCCGCGACAATGTGATCGGCCATGGCACGAAGCCCGTGGGGCCCATACATCTGCAACGGTCGACGGCGGCCCATGACCCACGAAGTGAAGATCAGGTCGGGCAGGCCGAGCGTATGGTCGCTGTGCAGGTGAGTGATGAACACGGCGGTGACCCCGTCGATCGGAAGCCCGGCCGCGCTCAGCCTGCGCTCGACCCCTGGACCAGCATCGAAGAGGAACACGCGTCGCCCCACCACCACGGCCGTCGCGGGCCCGGATGCCGCCGGATTGGGACGGGGGCCGCCGGTACCGAGCAGGACGATGGTGGTACTGTCGGTGGCGGGCGGAAAATGCGACGGCGGTTGCGGTGCGCGGGTCAGCGCCGCGATCAGCATTACGAACGGCAACCCGATGCCGGTGGTGCTCACATCTTGACCCGGTCGAGCCATTGCCGGGCGATGGCGGCGTGTCCCGCGACCGTGGGATGCACGCCATCAGCGGCCCAGTACGCGGGCGTGGCCTTCCGGCCGAGGTCCTGGAGCATGTCGTGAAGCGGCACGAAGGTGGCCTTGACGCCTTCGGCGACGCGGCGGGCCGCGGCGCGATAGTTGTCGAAGTCCGGAAACCAGGTGTCGGTTACGGAACCTGTCTTCAGTACGAACGGCTCCATGACCACGAGGTGGGTAGCCGGGAGTGCGGCGCGCGTGGCATCGAGGAGCGCTCGGTAGCCGGCCTCGTATTTCTCGGCCGTGCCCTTGTAGGTCCCCATGAGGGTGTGCCACTTGTCGTTGACGCCGATGAGAATCGACAGCACGGCAGGCTTGAGGTCGATTGCATCAGCGGTCCATCGGGCGTGGAGGTCGTCCACCGTGTTGCCGCTCACGCCGCGATTGAACACCTGGAGATCCCGCTCGGGGTAGCGGTCGCGCAGCGAGCCGGTGATCAGCAGCGGATAGCCGGTCCCGAGCGCACGGGCGTCGTTGGCTGCCGCGATGGAACGGTCGCGGCCGCAATCCGTGATCGAGTCGCCTTGAAAGAGCAGTACCGTCCCGCCGTCGATCGCATCCCGTCGCGGTGCGGCGAGTTCCGACCGTTCCGGAGCCGTCATGCGTCGCAAGTCATGGGACGCAATTACCGCGGCGGACGCTGCTACGAACTCACGACGAGTGGGTGACATCACGCCTCTCCTGTGGCTGGTGTTCCGACGGTCGCTTGACGATGGTGCGGATCAAAGCCGAGCGCAAGCGTCGGCTTGATGATCTGAAAGTACGGTGAAACGTCAAAATCCCGCGGCATGTACAAGCCGTGTTCCTGGATATGCCGCATCTCGGCATAGGCATGCTGGGCCGCGGGGTCATCGCGGCCTGACAGCGTGACCTCGGGGAGAATCGGATAGCCGACGCTATGGAACGCGTCGGCGATGAGCGTCGAACAGATGGCCCGCGTCGGGTCGCCGCTGCCAAGCGCGAGCAGCCTGCGCCGCCAGCGGGTCGGCACCGGCGGCGTCGGCACGAGGTAGCGTGCCAGGTCCCAGATGTGCTTCACGTCGTACTGGTTCCCGACGTGCGCGGTGGCGTGGTCGATGACCTTCCGGATTTCCCCGGCACTCAACCCGACGCTCCGGCAGATGCGCGTGTGCAGGCCGGCATACATGCTGAGGGGCACGACCCGGACGCCGGTGTTGACGTCGGCTTCGAGCAGGATGTTGGCCCCGCTCTCCGGCGACTCCGGACTCGCGGGCTTGGCGAGGCATAGCGCCGCGTGCGACCAGCTCGACTGAGTCAGGTACTTGATGGCGACCGCAATGCGGGTGTCGCCTTCGATAAGCAGCACGTCGCCCGGCTGTAATGCCGCCATCAGTGCGTGCGGCGGCGAAGTGGAGACGCCGAGTGGCTGTCCTCGCGGTCGTGTGAGGTATCCGGCGAGCGCGCGCCCGGCGCGGTCGAAGAGGAACATGCCGGAAGGAACCCCTACCCGAGGTATCCCGCAATCCACCTGCGAGCGAAGTACACGCCGGCCGCCGTTCCCACGATGCTGACGATGAAGGCCGTCATGATTCCGACGAAGGCGCCGAGCCACCAGCCGATCGCGCCGCCGATCGTGGCGCCCACGAAGACGAGGAGCTTGATCATCGGGTGACTCCAATGCGGGGGCAAACCGGAACCATCGGGCAGCGTGGGCACGCCGGTGCGGACCGGGTGCAGAGTTCCTGGCCGTGTCGGCGCAGCAGTAGATGGGCGCGCAACATACGGGCAGTATCGGCACCGAGTTGCCCGGCCGAGACCTCGCGAGCGGCCGCATAGGCGCTGGCGTAGCTCTTCCGCACGGGTGAAATGCCCAGTCGCTGCATCACGCGCAGCGCGTTCGAATCCGGAGCGAGCAGCGGATGGCGGCCGCTGAAGAGGAGAATCTTTTCCGCACCGGGTTCACCGATGCCGGGAAAGCGGCGCAGGGTGCGCTTGGCCTGGGCCTGCGGCAGGTCGAGAACGGGTTCGACGTCGCCGTCGAAGTCGTCGAGCGCAATCCGGGCCGCAGCCCGCAACTTTGCGGCGAACTTGTCGGGAAGGATGCCGTGGGACGTGACGCGGCGGAGTGCGGCGGGCGAGGCGTGCAGAATTGCGGCGGGAGTGAGCCCGACCTCCTGCTTGAGCGTCCGGAACGCCGCGGCGCGGCGAGCATCGGGGGCCAGGTAGGCCACGTTTTCCCAGAGAATCTGGTGGAAGGCCCCGGTCGGGAACGGACGCGGCAATGGTCCGTAGTAACGCGTGAGCCGGGTGAGCGCGCTGCGCAATGTCGGAGTGCCAGCACGCCGGATTCCGGCGCTCACCGGAGTCTCCCGAGATCCGTATCGCAGCTATGCGTACATGTCCTCCGGATCGGCCGCCGCAAGCTCGACCAGGAACTCTGCAATCTGCACCGCGGCGGCGGACAGGAATTGCGACCCCTTTTCCGGGGTTGCAGCACGCGGGTCCCCGACGCCGGTGTCGTCCGTGACTTGGGTCCATCGCCGCGGCGCCCATGCCCAACCCTCGCGGAGGGCGCGGATGCGAAACTGGCGCGCGTTGCCGTTACCGGCGACGGACAAGGGCGCCACCAGCTCCGGCGCGATGTGCTGCATGACGCTGGTTTCCAGCTCGCCGGCGTGGTCGCCCGGGTCGGCAAAATGCGCGTTGGCGTCCGCGCAGGCGTACCAGTTGAGCGTGCAGAGAAAGACGCCGGTGTGCGGCTGGAGTTCTCGAATGAGCTGGCGAAAGTCATTGCCGCCGTGCCCGTTGAGAATCACAAGTTTGGCCACGCCGGCGCGTTCAACGCTCGCTGCGACGTCGCGAAGCACGGCGGCCTGCGTGCTCGGATTCAGGTTGAGACAGAGCGGAATGTCGAGCTGCCCGGTGTTGACGCCGAACGGCACCGCCGGCAGGACCACGACGCGGACGCCGTGCTGCCACGCCAGTCGCGCGGCTTCGCGTGCGACGCTGTTCGCCTCGATGGTATCCGTGCCGTACGGCAGGTGAAGATTGTGCGCCTCGGTGGCGCCCCAGGGAAGTATCGCGACTTGGTAACGCGTGTCACGCACGGTCTTCCAGGTCGTGTCGCCCAGCACCCACGGATGTTCATCCGCCATGGGGTGGCAGTTCGCGAACCCAGATGTTCCGGTACCGAACCGGGTGGCCATGATCCTGCAACTGGAGCGGCATCGCGTCGGGATGGGCGGTGTACGCGGTGCGGACACTGTGCGTCGTGGGGCCAAGCACGTTCATGTCGTCCTGGACCAGGACGCCGTTGTGGAACACCGTCAACCGCGCGGGTGTCGTGACCTTGCCTGCGGCATCGAAATGCGGACGACGGAAGACAATGTCGTATACCTGCCATTCTCCGGGCGGGCGCATGGCATTGACGAGCGGCGGGAATTGTCCGTAGATCGATGCTGCCTGTCCATCGGGGTAGGTGGCGGCGTGATACGAGTCGAGCACCTGCACCTCGTAGGTGCTCATGAGGAACACGCCGCTGTTGCCCCGGTCCTGATCGGTGCCGCGCGGCGGATTCGGCGCGGACCATTCGATGTGCAGTTGAACGTCGCCGAATCTGCGACGCGTCGCGATGTCGCCGGTGCCGGGGGCGACCACGAGGTCGCCGTTCTCGATCTTCCACTTCGCGTCGCCCTTGGTGGTGTCAGCCGCCCGCCATCCGGCAAGCGAACGGCCGTCGAACAGCACGATGGCGTCGGATGGCGGCGCCATCGGTCCGAGGTACGGCCCGGGAGTGACGACCGGTGGAGCGGGTCGATCCCTGGCGTGCTGCTTCCACGGACTGGGATCCTTGGGCACGGGATTGGGATTCTGTGCGGCGGCGGGGCTGTACATCAACGTCACCATCAACGTGGCGGCGCAAAGCAAACGGGTCACGGTGCGTTCCTGCTGGGGAGAATGGAAGGTACGCCGAAGCGCCGTGACGGTCTAGCATGGCGCGGTTCGACCGATGGAGCGATCGGGTGTAGTTTCCAGTCGCGCCGCGCACGATCGCGTGTTTCAACTTGGTCGGCGACCGCGGCGCAGACTGCACTCCCAGGAGAATCCGGCATGATTCCGCTACTCCGCCCGGCGGCCGCGATAGCTGCAGGCACGCTGCTGGCCGCACCGCTCGCCGCCCAGAGACACGTTCCCGACACGTACGCCATCACGGGCGCGAAAATCATCACGGTGAGCGGGCCTGTGCTCGAGCGCGGAACGATCGTGATTCGCGATGGACTGATTGCGGCGGTGGGCGCCAACGCCGCGGTGCCGGCCGACGCCAGGATCATTGATGGCACGGGCCTCACGGTGTATCCCGGCTTCATCGACGCGTACAGCTCGCTCGGCCAGGCGACGCCGGCAGCCGCCGGCGCAACGGCGGGAGCCGGGCGCGGTGGCCGCGGTGCAGCGGGAGCGGCTACCCCCGCGACGCCAACCGGCGCGCCGAATTCCAACTATCCGGTAGGACTGCAGCCCGAACTGCAGGTGGTCGATGCGCTCGAGCTGGAGGCCGGCGGATTCGATGCGGCGCACGCCGCAGGCCTCACCGCCGCGCTTACCGGCGCGCCGACGGGAATCTTCCGGGGCCAGTCGGCGCTGATCGATCTTGGCGGCAACGACGTGTCGGCGATGGTTGTCCGGTCACCGGTTGCGCAGAACATCGGTTTTGCGCGCGGCGGCGGCGGGCGGGGCGGCTATCCCGGCTCCCTGATGGGGGCGTTTGCAGCATTGCGCCAGGAACTTCTGGACGCACAGCACTATCGCGACGTGAAGAACGCGTATGACAAGAATCCGCGCGGCGCCCGGCGCCCCGACTTCGACGCGTCGCTCCAGGCATTGCAGCCCGTGCTCGCCGGCCAGCAACCGGTGATCATGCAGGCCAATACCGAGCGCGAAATCGTGCGTGCCTTGGACCTCGCGCGCGAATTCAATCTTCGGCCGATCATTGCCGGCGGGGCCGAAGCGTACAAGGTGACCGCGCGGCTGAAGGCCGAGAACGTTCCGGTGCTGCTGTCGTTGAGTTTCCCGCGTGCGGGTGCGGCGCCAACCGGCGGCGGACGCGGCGGCGCCGTGGATCCGGCCGATCCTGAACCGCTTCGAATGTTGCGTGACCGCGTCATGGCGCCCAAGGGCCCCGGCATCCTGGCCAAGGACGGCGTCAAGTTTGCATTCGAGTCCGGCGCGGACTTCACGAACATGCTTGCGAACCTGCGCAAGGCGGTCGATGCAGGACTCCCTGCCGAGCAGGCCCTCAAGGCGCTGACCTGGCAGCCAGCCGACCTCTTCGGCGTCAGCGATCGCCTTGGCAGCATCGAGACCGGGAAGATCGCCAACCTCACCATCACGAGGGGTGAACTGTTCGACCCGGCGGGGCGGGTTACGCAGCTGTTCGTTGACGGCAAGCCGGTGTCGATCACGGTACCAGTCACGCCGTCCGGCGGCGGTGGTCGAGGCGCGCGCCCCGGTAGCGAGGCTTCAGGGGCCTGGTCGCTGTCCGTGTCGATCGACGGCCGCGATCATCCGGTGACGCTGCACATCGTACAGTACGACGACGAAATCACCGGTGTCATCCAGGGCACGCTCGGGTCGGCGGAAATCGTGGAAGGAGCGATCAACACCGACGGCACCTTCTCCTTCATCGCGAACGTCGCGCTCAGGGGCGGTACCGAACAGGCCGAATTCAATGGCATGATCGACAAGAACGGGATGCATGGCCAATTGAGCGCCGAAGGTCACACGTCCGGAACCTTTGCCGGCGCGCAGGCACGCTGATGCCATACTCCATGAGGGAAACGATGAAGGTCACCGGATTGATTGCGGCATTGCTGGCGTCGGTGTTGACTGTACAGGCGCAGGCTCAGGCGAAGGCCCCCGCCAAGGCCAAGAAACTCCCGGTCGACACTATTCGCCAGGGTCTGGCGACCTTCGATGACAGATCGATCGTGCGTGCGGCACCTCCGGTGCTGATCAAGAACGCGACCGTGATGACTGTCACCAAGGGCACCCTCACCAACACCGACCTGCTGTTGCGGGGTGGCAAGATCGCGCAGATCGGCAAGAACCTGGTGGCGCCCGCCGGAGCCACCACGATCGATGCCACCGGAAAGTTCGTCACGCCGGGCATCATCGATCCGCACTCGCACTCGATGGCCGATGGCGGCATCAACGAGGGCAGCCGTTCGGTGACATCGATGGTGCGGGTGCGCGACATCATGAATCCCACGGCCGTCGTCATTTATCGCGAACTCGCCGGCGGAGTCACGACCATCAACCTCCTGCACGGCTCGGCGAACACCATCGGCGGCCAGAACGCCGTGATCAAGCTCAAGTGGGGCCGGCCCGCCGACGAAATGCTGTTTCCCGGCGCGCCTCCGGGGATCAAGTTCGCGCTGGGCGAGAACGTGACGCAGAAGAACAACACACCGGTGGTCGTGGCGGGGCAGGCTCCCGCGCCGCGCCGCTATCCCCAGTCGCGCATGGGCCAGGAAGAGATCATCCGCGACGCCTTTACCCGGGCACTGGACTACAAGGCCGAGTGGGACGACTATCGCGCCCGCCAGGCGAAGGGCGAGAAGGACCTCGTTGCCCCGCGGCGCGACCTCGAGCTGGAGCCCCTCGTCGAGATACTCGAAGGCAAGCGGATGGTGCATTCGCACTCGTACCGCGCCGACGAAATGCTGATGCTCCTGGAACTTGCCGACGAATTTCATTTTCACGTGCAGACCCTGCAGCACGGGCTCGAGGGCTACAAGATCGCCTCCGAGATTGCCGCGCATAATACCGGCCTGTCCACGTTCGCCGACAGCTGGGGCTACAAGATCGAGGCCTACGACGCCATCGCGTACAACGTGGCGATCCTGATGCGGCACGGCGTGGTCGCGACGGTCAACTCGGACGACGACGGGCGCGCGCGCCGCCTGAACATCGACGCAGCCAAGATGATGCGGTTTGGCGGCCTCACCGAGGACGAGGCGCTCAGGACCGTGACCATCAACGGCGCCATCCAGCTCGGCATTGACAAGCGAGTCGGCTCGCTCGAGACCGGAAAGGACGCCGACGTGGTGATCTGGACCGGCGACCCGCTCAGCGTCTATTCGCGGGTCGAGACGACGCTCATTGACGGCGAGGTGTTCTTCGACCGCCAGCAGGACCTCGCCATGCGCGACCAGATGGCCAAGGAACGCGCGGACCTGGAGAAGGAAGATGCCCTGATGAATCCGCGAACGGGTCGAGGTGGCGGCACTGGCGGCAATCCCGCCGCGCCGGCCAATCCCGGCCCGAAGGAGAATCGCTGATGCCGCGCCTCGATCGTTTTGCCGCCACGATGCTGGCCGCATTCGTCCTGATGCCGGCCGCGGTGCAGGCGCAGCTTGGCTCATACAATCCGCGTCCGGGACCGCAAGGCAATTTCGCCATCCGCAACGCCCATATCGTTCCGGTGAGCGGCCCCGACATTCCGAACGGTACGGTGCTGATCAGCGGCGGGAAGATCACCGCCGTCGGTGCCGGTGTGGCGGTGCCGAACGGCGCCACCGTGATCGACGCCACGGGATTGAACGTGTATCCGGGGATGATGGAGACATCCAACTCGATGGGCCTCGCCGAAATCACCGAGGGCGCCAACGCCACGGTGGACAATTCGGAGGTCGGACGGCTCAATCCCAACGTGCAGGCGTTCTTCGGATTCGATCCGCATAGCGCCTACGTCGGGACGAATCGGTTCGTCGGCATCACCCACGTGGTTTCGTCGCCGTCCGGCGGGCTGATCTCCGGCCAGGCGGCGCTGATGAATCTCGCTGGCGACACTCCTCCGCAGATGGCCGTCGTGCCGCGCGTCGCGATGGTGATCAACCTGCCAGGTTCCGGGCGCGGCGGCCGGGGCGGGGGTGGTGGCGGGTTCGGCCAGGCGCCGGCAACGCCGACTGCGACTGCGCCGGTCCTGGATTCGATTCGCCAGATCCTGCGCGATGCCGAGGCGTACGGCAAGGCGCTCGATGCCTACGACAAGGACAAGACACTGCCGCGTCCCAGGCACGACGTGGTGCTGGCCTCGCTGGTCCCGGTGGTTCGGGGCGAGATGCCGGTGATGTTCGCGGCCGAGGCGGCCGCGGACATCCGCGAGGCGGTCACGTTTGCGGACGAAATGAAGCTGAAGCCGATTATCGTGGGCGGGCGCGATGCCTGGCGGATGACGGACTTTCTCAAGCAGCACAACGTGCCGCTGATCCTCACCAGCGTGATGTCGATGCCGTCGCGCGAGGACGATCCCTATGACGCCAACTATGCCGCGCCAGCCAAGCTCGCCGCGGCGGGCATCCGGTTCGCGATCGCGTCCGGCGAACCGAACCCGGACCTTCGCAACCTGCCGTTCGTCGCGGGAATGGCGGCGTCGTTCGGCCTGAGCCGGGAGGACGCGCTCAAGAGCGTGACGCTCTGGCCGGCGCAGATTTTTGGCGTGGGCGACAGGCTCGGCAGCATCGAGGTGGGCAAGATCGCCAACCTGGTGGTCACCGACGGCGACCTGCTCGAGGCCAGGACCAACACGAAGTACCTGTTCATCGACGGCCGGCAGGTGCCGCTCGACAACAAGCAGACGACGCTCTACAACGAATTCAAGGACCGGCCCTGAAAAGGAACGTCTTACTTGTTCGCCGTTATTTGCGTTTAATCACAAACATCGCGGCGCCATGCGGCGGCACGCCCGATTGCAGGTCGCCGAGCACGGTCTGCACGGTGTGCGCCCACACATCGAGCGCCTGGTATTCCTTGGCCGGCGGCAGGCCGAGGTCCGCGGTGGCGACCGAGATCGAGGTGGCGACGCTGCCGCGATTGAGCAGGACGACCGCGCGCGATCCGTCATGCATCGGCTTGACCCAGACCTGGGTATGAGTCGTGGTGTCGTTGTGGAGCAGGGTGCCCTGCTGGCCGCCCCAGTCCTGGTCGACGGCGATGACGGCGCGATTGGTCAGGATCGCCCGGGTCGTGTCCGACATCGAGCGAAGGTCGTTGCCGGCGATGAGCGGCGCGTTGAGCAGCGCCCAGAGCGAGAAGTGCGCGATGTATTCGCTGAAGCTCATCCTGCCGTTGCCGACTTCGAGCATGTCGGGGTCGTTCCAGCCACCCGGGCCCGAGTATTTCTCGAGGCCGACCTGCTTGTCGAGGATGCCGATCATCGAGTTCCAGCGGTCGCTGATATCGCCGGTGGTGCGCCAGAGCATGCCGCCGACCTGGCGGCCCCATTCCCACGGCTTGTTCTCGCCCCACTCGCAGAGTGAAAATACGATCGGCCGGCCCGTGGCCTTGAGCGCCTTGCTCATCGCCGTGTAGCGTTCGATCGCCGGTCGCTTCTGGTTGTTGCAGTTGTCGTACTTGAGGTAGTCCACTCCCCATTCGGCGAACTTCTTCGCGTCGGCCACCTCGTGGTCGAGCGACGCCGGGAGACCTTGGCAGGTCGCAGTACCGGCGGAAGAATAGATACCAAGCTTGAGGCCCTTGCCGTGGACGTAATCGGCAATCGCCTTGATGCCGTGCGGGAACCGAACCGGATCAGCCTGCAGGTTGCCAGCGGCGTCCCGGGTCTTTGCCATCCAGCAGTCGTCGATGTTGACGTACTGGTACCCGGCGACCCGCATGCCGGAACTGACCATGGCGTCGGCGGTCTGCTCGATGAGCTGCTCGTCGATGTTGCAGCCGAACTTGTTCCAGCTGTTCCATCCCATGGGCGGCGTGGCCGCGAGTCCCGGGGCGGTTGATGCGACGGCCGGGTCAGCGATGTGCGGACGCGCGGCTCCGAGAAGGACGAGCGGCAGGCACATGGCGACGGCGTTGATGCGCATGGGTTCTCCGTGAAGGTCATTCCGCCTTGCACGCTACCCCCCTGCGCCGGATCGCGCCAGAGCCGGTTGCCGCCGGGTCGATTGTCGAGTGGCCGCGATCGGTACGACCTCCGATCCCGGCGCATCCGCACGCCGCGACTGGAAGTGATCTACGGGATCTTGTCCAGCAGGAACTCTTTCGTGCCGCTCACGGCAATTTGCGCCGCCCATGCCATCGCCGCGGCGGTGGACAGATTGGGATTCTGGTCCACTGCGAGGTCAATGCCCACGCTCGAGAAGCTGCCGGAGAGTGAAGCGAGCACCGGGTTCTGGTCGATTTCGAAGAAACCGCCGGCCGTTCCACCGGCGAACTGAATGGAGGTCAGGGACGCGTTCTGGTCGAACTCCATGTTGCCGTCGGCGTGAATGGCGCCGGTGAACTGCAGTGTGGTGAGTAACGGATTGCCATCGATTTCAATCCATCCGCCGTTGTTCGCATGAACGCCCCCGAGCACGATGGTCTTGAGATCGAGGTCACCGCTGATCTCGATCGTTGCGTTCGACACAAACCCGTTCGCGGCCAGGTTCCTGAGCCCCGTCAGCAGGGACAGGTCCCCGCCACCAATCAGCGCGATGTTTGGCAGGCTCAGGTCGAAGATCCGCCTGGTTACGCCGCCACCGCCGCCGCTGACGTTGTTCCCGATGATCTCCAGCGCGGAGAGCCGCACCAGCAGCGGGGTGCCCGCGGGGGCACCGGGTGCGTTCCGGGTGTCGTCCAGCACCAGGTCACCGCCCACATCCTCGAGGCCAGGCAGATCGAACGTCGAGAGTCCGTCGAGCTCGTTGACGTTCACGGTCAACGAGCCGCCGATGTGCGCCAGAGACGCCGGGCCCGCCACGGTCAGCCCTGTACCTCCGATGACGACGGCGCCCGTCACCTGGGTCAACCCGACAAAGTCGTTGAGCGTGGTGAACAGTGGATTCCCGGTCACGCTGAAGGAGCCGCCCACCGTGACCACGTTGCGGAGCACCGAGGCATCGAAGAGCCTGGGATTTCCGCTCAGGGTGATCGGTCCGGTCATCGTCGCAGGAGCGTCCTTCAGGTCGCTCAACGTCGTGAGCCCCGCCATCTGGGTGATCACCAGGCCGGTGTAGCTCATGCCATGGAATGCGGTGAGTAAAGTGACCTGGGGCATGCCGGTCAGTGTCAGGGTCGCCACGGCGGGCACGCCAGAAAGCGGTGTGAAGTCGGTGACATTGGTGAGACGGCCCAGCGTGAGGTCGCCCACGACCCGCAGGTTGGCGAGCCCGGTGAGGCTGCGCACCGCGGGAACGTCGAATATCTGCAGCCTCCCGGTGACGGTAGTGAGTTGCGTGAGCTCTCGCAGGTCGGTCGACGTGATCGGCCCACCAATGGTCAGGTTGCCGTTGATGCGCGACACGCCCACGAGCGCCGCCAGCGCGGCCTGCGACCCGACCACGACGTCGGCGTTGATGGTCCGGCCCAATTGGCGCGTGACGGAGTGCGCCAGGCAGACTTCATCCAGGCGGTACCCGAGGCTCGGGTGGATGCAGGTCTTCATCGCGGCGACGAAATCGGCGTTACCCGTCGGCACGACGTCTCCCGAGAGATGCCCCAGTGGGTCGGTCTGCAGAAGTTGCTGACCATCAGTGGTCGTTCCGGAAAGCGTCATCGTGACCTTGAAGAGCGCGTTCTGCAGGGTCGGGTCCTGGCCGAACTTGAGGCCGTATTGCAGGTCAAGTTGCGCCGGCTGGTTTGGCTGCGGAGTGGCGGGAAAGCTCGCCAGCGAGTTGAGAACCTTGACGCACAGGCCGTTCACTACGGTCTGGGCGTCGAGACCGTTGGCCGCTGTCGCAACCCCGAATTGCTGCGCGATGTCCTGCATGATGAACGGTGCCTCGGCATCGAGGAGAACCCGCGACGCAGCACACGCCGAGTCATAGGCCTCGATCGCAACCACGAGGTTCGAGGGGAGCAGTGCGATCCCCGCCTGTCGCTGCGCAGTGAGTAGCGAGGCGAGTGTGAGCTGGAAGTGGAATTGACTGTCGGCACTTGCTGCACGGTGGTCCCAGAGGCTGAAGTCCACCGCCGCCGCCGCGGACGCGCCACCGGTTCTGGCAATCGTCAGATTGACCCCAACGAGCGTGTTGTACCACGACTGGAAAACCCCCGCATACTGATCCACGGTGGCGCTGGGATCGGCGTCGAGCACGGCGAGCTGGCTGAGAAAGGATACCGCACTCCCCGGTATTGTCGGGATGGCCGGCACGTTGCCCGGCACGAACTGCCCCCAGCCGCCGACGCTGAAATGGTAAAGTGTCAATGTCAGTGAATCGTTAGTCCGCGTGCTGTGGGTCAGCTCAGTGACGCCGCCGGTGTCGTTGGCCATGTAGCCCACGATGACCTGGCCCGCCGGAGGTGTCACGCGCGATACCATCGTCAGCGTGAGCGGCTTGAGAAAGGTCGTGCCGGTGGGATCGAACTTGACGCCGCCGACGAACGAGCCTCCGGCCGGCAGATTCCGCTCGGTCACGAGCGGGGTCATCGTGATCGAGAGATTCCCCGGTATCGCACCGGGAGGCACCACCAGCCGGTAGGTGATTCCCGCGCTCACCGTCGTCAGCGTGGCACCCGTCGAGTTGACCGACGTGGTCACGGCAGCCGACGGGTCGAGGACGATCTTGGGCAGTACTTGCACGCTGATCGTGGCGGTGCCGGACTTGCCATCAACCGACGCGGTAATCGTGGCATTTCCGGCCGCCACGGCGGTCACGGTGCCGGACGCGGACACGGTCGCCACCGAACTGGCGGTGGTCGTCCAGGTGATCGTCTTTCCGGTGACCGCATCGCCGGCCGCGGTCTTCGGCGTCGCCGACAGCCGGAACGTGTCGCCAACGGACAGCGCTTGCATCGACGGTGACACGGTGACAGTGGCGACCGCTCCGGACCCGCCCGAGCCGCCAGTGTCGCTGCCGCATCCCGCCACCGATCCCAGCGCGAAAACGAAAATGAGCCGCGTTGCAAACTTGCGTCGAGTGGTCGTCATGGCAGCATGCTCCGATGGCCCGGCGGACGTGGCGCGGCGTCGACGCCGTGCTTCGCTGGCGGCGCCGGGTGTCCTCAAGGTGATTCGCAGGAATGCGCGCCGCATGACGCGTTCACGTCATACGGCTTCCTTGCCGAAGCGCGCCGCGGCGATCATCTTCGCAACATCCTTCATGCCAATGACCGAGTCGTTCCTCGGGTTCATTCTCCTGGCTGGTGCCAGCACGGCGTCGCTCGCTGCGCAGGGTCCCGCTCCCCATGTGGACCACTTCACGGTGGACGATGGCCTGGCGCAGAACCGCGTCCAGGCGGTTGCGCAGGATCGGGCGGGATTTGT
>Ga0070711_100000193_pt1 | contig 32446 bp, 31 predicted proteins | sample LARL53metaG_FD_65452 | JGI IMG/M metagenome (GOLD analysis project Ga0070711, IMG submission 65452) | Corn, switchgrass and miscanthus rhizosphere microbial communities from Kellogg Biological Station, Michigan, USA - LAR L5-3 metaG | ecosystem: Host-associated > Plants > Roots > Rhizosphere ... | reverse complement strand
TCACCCCCGACCTGGGCGAGTCGATCCTCTCGGATCCGCGGCTGGCCGCACTGGCGGGCGGGGTCAACACGCCCGATGAGCTGCGCGCGCTGGTGCGCGTCAACCTGGATCACGGCGTCGACGTCATCAAGACGCGCGCGACCGAGCGCGCCGGGTTGCCGGAACAGGACCCGCGCAAGCAGGTGTACACGGAGGCGCAGTTACGCGTGATCGTCGAGGCCGCGGCCGCCCGCGGCATTCCCGTGATGTGCCACGCCCACGGAGATGAAGGCGCGCGCGCGGCGGTGCTGGCCGGCGTGCGGAGCATCGAGCACGGCACGTATCTGTCCGACTCGACCCTCGCCCTCATGAAGCAGCGGGGCACGTTTTTCGTGCCTACCTACTCCACCGTGGTGGACATGGCGGAGCCGGGCGGGGACTACGACAGCCCCGCCCTCCGGATCCGGGGGCAGGCCATGCTGCCGTACATCCGGCGTGCCATCCGGCATGCTCATCAGATGGGCGTGAAGATCGCTACCGGCGGCGACACCGAGTATGGGCCGACGAGCACGGTGCGGATTTCGCAGGAGGTCGTGCGGTTCGTGGAGCTTGGGCTCACGCCGCTCGAAGCGCTCCAATCGGCGACAACCGTCGCGGCCGAGCTCCTCGGCATCGAACGGCGGACCGGGTCGATTCGGGACGGCCTCGAAGCGGATCTGATCGTCGTCGGGGGTAACCCGCTCGAGGACATCACGGCGCTCGAGGATGTGCAGGTCGTGATCAGCAACGGCCGCGTTGCGCTGAACCGATTGCCGTTCGGGAAGGACTAAGAAAGAAGACTACGGACGAGTCAGCGCGCGTGACCGAGCGAGCGCAGGAATTCCCGATCCCAGGCCGCCGAGATCCCCTCGCGCGGCGAATAGGGGCCCGGCTCGTAGGCGCGCGACGCGATGCCGGCGTGCGAGCGCTCGCAGATGTTCCAGTCCTGGCGGTTGGTCTCGTCCCAGAAGCGCACGGCATCGTCCGGGTCGAAGCCCGGCTGGCCGAATGCATCGGGATTGAACAGCCACTCGCACGTGACCGCCGTGTGCACCGGCCCGCTGGGCCAGAGCGTGTGAAACATCACGTAATCGGGGTGCAGTGAGAGCAGGAGATTGGGAAAAATCGTGTAGAAGTACACGCGCTGGTGGTCTTCCACCGGGAGTGAGGCAACCGCCGGCGCGCACGCCTTCCCGCTCATCGTGAGGCTGCCGCCGGGCTGCGTAATCACCATGTAGCCGCCGAGGTAGGGTCCCTCGAACAGATCGTTTTCACCGCTCGTGTACGGCGTCAGCTTCGCGAGCCCCGGATGGATGATGGGGCAGTGGAGACATTCGGAATAGTTCTGGAAGATCAGCTTCCAGTTGGCATGCACATCGTACTCGATGCGACGCCCGGAGCGCAGGCGCGCCAGATTGAATCGGCTGAAGCGGGTGAGCAGCGGCGAGAACGCCTGCGCGAACGGCTCCAGCTCCTCCGCGAAATTGACGAAGAGAAACCCCTCCCAGGTCTCGAGCGGCACGCCGTGCAAGGGATAATCCCGCTTGTCGAACCCCGCGACCTCGTTCATGTGCGGCGCGCCAATCAGCGACCCATCGAGCGTGTACGTCCAGGCGTGGTAGGGACACTGGATCGTTTCGGAGAGGTGCCCAAGGGGAGCATCGCACAGCCGCGTGCCGCGGTGCCGGCATACATTATAGAAGGCCCGCACCGTGCCGTCCTGACCCCGCACCACGATGATGCTCTCGCCCCCGACCGTGCGGCGCACGTAATCACCCGGGTTGGCGACTTCGGTTTCCCGTCCGACGCACACCCAGCGTCGCGCGAAGATGCGCTCTTGCTCCTCCGCGAACACCTCGGGTGCCGTGTAATAACGGCCCGGCAGCGTGCGCTGGCCCTGTTGATACGCCTGGGTGGCTTTGACGAACGTCGGCATGGGGTTAAGGCTAGCGAAGCGGCGACAAACCGCAATCGGGGAGTGTGTCGGATCGGGTGACGAGTGTGTCGTATCGGGTAAGGGAGTCGGGATTGATTTATGAGGGACCAAGGTCCCTGCTCGGCGCGATGGCGTCCTGAAGGACGCGTCCTTGAGGACGCGCCGCCGCCGAGTTGGGACTTCAGTCCCTCATAGAACAAAAATAAAGATCCTTGCTCCGCCGCCGGTTCTCCCTCGGCCCCCGTCACCCGCCATCCCTTCCGAATGCCACTCCCCGCCGCTCGGGCCCGAGCGCGGCAACGAGCCCGCCCAGCACGAACACCGTCGCCGCCGAGAGGGCCATCGCCCACGGGTAGGTCACGTACTCCGCGAGGCGCGCCTCGACATATGGCACCGCACCGGCCAACGCCGCGCCGCACTGGTAGCCGAAGCCGGGCAGGAAGCCGCGTACGGAATTGGGCGACAGCTCCGTGATGTGCGCCGGGATCACGCCCCACGCCCCCTGCACGAAGAACTGGATCGCGAACGCGCCGGCGACGAGCACCGGAAGGGAGGGCGCGAACGCCCACAGGGGAATGACGAGCAACGCCCCGACCAGCGCCAGCACGATGGTCCGGCGGCGGCCGAGCGGGTTCGACCACAGCCCGAACAGGATGCCGCCCGTGAGCGCGCCCACCATGGAGAAGGCGGTGAGCGCCACCTTGCGGCCCGTGTCGAATCCCCAGTGCCGCTCCAGGAACGTGGGATACAGGTCCTGGGTCCCGTGCGACACCAGGTTCATCATCCACATAAGGGCGGTGATATAGAGGAAGGTCGGCAGGTTGCGGCGGATCGCCCGGCCCAGCCCGCTCCAGCTCTCCTCCCGTGTCTCGCGCCACACTTCGGATTCCGTGACTCGCGCGCGCACGAACAGCGCGAGCAGCGCGGGCAGGCCGCCGAGGAAGAACAGCGGGCGCCAGCCCCAATGGGGAAAGACGAAGAAGTAGCACAGCGCGGCGAGGAGATAGCCCGCCGCATAGCCCTGCTGGAGCAACCCGGAGACCATGCCGCGCAGGCGGGGCGGCACCTTCTCCATTACGAGCGACGCTCCCACTCCCCATTCGGCGCCCATCCCGATGCCGAACAGGGCGCGGAGCACCAGAAACGTCGTGTAGTTCGGCGCCAGGCCCGACAGCACCTCGATGATCGAGTAGAACACGAGGTCGAGCATGAGCGGGAGCTTGCGCCCGTACCGGTCGGCCAGGAGCCCGAAGATGAACGCGCCGACGGGCCGGAACAGCAGCGTGAGCAGCAGGGAGAACGCGATCGCGGCATCGGACTTCCCGAACTCCCGGGCGATCGCCGTGAGCGTCATGACGACGAGGAAGAAGTCGAACGCATCGAGCATCCAGCCGAGGAAGCCGGCGAGGACGGCGGCGCGTTGATCGCTCGCGACGGAACGCGTGGAGGTCATTGGTGGCGGGGTCGTGGGACCTCTAGATTACACTGCCTCGAAGCATCCCACGACCCGGAGGTTCGCCGTGCGCCTGGCCGCCTTTCGCCTCGGATTCCTGCTGATCGGCGCCGTCGCTCCAGCCGTCCGGGCGCAGAACGGGGCGCCCCCCCGCCCAGCCGTGGCGGTCGTGAACCTGCGGTTCGACGGGGAGCACGCCAACGTGCTGCAGGCCGGCGACACGGCGATCGTGGCGGCCGCGACGAGCAAGCTGCTCGCGACGCTGGCCGCATCCGATCGCGTGGCACTTGTCGATTCGACGACGGTCGCCACGGCGGTCGGTGCGGCGGAAGCGAGCGGCAACCCCTGCGACAACGCCTGCGCGATCGACGTCGCCCGTAAAATCGGGGCCCGCTGGGTCGCCAGGGGCACCATCGCGAACCTGACGGGCCTTGTGTGGCTCTTGAGGGCGGAGCTGTTCGACGCCGCCAGCGGGCAAGCGGTGCTCGACGACAGCTACGAGATCAAGGGGGACCCCGCCCGGATGGCGCCGGCCGCGGCGCACGCGTTCGCCCAGCGCGTGGAACGAACGATAGCCGGGAAGGGGACCAGATGATTCGGACGACCCGTTGGAACCTGCTGCTCGTCGCGGGCCTGGCCAGCGCGCACACGCTGGCCGCCCAGACGGACACGAGCCGTCATGCCCAGGTGCTCGTGCGCGCCGGGAGACTCGTTGCCACGCGCACGGGGACCGTGCTCACCAACCAGGCCATCCTCATCGAGGGCGATCGCATCAAGGAAGTGGGCCCGGCGGACGCGGTGGCCGGCCACGCGGCACGCGACGCTCGGGTGATCGATCTCCGGAACGCCACCGTGCTTCCCGGCTTGATCGACTGTCACACCCATATCACGTCCGATCCCGGGGACTACTACCAGCAGCTCTTCCGCATGAGCGTGATCGACGAGGCGGTACGCGCTCACATCTACGCCAAGCGCACGCTCGACGCCGGGTTCACCACGGTGCGGAACGTCGGGGCTGCCGAGTTCATCGACGTCGCGCTCCGCAACGCGATCAACGACGGCGTGGTCGAGGGGCCCCGCATGCTCGTGTCCACCATGCCGCTCTCGGCCACGGGTGGCCACGGCGACGTGAACGGCATGTCGCCGTACCTCCGGTTCGAGGGTTTCTCCGGGATCGCCAACGGTGTCGATCAGATCCGCGCGAAGATCCGCTTCGAGGTGAAGTACGGGGCGGACCTGATCAAGGTGCTGGCCAGCGCGGGCGTCCTCTCGGAAGAGGAATCCGTCGGGGCGCCGCAGTACTCGCAGGAAGAGCTGAACGCGATCGTCGAAGAGGCGGGCATGTGGGGCCGCAAGGTGGCCGCGCACGCGCACGGCGCGGAGGCGATCAAGCGCGCGGTGCGCGCGGGCGTCGCGTCGATCGAGCATGGCAGCCTGATCGACGACGAGGGCGTCCGCCTAATGAAGGAGCACGGCACCTATCTCGTGGCCGACATCTACAACGACGACTACATCCTCGCCGAGTACACCCGGCTCGGCTATCCACGGAAGATCATCGACAAGGAGCGGCTGGTGGGCCGCCAGCAGCGCGAGAACTTCAAGAAGGCCGTCCAGGCGGGCGTGAAAATCGCCTATGGGACGGACGCGGGCGTCTATCCGCACGGCTGGAACGCCAAGCAATTCGCGCACATGGTCCGCTGGGGCACCACGCCCATGCAGGCGATCCAGGCCGCCACGGTCAATGCCGCCGACCTGCTGGGGTGGTCCGACAAGGTCGGCGCCCTCGAGCCCGGGAAGTATGCCGATGTGATCGCCGTGCAAGGCGATCCGCTGCAGGACGTCACCGTGCTCGAGCACGTGGCGTTCGTCATGAAGGGCGGCGAGGTGGTGAAGGACAGCCTGACGGGAGGCACGAAGACGGCACGCTGATGGCGGTCTTGTGAGGTGCGGGAACGCGCGTTCTTTTAAGTGCGCACCGCCATTCCATCACGTTCCGAGACCGTCGGAGGAATCATGTCCCACTATCCGTCGCGCCCGATCGCCCTGTTCGCGGCGCTCTGCCTCCTCCCTGCCGCGTCGCTGCGCGCCCAGGAAACCGCGTCCGACACGCTGCTCACCGTCGACCACTACCTGGACTGGGAGCAGGTAGGCGATCCTCAGCTCTCACCGGACGGCGGCCAGGTGATCTACACCCGCCGCTGGGTCAACAAGATCGACGACAAGTGGGAGTCGGCGCTCTGGATCATGAACGCCGATGGGACGCACAATCGGTTTCTCGTGAAGGGATCCGATGCCCGGTGGTCCCCCGACGGGACGCGCATCCTGTATCTGGCGGACGGCGACCCCAAGGGCAGCCAAATCTTCGTCCGCTGGATGGACGCCGAGGGCGCCTCATCGCAGGTCACCCGCGTGACGGAGATGCCGACCGATCCACGCTGGGCCCCCGGAGGCAAGTCGATCTCCTTCGCGATGCTGGTGCGCGACTCGAGTCTGTGGAGCATCTCCCTTCCCAAACCACCCGAGGGAGCGAAGTGGACGCCGGCGCCTCGCGTGGTCGACCGCCTGCACTATCGCCAGGATCGCGTCGGCGACATGCCGCAGGGGTTCACCCACCTGTTCCTCGTGCCGGCCGACGGCGGCACCGCGCGACAGCTCACGAGCGGGCACTGGAACGCCGGGGCGCGCTTCGACGGCCTGGCGTTGGGCGTGGGATACGATTGGACGCCGGACGGCAGGACGATCGTCTTCGACGGCCTGCGCGACACGACCTGGGACCGCCAGTATCAGGTCTCGCGCATCTACGCGCTCGATGTGGCGAGCGGCGCGATCAAGCTGCTCATCGCCAAGCCTGGGTTCTGGGCGCAACCCGTGATCTCGCCCGACGGGCGCACGATCGCGTTCACCGGCTACGACTCCACGAGTCAGACGCACAAGACGTCGGACCTGTGGACGGCGAACGTCGATGGGTCCGGGATCCGGGATCTCACGCGCACCCTGGACCGTGATCCGGACAACCTCCGCTGGGCTCCAGACGCGAAAGGCGTGTACTTCACCGCTCCGGACAAGGGGTCGATCAACATCCACTACGCGGACGTGTCGGGCGGCGTGCGCGACGTGACACAGGGCGCGCAGGTCGTGTCGCTGAATTCGTTGTCGCGCACGCTCGTGGCGGTGGGGGTGCGGAGCGACCTGCAGCATCCGGCGGACGTGGTGCGGATCGACGTGAAAAAGGCCCCGGCGCCCGCCCTCACCCGTTTGACCGACGTGAACGACGACATCATGGGCAACAAGCGGCTCGCGTCGGTCGACGAGATCTGGTACGGGTCGAGCGGCGGGGCACGTGTGCAGGGCTGGATCGTCAAGCCGCCCGGCTTCGATGCCGCCAAGAAATACCCGCTCATCCTCGAGATTCACGGTGGGCCGTTCGCGATGTACAACGTGGCCTTCAGCTACATGTTCCAGAACTTCGCGGCGAACGGGTACGTGGTGCTGTACGTGAACCCGCGCGGCAGCACGGGGTACGGCGACGCCTTCTCGAACGCCATCGACCACGACTATCCCGGCCCCGACTATGACGACCTCATGGCCGGCGTGGATGCGGTGGTGGGCAAGGGCTTCGTGGACACGACCCGCATGTACGTCTCCGGCTGCTCCGGCGGCGGTGTGCTGTCGAGCTGGGTGATCGGCCACACGAATCGGTTCGCGGCCGCCGCCGTGCGCTGTCCGGTGATCGACTGGATCAGCATGGCGGGGCAGACCGACATCCCGCTCTTCACGTTCAGCTTCTTCCACCAGGCCTTCTGGGACAAGCCGGACGAGTGGCTGGCACACTCGTCGCTCATGTACGCCGGTCGCGTGACCACGCCCACGCTCTTGATGACGGGTGAGCTGGACCGGCGCACGCCGATTCCGCAGACCGAGGAGTTCTTCACGGCGCTCAAGTATCGAGGCGTGCCGACGATGATGCTCCGCTTCAGCGGCGAGTACCACGGCACGGGCTCGAAGCCGACGAACTTCATGCGGACGCAGCTCTACATGATGAGCTGGTTCCAGAAGTACCATCGCGGGGGGAACGAGCCCGCGACCGGGGCGGGGAACCGCTAGCGGGGAGTCCTTCGGAACCGGGCGAGCCAGCCCTCTTCCACCGTTGCCTCGTCGCGCGTGTGTTGCACCCACGCGCCGAGGATGGCCGCGCGCTCCACGTAGCCGATGACCCGTGTCGGATCCCCGGGGCTGGCGACGGGCAGCGCGTCCGCCTCGTGCTCGAGCATCTTGCGCATAGCGGTCTCCAGGAGCTCGTCGGGGTACGCCACGACCCCGCCGTTGGTTCCTCCCGCTCCCGACCGTCCCGCGATCGGCGGCTCCATCACATCCTCCACCCGCAGCACGCTCAGGGGGTTGACGCCGTACTCGCGTGACAAATGGCGGCCGCGGCGGGCGAGCTTCTCGGTGAGGATCGAGCGGCGCATCAACAGCACCGTGATCGCGGCGGCCGAGACGCACGCGATGAGCAGGGCCGGAAGGGCGGCCATGTCTCCCGTGAGCTCGACGGCGAACACGATCGCCGTGATCGGGATCTGCATGGTGCCGCCCATGAGGGCGGCCATCCCGAGCATCGCCCAGAGCCCGACGTCGGGGGCGTGCATGACCTGGGCGGCGAGCGAGCCGAGCGCGCTTCCCATCAGCAGGAGGGGAGCCACCAGTCCGCCCGAGGTCCCTGAGCCAAGCCCGACCGCCCAGATCAGCGCCTTCACGAGCAACAGCACGAGGAGCACGGTCCCGACGAGCCGGCCGTCCAGGAGCTCGCGGATCACGTCGTAGCCGACGCCCAACGCGCGCGGGGCGAGCAACCCGCCGAGGCCCACCACCACGCCGCCGATCGCGGGCCACCACATCCAATGGATCGGGAGCCGTGCGAACAGGTCCTCGCAGCCGTACAACAGGGCCGTGATCGCGGTGGCGACGAGGCCGGCGGCGAGTCCGAGGCCGAGGGCCGCAGCGGGCGTCCAGGTCGGCGTCGCATGCGGAGGGACGGGGAACAGCGGACCGGCGCCGAACAGCGGGATCCGGAGCACGCCGGCGACGGCGGCCGCGCAGGCCACCGGAATGAAGCTCCGCGGCTTCCACTCGAACAGCAGCAGCTCGAGCGCCAGCAGCACCGCCGCAACCGGCGTCGCGAAGATAGCCGTCATGCCGCCGGCGGCGCCGGCCACCAGCAGCGTCTTTCGTTCGACCGGCGACAGGTGAAACAGCTGCCCGAACAGGGAGCCGAACGCGCCGCCGGTGACGATGATCGGACCTTCCGCGCCGTACGGCCCGCCGGTGCCGATCGCCAGCGCCGAGGAGAGCGGCTTGAGGATCGCCACCTTCGGATCCATGCGGCTCCGGCCGATGAGGATCGACTCGAGCGCCTCGGGAATCCCGTGTCCCCGGATCTTCTCGGAGCCGTAGCGCGCCATCAAACCGACGATCACCCCGCCCACCACCGGGATGAGCGCGCGCCACGGGCCCAGCGGGCTTGCCGCGGGTGAGATCAGCGTCGTGTCCAATCGATGGAAATACGCGAGGTTCGTGAAGAAGCCGATGAGGCGCACCAGTGCCCACGCCACGCCGGCGCTCATCACGCCGATCAGCGCGGCCATGGCGCTCAGGGTGACGAGTCGCGAATCCGCCGTGAAGTCGCTGAGCCGGTCTTCGGTAGGGACGTTTCGAGTCATGACGTTTTTGGGAATGTAATCGTGATCGAGCGGGCATGGACGCTGCCTCGTTTCAGGCCACGGCGTCCCGTTTCGGGCCAGCGTGTCGCATCACGAAACGCTACCTCGTGCACCCGTCGCGTGTATGACTCGTGGCACGCTGTCTGCCCGTTACCGTCGTGCGCGCGCCGCACTCTTCAGGGCATACGCGCGCCACCGACGACCAAGGAGATTGCCCTATGCCGCGCATGTTTGGAGGCCGCTCCCTCGCGAATTTGGGACCGGCTGCCGTGCTCATCGCATTCGTCGTGACTGCTTGCGACAACAGCTCCAGTGGACCCCGATCGGCCTCGCCGATCCAATTCTCCCGAGAAGTCACCCTGCCCGACCTGCAAACCCAGCTCACCGGCCCCGCGCGCGTCGAGGTGAGCGTGATCCCGGGCACGCTGACCGCTCGGCGCGTGGAGATCGAAGAGTCGGACCAGCTCACCAGGCCGGAGCGCGTGCGCGGCCGGGTCACCGTCATCACGGCGGGGACCGACACCGCGACGCTCACGCTCGAGCTCGGCGGCCTGCAGATTGCCGTCAACGGCTCGACGCGGTTGCACCCCGATGACGGCGACGAAGGGGAGCACGCCATGCCGGCCATGAGCGACGACGGTGGGTCCAGCATGACGCTCGCCGATTTCGTGGCGCGCATCCAGGCGGACCTGGCCGCGGGCGGCAGTCCCGCCGTGCGGGCCACCCGCCAGGCGCCCGCCACGCCGCAAGCGCCCGACGACGGCAGCTTCCTCGCCGCGACCCTGCAGCTCGACGAGGGGAACAACCACTCGCGCATCGAGATCAACGTCACGAGCGCGAACCTGACCACCAACGCCACGCCACCCCCCGACGCCTTCCTCAAGGTGCTGGGCGTGAGCCTGGAGCTCCGCGTGAGCGATGGCACGACCAAGCTCCTGGTCGACAACGAGGAAGCGGAAGGGGCCCAGGAATTCCACGGCGTCGTCAAGTCGGTCGACCAGACCGCTCAGACCGTGATGCTCATGGATGGGACGATCATCCACATCGTGGCCGGCACGGACTTCGATGCGCGTGAGGGGGACGAGGACGATCACCTCACCACGCTCGCCGACGTTCAGGCGGCGCTCACGGCCGGGAAGACGGTAAAAGCCGAAGGACGCGGGGTGGTGGACACCATGAGTCCGCTCACGATCGACGCCATTCAGATCGAATTCGAGGTCGAGGGCGAGCCGATGCCGCCCGCGGTCATGATGGTCGAGTTCGAGGACACGGTAGCGAGCGTGGACGTGACGGGATCGACGTTCACCCTGGGGAGCGGCGCCGTGGTCACGGTGACGGCGCAGACGAGGTTCGACAACGAGGGTCTCCAGACCCTGCAACAGGTGTCGGACACGCTCGCCGCCAAGAAGACGGTGCGCGTCGAGGGCGTCGGGACGGTGACGTCCGCGGGCCCCCCGCCGGCATTGTCGGCGCTGTTCGTGCGGTTCCGGACCGAGGATTCGTCAACGTCAGCAATGCCGTGAACGAACGCTGAAGTAATTTGTAGGGGCACAGGGGACGATATGTTTAGGGGCGCAGCATGCTGCGCCCCTACTTGTTTTTCATGATGCGCTGGCTTTCGCGATCAGTCCCGCGGCGAGCCGCGCGTCTCGATTGATGTTGTACAACCCGCCCGTCGCGTCGTAGTTGTGACCCACGAAGTACAGGTTGGGCTGATCGACGCTCACGACCCGGTCGCGCCGCCGGGCGAACCCCTTCGCGTCCACTTGCACCAGGTCACCGAGGGGAGCAAGCGCGGCCCCGAAGCCGGTGGCGAGAATGATGTGATCGAACACCCCGCTCGTGCCGTCCGTGAACCGGGCGCCGTCGGCTGTCAGCTCGGCCACGCCAGTGCGCACGGCCACCAGGCCCTGCGCGATCGCGTCGACGAGATGAAACCCGATCACGGGAATCGCATCGAGCGGGCTGTGCGCCGGGCGCGGCAGCACCGGCGGGCCCCGTTTGATCTCGCTCATCAACCGCACCAGCCCTACGACACGCTCCTGCAGCGGCCGCGGCAGTTTGCGCACCCAGTAGGCCAGGTACTGAATCGGCAGACCCGCGAGCGTCAGCGGCACGACGTTCGCGCCCGAGCGCACGGCGATCGTCACCTTGCCGCCGGCGCGCGCGATCTCGCTCGAGATCTCCGCGCCGGAGTTGCCGACGCCCACCACCAGCACGCGCCTCCCCACGTAAGCGTCCGGCCGCCGGTACCCCACGCTGTGCTCGATGCGTCCCGCGAACCGCTCCTGACCGGGGAACCGAGGCGCCTTCGGATTGGCCACGATCCCGGTTGCCACCACCAACGCGCGGGCGGCGAGGGGCCCGCTGGTCGAGGTCACGCTCCAGGTGCCATCGCTGCGCGTGATCCGCTCCACAGTGCACCGCGTCTCTACTGGAAGCTCGAACGCCCGGGCGTAGTCCCGCAGGTATTCCCAGAACTCCCCGCGCGGGACGAAGAGCGGTGCGCTCCGCGGAAACGACCTGCCGGGCAGCGTCGACATATGCTTGCCCGTGTGCAGGGTGAGGCTGTCGTAGAGGTTCGCCCAGGTGTACCCGACCGTGTCGCCCCGCTCGAGCACGCGGTGGGGAATGGCGTGGGCCTTGAGCTGCTGGGACGTCGCGAGGCCCGCCGGACCTCCGCCCACCACCAGGACGCCGGCTCGCTCAGACATCTCGCCGGATAGCCTCCGCGACGCGGTCGGCCACGGCCATGATCGTCAGGTAGGGGTTGATCTCGAGCGAGTCCGGAAAGAGACTCGCATCGGCGACCCGCAGCCACGGCAGGCCGTGCACGCGTCCCCACGAGTCGGTGACCGAATCGGCCGGGCCCCGTCCCATCACGCAGCCCCCCATCAGGTGGGCGGACGTGACCGTGAGCGAGCCCGGCCGGAAATGGCGCGTGGTGATGCGCTCATCGAGGCGCGCGGCTTCGCTCGCCTCGATCAGCGGCGGGTCGGCGGGCGCGTGCACGCGGCGTGCGCCCGCGGCGAAGAAGATGCGCGCCGCCGCGCGGGTCCCACGCACCAGCCCGTCGAGCGTCTCGGCCGTGAGCGTGTAGTGCACCACCGGATTGCCGTGCCGGTCGATCGTGATGCGGTTCCCGGGCGTGGCGTGGTCGCACGCGAGGATGAGAATCATCTGCAAGCGCGGGAAGGCGGTCATGATCGCGCTGTGCGCGGCGCCGAACCCCGTGAGGCTCTTGGCCGTGACGAACGGAAAGTACATGCACGTCTCGAGCACGAAGCGCTCCGCTTCGGCCCGATCGACGAAATAGCTCTTGGGATGGCCGACGTCGTTCGTGATGGCGTGAGGATGCTCGGCGACGAGGATCAGCGCCGGATGGCACGTGAAGCGCTGGCCGAGCGAGCGGGGAACGGGGAGCGGAGAGCGGAGGAGCAGGGCGCACGAGCCGATCGTTCCCGCAGCCACGACGACGAGGCGCGCCTGCACCTCGTGATCGCCCGGCGCCCACTCGGAGGGCGCCCCCTTCGCGCCGGCGGGCCGCTCCGCCACCCGCACGCGCAGCCGGCGGTCCGACTCGATCGAGAGCACCTCGGCGCGCGTCACCACCTCCACGCCCTCCCGCTCGGCGCGCGGGAGCTGCACCCGGTTCGTCCCCTGCTTGGCCTGGTTGGGGCACCCCAGGTTGCACAGGCTCGAGCCGCGGCACCCTTTCACGTTGACCGGGAACTGCTCGACGCGGTAGCCGGCCTTTCGACCACCTTCGACGAACAGGTGGTTGTTGTCGTTGATCAGGGGCTCCTCGAGCAGGTGGACGTTGTTCTGCTGGGCGTACTTCGCCGAGCGTGCGGCGAGGTCCGCATGCTCGAGCCCCGGGACGTCCCAATGGCGGATCACGCGTTCTGGAGCCGTCAGAGACGTTCCGGTATAGACCACTGTCGAGCCGCCGTATGCCGACGCGAACGCGAGCGTCATGGTACCATCGCGCGTGAGAAACGCGCCGCCATCCTGGTAGAGCGCCTCGGCCATTTCGAGCTCGCGGCCCGTGAACTCCACGTCCGCGAAGCGCGGTCCTTTCTCGAGGACCAGGATGCGCACACCGTTGCGCACGAGCGGCGCGAGCTCCTGCGCCACCGTGCCACCGCCCGCCCCGGAGCCGATGATCACGATGTCGTAGGTGTGGGGGACGCTCACCGTCGACCCTCCCAGCCCCGCGCATCCGCCCGGTACCCGATCGCCCTGGCCGCGGCGGGGCGCCCGTAGTAGCCCATCAAAATGAGTGTGCGCAGGCCCCAGATCCCACGACGCAAGACGAGCAGGCCAGAGTTCCCGAGTGAAGCGAGAAACGCTGCGCGGCGCGCCGGATCCAACCCGGAGAGGCGGCGACCGTAGCGGAGGAGGGGGATCCACTCGAGCAGCCGAAGCAGCAGGGCGAGCTGTCGTTGCAGGCGGGCGGGGCGCGCGGCGATGGCGCGCGCGACGATGCGTTCGAGCTCCTCCCACTCACCGGGGCCGAGCCGCGCCGCCTCGGGCACCACGCTGGAGGCGATCGCGCGGAACGCCGGGGAGATCATGCGCGGGAACGTAGGCGTCAAGCGACAAGCGGGCAACAAGTGGACGTGCCCGTTCTACGGAGCGAGAGTCAGCCGGGGCGCCGCAGAGCGACTGCGTCCTTTTGTCGCGGCGCGGCGCCCCGGCTGACGACTACATCCAGGGTTCGTCGGCTGAAGGTCCGTAGATGGACGGGACCTTGCCGTCGGCCATCCGCAGGTACACCGAGAACTGCCCGCGGTGATGCACCTGGTCCATCAGCATGAACCAGAGCACGTCCATCTTGCGCAGGTCGCCCATCTGCTTGGGCGCGACAAAGAACTTCACGGTCTTGTTGAGGTCGGCGTCGGGCGTCTTCTTGATCCGCTCCACGAACGCCTTCGACGACTTCTCGTACGTCGCGATGACCTCCGCCATGGTCGCCGGGGCCTTGGGCATCTTGCCGAACTCGATGCCGCCGTCCAGCGCCTGCTCGCTCGCATTCTGCTCGGTCACGAATATCCAGGCGAGCTCCTTGGCGGACTTACACTTGCCGTGCGGCTTCATGTCCGCCTTGGCCCCCGGGTAGGCCTTGAGCACGCGCATCGTCGTGGGGATCTCCCGTTCCAGCGTTCCCAGAATTGCTCCTTCTCGGTCATACGTTTCCTCCGCGTTTGAGTCCTGCGTAACTACCCCACCCAACGGGAGACGGCTCCGGAGCCTTCCTTCTCCGTCGGTGTGCGGCTTGTTTACCGCAGTGATTTACACGATCGGTCACTCGACGCGACCCCTGGATGAGTTCCTCGCATTGCTCCGTGTCCACGGCGTCGAGCACGTCGTGGACGTCCGCCGGTATCCGGGCTCGCGGCGCTACCCGCAGTTCGGGCGGGAGGCCCTGGCGACCGCTCTTGCGAACGCGGGCGTGGGGTACGAGCACGCCCCCGACCTCGGTGGCCGCCGCGTCGCCCGGGCGGATTCGGTGAACACGGCGTGGCGAAGCGCCTCGTTCCGCGGATACGCCGACTACATGGGGACGCAGCCGTTCCAGACTGCGCTGGCCCGGCTCCTCGACGTCGCTCGGGCGCGGCCTACCGCAGTACTCTGTGCGGAGGCCGTACCGTGGCGCTGTCACCGCCAGCTGATTGCCGACGCACTCGTGGCGCGTGGCGAGCCCGTCTCGCACATCCTCAGCGACGCTCGACTCGAGCCACATCGCCTCTCCCCGCATGCCCGTGTGCTCGCGGGCGGCGGGGTGCAGTATCCAACGGGCTCCGAGTAGGTTCCGGCACACCCCCTTCGCGGAGCTGGAAACGGTATGGGCCGGCAGAACATATCGAGCGGGGCGCCGTGGGAGCCGATCGTCGGGTACTCTCGCGCCGTCCGCGTAGGATCCACGATCCACGTGTCCGGCACCACGGCCACGGGACCCGACGGGCGCATCGTCGGCATCCGGGACGCGCATGTGCAGGCGGTCCAGGCGCTCAAGAACATCGAGTGGGCGCTGACACAGGCCGGGGCCTCGCTCGCCGACGTCGTGCGGACGCGCATGTACGTCACCGACATCGCCGACTGGGAGCGCGTGGGACGCGCGCACGGAGACGTATTTCGCGACATCCGGCCCGCCAGCACACTCGTGGCCGTCACGCGACTGGTCGCTCCCGAAATGCTGGTCGAGATCGAGGCGGAAGCGATAGTCGAAAGCGCTGTATAGATTGGAGACGGAGGTGATCCGTGGCGGTTACTGAGATCGGCAAGCGCGCGACGGTCGCGTGTCCCTTTTGCGCAACGTTGAACCGGGTGGATCTCACCCGTATCGCCGACCACCCCAAATGCGGGAAGTGCGGGCGCCCGATTTTGCTCGATCGGCCCCTGTCGATATCCGACGCGACCATCGACGGCGTCGTGCGAGGTACCGAAGTTCCGGTCGTGGTCGATTGCTACGCCGACTGGTGCGGCCCCTGTAAGATCATGGCACCCATCCTCGACGACCTGGCGCGCGATCGGCAGGGGGACGTGCTCGTGACGAAGCTCGATACGGACCGGAACCCCGCGACCGTGCGCCGCTTCGACATTCGCGCGATTCCCACCTTACTCGTGTTCCGTGGCGGCGAGGCCGTGGGGCGCCACGCCGGCGCGATCCCCCGCCACGAGCTCGACGCGCTGATCGGGCCGCCCACCCGGCCGTGACCGTTTCGGGCCTGCCATCGCCGTACGAGCCGGCCGAGCCTGCCTCCGGACGAGGCGCCTCTGAGCACTCGCGCGCCGTAGCCCTGGCGTTGGCGGTGGTGGGCGGGGTGTTTGGCCTGCACCGGTTCTACGCGGGGCGAATTCAGAGTGGTGTCTGCATGTGCTGCACGCTCGGCGGGCTGGGCATCTGGTACATCTACGACGTCTTCATCATCGCCGTCGGTGAGTTTCGGGATGGAGACGGGTTGCGCGTCTCGCGGTGGGAGGTGGCGGACGTCAGCGTGGGGGCATCGGTGAGCGGGGCGGAGCGGCGGGTGGCGGACGTCGAGGACCGGATGCTGGCGCTCGAAACCCAGGTGAGCGAGCTCGCCGAGCGGCTCGACTTCACGGAGCGCATGCTCGCCAAGGTTCGCGAGCGGGGAACCTTACCTAAAGGGTAAGGGCTCGTTCGACCGTAGCCAGAAAGTCCAATAATCGGAGCGGAGATGAGAATCGGCGTCCCGAAAGAGACCCTCGCCAACGAGCGCCGTGTAGCGCTGACCCCGGAGGTCGCCGGCCGCCTCGCCAAGGCCGGTCTGACGGTCGTGGTCGAGCGCGGCGCCGGAGAGGGGGCGTCGTTCCGGGACGACGCCTATGCGACCGCGGGCGTCGGGACCGGCGCGACGGCGGCGGATCTCTACGCCCAGAGCGACGTGGTCCTCAAGGTGCAGCCGCCCTCGATCACGGAGGCGCGCCTGTGCCGCGCGGGCAGCGCGCTGGTGGCGCTGTTTCAGCCGTCGGCCGAGCGCGCCGCGGTCACCGAGCTCGCGAGCCGGAAGGTCACCGCCTTCAGTCTCGCGCTCCTGCCGCGTATCACTCGGGCGCAGCCGATGGATGTGCTCTCATCGCAGGCGACGGTCGCCGGGTACAAGTCCGTGCTCCTCGCCGCGGCTAGCGCCGGACGCTTCTTCCCGATGCTCGTCACCGCCGCCGGGACGCTCCCGCCGGCCCGCGTGCTCGTGCTCGGCGCGGGGGTGGCCGGGCTGCAGGCGATCGCGACCGCGCGCCGGCTCGGAGCGGTCGTCTCGGCGTTCGACGTCCGGCCGGCAGTCAAGGAGCAGGTCGAGAGCCTGGGCGCGAAGTTCGTCGAGATGCGGATCGACGAGGCGGCGGAAACGGCGGGCGGCTACGCCAAGGAGCTGTCTCAGGACACTCACCGCCGCGAGCTCGCCTTCATCGCCCAGCAGGTGAAGGACGCCGATATCGTGATCACCACCGCGGCCATCCCGGGCAAGCGGGCACCGATCCTCGTGACGGCGGACGCGGTCCGGGCGATGAAGCCGGGTTCGGTGATCGTCGACCTGGCCGTGGACACGGGTGGCAATTGCGAGCTCACCGAGCCCGGGAAAGAGGCGATCCACGGCGGCGTCGTGGTTCTCGGACCGACTAATCTCGCCAGCAGCCTGCCGTACCACGCCAGCCAGATGTACGCCCGCAACATTTCGAGTTTCCTGCTGCACGTCGTGAAAGACGGAGCGCTGCGGCTCGATTTTGACGACGAGATCATCCGGGACACGTGCGTGACGCACGGGGGAGAGGTGCGGAAGTCATGATCGACTACTGGTCCATGCTGTTCGTCTTCGTGCTCGCGACGTTCATCGGCCTCGGCGTGATCCGGCGCGTTTCGCGCCTCCTGTACACGCCGCTGATGTCGCTGACGAACGCGATTTCGGCTATTGCCGTGGTGGGCTCCATCGTCGTCACAGGCGCCGACTTCCCGACGCCCATCCGCGTGCTCGGCGCGGTCGCCCTGTTCGCGTCCACCACCAACATCGTCAGCGGGTTCCTGATCACGGACCGCATGCTGAAGATGTTCAAGAAGCAGTGACCCACGCCATCGCGCAGCTCGCCGCCGTCGTCGCGACGGCGCTGTTCATCTTCTCGCTCTACTGGATGAACGATCCGAAGACCGCCCGTCGCGGCGTGACCGCGGGCGTGATCGGAATGCTCGTGGCGGTGGGCGCGACCTGGGTCCAACCCGAGATCGTGCACCACGGCTGGATCGTCCTGGCCATCGTCGCGGGGTTCATCGTCGGCGTCCCGCTCTCGCGCGTGCCGCTCACCGCGGTGCCTCAGCGGACGGCGCTGTCCCACGCGTTCGGCGGGCTGGCCGCGGGGCTGGTGGGGACCGCCGAGTACTTTCTCGGCCTGGGCGCCGGAGGCGCCGACCTCAGCGCGTTCCGGATGAGCGCGATCGTGGCCGAGATCATCCTCGGGTTTCTCACGTTCACCGGGAGCCTGATGGCCACCGGGAAGCTGCAGGAGGTCCGGTGGATTCCCCAGCGGCCGGTGACGTATCCGGGGCAGAACGTGGTCAACATCGGCGTGCTCGTGATCGCGGTGGCGCTGGGCGTCCTGGTCGCCGTGCACCCAGCCGCCGCGTGGTCGGCGCGGGCCTTCCTCGCCATCGTCGGCCTCGCTTTGCTGTTCGGGGTGCTGCTCATCATCCCGATCGGCGGCGCGGACATGCCGACGGTCATCTCGATCCTGAACTCCTACGCCGGCCTTTCGGCTGTCGCGATGGGGTTTGTCCTGGACAATAAGCTCTTGGTGACCGCGGGAGCCCTCGACGGCTCGAGTGGCCTGATCCTCTCGATCATCATGTGCCGGGCGATGAACCGCTCATTCACGAACGTGCTGTTCGGGGCGTTCGGCACGGTGAAAGCGGCCGCGGTTACGGGCGAGCAGAAGGCGTGGAAGGAGGAGACGGTCGAGGGCGCGGCCCAACTGCTGGAGCAGGCCCGGCTGGTCGTGATCATCCCCGGGTACGGGATGGCGGTGGCACAAGCACAGCACAAGGTGCGCGAGCTCTACGACCAACTCACGAAGCGCGGGGTCACGGTCAAGTTCGCCATCCATCCGGTCGCCGGGCGCATGCCGGGGCATATGAACGTGCTGCTGGCGGAGGCGGACATCCCGTACACTGCCCTGGTCGAGATGGACGAGATTAATTCCGATATGCCGCAGTGCGACGTGGCGCTCGTGGTCGGCGCGAATGACGTCGTAAACCCGGCCGCGCGCTATGCGAAGGACAGCCCGATCTACGGCATGCCGATCATCGACGCCGACAAGGCCCGAACGGTGCTCGCCATCAAGCGGAGCAAGAAGCCGGGGTTTGCGGGGATCGACAACGAGTTGTACGTCCAGGACAACACCTGGATGCTGTTCGGCGATGCGAAAGCCGTGCTCGGCGATCTCGTGAGGCAGCTCACCGGGGGGAGCGGCCTCCACTAGCGCGGGGAGGGGTGGGCAGCGCGGCCACGACGTCCGCGTACTCCGCCACCATTCGCACAACGGAATAGCGCTCCACCGCCCGTCGGCGCGCCGCGACCGACAGCGCCGCGCGACGCTGCGCGTCTCCGAGCAGATCGCGCAACGTGCCTGCGAAGGCCCCCGGGTCCGCCGGCGGCGCCAGCACGCCGGCGTCGCCGAGGAGCTCAGGGGTGCCTCCGCCATTCGCCGCGAGCACCGGGCGCCCACAGGCGAGCGCCTCGATCAGCGCCAGCGAGAAGACCTCATCCGGTCGCGTGTGCACGACGCACGTCGCCGCGTTGTACGCGCCCATGAGGGTTGACGGGTCGAGCTGCCCCACGAACCGCACGTCCAGATGCTGTCGCTCGGCCTGCGCCCGTAGCTCGGGCTCGAGCGCGCCCGTACCGCACAAGAGAAGCGGTGGGGCGGGAAACGGAGCGAGCATGGCCACGCTGTCGAGCAACAGGTCCCAGCGCTTTTCGATCTCCAGGGCGCCCACCCCGAGCAGCACCGGCCCGTCACCCAGCTGGTGACTGCGCCGAAAAGTCCGGCCCGCTTCCTCATCGGGACGGAACAGGTCGCAATCGACGCCGTTCGGGATCACGCGGTGCCCGGCCCGCCGCATGAACGGCGCCTCGGCAAGCCCGCTCCTCGCCAGCTGCTCGGTCAGGAACACGGTGTACGCGACGCGCCGGAAGGCGAGCCGGGTGAGGAGGTCACGCGGGGGGCGCGGCGTACTGATGCAGTAGACGATCGTGAGCGGCCGACCCAGGGAAGCGAACGCCGCGAGGCGGATGTCGCGCGCGCGGTCCACGAGCACCACGTCGACCGCGAGCTGTCGCAGCCCGTCCCGGAGCGCCCGGGCGCACTTGAGTGAGGTGTGGGCGACGGGCAACCGTTGCACCGCGACGTGGCGGGCTCGGAAGCCCTCGACCAGTGGCTCGTAAGCGACCACCGCCGTCGTCGTGTGACCACGGCCCGCCAAACCCCGACCCAGCACGGCGAACACGTTGCTCGAGCCACGCCAGAACCGGCTCGAGGTGAGCAGCGCGATGCGGCGGGGGTGGCTGGCTAGTGAGGCCACCTATTGTTGGCTCGATCGACGTCCGGATAGATGGCGCGGGGATCGATCACGACCCCTGTGACCGCTTTGGTGGTGCCGACGCGCGCGGTGAATCGGCTTCCGAGGTTCCACATCTCGATCGGGAGCTCACGCGTCTCGACCGACCCGTCGGCGTAGTGCAGCTCCAGCGTCACCGGGAGCACCATCTGGCCACGGTTCGACAGGTGGATGAACGCGGTATCGCCGGTTGTGGTGACCGAGTCGACCGCTTGATCCAGGCGTGCCGTCGTGTACACCCACGCGCGCCAGAACCAGTCGAGATCCCGGCCCGAGACGTTCTCGATGGTACGGAAGAAGTCGGCGGGCTGCGGATGCTTGAACGACCAGCGGCGCACATACTCGCGCATCGCGCGCTCGAAGGTCGCCCTTCCGAGCACGGCGTCCCGTAGCACGGTGAGCATCAGCGCCGGCTTTTGGTACGCCGTCCACGCGAGGTCGCGGGACTCCACCGGTTTCGTGATCAGCGGCTGCTCGTTGCCCGGCGTCGCGGAGATGCGATAGTCGGTGAGCAGCTCCCGGCGCACCGTGTCACCGTACGTGGTCCCCTTGAAGTAGCCCTCCGCCGAGCCGTAATCGATGAAGGTGTTGAATCCCTCGTCCATCCACGGGTAGCGCCGCTCGTCCGAGCCGACGAGCATCGGGAACCACTCGTGCCCGAACTCATGGGTCAGGACCCAAAACTGGTCCTCACGCTTTTCGATCGCGGGGACGAACGTGAGCATGGGATACTCCATGCCCTCGACGAGCCCCTCGACCGTGGTAGCGTGCGGCCAGGGATACTTCGCCCACGTTTCGCTGAAATGCTTGATCGTGAACCACGCCATTTTGTTCGCTTCCTCCCACGGCGTGGCTTCCGGCCGGTAGAACGTCTGGATCAGGATGCCGTTCCAGGAGGACGCGTCCCACCGGAAGTCTGGGGAGGCCGCCCAGGCGAAATCGCGCACGCGCTTGGCCGAGAAGTGCCAGGTCTTGGTGCCCGCGGCGCGCTCTGAACCGTGCGCGGTCGCCTCGGCCTTCGTGACGATCTGCACCGCATCGGACGAAGTGTGCGCCCGCGCAAGGCGCGCGCGCTGGGCCGGCGTCCGTACCGCCAGCGGGTTCGTCACGGTGCCCGTGGCGGCCACGAGAAAACCCGCTGGGAGCGTGAGGGCCACGTCGAAATCACCGTACTCGAGGTAGAACTCGCCCGCGCCGATGTAGGGCAGAGGATTCCAGCCATGCACGTCGTCGTACACGACCATTCGCGGGTACCACTGGCCGATCTCATACAGACGGGTGCCGATCCGGCCCATTCGACCGCCCCCGTAGGGAGGCACGGGGAAGTGCCAGGCGACGTCGAAGTCCACGGCGCCACGCGGCACGAGCGGCCGCGGCAGCTCGACCCGCATCATCGTGCCGTATTCCGTCCGCTGCAGCTCCTTCCCGGCCGACGTGAAGCGCTCGATCGTGATCCCGCCGATGAACCCCTTCCCGGTGAAGTCGAACACGGCCCCGCCCGCGAAGTGCAGGGGCGGCTGGTTCAGGGCGTAGGTGACGCTGTTCTTCGCGAAGATGTTCTGCTCGATCTGGACCCAGACGAACGCGAGGGTGTCCGGGGAATGGTTTTCGTAATGAATCCGCTCGGTTCCTCGAAGCAGCGAGCCCGCCGTGTCGAGCGTCGCGCGGATGACGTAGTCCGCTCGCTGCTGCCAGTACTCGGGCCCGGGCGCCCCGGAGGCGCTCCGTACCCGGCCCGGGGTGGGGAGCTCGAGCGCGCGGAACGGAGAGGTGTCGGAGACGACTGGCGCTTGGAGCGCCAGCAGGAGAGCGGCGAGGAAGGGCACGGGGCCGTGCCTACTCTTGAATGACGGTCAGCTTGAACCCGTCCGGATCGGTCAGCGCGAACGCCCAATCTCCCCAGGGGGTCTCGGACGGCTCGCGATCGAGCTTCCAGCCTTGCCCTTTCACACGCCCGGCGAGATCGGTGATGTCCTGCACGGTGGCGACCCACAGGCGGACGCCCTCGCCCTTCTTGCGGTCCTGGCCTTTCGCGAAATCGTCCTGCCCGAGCATGAGGTCGCACGCCCCCGCCTTCATCTGCACGCCTCGCACCTGCCCGTTCTCCTCCCACCGCTCGCCGACGACGAAGCCCAGCACATCGCGGTACCACGCGACACTGCGGTCCAGATCCCGCACCGTCAGCGACGCGGCCATGGAGCGAAGCCGCAACGACTCGGGCTGTTGGCGCTCGGTACGCCCCCCGCGCGCCGCCGGCCGGGCGCGTCGCGCCGGGCGCTTCTGAGTCGGACGCCGGGACTTCTTCTTCGTGGCCATCTGGGATGCCTCCTCGTGCCACAAGCGTAGCGCCCCCCCGGCGGTTCCGCCAGATTTCGCGCATCTCACTGTCAACGGAGTCGAAACCATGCCCACGAGTCAGGCCAGTGCGGTCTGGGAAGGAAAACTGAGGGACGGAAAGGGGAGCTTCCGGGCCGGGAGCAGCACGTTCAACGGCCCGTTTACGTTCGCGACCCGGTTCGAAGGAAAGAAAGGCACCAACCCCGAGGAGCTGATCGCCGCGGCGCACGCCGCGTGCTTCAGCATGGCGCTCTCCGCCGGCCTCGAAAAGGCCGGCACGCCAGTCGCCCGGGTCGAAACCAGCGCGGCATGTACCATGGACATGGTGAATGGCACGCCGACCATCACGAAGATGGAGCTCAAGGTGCGTGGCACCGTACCGGGCCTCGACCAGGCAGGGTTCCAGCGAGCCGCCGAGGATGCGAAGCGAAACTGTCCGGTTTCGCGCGCCTTGTCAGTGATTCCGCAGATCACCCTCGATGCGAAGCTCGACTAAGGAGCAAGGCTGGACCGTGTACATGCTGCGGTGTGGCGATCGGTCGCTCTACACCGGGATCACCAACGACCTCTCGAGGCGTCTGACGCGACACCGGGCGGGCACCGCAAGCGCTTACACGCGGGCGCGCCGCCCGGTGCGGTTGGTCTATGAGGAGCGGCAGCCGGATCGGTCGGCGGCGCTGCGGCGAGAAGCCGCGCTCCGGCGTTTGTCGCGCGCCGAGAAGCTGGCCCTCGTCCGGGCCAGGGGGTAATGGCGCTCGAGTGGCGTGACCGCGCGGCCCTCGTGGGCGCCCTGCTCGTCGCCGCGCTCTGCGTCCGGCTCGGGGTGTGGCAGCTCGACCGCCTGCGACAGCGGCGCGCGCGGAATGCTCAAGTGCTCGCGCGCCGGACCGAACCACCGCTCTCCGTCAGCGGGACGATCTCGGCCGACTCGGCCCGCGATCGACGACTCTCTGCCCGTGGCGTGTACGACTACGGGCACGAACGCCTCTGGCATGGACGGAGCTACGAGGGCATTCCGGGAGTCGATCTCGTCACTCCCTTACGACTCCCCGACAGCTCGGCCGTGCTGGTGGACCGGGGTTGGGCTCCATCACCGGATGGGTACCACGTGGACCAGGCAGCGTACCGAGAGGGGGACAGTGCGGATGTTTCCGGAATCGGCGTAGCGGCCCCCCGGGCCCGCGGCGACGTCAACCCGTTGGCGCTGCGGGACTCCCTGCCGTATCCCCTGCTGCCCTTCGTCATCCAGGAGCTCCCTAGGTCCGGGACTTCCCCAACCTCCCCAACCTCCACCAACCTCCCCCAACCTCCGGCTCGCTGGCCGGCGCCGGAACTCTCCGATGGCCCGCATCTTTCCTATGCGATCCAGTGGTTCAGCTTCGCAGTAATCATCACGGTCGGTTCAATCGTCCTTGCACAAAAACGAGGCATGGCCCGAAAACCCACACCCGGGGGTACCAATAACGCCCTGTCCTAGCGATATTTACAGGCGTTTCGCCGCGGGTGTGCCGTCGCCGCTGGACCCGCACCTGCGGTTTTTTTTATGCCCCTCGAAAGGAGCCATCTGAGATGCCTGCCGCCCTCCCCCTCAAGCAGCCCGTCAAAGTGGGTCAATTGCTCCGGCGCCGACTGCGGGAGCTGAAGCGGACCCCACGGGAGCTCGCGGAGGCGGTGAACGTCTCGGAGGACTATATGGCGGACCTGGTCGCGGGCCGCCGGCGCCCGCCGGCACCGGGTCGGACTGACCTGTACGCCCCGATGACCAAGTTCTTGCGGCTGCACCGGAACGACCTCCCCACCTGCGCGCGCGCCGAGCGGGCGGCCGGCCCCTCGGGGCGGCGGCGGCCGGACGCCGACGTGAGCCGGCAGGTCCTTGAGCTATGTCTGGCGGATCGGCAGCGGACCATCCAGCGGCGGCTCAATCGCCCGGACGGCGGCGAGATCGAGCACCTCATCGTGGGCCGGCTGCTGCAGGTGGCGCAGGGGTTCGTGAATCGGAAGCTCGAGGACGAGGTGGGGCTGCGCATGGCCGCGACGCGGGACGGCTGCACCTACCTCGAGGCGCGGATGCGCCTGCTCGAGTTTCTGGACGCCGATGCGGAGTCGCTCACGCCCCGCGATTGCGACGAGTTCCTGCGTCCTCGCATCACCAGCTGGGACCTCGATCTCGAGACGCAGACGATGCGTATCGTGCTCAAGTAACGAGGGGAAGCAAAACGGCGCCGTCCTTTCGGACGGCGCCGTTTTTTGTTGCTGATCCGTGGCTTAGAGCTTCACGACGTTCTGCGCCGCGGGACCCTTCTGCCCCTGCACGACGTCGAACTCGACGCGCTCGCCTTCGGCGAGCGACTTGAACCCCTTTGCTTGGATCGCGGTGTGGTGCACGAAGCAATCCTTCTCACCGTTCTCCGGCGTGATGAAGCCGAAGCCCTTCGCATCGTTGAACCACTTCACGACCCCGGTAATGCGTGCCATCTGCTGAAAACTCCTGACTTAATGGTGTTCGCGACGTCGTGCGGACTTCACCTTGCGGCGCGCCGCTGCCTTGTCTTTCCGTCGCCGTAGAGCGCCCGGACTCTCGTAGAAGCGCTTGCGCTTCATGTCCTGGAACAGTCCGGCTTTCGTGATCTGACGGCGGAACTTCTTCAGCACGTACTCGAGCCGATCGCCGTCGCCTACGGTCACTTCCATCCGGACTTCTCCAGTCTGAGTGTCCTGTCCCAGAAACAACGCGACCTGGGCGGTAGCCCAGGTCCTCGAATCAAGTCTCTGGTTCGTTATCGCTCGGGAGGGATCATCGCCATGGGTACCCGGTTTGTCAACTCCCCTCGGGTGCGTGACCTGCGCCTCGCTTGACGGTGCCGCAGGGGCGCCTCAGGTTTAGCCCCCGTTCCCAGCACGCCGTCGCTCCTACCCGGAGTCAGTGATGCATAGACCGTTGTTCGCGACGCTCCTCGCCGCCGCCGTTCCCTTCGTGTCCCTTCCCGCCCAGCGCGCCGCCGCCGGGGCGAGTCCGGATACGTCGAAATCGAAGACCGATGAGCTCCCCCTCAAGCCCACGCGAAGCGTTGACTTCACGACCTCCGAGGGCACGTGGATCTCGCTCGACGTCTCGCCCGACGGACGCACGATCGTCTTCGAGCTGCTCGGCGATCTGTACACCATGCCCGTCTCGGGAGGGGAAGCCAAGCGAATCACCTCGGGGCCGCCGTTCGACTCGCAGCCCCGCTACTCGCCGGACGGGAAGACCATCGTGTTCCTCTCCGATCGCTCGGGCTCGGAGAATATCTGGTTGTGCGACGCCGACGGCTCGAATGCCCGCGCTCTCACCAAGGGCGACCGGAACCTATACGCCTCCCCAGAATGGACGCCCGACGGGCAGTACGTCGTGGCATCGAAGACATCGATGCCGATCGGCAGCACCTACGAGATCTGGTTGTACCACCGCGACGGCGGCTCGGGCGTGAGCCTCACCAAGGACGACAAAGGACCGGCGCCGGGCCCGCCGGGGCGCGGCACCCAGAACAACGCCCTCGGGCCCGCGTTCGGGCCCGAGGGGCGCTATCTGTGGTACTCCCGGCACCGGGGCGGCTTCGGGTACAACCTCGACCTGCCGGAGTGGGAGATCGCGATCTACGATCGTCAGACCGGAAAGGTGTTCAACCAGACCGACCTCTACGGCAGCGCCATGCGGCCGGTCCTGTCGCCAGACGGCAAGTGGCTCGTGTACGCCACGCGCCACGACGCGGAGACCGGGTTGCGGCTGCGCAACCTCGTATCGGGCGACGACCAATGGCTCGTCTACCCGGTCCAGCGCGACGACCAGGAATCGCGTTTCACCCGGGACCTGATGCCCGGCTCGTCGTTCACGCCGGATTCGAAGGCGCTCGTCGTCTCATACGGCGGGAAGATCTGGCGCGTCGAAGTTCCGTCGGGCCAGGTGACCCCGATCCCGTTTACGGCCAAAGTGCACCAAGATCTGGGACCGCTCGTGCGCTTCGAGACGCGCGTCGACACCGGGGAGATCCTCGTCAAGCAGATCCGCGATGCGAGCCCCTCGCCGGACGGGAAGCGCCTGGCGTTCAGCGCGCTCGACAAGATCTACGTGATGGACCTGCCCTCCGGCACGCCGCGGCGCGTGACCACCGACACCGTACACGAACAGGTCCCCGCGTGGTCACCCGACGGGCAGTGGATCGCGTACGTCACGTGGAGCGACGAGGGCGGCTACGTCGAAAAGGTCCGGGCCGACGGGCGCAGCCGGCCGCAGCGGCTCACGCCGGACCCCGCGTTCTTCGACCATCCCGGCTGGTCTCCGGACGGCCAGCGCATCGTCGTGATCAAGGGGCCGCGCTCGTCGCGCGTGGCGGAGCGCCTCGGTCCGGGATACGAGCTCGACTGGCTCCCGGCCGGGGGAGGGGCACCCACGCGCGTCACGCCCATCGCCGGCGGTGGCCGGCCGCATTTCAGTCGGGACGCGACCCGGATCTATCTCTATGAGCAGAACGAGGGCCTCGTCTCGATGCGCTACGACGGCACCGACCGCCGGGTGCACATCAAGGTCACGGGCTTCACGCCGAGCTTTCTGCCCACCCCGGAGCCGTTCCCGGCCGACGAGGTGCTGATCGCGCCGGATTCGGGACGGGTGCTCGCCACGTCGAGCAATTACGTGTACCTGGTCACGTTGCCGCTGGTGGGCGCGACGCCTCCCGCGATCAATGTGGCGGATACCGCGGCCGCGACGTTCCCCGTTCATCGCCTCACCCGCATCGGTGGGGACTTCATCGGGTGGATGCCGGACGCCAGGACGGTCTACTGGTCGGTCGGACGCAGCTTCTTCCGGTACAATCCGGCCCTGGCCGACTCGCTCGGCAAGGTCAAGGCGCGCGCCGATTCGATCCGCGCCGATTCGCTCAAGCAGGCCACCAAGGAGAAGCCGGACTCCGTGGGCAAGGCGCGCGTCGATTCGCTGGCCAAACTGCCGGCGTACGAGGCCGAACGGGTGGACGTCAGCGTGAAGGTGCCGCGCGACGTGCCGCGGGGGTCGGTTGTGCTGCGGGGCGCGCGGATCGTTTCGATGAAGGGCGACGAGCTCATCGAGAAGGGCGACGTGGTCGTGACGGACAACCGCCTCGTCTGCGTGGCCGCGACCTGCACCGCGCCCGCCGGTGCGGCGGTCGTCGACGTCTCCGGGAAGACGATCGTCCCCGGATTCATCGACATCCATGCGCACCCCTGGCCGACGTGGGGGATTCACGAAACGCAGGTGTGGAAGTATCTCGCGAACCTCGCCTGGGGCGTCACGACGACGCGCGATCCCCAGACGTCCACGACGGACGTGCTGACCTACGCCGACCAGGTCGAATCGGGTGACCTGATCGGCCCGCGCATCTATCACACCGGCCCCGGCGTGTTCGGCGCGTTCCTCGAGGAGAACTGGACCAGCCTCGACGACGTTCGCAACACGCTCAAGCGCTACAGTGAGTTCTACCGCACCAACACGATCAAGCAGTACATGGCGGGGAACCGCAAGCAGCGGCAGTGGGTGATCATGGCGGCGAAGGAGCTGGGGCTCATGCCCACGATCGAGGGCGGGCTGGACTTCAAGATGAACCAGACGGTCCAGCTCGACGGCTATCCCGGCTCAGAGCACGCCTTCCCGATCATGCCGCTGTACAACGATGCCGTTCAGCTCGCGGCGCAATCGGGGATCACGTACACGCCCACGCTGCTCGTATCGTACGGCGGGCCGTTCAGTGAGAACTACTTCTACGAGCATTTCGACATCCACGATAACGCGAAGATGCGGCGGTTCCTGCCGCACGAGGAGATCGATCAGCGCGCGGAGCGCCGGCCATGGTTCCGGGACAATCAGTACGTGTTCCCGCGCATCGCGGCCTCGGCGGCGGCAATCCTGCGGGCCGGCGGCAATGTCGGGATGGGGTGCCACGGGCAGCTCGACGGCCTGGGCTGCCATTGGGAGCTGTGGGCCATGGCGGCGGGCGGGATGACCCCGCGCGAGGTGCTGAAGGTCGCGACCATGGACGGCGCCTACGGGATCGGCATGGACAAGGACCTCGGCTCACTCGAGCCTGGGAAGCTCGCAGACCTGATCGTGCTCGATGCCAATCCGATCGAGGACATTCACAACACGGAGAAGATCCGCTACGTGATGAAAAACGGGCGACTCTACGAAGGGGAGACGTTGAACGAGGTGTGGCCGCGGAAAAAACAACTGCCCCGCATGTGGTGGTGGGACCAAGAACCTAAAGGCGTGAAGTAAAACCGTAGAGACGTTTAGTCTTGACGTTTGTTCTCTACGTAGTTAACGTTCTTTCGAACCGCGAGCTGGCATCCTTCCGTAGGACGGTCCCGCTCAGGAGCGGGTACCGCGCTGTACACACGCCCGGTCTCATTCCCCAGGTTCAAAACGAAAGTGACGCTGAAGCTCGGTAGCGTGTGCTACCGGCGGCGTGCGTGTGTGTGTTGAAAGGAAAACTGTAGCAATGCCATTTACATCACTCGGGCTCGCGCCCGAGCTCGTGCGCGCCGTAGCCGAAGAGGGCTACGAGCAGCCCACCCCCATTCAGCTGGAGGCGATCCCCCTCGCCCTGGCCGGCCGCGACCTCATCGGCTCCGCGCAGACCGGCACCGGCAAGACCGCCGCCTTCATGCTGCCGATCCTGCAGCGACTCTCCCATAACGGAGCCAAGCACGCCCTTCGGGCGCTCGTGCTCGTACCGACACGCGAGCTCGCCGAGCAGGTGCTGCAAAGCGCCCGGGCGTACGGTCGCCATCTCGATGTCAGCGCCGCGTCGGTCTATGGCGGTGTGGGCATGGAGCCACAAACCCGCGCGCTGAAGCACGGCGTCGACATCGTGATCGCGACGCCGGGCCGGCTGCTCGACCACATGGAGCGCGGGCACGTCGACTTCTCGAAGCTCGAGGTGCTCGTGCTCGACGAGGCCGACCGCATGCTCGACATGGGATTCGCGCCCGACGTGAAGCGCATCCTGCGGGCGCTCCCCGACAAACGCCAGACCATGCTGTTCTCGGCGACCATTTCGTTCGAGGTGGACGCGCTGGCGCGCGCGGCGCTCGATGGGCACGCCTCGGTCGAGATCGGCCGGCGCGCGACGCCCGCCGAGGGCATCGAGCACGTGGTGGTCGCGGTCGACAAGCTGCAAAAGCGCGGCGTGCTCGCCCGCATCCTCCAGGCGAAGCCGGCCGGCCAGACGCTGGTGTTCACCCGCACCAAGTACGGGGCGGACAAGCTCGTGACCTTCCTGCGGCGTGAAGGGATTCCCGCGCACGCCATCCATGGCGACAAGGCGCAGAGTCACCGCACGCGGACGCTCGATGCGTTCCGGAACGGCGAGGCGGACGTGCTGGTCGCGACCGACATCGCGGCGCGGGGCATCGACGTCGACGGCATCCGCATGGTGGTCAATTTCGATGTGCCGCAGGACCCGGAGGTCTACGTCCACCGCGTGGGCCGGACGGCACGGGCGGGGGCGCGCGGCCTGGCCCTGACGCTGTTGTCGCCCGACGAGTGGCTCATGATGGGAGATATCGAGAAGCTGGTGGGCCTGACGTTCCCACGGGAAGTGATCCCCGGGTTCGAGCCGTCAGTGGCGCCGTTCCAACCCAAACGAGCGAAGGCTGAGCAGCCCAAGCCGGCGCGGTCGGTGCGGATGCGGGCCGGGCGGGGAAGGCGCTAGCCGCGGTTCTCGATCGGCACGTAGTCGCGTTTACCCGCCCCGGTGTAGATCTGCCGCGGGCGGGCGATCCGCTGCTCCTTGTCGAGCAACATCTCCTGCCACTGCGCCAGCCACCCGGGCGTTCGCCCGATGGCGAAGAGCACGGGAAACATGTCGACCGGGAACCGCATCGCCTCATAAATGATCCCGGAGTAGAAATCGACGTTCGGGTACAGTTTCCGCGACACGAAGTAGTCGTCCTGGAGCGCGATGCGCTCGAGCTCGACGGCGATGTCGATGAGGGGGTTCCGGCCCGTGACGTCGAAGACCTCGTCCGCAATGCGTTTGATGATGGTGGCGCGCGGATCGTAGTTCTTGTAGATCCGGTGGCCGAAGCCCATCAAGCGGAACTCACCGCGCTTCACGCGATCGATGTAGGCCGGGATCTGATCCTTCGATCCGATCTCGCGGAGCATCCGTAACACCTCTTCGTTCGCTCCCCCGTGCAGCGGGCCGTACAGTGCCGCCGCCGCCGCCGCCATCGCCGAATACGGATCAGCGTGCGAGGAGCCCACGGACCGCATCGCGCTGGCCGAGCAATTCTGCTCGTGGTCGGCGTGGAGAATGAAGAGCACGTCGAGCGCGTGCTCGAGCGTCTTGTTCGGCGTGTACTTCACCTCCGTCGCCTTGAACATCATGTTCAGAAAGTTGCCCGCGTACGACAGGTCGTTGTCGGGATACGCGTAGGGCATGCCCACCGAGTGCCGGTGCGCGAAAGCCGCGAGCGTCGGTGCCTTGGCGATCAGGCGGAAGATCTGATTCTGACGCGATCCCTCGTCCGCGATGTGCTTGGCTTCCGGGTAGAACGTCGACAACGCGGCTACCGTGCTGACGAACATGCCCATCGGATGGGCGTCGTGGTGAAAGCCGTCGATGAACTTCTTGATGCTTTCGTGCACGATGGTGTGGTGCGTGACGTTGAACACCCAGGAATCGAGCTCGGCGGCGGACGGCAATTCGCCCCGCAAGAGCAGGTACGCGGTCTCGAGGAAGGTGCTCCGCTCCGCCAGCTGCTCGATCGGATAGCCACGATAGCGCAGGATGCCCTTGTCGCCGTCGATGAAGCTGATGGCGCTCCGGCAGGCGGCGGTGTTCACGAACCCCGGGTCGTACGTCTCGAGCCCCAGATCGCCGTCGCCGGTCTTGATCTGCCGCAGGTCCACGGCGCGGATCGTGCCGTCCTGAATCGGAATCTCGTACTGCTTGCCGGTCCGGTTGTCGATGACCGTCAGGGTGCTCTTCGACACGCGCGGGTCCTGGGAGAAGGCTTGGGAAAGATAACCTCTACCGTCCTCTACCGACCTCTATATCTTGCCTCCGTGACCTCTCCCGCATCCGCGAAGCCCTCCGCCCTCTACCCGACTCGCTCGGCCGCCGGTGCGCTGCTCGGCCAGCAGCTGGCGGCCCGCGGCTACATCGGCTGCCTGCTGCTCGGCATTACGCCGGAGGGCGTGGAAATCGCGGCGAACGCGGCCAAGGCGATGGGCGCGCAGTTCGACGTGCTGGTCGCCGCGTTCATCAAGCTCGGCTCCAAACTAGCGCCGATCGGCGCGATCGCCGAGTCGGCCCCGTCGGAGATGGACCCCGACTTCCAGCCGAGCGGGGCGCTCCTCGACAAGCTCTCGAGCGCCATCGACGAGTCACGGGCCCGGGTGAGCCAGGACTTGATCCTGTACCGGACACAGCGGCCGGTGAAGAAGCTCGCGGGCCGGATCGCCGTCATCGTCGATGGGCAGGTGACCTATCCCTGGAAGGTGCTCGCGGCGGCCAAGGCGGCCGACCAGCTGGGCGCGAAACAGACGGTGATCGCGACGCCGGTCGCGACTCAGGCGGCCGCCGACCGGATTACCTCACGACGATACGAGTTTGTGTGTCCCACGATCGTGATGGAAGCCCAGGGCCATCCGTCGCCGTACGGCGACATGGCGGGGGATACGCCCGAGAGACTGCGGTCGATCATGATTGCGCATCAGGCGGCATGAGGCGGCTAGACGGTTAGACGGTTAGACGGTTAGACGGTTAGACGGTTAGACGGTTAGACGGTTAGACGGCTAGTAGCGGCGCATTTGGATTGAGCCCGCGTGGATTGGATGA
>Ga0070711_100000192_pt1 | contig 32464 bp, 31 predicted proteins | sample LARL53metaG_FD_65452 | JGI IMG/M metagenome (GOLD analysis project Ga0070711, IMG submission 65452) | Corn, switchgrass and miscanthus rhizosphere microbial communities from Kellogg Biological Station, Michigan, USA - LAR L5-3 metaG | ecosystem: Host-associated > Plants > Roots > Rhizosphere ... | reverse complement strand
GGCTCGCCACGGCGTCGCCCTCGAATGCGTTAAAGGCCAATATGATCAGTTTCTCCAGGAGGCGGTGTCTGCCACTTCGACAATCAGCACGGCCAACTGCGATGCCGTCCTCATCGCCCTGGACTACCGCAGCCTGCCGCTTGATAGCCCGCCAGCCGATGCCGAGGCTGGCCGAAGGGCGGTGGCTGCCGCCCTTGACCTCATCAGTGCCATCCGCGCAGGCATTCGCTCAAACGCCCGCGCGGTGAGTATCGTCCAGACGTTCCCCGCCCCGCCCGAGACCCTCCTCGGAAGCTTCGACAGAATCCTGCCAGGTTCGCCGCGCTTTGCTCTAGATGCCCTGAACCAACAACTCTCGGCCAGCATTCCCGGATCGCAAGACATTCTGCTCGATGTCGCAACGCTCGCCGAAACCGTCGGGCTTGCCGAATGGTATTCGCCTTCACAATGGAATATGGCGAAACTGCCGTTCTCGAACACGTTCCTCCCGCTCTATGCGGAGCACGTCGCACGCATCCTGGCAGCACTGCGAGGCAAGAGCCGACGCTGCCTGGTTCTCGATCTCGATAATACATTGTGGGGCGGCGTTGTCGGTGATGATGGAGTGGAAGGTATCAAGATTGCCCAGGGCGACGCCGTCGGCGAAGCCTATTTGGCAGTCCAGCGCCTCGCCCTGGCGCTTCGCGCTCGAGGCATCGTCCTTGCCGTATCATCGAAGAACAGTGACGAGACAGCACGTGCGCCGTTCCAACAGCACCCCGAAATGCTGCTCCGGCAAGACCATTTCGCCGTGTTCCAGGCGAACTGGAGCGACAAGGCATCGAACATCAGAGCAATCGCCGAGGAACTATCGATCGGACTCGAATCGCTGGTATTCTTGGACGACAATCCGATGGAGCGTGGACTCGTTCGCCAGGCTTTGCCGGACGTCGCCGTTCCTGAGTTGCCGGAGGACCCGGCCCTGTTTGCGCGGACGCTCGCGGCTGGCGGTTATTTCGAGGCCGTGGCCATTTCGAGCGAGGACCTTCGCCGCGTTTCGTCATATGATGACAACGCGCGCCGGGTTGCCTTGCGAAGCGCAGCTACGGATGTCGACGCCTACCTCGCGCTGCTGGACATGCAGATCACTTTCCAGCCATTCGACGAGATCGGCCGAGCCCGCATCACCCAACTCATCAACAAGTCCAATCAATTCAATCTCACCTCGCGACGGTACACGGAGGCCGAGGTTCTTGCTGTCGCGAGTAACCCCGGCTGCTTTGCGTTGCAGGTCAGGCTCGCCGATCGCTTCGGCGACAATGGGATGATCAGCGTTGTCATCTGTCGGCCGATGAGCCTCGAACCCGGTAAGGAGCGCTGTCGGGAGATCGACACCTGGCTGATGAGTTGCCGCGTTCTCGGCCGCAAGGTCGAGCAAATGGTCCTAGCTGAAGTCCTCCGACACGCCCGTGCAGCCGGAATCGACTACCTCCTGGGAAGATACCGCCCGAGCAACCGAAACGGCATGGTTCGGGACCACTATCAGAAGCTCGGCTTCACTCGGAGAGGTGAGCGCGACGGCGACACCGAATGGCTGCTCACGACGGATACGGCCGTGGCGGAACAGCCGATGACGGTTTGTCGCGCTGGCTTTGACGTTCATGCTGAACCTCGGCGCGCTGCCGTGGCAGCGGAGCTGGCGGGGGCGCAGGGATGCAGGGATTGACGACTGCCCGGCTATTTGGCCGGTTGCCGAACAATGATTACGTCCTGTTGCCCCTGCTTAGCTTACTGACAATCTGTGTCACGCTCCTCGGTCTCGAGTTCGCAGCACGGTGGTGTTGGCCCGAAATCGCGGTGGATAGCTGCGAATTTCATGATGATTCCAAGGGATTCCAGTTTCGCCCGAATTGTCAGTCCTACGTCAAGAATTTTGAAGGTCCGCTGGTCAGCAACCAGTACAACGAGTGCGGATTTCGCACCGCCGAACCGTGTTCATCGAAACTGCCAAACCAATTACGCGTCGCGGTTATTGGAACGTCCGTCAGTCGTGGATACCTCGTGCCGTACACGGAGACGTTCGCCGCCCTGGCGACGACACGCCTGACGGAACTGTGCCGTCGGCCGGTTGATTTTCAGAATCTGGCAACCGAGTCTGTCGACCTCCCCAAGCTTCCCCGCCAGCTCGAGGAGGCACTGTCATTGAACCCGGACGCGATCGTCATGGCGATCACCGCCTACGACGTACAGCAGGTGGTGTCGGGCCGGAACGCGGTCGCACGGCTGACGACTCGACAGTGGCTCGCCAGGAAGCTCAATGTCATGCGTCTGTTCGATGTGCTCAAGTATTATCGCAACGAGAACTTGGCTGTATTCCTCGACAACTTCCTCCAACTCGGTGCTACCGCGGACTATCTGCGCGCGCCATTGGCTCACGTTTGGGCTCCCCAATTTCGCGCCCTTGACGACCTTTTCGAGCGCGCCGAGCAGCTCACGCGGCACGACAACGTCCCATTCGTCCTGATGTTCGTTCCGCTGCTGCCTCAAGTATTGCTCGCCAAGCCGGAATTTGCCCGGCCTGGCGCCGATCCCTACCAGCTCAGCCAACTGGTTGGGACGATCGCTCGGAGCCATGGGCTCACCTACATTGACGATACCGCGAACTTTGCCGCGGCCGATGACCCCGGCTCGCTCTTCTACAGAGTGGATGGGCATCCAAGCGGTGCCGGCCATGCCGTGATCGCCGGAGACGTTGTGGCATCCTTGCTGTTGCAGCCAGCGTTCGCGGCCTGTGCCGTCGGCACCCGAGGTCCCGGAGGGGCATAAGGTTGAACGTTCCATCCTGGGCTTTTCTCGGCTTTTCGCTGGCCGCGGCAATTTTGTTCAATCTCTCAGCCGCCGCATGGTGGCGCCGCTCGATTCTGCTTGCGACCAACCTCGCCTTCCTCCTCAGTTTCTCCGATCAGCCGAAAGCCTATTTGCCGTTCGCGGCTTTCCTCTGCATCGGCTACAGCGGCACCAGCTTGATCCTGGCCGGGTTACAGCGAGCCGCGTACCTTTTCATCATCTCCACGCTAGTCTGCTTCATCTGGATCAAGCGCTATTCGTTTCTGCCGGACGCGGTCCTCTTGCCGCCGGGCTATCTGACAATCGGCGTATCCTACGTCTTTTTTCGCATCATGAGCTTGCTCATCGACGCCCACGCCGGCACGGTTGCCCATCGCATCGACTTGGTGAGCTATCTTAATTACACGCTGAATTTCTCGAGTCTGGTATCCGGCCCCATTCAACGTTTTGCGGAATACCATCGCATGGAAGTCGGCCAGCGTTTGCCCGTTGATGCCGTCAGCATCAGCGCAGCGGCTGAACGAATCGTGATTGGCCTCTTCAAGGTCTTTGTCCTGTCGAGCGCCCTGATCTCACTTCAGCGACATAGCATCGATGCTCTTGGTGTCGATTCGACCTCGGTCGCTCGGATCGGCGACGGTATCGCGATTGCAGCGCTCTATCCGCTGTATCTGTTCCTGAATTTCTCCGGATATACCGACTTCGTAATCGGCGTCGCGCGGCTGTTCGGAATGATACTGCCGGAAAACTTCGACCGGCCGTTCTCGTCCGGGAACTTCATTGAATTCTGGAGCCGCTGGCACATCTCTCTGTCGGCGTGGTTGAAGACATACGTCTACATGCCGCTTATCATCGCCCTCATGCGGCGGTTTCCATATCCCCGCCTCGAGCCGCTGCTTGGCGTCCTGTCGTACTTCGTCACGTTCTTCCTGGTCGGCGTCTGGCACGGCCAGACGTCGGAGTTCGTCTTCTTCGGCGTCCTTCAAGGCGGTGGCGTCGTAATCAACAAGCTTTACCAGATTGCATGCGAGGCAGCCGTCGGACCCAAGACCTATCGGCGCTGGCGTGCGAACCAGCTCTATCGTGTCCTGGCCTGCGGGCTCACGTTCACGTATTTCGCGTTCTCGCTGCTATGGTTCTGGTCGAGCTGGGCGGAAATCGCCAGGATGGCGTCACGGATCGGCTGGCCGGGGCTGATGCTGCTCTGGTCGAGCGTCATCGTCGGCGCCGGCATCGCGATAAGGGCGGGACAAGAAACCAGACGATGGGCATATTCGGTTGGCATCGCCGGCGCGCCAGTGCTGTCGTCGCGCTACCTGCGGACGGTGACCGCAAGCGTCATGGTCGTCGTGCTGGTCATCGTGTCCGTGGCGCTGAATGCCCCCGCGCCTGAGATCGTCTACAAGGCGTTCTGATAGGGACGGGCCCGTCTGCCCTCAGCCTAACGTCTCCTCATAGATCGAAGCGAGCCGCGCACCTTGGGTCTTGGCGTCGAACTCCACAGATGAGCTACCGCGCGGCCGTCACCATGTCACACCACGCGTCGGGATTCCGAATCAGCCACCTTATGTGTTCAGCGAGCTGCCCGACATCGTGCTCATTTGCGAGCAACCCTGTGCGCTCCGAGGTTATCACATTGGGAATATCGCAGTGGTTGGTGCTGACGATCGGCATGCCGGTGGCGGCCATCTCGATGTGCTCGACCTTATCGCGCCGTGGCAAGACAACATAAGCCGTCAATGTTGTGGAGAGCTCTTGGATTTGGCAGTTACGATTCCCAGAAATTCCTTTGTCAACGTCGGTTGCAACATCATAATCAGGACAACGTAAACCATTGCGCCGAGACCGACTTGAGTTGCGAGAATAAGCGGGGCCGGGGCACTGACAAGCCGCGGCAGCGCCAGCACGACCACTGCCATAACGGCAGCAATCAGAGCTGGGACGAGCGTATTCATCGCGAATGACTTTAGACAGGGACCAACCAGTATTCTGACCATGAACGAGTAGGTTCCACAGTAATATCCAATGCAAAGGATCAAGAGAGAAACGGCAATCCCAACCGATCCTCCGAAATAGATACCTATCGGAACGCCCATGAATTGCAGCCCGACTACGCTCAGGTTCCAGAAGAACCCCATATCAGCCCGTCCTTTCGCGATCTGCAGCGTTCCGATCGGATTGATGATTGAGCGAAGCAATCCGACTCCGGCAAGAATCTGGACCAGTAGAACTGACGTGCCCCATTGCGGTCCATAGACAAGTGGAACAAATATCGGTGCAACCGCGGCGCAGCCGAGCAACATCGGAGCGTTGATCGCGCTCAGGACATGCACCAGGGTCAAGTATCCACGTTGAAGGCGGTCAGTCTGGTCTTGCATCTGCGCGAACAACGGAAATGCCACGCGTGTAAGGATCGGATTTATTCTGCTCACAGGCTGTATGGTGAGATTCCATGCCAGGCTGTAGTATCCTAGTGACGCCGGCCCCAGCACGATTCCAATGAATAGCTGGTCCGCGCGCGAGCTCAGAAAATTGAGCGTCCTTTCGCCCATCTGATAGAGGCCGAAGCTCAGATAGCCCTTGATGTCGTCGCGCTGGAACCGAAACATGGGCTTCCAGTTACGCCAACCAACGATCAGCAGAATTAGGCTGGAGATGGCGGCGTTGAATAGCTGTCCAAATACCAACGCGAGCGCACCGAAACCCACGATCGCGGCACCGATCGCGATCAGCGCGCCGCCAAGCATCGACGCAATCTCCACGAATGCAAGCATTCGAAAGCGAAGGCTCTTCTGAAGGAGAAGTGAAAATTGCGCTCCCGGCGGCCCGAGAAGAAACAGCAACGCGGCGAGAGGAAGGATCGTCAACAGGTGAGGTTCTCTATAGAGGCTTGCGATCGCCGGCGTGAGCGCGACGACAATGCCGAAAGTAATCCAACCGACGAAGATGTTCAGCCAATACAATGACGACAACTGTTCCCTTGAAGTCTCCTGTCTTTGGATAATTGCGTTGCCGATGCCCATATCCAGGTAGGTCTGAGCAAACCCCAGAATAACCATTATGATGGCGACCAAACCGAAATCGCTTGGCGACAGAAACCGCGCAAGTATGGCAAGCTGCGCGAACTGAATTGCGGCACCCGCCAGGGCCGAAATGGCGGTCCACTTGGCTCCTGCCGCCGCGGCGCTCCTGAGCTCCGGCATCTTCAAGTCGATATCCCGGCTTCGCGAGACCGGCATCGCTCCCCGATGCGATCGGGCATCGGACAGATCACTTCGGTCGAACAAGAAGATCGAAGCGATAGTGTGCCCCATATCGCGTCGCATCCTGGCTGATTATTTGCGCCGCGTAGCCGAATTTCTCACATAGCTTAACCAGGGCCGGCTTGCTCCACCAGGTTCCCACAGCCTCCGTTCCGGCTGCCAACCGCCGCTGGTATTCGGCGCGGCGTTCCGCCGTATCGTAGAAATCATACAGATGTTCCACGTCCGGAATATCGGCGAAGTAAATCGGCGCGGCTCCCTCCGAAAGCTTGCGGATGGTGCCCATGAGCGAGCCGATGCTCTCCGGGGTGAAATATTGCAGAGCGCCTATCATGTAGACCTTAGTGATCCGATCGCCGCCGACATCGATGATCTCAAGATCAACTGCCGAGTGACACAGATAGGTTATGTTCGGCCCCGAAAATCGACGGCAAGCGACCTCGATCAGCGCGGGCGAAAAATCCACCCCGTACATGCGCCGCGCCATCGGGGCAATGCGTTTGGTCAAGAGCCCGTTGCCGCAGCATAGGTCGAGCAGAATATCCGATGGAGCAATCGCCAAGCCCTCTCGAACCGCTTTCTCGATCAGATCGAGCTGTATCGCCTCCTTCGGCCTTCCGTTGGCCGTGAATCCCACCTGGGCCAGGAACTCCTCGGGCCCGGCTCTCTCAACGGCCCCTGCCCAATGGCTACGCCAATCGCGTTTCGATTCAATCGTATCGGTCAAGTGCTCGGTACTCCGCCAGGGCCACGGTAAGCGGGAAAATATTGACGCGCGCCGCTATCGCCGGCCATTCTGTCGTAAGCCGCGCGATCCAGTATCATGCCACAAAGGTGCGAACGTGCGCTGCTGTTGGCGAAACCACGTTTGAACCGTACTAAACCGTCGTCGTCGTCGTCCGCTAAACCCGCACCGCCGCCGAGATTGAGAATTTCGCAATCGGCATATTCCTCGATCGCCGCGGCGACAAGCGCGTAGGAGGCCGAGGTGCGGTAACCAGCGGCGCTGGAAGCGCCAAGATGAAAATACGCGATCCGATCGCCACGTAGCCAAAGAGTCATGGCAACGATCACACCATCTTGGTGTGCCGCGAAGCAGCCCAAACAAGGCATCGCGGCGATACGCTCGAAATAACGCCGGGAAAAACATTGGATACCCTTGATATTCTGGCGCGCAATGAGTTCATCATAAAGCTCGATCCAGCAATTGAGATGGTCGCGAAGCTGAAGCCGTTCGACACGGCAGTAGCGCAGAGCGCGTTTGATTTCATAGCGGTGGTGCCGACTGCAATCGAACACCGCTAACTGGCGATCGATGATCATGTGCTGCTTGAACGGAGAGCATACATCGAATTCTCGCGCGAGGTCTGATGCTGGCGGCGCTGCAAACGGATCGGCGACCCCGACGAAGCTCACGAGGCCTGCCGCCTCTAGCATGCCCCGTCCGGCGCCAATGTCGGCGTTCGGCGCAAAGGCAAGCAGGGGGTAGAGCCCACTTGCGTCCACGAAACCAGAATCGGCAATCGATTGACGCAATATCCAACTGCCCCAAGGCGCGACCTGCATCGGCTGACCGAAGTCGGCGAGCGCCTCGGCGTAGACACCATCGCGGTATGGGTGGTATGCCTGCGATAAATCCATACAAGACAATTCCAATTACGCGAACAACGGTACGGCGAAAAACACCCAATCAATTCGGATCAATCCGCCCCCTCGTTCATCAGCTCATTAATGAGCCGGCGCATATTTTCGCTCTGCCTTTCCGCTCCCCAATGCGCGTTGATAATGCAAATATTCTTCAATTGCTCGGGCATAGAAAGTGGCGTGAGTTGAATCTTTCCGGAGCCTGGCGGATCGCCTATTGCATCGATAGCTTCTATGGCGCCGCCTTCCGCTAGGAACCAGCGATACAATGGGCTTCTCGGATTCATATAAATCTTTCCACCATTCATCATCATGAGGCAGATATTTCCTGCGCCCTGCTGTCGAACGTGGTTCATGAAGACGTGACCACAAGTGCGTAGTAAAGCTGCATACTCTTCCATCGGCAGGAAGTCAGTTATCGGGACAAATTGGTCGCCGAACTTCTTCTTTCCCAAGCCGATGATCGTCTCTCTGTACCAATCATCACCGCCATAGCTAAGTGGCACAAAGATTTTTCGATCTCCCAAACTAATATGACGCTCAAGAACATCGAAGATTTCGACATGGTTGTTTTCATACGACGCACTATTCCCAATCAGGATATTCGGCTTTTGGCCTTCGTGCGACAATCCGTCAGCGCCGGCGCCTTGCAGATCGAGACCGTAGTTCCATGGAATGTATTTCGCCTTGAACCACGGGTTCAATTGGCAAGCCATTTGGTATTCAACTTTGAGTACCGGCGAGAAAATCCCCACCTTGGTCAGAAGGCGCGAACGAAAGCCGGCGGACCGTCCAAGCACTCGGTTCATGACAGACCTGCATATTGACGGAACGGACCTGCGGACGCATGGCCGCTCGGTGAGCAATTCCCTGGTCTTGGGCAGCAAAAGTCCCTCGGGAAATGCAGTCGACAACAGAGTCCCATAGTAGTCGTAGCCCCAGCCAATCCACACCACCGGCTTATTCGTCGGCGCATGCTCGAGCAGTGTAAAGTCATGTAACGAATGAAAAATAACGGCAGTGCATTGCCGATCCCGAAACAGCATCTTAATTTCGCGAATTGAACAAAATTCGACTTTATTGGTCTTTACGAATTGGAGCGGACGCGGCTTGCCCCGCATGACCAGACGATTTTGTCCAGGCGTCACGGTTTCGAATTGATCGAATCCCATATCAATGAATTTTTCATCATGGGCGAGGTGTAAAATATACGACATGCCGTCGTTAATTTTTCTTCTCAGGGTCCGATAGGAGCTTGTTTTCGAGATTCAACAACTCTCGACTGCGTTCTTTGATGCGCTTTGCAGGACTTCCAGCGTAGATTCCAAACGGCTCGCAGTGTGCCTTTACTAGGCTTAACGCACCGATCGCGACACCTTCGTCAATAATGGTTCCAGGCAAGATAACACTCCCGGAACCGACGATGACGTGTTTTCCAAGAAACACCTCTTCGTTCGCCCCACCCCTGAAGCGGAGGGGCACCATCGGGTTTGTCATGAGTGCGCCGGAGTAGTCGTCGCTGCTCGAATAGATTGAAACGTGCGACGAAAGACCGCTGAAGTCAGCCAGCGTGATCTTACGCGCTCCAATTAGTGTGGACCCCACCGAGATGTGGACAAAGTTGCCAATCTCGATTCCCCCAGCGCCCGCGGAAAGAACACAGAAATCGTCAATTCGAACATTGTTGCCAATCGTAATCGTGGCGGCGTTGTAGAACGAGGCCATGTTGGAAATCAGCACGTCCCGACCTACCGACGCAAATCCAATGGCATCGATTTCGTCGCGACCAAGATATCCCATCGTTACGACCCCACAATAAGCTCAACAACTCGCGCCTGATCGTCCCCGGTGAGCGCTGGGTAGAGCGGCAGGCAGATCACTTGTTCAGCGAACCGGCTCGCTACGGGTAGGTTGTGTCTGGCGGCCGAAGGCAGTTTCCGATACATGGGCATCGTCGTGATTAGCGGATAAAAGTACCGACGTCCAAATACCCCTGCCTCTGCAAGTTTTTGATAAAGCGCGTCTCGGCTAAGCGGATAATTGTCGTTGACGAAAATTGGGAAATAGGCCGCGTTTCCTTCCGTATTTGGCGGCGTTTCCAATAAGGCAATCCCAGTCACTTGGCCTAATGCTTCTCGATAGTACGCTTCGAGTTCTCTTCGGCGAGCCAGCACTCGATCAATATGGTCAAGTTGCAGCAGACCAAAGGCCGCGTTAACTTCGCTCATCTTGCCATTGATGCCGGATGCAGTCACCGTAAGCTCATCGGCAAAACCAAAATTCTTCAAATAATCGATCCGCTGCTTGGTCGTTGAATCTGGGCAGACTATGGCGCCCCCTTCAAAGGTGTTGAATACCTTCGTGGCGTGGAAACTTAGCACCGAAAGAGCGCCATGCTGGAGCAGGCTTTCACCCCTATATCGAACGCCGAAAGCATGGGCCGCGTCATAAATCACTCTCAGCCCATATGTATCAGCAATCCGTTGGATTCGCTCAACGGCACATGGATTGCCGTAGCAGTGAACGGCCAGAATGGCTGTCGTTTGCGGTGTAATTGCCTCTTCAATGCGGTCCGGATCAAGGTTGCATGTGTTTGGGTCGATGTCCACAAACACCGGCTGTAGGTTGTTCCACAGAAGCGCGTGCGCAGTGGCAACGAAAGAATATGGTGTTGTGATTACGTCACCGGTAATGCGCAGAGCTTGGAGCGCGGTAACAAGTGCAATAGTGCCGTTCGTGAATAGGGCGAGATGAGGGACTCCCAAATAGTGACAAAGCGCATCTTCCAAACGCTTGTGGAACGGACCGTTGTTGGTGAGAATTTTGCTTTCCCATATCGTTTCGAGATACGGGACGAATTCTGCCAAGGGCGGCAGGTGCGGTTGGGTGACATATATTGGCTTGCTCATTCTTAACCGTCCAAGGTCGTTCCGCAAGGTCTTAAGGGCAGTGCACGCGTCCGCGGGCCCAATATCCAGCTTCATCTGGGTGCGCAGAGTCTTTGATTGGGTCGAGATTGCTTGGGCTGATCCGCTCTCGTAGTTGCCTCTTAAACATTGGTTTCTAGGCGTCGCCTACCGGCCGCCGCTCGTCGACAACGGCCCCTTGGTACATCGCGCACAACCTCTCCGCATGACGCTCCGGAGAATGCTCAATCCGGATTCGCTCGAGGGCGACATCTGCTTTTGCCTGTACGTCCGACCTGTTTTTCACAAGATTACGTACGACCGCGACGATGCCGGATGTTATCGCGTTTGCGATCTCAGAGCGGTCTTTTTCACTGGTATAGATTGCCTCTCCCATTTCGTTCTTGGGGAGCTTGATGACCCACCCGCTCTTATCGTCATTAATTTCAGGCAGAGCGCGAACATCCGTCGTGATGACTGGGCAACCACACGCTTGGAGTTCCAGGACTGAGTAGCCATAGGTGTCCGCATAGGTCGGGAGCAAGCCAACATGCGATGCCTTCATGAGATCCAATACTCTTTCATTCGGAAGCGACCGATGGTGAAATATCCACTCCCGACCCTCGTCGATCATTCTTCTCGCCTTGGCCACATCTGCGGCGGTCTCCTTTGCCGCATAGTCATCGATCGCCAAAGAACTGACAATCGTCAGCACGACATCCAATCCGTCCTTCCTCAGCTGCTGAAATGCGACCAGCATTTCTGCCCCACCCTTTCGGAAAAACGAACCGCCCACAAATATGAACCGGATCGGACCATCTTGGGGCAAGCGCTTGCTGTGATAGTCGGGAAAAAACGCGGCCTGGGGCGGGTGCAGCACCACGATCTTATCTTCTATGGCCTGACGGTACTCAGGATAGAGGCACAGCATCTCCTTTTGAATCCGAGCGCTGCATTTCGAAATGGCGACGATGTTTCTGCACGCAGGGCGGCTCATTGCGTCGAGTGCCCGCCGGACGTTTGCATCCGTCTTGATGGCCGCGTAGCCGGGATGACGGCCGTGATGACAGGCCAAGGTGACCTGATAGCGTGGGAGCACCGTCTCAAACGTACTGATCCAGGGTGTTTCGCCGAAGCTGACGACGTTGAAAAAGTGCAGAACATCGACTCGATTGAGATCAAGATCAAAGAACTTTGCCCGGAGATCTTGCCGACGGCGACCAAACAATCCGGTAACCGCGTTTGGCGCACGATATGCCTTTCGCGTTATTTCGCAGAAATCATGCACCCGGACATATTCGATGCCCTGGACCAGGTCCGCAACATTGCGGCTGAGCGCATAATCTCTACCTTGAATGCCAACTCTCATCGACAACCCTGTAACGGCACTGTCATTTCCGCACGCGAAGGCCGCGCACGCTCTGGCCAATGGCCACGGGATACGTCATCCTCGCTTTGGTCGCTGCTGCAAACCGACCAACAGACCCTCTGAATACGCAGCAGGTGGAATAGCCGAACAGGATCATGAAGGGCGAGTCGCTCCAGCCGCGAAGCGTGAGGCCCAAAATCGCAGTCACTATGAACACCGTGATCCGGTAGGGATCCGGTTCCCGGCTCAGTCGGCGGCATTGGTAGGGATAGAACAGGACGTACGGAAGTCCAAAGGCAAGAAAGTTGAACAGGATGAAATTGTCGACCGGCGTGTAGAAGCTGGCGAGGTCCGATTGGAGAAGGCCGAAACCGAAGCCACCCAGCCCAAAGCCGAACAACACCGCTGCAGGTGCAAGTTCGTCCATATGGGTAAAGGGCACGAGCCAGGTGTAGGTGCCGCGAATCCACAGGCTGAGCAGTTCATCGGGAACCGTGTCGCCGCTGAACGACAGAGTGATTGCAATGATGATCAGCGGAAGCACAGGCGCCATGAACGAAGCCCTGAGGCTCCACCTCAACATGAACTGGTCGACTGCTGAACGGTCATGAGCGGCAAATGAGTAGAGCGCCACATAGGCGATCAACGCAATGAGATTGGTACGGCTGGTCGTTTCCTCGATGGCAATGAAGGCTAGCACCGCAACCAGGTAGAACGTCAATTTGCGAGCATTGAGAGAGAACAGTATGAGCAGCGTGAGGATTGACGACGCTGCGCCGTGCTCATCGCCGGCAAAACCGTAGCTTCGAATCCGACTGCCTTCGATCCATTGCAGGTCCTTGTACTTCTGCTCGACACCGATGCCTTCGAAGGTCAGATTCGCCCATGGCATGTCCGCGGTCAGGGTAAACAGCACGCCGAACGCCGCCAGCGACAACAATGCCAAAAGCAGCACCTTCATGAAAGGCCGGGCCAGCAACTCGCGGTCGAGCAGCAACCCACAAAACAGCGGCACCAAAGCCTTGAAGGTCGACAAGACGGAAGCAACACTTCCCGAGACGAAATAGCCCTCCACGCAATAGAGCAGGATGACATACATGAAGATGAGAGCGCGATGGGTCCTGGCCGGGGACTCAATCAATACGCCCGCGACGCAAACGAGGCCAAGAAGGTCGGGTACGAACCACAGTTTTTCCAGGCCGGTAGACGCCAGAAAATACCTGATCGGGCCGAAAAAAGCCGACTGACACACATAGGCGATCAAGGTCACAGCGCTCAGCGCGGACGCCGGACTGGCGGAGCCAGTCCGTACTGACTGCCTATGTAGCAGGACTGACCGGCTACTTGCCAAAACCGCTTCGCTCCGTCTTGTTGAGATAGATGTCGAGCAACGACTCACGCAGATAGAACAGAGTCTCCCTTAAACCCACGCCTCCCAACAGCAGCGCCAAGAGGAGATGTCGGATCAGCCTGATACGGCTGCCCCGGCGGCGCATGATCTGAAGCGCCACAAATCTGGCCATCGTTCTTCGGCTCATTGCGCTTCCGTGCTTGGCGATGAAGCGCAACGATGGAAGGTTCGAGCGCGTGCTGCTGATATTGCCGGCCTTCGCCGGATGATAGATCGTGGTCGCTCCCGGCAAGAGCGTCAAAGCGACGTTGTTTTCGATCAGCCGGAACACCAGATCCCAATCCTGATATCTCCTCAAATGCGGATCGAACAGGAATTCCAAGGCCGTTTGCCTCGGCATCATGAGTGTCGATGTCTGGAACGCCAGCTCTGCGGCTGTCACAAAGTGCAGCTTTGCGGCAATGCTTCGATCTTGAGGGTATCTGTATCCAGGCAGCACGCGGGTCTTGCGACCTCGCACGAGGGCAGAACTTGCGACCACAAAGTGACCGGACCGGGCAGCTGCAGCCTTCAGCAGAGTGCGCAAGTGATCCGGGTCCCACGCATCGTCCGAATCCAGTAATGCGATATAGTGGCCGCTTGCCTTCCGGATGCCGGCGTTGCGCGCCACGCCCCCTCCGCCGTTTCGATCCAGGCGGGTGTATACGAGCGGGACCGCCCCGGCATATCGAGCAATCATCAGCGACGTATCGTCTGACGAAGCGTCATCGACCACGATTATCTCGGCAGCAGGATGGGTCTGGTCCAATACCGATCCGATTGCTCGATTGAGCAGATGGGACCGATTGAACGTCGGAATGACCACGCTGATCGAAGCTTCGCCGGTGGCAATTTGCGGGTCCGCGGGCAACACTTGTGCAACCGAGGACATCATCGACAACAGATTTGATCGAGCATTGACCGCCGGTCTAGTTCGGGTCCACGGACAATACGAAGAATGCCTGCGAGTTGGACCACCAGGGAAGATTGCGAAAGGGGCTATAAATGGTCTGAAGCAGCCTCAATCTGGTCGTCAAGAGATCGGCCAGCACGCGGTGGTCGAATCCCTTGTGCGACAATAGAATGTCTTTTGCTCGATCCACCGGCAGCCCCACTACGCCGCGCGCGATTTCGCCAATGCTGTAATCGCTGTATCTGCGAAACAGGACGGATCTGACCGCCTGCTTAACCGGCAGGGCGGCACCTTGCATGATTGGAACCGATACGACGATCCGTGCCCCATCCCTGCAAACCCGAACCGCCTGATCCATGAACGCCATGATCTGCTGGTCGGAAATATGCTCCAGCGTCTCCAACGCGCAGAGCACATCGACGGATCGGTCGTCGATCGTTTCCATGGAGCCGCATGCCAACACTTCGGGGTATTTTATCTCCATGAAGGGTTCAAACGCCAGCAACCGGGCGTCCGGACGCCGCGATGCGACCCGGTGAAGCAATTCGCCTTGTCCCGCGCCAAAATCGAGAATCGTGCCGCCGTTCGGCAGCAAGCGATCAACCAGCTGCAGCGAATTGAGGTAACGTTTCTGATGTGCATATCGCGCAATCGGATTCGGATGGTCGATCGTCTGTTCTTCGTAAGGAATTTCTCTTGCCATGCGACCCTCCGATTGATTCGGACGCCGAGAAGCGCCTCAGTTCACTTCCAGCCCTGCGCGGCATTTCCACCCGGCCAATACCGATTCCAGGCAAGGCAACTCTCGATCGCTCAAGTCAAAGCCGCTTCTTGCCCACAGCGCATCAGGATCACTGAAACCCGGTATGGACGAAACAACCAGAACAGCCGGTGCATCTTGCACTTCCACACTTCCCACCGAATGAACGGAAGCGGCAGATGTACGATGAGTTTCAGAATTGTGAGCAATCGCTGCGCGACGGTCTGCTGCTTCAGTTCCTCCCAATATGTTCCATCCACCACCACCTCGGCGTTGACGATCTCACTATCGGGAAACAGCAAAGCCAGTTCTGCGGGATCCGGTCGGAAATACGTATCGATCGGGTCGATGTGATAGGGAAAACTATATGGCACCGAAACGATGACATAGCCGCCGGGACGCACGATCTGGCGGCAGATTTTCGCGAGCGTCGTCCGGTCGACGACATGTTCGAACATATTGCAGCATAGCAGACTGGCCGGCCTCATTGCCGCAAGCCTTGCCCGATATTCAGGATCAAATATGTCACCGGCCACGTCCACACCGGGCTCATTCTTCATGTCCGCATGAATAAACCTGACGCCGCGAAGTTCATTGGGAGCGGTCAAGTCCTCGTTGATATGTCGCTGACGCACGGTGCGAAACTCGGCGGTACTCGATCCGAGATTCAAACATGGCGATGCTTCATCCAGCGGCAACCGTGCGAGCAGATTTCCAATGACCTTCGCTTCTGCAGGAAGCATGGGCGTTCTCCGACCTCATGAACTCAGACGCTCACTTACTCTCCGTTCAGCTCGCGCACGCCTCGCCGATGCCCTCGCCCTGTGTGCCGCGATCGTGTCTTCGTAGACGGAGAGATACTCCGAAACCAGCTGGCCGAAATCGCGTGATGCCGGCTGATGCAGCAAATGCCGCGACTTGGCAACAACAGCCGATCTATCGCCGGCGATGGTCGTCAAGAGTGACTTCAGTTCGCCATCGGTCGCAGGCTCGTAGAGCCAGCCCGTTGCGTCGTCGATCAGCTCAGGGATCCCTCCGCGTCGCGCCCCGACAACAGGCCGTGCGTGGGCGAACGATTCCCCAATGACCATCGGGCACGGGTCGTCCCATATCGAGGGTATCACCATCACATCGATTCTCCGGAAGAACTCCGAAGGGTCAACAAATCCGAGACATACGATCTCGATCCGGCCTCCAAATCCGGCTATCCGCCTCCTGGTGTCCTGGTCGACCGCCCCGGCGATCAATAGCCTGGCCGCTTGACCGGGCATGTCCCGGAGAGCCGAAAGCAGATCGAAGATTCCTTTTTCCTCGGAGGGACGCCCTATGAAGCCAAAGACGAGCCTGTCATCGCTAGGAAGAACGGCGCCGACCTCGGCCGCCAGCCGATGCGGCGGATTCCTGATAATCGTCGCCGGCCCGGCTGTCTCGTCGAACAGTCCACAGTCGCGGTGAATGGCCAATGTTCTGTCGCTAACGCTCACCACCGCATCAACATATTCCGCGGCCCCGCGTCGGCCGTTCGTCAACAATGAACAGTCAAGGCAGGTGGTCTGGCAGCGGGCACCGTTTCTGAAACGTTTGGAGCGAGCGCAGGTCAAATAGTAATCATGCAGCGTGTGCACCACGGGGATTTGCCGCGCTGCGGCTTTCGACCAGACCGCAGCGGTAAGGCCGTACAGACTATTGGTGTGCAGGACGTCAGGCTTGAATTCATCGAGAACGTCGTCAAAACCGGCCGACGGCCAAGGCCGATCCTCGACCAGATGCCAAACCGCCCTCACGTATCGGTTGTTCGAACGATTCTGCCAGGGCGAATACACGTTACGTGTCGGCAGGGTCACGACATCAACGCCGTTCACCGCTTCCCGGTCCCAGGCCCCCCAGACCGGACCGGATCGCACCACGCGAACGACGTTGCCGCGAGTTGCCAATGCTTCACAAAGCTGGACTGAAAAGGTCTCGGCCCCTCCCAAAAATTTTGGATGCTTGGGCGTCGGATAGCTGGCACTGACAATAAGGATTCTCACAGGACTCCCATTGTCGATCTGAAGCTTGGCTCATTTGCCGACGGAACGAGGGTCATTTCGGAGCTTGGTCTGTCGACAGATTTGGCACCATACGCGCAATATTGCCGCGCTTCGGCAGCTGTTCGGCGTGAACGACCCGATGTCCATCTCGCATGTAGGAATCCAGGTGGACGGCATAAAACGCATCGGGCCTGAATGCTTCTTCGGCGTAGCTGGCCACAAGTCTGGCACTGACGTTCAGAAAAAGCGGCATCTGCGGGTCGATGCCGTAGCCGCGATATATCAAGCCGCCGACGACCTCTACTTCGCCGCCGTTCATATTTTGAACCAGCGTATTGGTTTGTTCGGTCTTGACGCCCAAAATCCATAGCGGCGAGCCGTTGTTCGGTATTCGCACGCCGTGTCCTTCAGTATCCAGTTGTCGCAGCCAGACACCGGCCCGGCCCGCCAGGTAGACGTAGCCAGCCGCAATGTTTTCGCCGAAGACCCGACCGCCCTCCGGAAAGCGATTGACCATGGCGAATGCCGAAATATCCGACATGACCAGCGTCGCGCCGGAGTGATGATCGACGACGGCGAACACATCGCCATACTTCTTCTCCACGGTAAGACGACGGATAAACAAGGTCTTCTGTCGCGAAGGGGCCGTAATGAACAAAGACTTGGGCATTTGGCCGTCGGATGAATGGTATCCCCAGCCGGTGGAGATAATGGAAAACATTCCCTCAATGCGTTCGATATTGTCGCCAACGGCAATCGGCGAATCGACGAAATACTCGCCCGTAGGAATGTAAATGACTCGTGCGTCAGACTTGAAGGCAGCAACGAACGCGGCGGTCGAGTTCACCTTTGGATCTGCGACGGCGCCAAATTTTTCGATGTTGACCCATTCCGTCGTCTCAATCGGGTCCGGCTCCGGTGGCGACAGTATCGGCAATTTCCATTCTGCATCCGAGAGTCGCCTGGCGCCCTGAAACACCCCGTCCAGCGACGCATCAGTCAAGCTCCCATCGGCCGCCTGGTATTTCCGCGCAAGTACATCCTTGAAATTGACGGCGCCTTCATTCTGCAGCGGGCGGATTCCTTGTCCGCTGATGCGCCCCCCGATGCCGACGATCAGGCCGTCTGGAGCGACATTCGCAATGCCGTAGCCGCCGTCGGTGGCGATTTCCAAGTCATGGAAGCTGACGATATTGGATCGATTGCGAAGTCCGTATCGCCGGGACCCCGCAATCCTTATTTTGTCAAAGGTCATGGACAACTCTGTCCAGGCAATGTCGACACCAGTATCAAATCCGACGATCGAAACGTTGCTGATCATCCCAGGCCCGGGCCAACCTCTGATCATGGACAAGCCTACATAGGCCGCTCCATGGGCCTCGATCGTAACGTTGCGGACCACGCCTTCATTGTTCGCAAGATAGTCGATCCCGATGGCGCCCGGATTGTCCCGTCCCACGTCAATCGTCATGTTCTCGATCGTGTTAGTGAAGCCTTCGTTCCCCTCGCCCTTGTTCAGATAATCCCTCCCGCCGTTCCGTGGATCGCTGCTGAATTTGAGACCGGAGGTCGTATAGATAACGGCTTTCGGGTGGGATGCATCTCCATATCCGGCTGCGCCATCGGGAAGCTTGATAACGGTCCCTTGGCGCGACTCGCCGATGAGTACGAGATTTGGCTCGAATAACCCCTCGGCATCCCGTCGTACGATCGTATCCGAGACACGATATGTCCCGGCCGGAAAATAGACTATTCGCGGCTGAATCGGGTGCTGCTTGACGTAGACCGGAATCTCGGCAATCGCCCGCAGAATGGCTTTGGTGTCGTCGGTTATTCCGTTACCCACGGCGCCGAATTGACGAACATTGATAATTCCAGAGTCCGCAGGAAAAAGCGCCGACGCCCTGGTCGGACTGCCAACGATCGCAAGGAGCAATGTCGAGAGAATAGCCAGGCGTTCGGCGACCCCGAACACTTGGAACGCCGCTGCCTTGAACCACCGCGTCGCACCGTCGGTGCCCGCATCGACCTGGATGTCGTCATGCATAAGGCACATCATCGCTTGTCGATGGCACATCAGCCATTGCATTCGCTTGCCGCCGACCACTCGATCTTTGTCTCAGCGCCCGATCGTAAATATGCTTCAGCCCGGCGACGTGATTCTCGATCGTGCTGGGTGCCTTCCAGTAATCGACATAACCAAATCTGCTCCACCCCTCGACGACCGCCGTCGAACCCGCCGCTGTCGAAACGGCATCCTCAAATTCGCCCGGGTTGCTCCAACTGAACAGTTTCCCATTCTTACCGTCAATGATCCGCTCCGACGCCGCGGAATCCCTCGACCCTATCACCGGGACACCGCGCGCCAGCGCCTCGGAAACCGCCAAGCCGTATGTCTCGTACCAAAGGCTCGGGAATATGAGCACCCTGGCCTTTTCAAAAAAAGAGTTCAGCTGTTCCGTGTTGAGCCAGTCATGGAATATTGCGGCAGGGTTCACATGCCTTATCCCTTCCGCGCATCTTCCAATGCCGGCAATTTCAAGCGGAATTCCAAGCCGGTGCAGGATTTCCGCGGCAGGTATGATGCCTTTCTCGACATCCAACCGGCCAACATAGATGAACGCCGAGTTCTTCCACGCGTTGACCTGCGGGACTTGTCTCACAGCCACCGGGTTCGGAAGATAGTGATAGTCTGCTTCTGCAGGAAGGAATTTTGATATGATGTTCCTGCTGAATTCGGTCGTGTATATGAAGCTGGTCGCGGCTTTCGGAAACCTCGCGAGCCTCTCCATCACGAACTGGCGCGCCAGGCGCAATAATTTGTACTCGTAAGACCGCGAGTCGCAATTCGTCAGCGCGCAGGCGCGGCTCATTGGCGTCAGTTCGCAATTCGTCTGGGCACGATAGTTGAAGAACGCGCCGTTCGGACAGACCGTGAAAAATTCGTGAAGCGTACAAATAACGGGATGCGGCGAGGCGACGATTTCGGACAGGACGCTGGGAGACAGCGATTTCGTCCACCCGTGCACATGGAAGACCAGGCCGCCGGATACTTTCTCTCGCGCGAGCCGGGCGATGACGCGTTTCGCCTTGACGTTCCATATCCCCCGCATGGCGCCCAAAAACCGATTCGATTGCTCGAAGACGTCGGGCTGTCCGGTCAGAACAATTTCGACGCCCGTGGCAATTAGTTCGTCGTCGATGGGGCCATGCGATGCAAAGTAGGTGACCTTTTCTCCGCTCCGGGCCAGCGCCGCAGCGCTCTCAATTGCAACCCGCGCGTGACCTCCGGCCTTCGAGGCCTGATCGCACACGATCACGATTCTTCTTGTCATGCTACCTTGATGCAATCTGGCTGACAGCCTGAACGGTCATTGACGAAGCCGAGAGCGCGGACGTTCTTCTGAGGACGCGCTCACGGTCGCGCACGGAGAATATCGGAACGTTATGCTTCCGATAGAACCGGGTTAAGCTTTTCAAATGCTGCCTCGACGCCTTCGATATCAGCGACTTTGCGCTTTCGCGCTGATGATCGTGAATGATGGCGGCTGCGGGGAGGCAGACAACGCGGTATTGCGCCTCCCAGGCCCGCGCACATAGATCGACATCCTCCATGTACAGGAAGTACCCCTCGTCCATACCCTGCAGCTTGTCGTAGACGGCCTTCCTGATCACAAATCCCGTACCCAACACCCAATCTGCATCGAACATCGAGCCGGAAGCGAATTCCCTTTTCATCAGATGCCGGTCATCCAGCAGTCTCCATGGCCAGAGCTTTCTTAGAGCGGAGCGGCGCACCAGTATGTCAACAAAGCTGTAGAAGCGCCGCGCCGAATATTGTGGGCTCAAATCCGGGTTCAACAGATTCAAGCCGATGACGGCTATCGTTTCGTCACGTTCCATCACGCTAGTCACGTCATTGACGAAATTCGAGATGAGCAGCGTGTCCGGATTCAAGATCAGCACATATTTGGCGTCGATATATTTCATGCCGAGGTTTATGCCGGCGGAAAACCCGCCGTTGTGACTCGCCTCGATCAGCCGGAGCTTTGGCAGTGCTGACGAAATGCGTATCGCGGAGTTGTCTTCTGAATGGTTGTCGACGACAACGATGTCATCTTGGGATATCCCCAACGCGATCATCGAGCCGACGCAGCGGATCGTGAGGTCTGGTGTTCGAAAGTTGACGATTAGAAACTGCATTGGCGCGTCACGCATCACTTTCCTCCCCTTGATCGAGGCGCGTCAGACATACCGGTCACGGAAACAGCTCACCCTCACGTAGTCCGGTCGCGTTCATGTCCTTGGCGGCCAGCAGCGGTGTCGTTCCGGACAATGGCCACTGAATACCGAGCTCCGGATCGTTCCACCGCAGACATCGCTCGTGCTCGGCGTGCCAGTAGTCGGTGACCTTGTAGTTCACTTCGGCAAAATCGCTCATGACAAGGAACCCGTGGGCAAAGCCTTCAGGCACCCACAGCTGGCACTTGTTTTCCGCGGAAAGCGCGACCCCTACCCACCTGCCAAAATTCGGCGATCGGAGCCGCATATCGACGGCGACGTCGAATACCTCGCCTTGGGTCACTCGAATGAGCTTCCCCTGCGGATGCTCGATCTGATAGTGCAGGCCACGCAGCACAGCATGAATTGAGCGGCTGTGATTGTCCTGCACGAAAACCCGCTCGATACCTGTGGCAATCTTGAAATCGCGCGCATTGAAGCTCTCATAGAAAAACCCGCGCTGATCGCTGAACACCTTCGGCCGCAACACGAGAACTTCAGGCAGCCTGGTCGGTGTCACGTCGTAAGCCATGGCCTTGTTCTCTTATTGAAGCAGCCTGAGCAGGTACTGCCCGTAGTCACTCTTGCTGAGCGGGCGTGCCAGAGCCTCCAACTGGCCGGCGTTGATCCATTGTTGACCGTAGGCGATCTCCTCGGGGCAGGCGACGATGAGGCCCTGCCGCTTCTGGAGCGTGGCGACAAAGCTTGCGGCATCCAGCAAGCTGTCATGAGTCCCGGTATCGAGCCAAGCATAGCCGCGCCCCATGATCTCGACGTCGAGGATGCCTTCGTCGAGATAACGCTGATTCACGTCGGTGATTTCCAGTTCGCCGCGCGTGGAAGGCTTTATGTCAGCCGCGATGTCACACACACGGGTATCGTAGAAATAGAGCCCTGTTACCGCGTAATTGGATTTCGGCACTTTCGGCTTTTCTTCGATGCTTATCGCGCGTCGATTGCCATCGAACTCGACCACGCCATAGCGCTCCGGATCGCTGACTTGATAGGCGAAGACGACGGCTCTGTCGGACCGCGCATTGGCGCCGAGCAGCAGCTTCACCAGGTCATGGCCGTAGAAAATATTGTCACCCAGCACCAGCGTGCTTGGATCATTGCCGACGAAGTCGCGCCCGATGACGAAGGCCTGGGCAAGACCGCCTGGGTTGGGCTGCACGGCGTATTGAATGTTCATGCCCCACTGGCTGCCGTCGCCGAGAACTCCGCTGAAAAGCGGAATATCGTGCGGCGTCGAGATCAGCAAAACTTCGCGGATTCCGCTGAGCATCAGCGTGGAGAGCGGGTAATACACCATCGGTTTGTCGTATATCGGCATCAATTGCTTGGATAAGCATCGCGTAACCGGATAAAGTCGCGTGCCCAAGCCGCCAGCCAGGATGATGCCCTTGCGCCGCACGGGGACCAAGTCCGTCACCGGCGCATCTCCGGGACGAGTCGATCAAGGACTGCATTCACTCCAACCGTCCAATCCGGCAATGTCACCGCAAAGGTTTCCCGAAGCTTGACCGTCGCGAGCCGGGAATTGGCCGGGCGCCTTGCGCGCGCCGGATATTCCTCCGTCGACACCCGATCGATCGTTTCCGGCGAAGCTTGAAGTTCGAGGCCCATGGCGCTGGCCCGGCCGATCGCATGGCATGCCAAGCCATGCCAGCTGGTCTCGCCGCCGGCCGCGACATGATAGAGACCCCAGCGCGGATCTGTTGCCGGCTGTCCCGTCATCTGCGTCAGCACCTTGGCTGTGATGTCGGCCAGCAGCGCGGCGGATGTCGGCGCTCCGAACTGATCGGCGACGACACGCAGGTTTCGCCGCTCTTTCGCCAGCCGCAAAATTGTCTTGATGAAATTGTTCCCATGCGCGCCGCACACCCAGCTGGTCCGGAAGATCAGCCGTTTCTGGCATGGTCGCAGTGCCAGTTCGCCGTCCCGCTTGCTGCGGCCATAGATGGAGAGCGGAGCGGTCATGTCGGTCTCGACATATGGCGCCGTCTTTGTGCCGTCGAACACATAATCGCTCGAGTAATGAACGAGGGCCGCGCCGAGTGCGGCCGCCTCCTCTGCCAGTATGCCGGGGGCCGCTGCATTCACGGCGACAGCCGTCTCCACGTACTCCTCGGCCTTTTCTACCGCGGTATAAGCTGCCGCATTGACAATCACGGATGGGCGATGGCGCCGGACCACGGCCCGCAGCGATTCCGGAATGGCAAAGTCGATGACCGGCTGGCCGAGCGCAACAACCTCTCCCAGCGCCGCAAGCGTCGATCGCAGTTCATGGCCGACCTGCCCGCTTGCGCCGAGAAGGAGAATGGTCATTTCAGCCGTACTGCTTCTCGAGCCAATGGCGATATGTGCCGCTCGTTACGCCATCAACCCAGCCTTGGTTGGCCAGATACCATTGCACGGTCTTGCGAATGCCGCTTTCAAAGGACTCCTGTGGCCGCCAGTTCAGTTCAGCCTCGATTTTGCGCGCATCGATGGCATAGCGCCGATCGTGTCCTGGCCTGTCCCGGACGAAGGTGATCTGCCCCGCATAGGACTTTCGGTCCGGCCGAGGACGCAATTCATCGAGGATGGCGCAGATGGTCTCGACGACCTCGAGATTGGTCATCTCGTTGCATCCGCCGATATTATAGGTTTCGCCTGGCCTTCCCGCCTGCAGCACGCGGATGATCGCACGACAATGGTCTTCGACAAAGAGCCAGTCGCGCACTTGCTTGCCGTCGCCATAGATCGGCAGCGGCTTGCCGGCCAACGCATTATGTATCACCAGCGGAATCAGCTTCTCGGGAAAATGGTATGGCCCGTAGTTGTTGCTGCAGTTCGTCGTGAGCACCGGCAAGCCGTAAGTGTGATGCCACGCGCGCACCAGATGATCGCTGGCCGCCTTGCTCGCCGAATAGGGCGAATTGGGCTCGAAAGGATCGGATTCTGCGAAAGGTGAATCGTTCGGCCCCAGCGTGCCGTAGACCTCGTCCGTCGAGACATGCAGGAATCGAAAGGCTGACTGCTGTTCGGCCGCCAACTCCAACCAGTAGCTCCGAACCGCTTCCAACAGAGTGAACGTACCTACCACATTCGTCTGAACGAAATCGCCCGGGCTGTGGATCGAGCGGTCGACGTGCGACTCGGCGGCAAAGTTGATTACGGCCCTGGGCCGGTGCTCAGCGAGCAGCTGGCCGACCAGCGCACGGTCTCCGATATCGCCTTGGACAAACCGGTAGCGAACGTCGTTCATGAACGACACCAAATTAGCCGGATTGCCCGCATAGGTCAGCTTGTCGAGATTCACGACCGGCTCGTCGCCGTGATCGAACCAGGTGTGGACAAAGTTGCTCCCGATGAAGCCCGCGCAGCCGGTGACGAGGGCGGTCACGAAATCAGGGCCTTCCCGTCGTTGAAAATGAGCAAGACTCCGCCGCTGTTGTCATCGAGCCTCCATTTTCACCGCTTCGTTTGCTATTGCTTCACTTGGCTATTCGAAATTTTTGCCATGCTACCGCCGTCTGGGTGAAACGCCGTTTCACCCAGGCGGCAGTCACTGATCGACGCGGTGCGCTACACCGCGGGAGTAACGGCCTCGCAAGGCAAAGCAAGGGGAACTGATCGTCCGAGCAGATCGAGCAGCACGCGCACACGCCCGCCCGCATCGAGATGCTGGAGAGTTCCCACAAAATCCACGAACGGTCCCTCAACAATACGAACGGCTTGGCCGGTCCTGAACATGACCGCCCAGTTCATCCCATCGTCGGCGCTGAGTTGGACCTGCAAAGCCTCAACAATCCCACGCGGAACTGGCTGCGGGGTCACGCCCCGCATGATCAAACGAACCACCCCGCGCGTACCGTTGACGGAGCGCCACTGGTGCCGCGAGACGTCCATGCGCAGAAATAGATAATTCGGGAACAACGGGGCAAGGACGCGTCTCGTCTTGCGGGCATGCCGTACCGCCTTGCAATAGCGCGGGCAGAACACCTGATAGCCCTGGCCTTCGAGGTGGGCTATGGCGACGCCTTCCGCATTCGGCTGGGTATGGACAACGTACCAACGCTCACCAGCATGGTCTTCGGCGACAATCACGCGATCGTCGCTTGGGTCTGAGGACATAACAGATCCAGGCCTCCAATACTGTACGCAGCGTCCGAACCGCACGTGAGAACTCCGTTGCCCGAAAATGCGCTCGGACCCAATCACTCCAAAAACTTGCGGCCGCGCGCTAATACGCGTTGCGGCGGCGGAACACTTCGAACATGGTCCTGAGCAGGATCACGACGTCCAGGCCGAGGTGCCAGTTGCTGATGTACCAGAGGTCGAATTCGAGCCGCCGCTTCATCAGTTCGACCTGCGCGGTGGCGCCGCGATAGCCGTGCACCTGCGCCCAGCCCGTGATCCCCGGCTTCACGTGATGGCGATAGGCATAGTCGGCGAGCACCCGGCCGTATTGATCGTCATGCGCCACCGCATGGGGCCGCGGACCGACCAGCGACATGTCGCCGCGCAGCACGTTGATGAGCTGGGGCAGCTCGTCGATGCTCGAGGCCCGCAGAAAACCGCCGAATGCCGTGACGCGCCGGTCGTGCTTAGTCGCCTGGCTTACCTTGTCGCCGTCTTCCATGACGGTCATGGTGCGGAATTTGAAGATCAAGAACCGCTTGGCGTTGAAGCCGGAGCGGCGCTGGCGGAACAGCACCGGTCCCGGCGAGTCGAGCTTGATCGCAAGCGCCGTCACCAGCATCAGCGGCAGCAGACCGAGCAGCAGCACCGCGGCGCCGACCATGTCGAGCACGCGCTTGGCAAACTGCTCGAGATCGGACAGCGGCGTCCGCTGCACCTCGATCGAGAACGAGCGGTTGACCGCGAACGCCGGATTGCCCGTGAGATAGCGGACCTTCTGATCGGGCAGCAGCTGCACCGGCAGCGGCGAGCTGCGCAGCCGGTCGCGGATCAGCTCGATGCTTCGCGTGTCGTTCCAGGACACGGCCAAGACGATTTCCTCCGCGCCGCGGTCACGCGCGACGCGCAAGGCCTCATCCAGCGCGGCGAGAATTCGCCTGGAGACCGACAGCGACCAGTTGCCAAGCTCCGGAAGGACGACGCGCTCGACCTCCGTCAAGCCGAACCGGCGGAGCAGTTCGCCCTGGTCGACGGCGGCGAGTTCGTCCCGCGGGCCGACCACGATGACCCGCCGGCCCTGCAGCCGCCCGCTCCGTACCGCCCAGGACAGCAGGCCGCGCATCGCGGTTCGCGACGCCAGCAGCGAACCGAGCGCCATGACAAAGAAGCAGATAATGGCACCGCGCGAGAATTCGATGCCGATCCGAAACAGGAAAGCCAGCAAGGTGAGCAGCAGGCTCGTCAGGAGCCAGTGCTGGAGCACGTCGGAGACGTCTCGGCGTCCCGACGAGAAGACCTCGGGCGCCTGGTAGAAACCCGAGGATCGTCCGATCAGGAAGTAGAGCAGTGCGGCGGTGGCGCCGGCGCCGAGCTGGAAATGCAGATTCCACGTTGCATTCGCCAGCACCTGATAGCCCATTGCTCCCGCGAGACTGCAGATCAGAATGGCGCTGCCATCGACACCGGCGAACACCGCGCCGATCGCCGAACATGGCAGCTGGAGCGTCCTGAACTGGGCATCGTGCCGAGCGCGCTGATCGTCTTGTCCGCGCGCGGCTTGCGATTGCGACCGCGCGTCCTGCTGTACACTGGCAACGGCAGCGACGGTATCCTGCTCTGCCAAAGCGCCCGATGCTTCGGCGCGAAATTCTGATCCTGCGAGAACAGCCACCATGGCCCCGCGAAATCAGCAGCTCAAAACCAGCGGGATAAGCGGACACTCACCGTGATTCAGGAAACGGCGGATGCGGAAAAACCGGCAGATTGCCATGGAAGCAATTTCCTTTTTGCCGACAAATAGCAGTAAAAATTTAGCTTCAATCTAACCACACCTTAGCCATAATGTTGCTGTGCCGCAACACCAATGATTGAGCGCGCTCATGCACGCCAGGATTGCATCGAAAATGAGCGTCGGAAGCCCTGGATTTGAGCGGCGCACGGCAACCGACGGTTGCATTGAGCAACGCGGACGATCTTTCTTGGTGTGCAGATCCGATGCATGCAACTCACGGTTGCACGATCGCGCCGATTGCGAATATCCATCACTGCGTGAGGGCTGCTCGCCGCGCGCGCAAGACCGGCAACGACTGATCGCGCCGGCCGAGGCGGGCGTGGTGTGAGCACCCCCCGCAAGCTCGTCGGCGCTCTTGGCTTGCTCGTTGCCCTGATCGCGGCGACGCCCGCGCTCGCCGTCAGCGGCACCTGGTTTGGGCCGCAACTGATCACGCTGCTCGCCGCGATCATACTGGCACTGCTGCCGAATTCACCGGACCTCGACATCCAGCGCAGTATCGCCATGTTCAGGCCACTCGCGCCGGCCGCGCTGCTTCCCGCGTCCTGGATGCTGCTGCAGATCATGCCGGTGCCGTCAGGTTCGCTCGCCCATCCGATCTGGCGCAGCGCCGCTGCGGCCCTTGCTGAATCCATGTCCGCTCACATCAGCATCGACCTCGGCTTCACGCTGCGCGCCCTGTTCGGATATCTGAGCCTCATTGCGCTGGCATTTTCGGCCGCGGTGGTGGCGCGCAATCGCGACCGGGCCGAAAGCCTGCTGTTGGCGCTCTGCGCCATCACCACGCTCGTGGCACTCGCGCTCGCGCTGCTGCCGCATCCGGCGACGGTGGACGCCCTCGACAGCCTGGTGGCGCTGGCCGCGCTTGGCGGCATTCTCGATACGGCCCTGATCGTGCGCACGATGGAACGCCGTGAAACGCGTGCGCAGCCGGGAGCCCGGTCGCAGTCCGGTCATCTCGGCATGCTGCTCGCGGGCGCGGGCGGCGTCCTCATCTGCATGGCCGCGCTGATCCTGTCGGCGACCACTGCCGTGCTGATCGCGACGCTGTTCGGACTGGCTGTGCTGTCGCTCGTGGTCCTGATCAGGCGGCTGGCGCTCGGCCGCTGGACCGCGTTGGCGGTTGCCGCCGCCGTTCTGGTGGCCTGCTGCAGCATCATCGTGCTGCAGTCCCCGACCAACGTGTCGGCGAGCCCGCTGTTTCGCTTCACCCGGCCCGGGCCCGCGGATTCCGGCGCCGCCATCCTGCGCATGCTGTCGGATACGGGTTGGGCCGGCGCCGGGGTCGGAAATTATGGCGTGCTGGCCCAGATCTATCGCGATGCGACCGGCGTTCCCGATCAATCGGCCGTCAACACGATCGCGGCTGTCCTGCTGGAATGGGGCTATGCCGGCGCACTGATCATCGCCGTCCCGGTGATCCAGCTCCTCGTCGTGCTGCTTCGCGGCGCGCTGTCGCGCGGAAGGGACGCAATCTTTGCGGCGAGCGCGGCGGCCTGCCTCGTGACGATCTGCTTTGAAGCCTATTGCGACGCCAGCCTCACCACCCTCGCCGTGCAGATGCTGGCGGCGATCATCGCCGGCATTGGCCTGTCACAGACCGTCGGCAGCCGGATCAAGTGATCCGCTCAGGCAGCGCGGCCGACGATCGCGCTCCACAATCTGGAGTTGTCCGGCATCTGGATCCGGACCCATTGATACGGCGCCTTGAACCATGGCACGATCCGCTCGTTCAGACTGTCGAGCACGAGGTCCCCGTCCTGGGACCGGATCACCAGCACGAGATGATGCTCTCCCCCACGGGTCACGACCTCGCTGAGCAGCAGCGCGCGCGCGGGCCAGCCGCGGGCCAGCAGTTCGTGACGCTTGGTCACCGCATAGTCGTTGCAGTCGCCGCTGATCGGATGCAGCAGCCATTTCTCGCCGGCGAGCCCTTCGAGATTGGCTTCCGGCCGGATCGCGGCATTCACGTCGCGGTTGACCGCCCTGAGATCCGCCCACCGCTCCGCATTCATCTTGAGCCGTCCGCCCCTGAAGGCGATCCGGTGCGGCTTGCACTCCTCGGCATAGCGCAGGCAGAACTGCGTGAACGCCATCGGCGGCAGCGTTGGCCCGTCGAACTTGATGTAATGGATTATGCCCCGCAGGGCCATCGGTGCGCTGATCAGACCGGCCTCGGCCTTCGGGATCATCCCGAACACCGCGGCCGCCAGCGCGACCAGAAAAAAGAAGTTTTGCAGCTTGCGCATTTTACGCTCCCCGTCCTCATTGACGGAAAACCTAGCAAATACGTCTTGAAAGACGGCTCACCGGCCCTATCAAATGCCGTGCGCGCCTTTCCGGAACCGTTAACCATCTCGGATGTGTCAGCCGACACCGCCGAGGTGATATCAACGCGGCAACACAATGTTTGGATCCACCCCAGAGCCCAAGCCGAAACCAACGCTGCCTGACGGCGTTCGTATCTATGCGGTCAGCGACGTGCACGGCCGTGCCGACCTGCTGCAAAACGTGTTCGCGGCCATCGACCTTCATCTGTCTCGCGCGGGGCGTGCACGGACCCTGCATGTGTTTCTTGGCGACTATATCGATCGCGGGCCGGCCTCGCGGCAGACCATCGATCTGCTGATCGAGCGTAGCCGCAGCCACGAGAGCGTTTTTCTCAGGGGCAATCACGAGGCGTTCCTGCTCGACGTGCTGCGGGACGCTGCGCGGATGGAGGTCTGGAAGGAATATGGCGGCTTCCAGACGCTGATGTCGTATGGTCTCGCGCCGTCGCTAAAGCCGGGCCGTGACGAGCAGAGCGAACTGGTCCGCTCGCTGCGCGCCGTCATGCCAGAGCAGCATCAGCGGTTCTTCAGCAGCCTGAAACCCTGCTTTTCCTGCGGCGACTTCTTCTTCGTGCATGCCGGCGTCCGGCCCGGCATTCCCTTGCCGCGACAGCGCGAAGAGGATCTGCTCTGGATCCGCGACGAATTCCTCGACAGCGAGGAGGATTTTGGCAAGTTCATCGTGCATGGTCACACGCCCGTGGCAAAGCCTGACCTGCGGGCGAACCGGATCAATATCGACACCGGCGCCTATGCGACCGGCGTCCTGACGCTGCTCACCATCGAAGGCGACCGACTATCGGCGATTTGAACATAGCTGCTCGCGCGGCCTTTGCGCGATAAGGAGAAGGGATGGATTCGCGGCAAAGGTTTCGACTGGCGACGATTGCCGCGGCCGTGGTGTTGAGCTGGTTCTCGCTCGTCACCATCCTTGCAGGGGCGCTGACGCCGCCGCCGCCCGACCTTGCGCCAAGCCCCACCCGGCCCGCCGGACCAATGTCCGACGACCAGCCGGCCGACTGGCTTGCAGCCGCAGCCCCGCTGCGGGGAGATCTGCTCGCTGATGTCGCGCTTGCGCGCGCCATTCCAGTCATCGATCTCGGCACGGCGGCATCGCCCGAGGTGCTGGCAAGACGCGAGAGCGCGCTCACTCTGGCACAACAATCGCTCGGCTTCGCGCCGCATGACTCCCGGGCTTGGCTGTTGATCGCCATGCTTCAGGCCGGCGGCCCGTCGTCCGCCGCGGCCACCGAAGCCCTCAAGATGTCCTTTCTGACCGCACCGTCCGACCCGGCTCTCATTCCTGCCCGCCTCGCCGTGCTTGCGACGTCAGCGACGACAGAGGACGGCGAGCTCGCCAGCCTCGCCCGTGGCGACATGCGCCTGATCCTGACCCGCCGCCCCGATCTGAAAGGCGCGGTCGTCCGCGCCTACGACAGGGGATCACCCAAGGGAAAGGTGCTCATCCGCGACATCGCACGCGCGCTCGACCCGGGTTTTGCCGCAACGCTGCACTGATTGCTTCGCTTCGCCCGGACCGGAGTGCCGAAAGCGGCCTTGGCCTTCAGAGATTGCGCGTCATATTGATCACGAAACCGACGCCGACCCCGATGACCATCCCGACAAATGCGTAGCCGCAGCCAGCGAGGACGGCGCCGATCTGGCTCGCGCTCATGACGATGCCGTAGAACGCGCCGGCCGCCGCGCAGCCGACCACGGCCAGCGCGAGCGTGCGGTCGTTGCGCTGTTCGATCCGATGCCGCCGGATCTCCTGCGGGCTGAGCAGATGGGGGCCGGACGGCTCCTGCGAGCCGCAATGCGGGCAACTCGCCGCGCTGAAGGAAACCCCTGCCCCGCAATCATGACAGGCGATCAGTTCGGACTGAGGTTTGGGGCGCATGCTGGCGAATCTAGTCACGCGAGACGGCTTTGCAACAAAGCCAAACAGGAACGTTGCGCGTACGGCGCGCTTATCGAACCAGTCGCACGTCAGGAAGGGTGATCGAAATGGACAATGCCAACGATGACGAGATTCGCGCACGCGCTCATCTGCTTTGGGAGGACGCCGGAAAGCCGAACGGCCAGGATGAGCAGTTCTGGCACGAGGCGGAGCGACAATTGAGGGAAGAGCGAATCCGGCACGAGCTCAAGACGCCGGATACGCTCTGACCATCGTGCTCATTGGCCTCGGCGCGTCGGCGGGGCCGCATCGCCGCGCACGCGCAAGCCATCGATGAAAACATCGAGTAGCCGGATCACGCTCGCCTGCCAGCCCGGCTGGTCGTGCAGATAGCACATGCCGATCAGCGCACGTAGCAGGTCCTCCGGCGACATGTCGGCGCGGATCTCGCCCGCGGCGATCGCGCGATCGAGCAAGGCGCCGACCGCCCTGGTCAGACGCTCGAAGGAAAAGGCGGTCAGTTCGGACGTCTTGCCATGCGCGGCGAGCGCCAGCGCCGCCGTCATCCCCTTCTTGGTCGCGACGAATTCGACGGTGGAGCGAAGCCATTGCCGCAGCGCTTCGACCGGCTGCGGCTCGTTCTTCAATTGCTCCGATAATTCGCCGAGCTGCTCCACCTCGCGGCGATAGACCGCTTCGAACAACGCCTCGCGGGTCGGAAAATGCCGGTAGAGCGTGCCGATGCCGACACCGGCGCGCCGCGCCACCGCCTCGAGGCTGGCGTCTGGACCACCCGCCGAGAACACGGCCTTCGCGGCCTCCAGCACCCGCTCGCGGTTGCGCACAGCGTCGGCGCGCGGCTTGCGAAAGTGTGTTTCAGTCCCATCTGACATTCAAGAACGTCTCGTCACCATCTCTTGATCGGCCGCGCCTTG
>Ga0070711_100000191_pt1 | contig 32562 bp, 40 predicted proteins | sample LARL53metaG_FD_65452 | JGI IMG/M metagenome (GOLD analysis project Ga0070711, IMG submission 65452) | Corn, switchgrass and miscanthus rhizosphere microbial communities from Kellogg Biological Station, Michigan, USA - LAR L5-3 metaG | ecosystem: Host-associated > Plants > Roots > Rhizosphere ... | reverse complement strand
ATATGGCGAAAGAGAAATTTGACCGCACCAAGCCGCACTGCAACGTAGGGACGATTGGTCACATTGACCATGGTAAGACCACGTTGACGGCGGCGATCACGAAAGTATTGTCGAAGCACAACCCGAAGATACAGTTCCGGTCGTTTGATTCGATCGATAACGCGCCGGAAGAGAAGGCGCGCGGGATCACGATTGCGACCGCGCACGTGGAGTATGAGACGGCGAATCGTCATTACGCGCACGTGGATTGCCCGGGTCACGCCGACTACATCAAGAACATGATCACGGGTGCGGCGCAGATGGATGGGGCGATCCTGGTGGTGGCGGCGACCGATGGACCGATGCCGCAGACCCGGGAACACGTGCTGCTGGCGCGCCAGGTAGGAGTGCCGTATATCGTGGTGGCGCTCAACAAGTGCGATGCGGTCGATGATGCCGAACTGCTGGACCTGGTGGAGCTCGAAGTGCGTGAGTTGCTGAAGAGCTACCAGTTTCCGGGAGACGATCTTCCGGTGGTGCGACTGTCGGCGCTGGGGGCGTTGAACGGGGAAGCCAAGTGGGAGAAGCAGGTGGACGAGTTGATGGCAGCGGTGGACAAGTACATTCCGCAGCCGACGCGGGAGTTGGATAAGCCGTTTCTGATGCCGATTGAGGATATTTTCTCGATCTCGGGGCGGGGCACGGTGGTGACGGGACGAATCGAGCGCGGCAAGGTGAAGGTAGGGGAGGAAGTGGAAATCGTCGGTTTTCGCGACACCCGCAAGACGGTAGTGACGGGGGTGGAAATGTTCAAGAAGCAGCTGGACGAAGGACTGGCGGGCGACAATGCCGGCCTGCTGCTGCGCGGCATCGCGAAAGAGGATGTGGAGCGTGGCATGGTGCTGGCCAAGGGGGGATCGATTACCCCGCACACCAAGTTCAAGGCCGAGGTTTACATTCTGACCAAGGAAGAAGGCGGACGGCACACGCCATTTTTCAAAGGCTACCGGCCGCAGTTCTACTTGCGAACCACGGATGTGACGGGAGTGGCAGAGTTGCCGGCGGCTACCGAGATGGTGATGCCGGGGGACAACGTGCAGTTGGTGATTGAGCTGATCACGCCGGTGGCGATGGAGAAGGGCTTACGGTTTGCCATCCGCGAAGGCGGGCACACGGTAGGCGCGGGCACGATCAGCGAGATTATTCAGTAGCTTCCATGGGGAAGCGCGCCCCAGGGATGTCAGTGGTTAGGTTTCAGAATTTGCGTTTGAGCTAGAAGCTTAAGAGCGAATAGCTGCCGTTCAGCGGCTCGCAGCATGCCGCCAGTTCTTTTCTCCCGGTGAGCCGGGAGAGCGAAAGAGTGAAACATGGTTGGAAAAGAAAGAATTCGCATCCGGCTTAAGGCGTATGACTACCGCATCCTGGACCAATCCACGGGTGAGATTGTGGACACCGCCCGGCGCACCGGCGCGCAAATCGCGGGGCCGATACCTTTGCCTACGATGAAAAACAAGTACTGCGTGCTGCGTTCTCCGCACGTGGACAAAAAGTCGCGTGAGCAATTCGAGATTCGTACTCACAAGCGCTTGCTCGACATTCTTGAGCCTACGCAGCAAACCGTCGACGCTTTGATGAAGCTCGACCTGCCGGCGGGCGTGGATGTCGAAATCAAGGCTTTTGGCAAAGAGCATAAATAGCGATCCGCATTCAGCTATCCGTCTCGAGCTGAAAGGCAGTCGGAAGAATTTGGCCCATGGCATGGTTCTGGGCAAGGTGAGCGAAAGAAATGGCGAAGGTCACTGGAATCTTAGGCAAGAAAGTCGGAATGACGCAGCTCTTCGATGATAAGGGCGACGTGCATCCCGCGACGGTTCTGCAGGCTGGTCCGTGTGTCATCACGCAGCACAAGACGCAGACCCGCGACGGATACGATGCGGCGCAGATTGGCCTGGTCGAGTTCATGAAGGAATCGCGCCTGACCCAGCCGATGAAGGGGCATCTTGGGAAACACAATCTTCCGCCGGTGAAGTTCTTGCGCGAAGTGCCGATCGAGATTGCGGAGAAATCCGAAGAAACAAATCCGGCGCTCAAGGCCGGCGACCGGGTACTGGTGGATATTTTTGAGGGTGAGCGGTTCGTGGACATAGTGGGAGTCAGCAAAGGGCGTGGCTTTGCGGGTGTGGTGCGTAGACATCACTTTGCGGGCGGCGCGAAATCCCATGGTTCGATGTTTCAGATTCCAGGTTCAATCGGATCGTCTGCGTTTCCCTCGCGCGTTTTCAAAGGCATGCGGATGTCGGGACACATGGGGGTCGACCGCGTAACACAACGTAACTTGCGCGTGTTGGGCGTCGACAAGGATGAGAATTTGCTGGTGGTGGAGGGCAGTGTGCCCGGCCCGAACGGCGGCTATCTGGTGATTACCAAGGCCAAGAAGCCACCCCGCGAACGGCGTGGATTTGGTGGCGCGGCTACGGTGGATCCGTTGAAGGCAGCCAAGAGGGCGGCCAAGAAGGCTTAGTCGTGGTCGCCGGACTGCGAATGGCAGTCATCGGTTGGGGATGGATGTACGGAAAAGACCTATGGCAACTATCGATATTCATAATCTGAGCGGGGATAAGGTGGGTACGCTCGATCTCGCTGACGAGGTGTTCGGCGCGGTCAACGAAGCCCTGCTGTGGGAAGCGGTAAAACATTACCGCGCCGCGCAACGCGCTGGCACCCACGCTACCAAGAACAAGAAACTGGTTTCCGGCGCCGGTAAAAAATTGTGGAAGCAGAAAGGTACAGGCCGCGCACGGGTTGGTTCCATCCGTTCGCCACTGTGGCGGCATGGTGGCACAGTGCATGGACCGCAACCGCGCTCCTACGATTACATTTTTCCGCGCAAGAAAGTGATGGGGGCATTGCGCTCTGCGCTGGCCTCGAAATTTGCCGAGGGCAAGCTGATTGTGGTGAATGCGTTTGATGTGAACAAGCCCAAGACCAAGCAATTCCGTCAGGCTCTGGATGCGTTGAAGGTGGAGACTACGGCGCTGTTGGTCGAGGTGCCTCGTCACGGCAACCTGAACTTGACGCTCGGATCGCGCAATCTTGAGGGAGTGGAACTGGTGCACGGCAACGAAGTTCACCCGTATCATCTGTTGCGCTATGACCGGGCAATCTTTTCGCAGCCGGCCATCGAGGCACTACAGCTTTCATTGAAGAATGCGGCTTCGAAACGGGAACACAAGACCACTGACAAAGACGGCGCAAAAACAAAGGGGAAGAAGGCATCAGGTTCTCCGAGGCGACGGACGCGTCATGAAAAAGCGGCGGAGGTAGCCTGATGAAATCGGCATATCAGATCATTCGCCGTCCGGTGATTACGGAAAAAGGTTTGGCGATCAAGGAAAACCAGAACACGCTGGTCTTCCAGGTGGCGAAGGAAGCCACCAAGACCGAAATCCGGGAAGCGGTGCAGTCGATTTTTAAAGTGAAGGTGCACTCGGTGCGCACCGCGTTGTATCCGGGCAAGGAGCGGCGCCGGGGAAAGTTCGCTGGCTACCGTCCTGACTGGAAGAAGGCATTCGTGCGGTTGAAGTCTGGCGAGAAAATGCCAGAGTACGCGCAGAACCTGTAAGGCAGTTATCGGCTCTCCGCCGTCAGCTGTCAGCGAAAAGCGGCGGCCGCTGGAAGTTTCGGAGAGTTGAACACTGAGAGCTGAGAGCAATTATGCCCATCAAGACATACCGACCGACTACGCAGACGTTGCGCTACCGGACCACGCTGGTCAACGACGATATTACGACCCGACATCCGCACAAGCCGTTGCTTGAAACCAAGCAGCGCACCGGCGGACGCCGTAACAGCGGCGATACCACGATGTGGCATCGGGGCGGCGGCCATAAGAAGAAACTGCGTCTGATTGACTTCAAGCGCGACAAGAATGGCATTGCGGCCACGGTGGCTTCGATCGAATACGATCCCAACCGTTCAGCGCGGATCGCGTTGCTGTCCTATGCCGACGGAGAGAAGCGTTACATTCTGCAGCCGGATGGGCTGAAGGTCGGGCAGAAGGTGGTTAGCGGTCCGGAAGCGGATATTCTGGTGGGCAACGCACTACCGCTGAAGAATATTCCGCCGGGAACGACCATTCACAACATCGAGTTGAAGCCCGGCAAGGGTGCCCAGATGGTGCGCTCGGCTGGCGGATCGGCGCAGTTGGTTGCCAAGGAAGGTGAGTACGCACTGGTCAAATTGCCTTCCGGCGAAACCCGCAAAGTGTCGCAGGATTGCATGGCGACCATTGGGCAGGTTGGGAATCTGGATCACGAAAACGTCACTATCGGTAAAGCGGGACGTATGCGCTGGATGGGATGGCGTCCGGTAAATCGCGGCGTTACGATGAATCCTGTGGACCATCCCCACGGAGGTGGCGAAGGTAAGACTTCTGGCGGCCGGCATCCGGTTACGCCATGGGGTCAACCGACGCGCGGATACAAGACCCGAAACAACAAGCGAACTGATGCGTTCATTGTGAATCGCAGAGGCAAGAAGTAGGAGCGCCGGAAGCGATTGGGCGTGACATGGGAATGGGTAGAGGTTTTGGATTTAGCTAAAAGCTAGGAGTTAACAGCGAGAAGCTGACTTTATGGCACGTTCAACCAAGAAAGGTCCGTTCATCGATGCCTACCTGCAGTCGCGGGTAGAGGGGATGAACGCGCGCAACGAAAAAAAGGTGCTGCGGACATGGTCGCGGCGCTCAACCATCATTCCGGAAATGGTGGGTCACACGATCGCGGTGCACAACGGAAAGAAATTCATTCCGGTGTACATCACGGAAAACATGGTGGGGCACAAGCTGGGTGAATTCAGTTTCACGCGCCAGTTCAAAGGCCACTCGATGCGGGCGGCCACGGAAACGGCGGCGCGGCCAGCTAGCGCGCCCGGCGGTCCAGGAGCGATTACGCCGTCGGCAGCACCATCGGCACCTGCGCCGAAGGCGTAAGAGAAGCGGCGTAACAGGAGATAAATATGGAATTCCGAGCTCAAGTCCGCTTCACCCGGGTGTCGCCGCAAAAGGCGCGGCTGGTGCTGGATTTGATTAAAGGCCGCAAAGTAGAAGACGCTCTCAATATTCTGGTATTCACCAAAAAGCGGGTGGCGGCGACGGTCGAAAAGTTGTTGCGGTCGGCGCTGGAGAATGCCAACTATTTGAGCAGCGAGAAGGGCATCGATGTCGACGTTGACAAGCTTTACGTAAAGAACGCGGTGGCCAATGATGGACCTCGGATGAAGCGAATCCGTCCGGCACCCATGGGCCGAGCCTTCCGCTACGTCCGGCGGATTGCTCACATCGAAATTGTTCTAGCGGAGCGCGGACGGAGCGGCGAAGAATTGGCGACCGTGGTCGGCGAAGAAGCGGCGGCTGGCAAAGCCAAGAAAACCCCGGCCAAAGCCAGGGTACGCAAAGCGCCGGCAGCGAAGAAGAAAGCAGGAGCGAGATAATGGGACAAAAAGTTCATCCCTATGGTTTCCGCCTGGGCTACACCAAGCCCTGGAAGTCGCGCTGGTTTGTGGAGCGAGACTACGACAAGCTGTTACTGGAAGATGTCAAGTTGCGCAACGAGCTGAAGGATAAGCTCAAGTCGGCGGGTGTCAGTTCGATTGAGATCGAGCGGCCCGGCAACAAGCTGCGGGTGATTATCAAGACGGCGCGGCCCGGCATCATCATCGGGCGCAAGGGCGCGGAAATCGACAAGTTGAAACAGGATGTGCAGAAGCGTACGGCGCGCGAAGTGCACATCGATATTCAGGAAGTGCACAAGCCGGAGCTGGATGCGCAACTGGTGTCCGAAGCGATCGCGTTGCAACTAGAAAAGCGGGTGGGGTTTCGTCGCGCCATGCGCAAGGCGGTGGATTCGGCGTTGCGTTTTGGTTGCAAGGGAATCAAGGTTCGCGTGAGTGGGCGTCTGAACGGCAATGAAATCGCGCGTTCCGAATGGTATCTGCAGGGACGCCTTCCGCTGCACACTTTGCGTGCCGATATTGAATACGGGTTTACGGAAGCTCGCACCACCTACGGAGTGATCGGGGTGAAGTGCTGGATTTATAAAGGCGAAATTTTGCCGGCCAAAAAACGCGAACCGCAGCAGGCAGGTGCGTTCTAAGAGTTTTTGGCGAGAGCTGATGGCTGAAAGCTGAGAGCTGACTTTTATGTTGATGCCCAAGAAAGTGAAGTACCGCAAACAGCAACGCGGGCGCATGACCGGTAAGGCGTGGCGCGGAAGCCAGTTGGCATTCGGCGATTTCGGTCTGAAGGTGCTCGAGCCGGGCTGGATCACCGATCGTCAGATCGAGGCGGCACGCGTGGCCATGACTCGTTTTGTGAAACGCGGCGGGAAGATTCAGATCCGGCTGTTTCCGGACAAGCCGGTAACCAAGAAGCCTGCCGAAACCCGTATGGGTAAGGGTAAGGGAGCGCCGGATCACTGGGTGGCCGTGGTGCGGCCAGGCAAGATCCTGTTCGAGATGGAAGGGGTCTCGCAGACGGATGCGACCGAGGCTATGCGTCTGGCGTCGCACAAGTTGCCGCTGCGAACCGTCTTTGTGAAACGTGAAGGCGCGCACTAGGCGTCAAAAGTGCGGAGCAACATCGCGATTAGGAACTGAGAGTTGATTATGAAATCCGAAAAAGTACGGAATCTTACGGCTGAGGAACTTCGTCAGCAAGAACACGATCTCAGCGACCAGCTGTTCAAGCTGAAGTTCCAGCTCAATATGGGACAGACCGAGAGTCTGAAGAAGATTCGGGGCTTGCGCAAGGACATTGCGCGAGTGAAGACCATCGCTCGCGAACGCGAACTGGCCTCAGTTGGCGGAACGGAGAAGAAGTAGCATGCCCGAGACGAACGTACAATCCGGAGCGGCAGTGAAGCAGGCCGCGGGACGTCGCAAGGAAGTCGTCGGCGAAGTGGTTTCCAGCCGCATGCACAAGACCATCGTAGTGCAGGTGGTGCGCAAGAAGGCGCATCCTTTTTATGGCCGTGTGGTTTCGAAAGCGAAGAAGTTTTACGCGCATGACGAGAAGAACGAAGCTCACGTGGGCGATGTGGTTCGCCTGGAGGAGACTCGTCCTCTGTCTAAATTGAAGCGATGGCGTTTGAAAGAGATTGTGCGGCGTACGGCGCTGGTGCCGGAAGTGAACGTCGCTGAAGTGAGCTAATCGAGGTTGATGTGAGTGCGCGCCAAGCGTGACGCACTGAGGGAGATCAAGTTATGGCCGTGATGATGAGATCGATGCTCGAGGTCGCCGATAATTCCGGCGCCCGCAAGCTGCAGATGATTCTGCCGCTCGGCGGCTCGACCGGCTTGAGCGCGGGGCTGGGCGATGTCATCACCGCGAGCGTCAAAGAAGCGGCGCCCGATGGCCAGACAAAAAAAGGTACCGTGGTTAAGGCGGTCATTGTTCGCACCCGGAAAGAACATCGCCGGCGCGATGGAACCTACATCCGCTTCGATCAGAATGCCGCCGTGCTGATCAATGAAGCCGGCGAGCCGGTCGGAACCCGCGTGTTTGGCCCGGTTGCCCGAGAACTGCGCGAAAAGAAGTTTTTGAAGATTGTCTCATTGGCCCCGGAAGTACTCTAGGGCAGGGCTTTTGAGAGAGAGAATTGGAAGATCATGAAGACAGTAGCGAGAGAACATAAACGAGTTGACCTTCGCCGCAACGACACGGTGCGGGTTATTTCCGGACGCGACAAAGGAAAAGAAGGACGAGTGCTGCGGGTTTTTCCGAACGATGCCAAAGTGCTGGTTGAGCACGTGATGGTGGTCAAAAAGCACGTCCGGCCCAATCCGCAACGCAACGTCAAGGGCGGAATCGCCGAGCAGGAGAGCCGGATCGCACTCTCGAATGTAGGTTTGATGTGTCCCAGTTGCAAGCGTCCGGTACGCATCGGGCACGAGTTTCAGGGAGAGCGCAAAGTCCGGGTTTGCCGCAAGTGCGGGGCAACGCTGGATAAGTAGCGGTAGCGTTTGGCCAAGGCCGATAGCATTCGCAATCTTGGAAGAACTCACGCAGCGCTAGACGTTGGAGTTTGAAAACCAAAAGCTAGAGCTAAGAGCCAAAAGCTACACCCAACAATCCGAAACCGTGAGAGAAGGTAACTGAAGGAAATGGCGAAAGAAAAAAGAGAACGGCAAGGCGAAAAGCAGCAGCAGGAGGCGAAGCCCGCGCAGGCGCATCATAGTGCCAAGGAAATACCGCGGCTGAAGAGCCGGTTCAAGAGCGACGTCGCGCCCGCCCTGATGAAGGAATTCGAGTTAAAGAACCCCATGGCTGTGCCGCATATTCACAAGATTGTGGTGAATATGGGGATGGGGGAAGCGACACAGAATGCGAAGATTCTTGATCCTGCGGTCAACGAACTGGGACAGATTACCGGGCAGAAGCCGGTAACCACCAAGGCCAAGAAGTCGATTGCGGCATTCAAGGTACGCGAAGGCCAGGCGATTGGCGCCATGGTGACGCTGCGTGGCGATCGCATGTACGAATTTTTGGACAGGCTGGTGAATGTGGTGTTGCCGCGGGTACGCGACTTCAAGGGGGTTTCCACCAAGTCGTTTGACGGGCGAGGAAATTACACCCTGGGTTTGCACGACCAGTTGATTTTCCCCGAGATCGATTATTCTCGAGTGGATAAAGCCAAGGGCATGAACGTCACCATTGTGACGACGGCCCAGTCCGACGATCAGGCGCGAGTTTTGTTGAAACACTTGGGTATGCCGTTTCGGACGCAATAGTAGACGAAGTCTTAATGGAGAGCTGATGACTGAGAGTTTGAAGCTGAAAGTCAAAAGCGAGGAGCAGAAAGTACATTGACTACCGCAAAACGAGTCAAGGACGCAAAGATTCAGGAGACGTTTGATAGTGCGCGCGGCAAACGCCTGCCAAAGCCAAAATTTTCTTCGCGCAGACATAACCGCTGCAAGCTGTGTGGACGTCCGCGCGCGTATTTGCGCAAGTTTGGAATCTGCCGCTTGTGTTTCCGGGGGCTGGCTCTGCGGGGAGAAATTCCCGGGGTTTCAAAGTCGTCTTGGTAGGAACCGGCCATAAAATTCCGGCCTTGCGAACAGACACGCGAGAGCGGGTTCAAAAGTTCGAGTGGATAGTACGTCGTCGCAGGTTCTTCGGCGGTGAGTGAGCAAGCCGAAGCAAACGGACGACGGAGGAGAAGCAAACGATGAGGTTGACCGATCCGGTCGCAGACATGCTGACACGCATTCGCAATGCGATAAGCGCTCGCCATCAGAAGGTAGATGTTCCCGCCTCCAAGCTGAAGCTGGAGATTGCCCGCATCCTCAAAGAGGAAGGCTATATATCCAATTTCAAGCCAGCGGAAGAAGAAGGCCACAAGGTCTTGCGCATCTACCTGAAATACGGCAACAACAATGAAGCCGCCATCTCGAACGTGGAACGTGTTTCGCGGCCGGGTTGCCGCGTTTATGTGCGTCGCAGCGAGATTCCCAGAGTGCTTGGTGGCATGGGCATAAATATTTTGACGACCCCCCGGGGAGTTATGACCGGGCGCCAGGCGCGCAAGCAAGGCGTTGGCGGCGAAGTGCTTTGCGAGATTTGGTAGAGAAACAGCTGTCAGCTGTCAGCCGTCAGCTATCAGGGACGGCGATTTAAGCTGAGGGCTGAAAGCCGAGAGCTGAAAGCTTATGTCGAGAATTGGAAGAAAGCCGATCCCACTCCCCAAGGGAGTGGTGGTGAAAATCGAAGGCGACAATGTTGCCGTGCAAGGTCCTAAAGGCAAGCTGGATACCCAGCTTCCGCGCGGCATCCGTATTGAGCAACAGGACGGGAACCTGGTGGCGATTCGTGAAAACGATTCGCAAGCCGCGGTTCACGGATTGGCGCGCGCTCTGGTCAACAACGCGGTTGAGGGAGTGACCAAGGGCTGGACCCGCGAGTTGGAGATTGTCGGCATTGGATATCGCGCGGAATTGAAGGGCAAGAACACGGTTGTGTTCAGCCTAGGTTATTCACATCCCATCGAATATCCGTTGCCGGGTGGAGTTGAGGCTACAGTGGATCCAAAGCAAACGAAGCTGAGTGTTACCGGGATCGACCGCCAGAAGGTGGGACAGGTGGCGGCGGAAATGCGCAGCCTGCGTCCGCCGGACCCTTATAAAAACAAGGGTGTGCGATATGCAGGCGAGCGCTTGAAGAAGAAGGTCGGGAAAACCGGAGCGAAATAGTCGTCCGTGGCCGGTCACCGCCCGCCCAACAAGGGCGGGAGGGTGATCGCACCGAAATCGGCGACTGCGGATCGAGGACCAGAAAAAATGCTTACCCAGACATCGAAGAACCAGAACCGCCGGCATGTTCACAAACGGATCCGGAAGAAGGTTCTCGGCACTGCCGAGCGGCCACGCTTAAACGTGTATCGTTCGCTGAATCACATCTACGTGCAGTTGATCGACGACCGCGAAGGCGCCACCCTGGTTTCGGCGAATTCAGCCGAAGGCGAGAAGGGGCAACGACGCACCGGAGGAAACCTGGCGGCAGCGAAGACCGTCGGCAAAAGCATCGCCGAGCGCGCGAAGGCCAAAGGAATCACCAAGGTTGTGTTCGATCGCGGCGGTTACATTTATCACGGACGGGTGAAGGCCCTGGCCGATTCCGCCCGCGAAGCCGGATTACAGTTCTGAAATCGAGACATTGGGTGATAGAGATTACAAATTTGTGAAATGAGAATCAATGCCAACTGTGATTAAGAAGCTCGATGCGAATTCGTACCAGCTGAAAGACCAGGTCGTCGCGATCAATCGCGTCACCAAAGTGGTCAAGGGTGGCAAGAACCTGTCCTTCGCGGCCCTGGTGGTGGTGGGAGATCCCAGCGCAGCCGTCGTAGGCTATGGTTCGGGGAAGGCCAAGGAAGTTCCCCAGGCGATCCGCAAAGGAATTGAGTCGGCGAAAAAAAACCTGATGCGCGTGAACCTGACGCAAACCAGCATTCCGCACCTGGTGCTGGGACGTTTCGGATCCGGCCGGGTGCTGCTGAAGCCGGCTCCCGAGGGCACCGGCGTGATTGCCGGCGGAGCGGTACGCGCGGTGATGACTTCGGCGGGGGTCCAGAACGTGCTGACCAAATCGATCGGTACCACGAATCCTCACAACGTGATCAAGGCGACTTTTGATGCCCTGAAGCATTTGAAAAACCGAACCGATGTCGCTGCCATGCGCGGTAAGTTGGTAGAGGAGCTGTAAACATGCCTAATAAATTGGCCAAGAAACCGCACGCCGGAAATGGCGGGAAGATCCAATTGAAGTGGGTGCGGTCCGCCATTTGCGCGCCGGTGAAACAGAAACTGGTGGTCAAGGGTTTGGGCTTTACCCGGTTGAACCAGGTCATTGAGCGTCCAGACAACCCAGCCATCCGCGGGATGGTGGCGAAGGTGCCGCACCTGGTGGAGATTGTGAACTAGCTATCCCTAGTCCGCTATCAGGCTGCAAGCTAACCGTGGTACTGACGGCTGATGGCTGAAAGTTGACTTATGAATCTTTCGAACATTCGCGCACCAAAGAAGGCTTCGGAAAATAAGAAACGCGTCGGCCGCGGTATGGGTTCGGGCATGGGTAAGACCTCGACCCGCGGACACAAAGGACAGCGTTCGCGCAGCGGTTCGCGAATGATGCGCGGCTTTGAAGGCGGCCAGATGCCGCTGCATCGCCGCATGCCGAAGCGTGGCTTTACCAACATTTTTCGACAGGAATTCAATATCGTGAACCTGGAGAAGCTGGCGCTGCTTGGCGAAACTACGATCACGCCGGATGTGTTGCGCAAAGCGGGAGTGATCAAAAGCAAACATCCATTGAAAGTGCTGGGAGACGGCGACTTGACGGTTGCACTGACTGTGCATGCTCACAAGTTTTCCAAGTCGGCGCAGGAAAAAATCACCAAAGCCGGCGGCAAATTCGAGGTGTTGTAGGCCATGCTGGAGAAACTGGCTAACGTATTTCGCATACCGGACTTGCGCAAGCGTATTTTGTTCACGCTGGGTCTGTTGGCGGTCTATCGCCTGGGCGGACACATTCCCACGCCAGGGGTGAATGCGGACAAGTTGCAGCAATTCTTCGAGCAGAACAAAGGCAGCCTGCTGGGCTTCGTCGACCTATTTTCCGGCGGCCAGTTACGGCGTTTGACGATTTTTGCTTTAGGGATCATGCCGTACATCACGGCGTCCATCATTTTGCAATTGCTGACGGTGGTCTATGAGCCGTTAGCGAAGTTGCAGAAAGAGGGCGAACTTGGGCGGAAAAAGATTACGCAGTGGACGCGCTACCTGACCTTTGGCTTAAGCGCGGTGCAGTCATTTGGTATCGCCTGGCAGTTGCAGAGGGGCGGCGATTTTGTCATCCATCCCGGGGCATCATTCATCCTGATGACGATGCTTACCCTGACCACGGGCAGCGTTTTTATTATGTGGCTGGGCGAACAAATTACTGAACGCGGCGTTGGAAATGGGATGTCCCTGCTGATTTTCGCCGGTATCGTGGTGGGATTGCCGCGCGGCATCATCGATCTTTTCGACAAGGTTCGCACTGACGCATGGGGGGCATTCACCGCCCCGGCGATGATCATGCTGATTGGCGTCATGGTGCTGGTGGTCGGTTTTATTGTGTATGTGGAGCGCTGTGAACGCCGCATTCCGGTGCAGTATGCCAAACGGGTTGTGGGCCGGAAGGTGATGGGCGGACAATCGACTCACCTGCCGCTGCGTGTAAATTCCGGCGGTGTGATGCCGGTAATTTTTGCCTCCTCGATTCTGACCCTTCCCCAAACGGTTGGTTACAGTCTGCGCAACAACCGTTATTTTGGGGAATTGATCCGCAACCTGGGATGGGGTGAGCCGCTGTATACGGTTTTATACGCGGTAGGAATTATCTTTTTCGCGTATTTCTATGTGTCGATTGTTTTCAACCCCAATGAAGTTGCCGACAACATGCGGAAGTATGGCGGTTTCATTCCGGGTATTCGTCCGGGCAAACGGACAGCGGACCACATTAACGAAATCCTTACCCGCATTACGCTAGTCGGGGCGCTCTACCTGATTATCATTTCGTTCATTCCGGAGTGGATGATTACCGGTATTCATTTGAATCACCTGTACGGCCCGATTGGAGCGTTCTTTGAACGGCTGCCGACATGGATCACGAACGGATTGAACGTTAATTTCTATTTTGGCGGAACGTCCCTCCTGATCGTTGTGGGTGTCGCGATGGACACAGTGACGCAGATTGAAGCGCAACTGGTAATGCGCCACTACGACGGCTTTACGCCGCGCAGCGGACGGATTCGTGGGCGCCGTACCTGGTCGTAGGAAATGCCGACGCGAGCATTTCGCTCGTGCAGGGTTTCAGTCAGAACGCAGGGATTGAAGTGGGGCAGTTGGTCGCGCTGTGGAATGAAATCGGAAATTGGGAGGCTGGACCAGTTCGATGGCGGAGGCGACCTCACGCAACATCGGACCTGTCATTCTGCTCGGTCCGCCGGGAGCGGGCAAGGGTACGCAGGCCAAGCTGATCGTTCAGCGTTACCGCATTCCCCAGATTTCTACCGGCGACCTGCTGCGAGAACATGTGCAGCGTGGTACTCCGCTAGGGGTGCTGGTCAAAGATGTCATGGCGCGGGGTGAGTTTGTCCCTGACGACCTGATGTATGACATGGTAGCGCAGCGACTGAGGCAGGCGGACTGTGAGCGCGGCTTCATTTTGGATGGGTTTCCACGAAATCCGGCCCAGGCCGGATGGCTGGATGCGTTTCTGGAGCACGAGTTCTTTGACAACGCGCAGCGCGAGAAGTGTCTGCCCATTGTGATCAGAATTAACGTAGATTATAATAAATTGTTGCGCCGTATTACTGGGCGCCGTTCTTGTCCCGTCTGTGGACGGATTTACAACGTCTACTCCCAGCCACCCCGTGTCGCTGATCGATGCGATGTTGATGGTTCCACGCTGGTGACCCGCGAAGATGACCGTGAAGAAGTCATCCGGGATCGACTGGCGGCCTACGAACTGCAGACCAAGCCCGTAGCCGAATACTACGCGGACAAGGGACGGCTGGTTTCCGTCGACGGAGACTTGCCGGTAGAACAGGTTACAGAGCAGATTTTCAAGGTGATTGAGAGCTACCGTGCGACGGTGCAAAACTGAAACTGAGCCGCAAACAGCGGGGAAGGAATAACAACCCCGCGACCAACGGAGATATGGCGATAGTTTGCAAATCGGCGGCTGAGATTGAGAAGATGCGGCGGAGTGGCAGCATCGTTCGCCAGGTACTCAATCATGTGCGCAGCCTGGTGGCGCCGGGCGCAACCACGATGGATCTGGAGCGGGCGGCGGAGCGGCAAATCAAAGATTTAGGAGTAACACCTGCTTTCAAAGGTTATTACGACTATCCGTGCGTACTTTGCACCTCGATCAACGAAGAGATTGTGCATGGCATCCCTTCGGAAAAGAGAGTGTTGAAGGCTGGCGACATTGTTTCCATCGATTGCGGTGTCGTGGTCGATGGGTATTACGGCGATGCGGCTATCACCGTCCCGGTCGATGGTTCGATCACACCGGAGTTGACCAAGTTGCTGGAAGTTACGGAAGCATCGTTGTACCGCGGCATTGAGGCAGCGCGCATAGGGAACGCGGTCGGAGACGTTGGGGCTTCAGTTCAGGAATTTGTTGAAGCCAATGGTTTCAGCGTGGTTCGTGAGTTTGTGGGACACGGCATTGGGACGCGATTGCATGAAGAACCCCAGGTGCCAAATTACGGAACTCGCGGGCACGGCGCACGGTTGCGTGAAGGCATGGTTTTGGCCATCGAGCCGATGGTGAATTCGGGCGATCCCGGGACTCGCGTTCTAGATGACAAGTGGACCGCCGTCACCGCCGATGGCAGCTACAGTGCCCATTTCGAACATTGCGTAGCAGTGACAAAAGATGGACCAGTGATCTTGACGCAGTAGAGCTGATCTTAAGGAGTCGATGAGCAAAGAGGACGCGATTGAAGTGATGGCGACGGTCGTTGAACCGTTGCCCAATGCCATGTTCCGGGTAGAACTGGAAAACAAGCATCAGGTACTGGCGCACGTTTCGGGAAAAATGCGCAAGAATTTCATCCGTATCCTGCCGGGAGACAAAGTCGCCGTTGAGCTTTCGCCCTACGATCTGAACCGCGGCCGCATCGTCTACCGCTACAAATGAGCGCCGCCTTGTTGGGCTTCAAGGTTTTAGTGAAGTCTGAGAGCTGACGGCTGAAGGACTGGGTTTTATGAAAGTACGAGCATCGGTAAAGAAAATTTGCGACAAGTGCAAAGTCATCCACCGCAAAGGTGTGGTGCGGGTGATTTGCGTCAATTCCAAGCACAAGCAGCGTCAGGGATAACAGAGGAGCAATATGGCACGCATCGCAGGCGTCGATCTTCCGCGCGGTAAACGCGCCAACATCGCGCTGACGTACATCTACGGGATCGGCAACTCACGCGCTGGACGCATTCTCGACGCCGCCAACGTGGACGCTACCAAGAAGGTCCAGGATTTGGGCGAGGACGAAGTGAACCGCATCCGCCAAGTCATCGAAAATGAAGGATTGGTGGAAGGCGACCTGCGTAAGGAAGTTTCGATGAACATCAAGCGTCTCATCGAAATCGGTTCCTATCGCGGCTACCGTCATCGCCGCAACCTGCCGGTTCGAGGACAGCGGACGCATACCAATGCGCGTACCCGAAAGGGTCCACGTAAGGGCACGGTGGCACAGAAGAAGAAGGCGACGGCAAAAACTTAAAAGCAACGATCAGCTTTTAGCTCTTAGCCGTTTGCTTAGATACGGCGACTGGGTTGAAGGCAAACAGCTGACAGCTAAAAGGCTAACTATGGCAAAACCAGCAGCGGCAGGGGCAGCGGGAACCGGGGCAGCAGCGCCGGATAAAAAGGGCAAGAAGAAAACGTTCAAGAAGAAGGAGCGGAAACACGTTCCTCACGGCATTGCCCACATCCAGGCTTCGTTCAACAACACGATCGTGACGATTGCCGATCAGGCAGGGAATGTTCTGTCCTGGAAGAGTTCGGGTTCGTTAGGCTTTCGCGGCTCGCGAAAAGGGACTCCTTTTGCGGCACAGCAGGCCGCGCAGAATGCCGCGAACATGGCGCGTGACCACGGTGTCCGGAGTGTCGAGGTGCGAGTAAGCGGTCCTGGTTCCGGACGCGAATCGGCGATCCGCGCTCTGGCTGCCGCCGGCATCGAAGTTCGAAACATTAAGGATTCAACGCCAATTCCGCACAATGGTTGCCGTCCGCCGAAGCGGAGAAGAGTCTAAAAGGGAACTTTTGGCCCTTGGCTTTTAGCCCTTAACTAGGTCCAATGGCTAGGAGCTAAATGCTGATTTTCGTCCGGGATGAAGGGTGAAGCCAAACCTGTAAACCGGTCATCTAATAAGGAGAAACAACTTGGCCCGATATACCGATCCTGTCTGTCGTCTCTGCCGCCGCGAGGGCATGAAGCTGTTCCTCAAAGGCACCAAGTGCTTCAGCGATAAGTGTCCCATCGAGAAGCGTAACTTCGCTCCCGGTCAGCATGGTAAAGACCGCAAAGCCAAGATTGTTGGCTATGGTCTGCAACTGCGAGAAAAGCAAAAGGCCAAGCGGATTTATTTCACCCAGGAAGGTCAGTTCCGCAACTATTTCGAGAAAGCGGCGCGGACCCGCGGTGTTACTGGCGAAATGCTCCTACAACAGTTGGAGCGTCGCCTGGACAATGTCGTTTACCGGCTTGGTTTCGGTATGTCGCGCCGTCAAGCGCGTCAACTTGTGCGCCACGGACACATCCAGGTGAACGGTCGCAAGGTCAACATCCCCTCCTACCAGGTGAGCGTGGGCGAGGAGATAGCGATTCGCGAAGGCAGCAACAAGCTGCCCATTCTGGAGCCAGCCAAGGAATTTGCCAGCCACCAGAACGCGCCGAACTGGCTCGAGATCGATCGCGACAATTACAAAGGCAAGATTTTAGCTTTGCCCAAACGCGAAGATATCAATTTGCCGGTGAACGAGCAGTTGATTGTTGAGTTGTACAGCAAATAGTCATCAGCCGTCGGTCTTTGGTGGTCAGCAAATTTTGCTGGCGACTGCGGACTGACGACCCCGGGTCCATTAAATTCGAGCCAGATCAGCCTTTCTCTGACGCTTGACCTGCAATGCACTGGGACCGATTCAGGGATGTCAGGATTGAGCCACACGGCCGAAGGAGAACAACGTAATGCTTTGGAAGGGATTTCAAAAGCCCAAGCGTCTCGCCGTCGATACTTCAACCCTAACTGACAAGTACGGTATCTTCTGGGCCCAGCCTTTTGAGCGCGGGTTCGGTACCACCATCGGCAATGCGCTGCGTCGGGTGATGCTGTCTTCGATCGAAGGAGCGGCTATCACCGCTGTAAAGATTGAGGGCGTGCTGCACGAATTTCAGTCGATTCCCGGTGTAGTCGAGGATGCGACCGACATCATTCTCAACCTGAAGCAGGTTCCATTCAAGCTGGCAGGGGATGCTCCGAAAGCGATTTACTTGCGTGCTGACCAGCCCGGTGTGGTGACGTCCGGCATGATCGAAGCCGACGCCGATGTTGAAGTGCTCGACAAAGACGTCTACATCGCAACGGTAAGCGAAGGCGGCAAGCTGGATATGGAGATGCGGCTCAAGCGCGGCCGCGGCTATGTTTCAGCGGACAAGAACTTCGACGAAGACCTCGGAATCGGTTTCATTCCTATCGATTCGGTGCACTCTCCGGTGCGCAAGTGCAATTACACCGTGGAAGCGGCGCGTTTGGGACAGATTACCGACTATGACAAGCTGACGATCGAAGTATGGACAAATGGCTCCATCACTCCGGCTGATTCTATCGGTCTGGCAGCGAAGTTGGTGAAGGACCACATGAATATCTTCATCAACTTCGAAGAAGATATCGAGACCTCCACTTCGGTCGACGATCGCAAGCCGGAAATCAAAAACGAGAATCTGAACCGTTCGGTGGAAGAGCTCGAATTGTCTGTTCGCAGCTACAACTGCCTGAAGAACGCAAACATTCAGACCATCGGCGAACTGGTGCAGAAGACCGAAGCCGAGATGCTGAAGACCAAGAACTTCGGCCGCAAGTCGCTGAACGAAATCAAGGAAATTCTGTCGTCGATGGGATTGAGTCTGGGGATGAAGATCGACGAGCACGGAAATGCCGTGCCGGGTCCGACTTCCAACCAGGTTTTGCCGGCATCGGCATACGGTCCGGATAACGATCTGTAAACCTGTGGCCAGTGGCTGGTGATCAGTCACCTCGCTTGCCACTGGCTGCTTGAATGAAGCTACGAAAAATTTCAACGGACGGGCTGGGGTTTCCGACCACTAGTCACCAGCCACTGACAACTGAGGCCTTCAATGCGTCACAAAGTAGCAGGATGGAAACTGGGACGTAACACCAGCCACCGCCGCTCACTGCTGCGGAACCTGGTCACTTCGCTCATCGTCGAGGAACGCATCGAAACCACCGTTCCGAAAGCGAAAGCTTTACGTCCGCTGGTGGAAAAGATGATTACGTTAGGGAAGCGAGGAGATCTTTCCGCACGTCGCCAGGCTGGAGCTTACTTGATGACCAAGGAAGCGGTCACCCGGCTTTTCGACACCGTAGCCCCACGCTTCGGCGATCGCGAAGGCGGATATCTGCGCATCATTCGAGCTGGCTGGCGAAAAGGCGACGGAGCCGACACTGCCTTTGTCGAGCTGCTGGGCAGCGAAAAATTGCAGGAAGAAAAGCGCGAGAAACGAGCGGTGGCGCGCTCCAAGCGCGCGGAAGAAGCCAAACGCGCCATGGACGAAGCCGAAGCGCAACAGGGGGTTGAGCATCCCTCCGATCACGTCGAAGGCGCAGACAAGACCAAAGACGATAAAGAATAACCAATCAGTAAAAAAATCGCGGGATGGGCGCCCAGTCCGTCCCGCTTTACTTCACCCCAACCGTACATGTCCTGCCGCGTCTATCTGCCGTAATCTTGCCTTGACCGAACCTGACGCTAGACTGGGGTGAGGCCGATGGAATTTTCACGCAATCAGATTGGTATCGCTGCGGGAGTGGGTGCGCTTCTGTTGTTGATCTTCTTTGGGTATCTCATTCACCTTAATGGCCAGGGACCGGTTTTGAGCCGCTCCGAGGAACGCGACCCGCTATCCGGTATACCCAATTCCATCTCGCTGAACCCGCTTCGCGACCGCACGTCTGAACATGAAGCCTCCAAGTTTGTCCGCAGCATGCGCGATGGGCAGTGCAAAGACGCGCTGGCGGCCTGGGCAAAGGACTATCGCAAGAAATACGCCGCCTTCATTTGCGATTCGGAGGCACAGCATCCCCTGGTTTCCTGGCAGATCGCGGACTGGGAAGACGCGCCGCCTCTGCGAATCCTCAAGTATCTTGGCAAACGCAGAAACGCTCCTGAACAGAAGGCTACCTATAAAGAGCAGTTTTCTGTAACCCTGGAAAAAAGGGGTGCTGAGTGGGTTGTAACTAAATACGACGCCATGTATTGAGGGACGCGTCGGGTGTCAGACCCAGGTTCCCGGGCGTCATTGTCAACAATTCTATCTGTTCAATCGCGGTCCAGAGCCATTCACCAATTCTGCGAAGAAACTCTCTGCCTCCCAGGTTGCGGCTTGGCCGACCACAGAATCGCGAAGATAATTATCTGTGCGATCAGGGCGGCGATACTATCCAGCACGACATCGTGCCACGTTCCCGTGCGCTTGGGGAGATAGGTTTGGTGCCATTCGTCGAGCGAGGCCACAAAAGCGGTCATGAAGAATGCAAATCCCGCCCACTTAAGAGTCCAGTTGGCGCCGGGCAAGGAGAATGTGGCTCGCCAGGAGCGGAATAACAGAACGCTTAGGGTGAAATATCCCACGAAGTGTCCGGTTTTGCGGATAAAAAAATGCCACACTGGAAACTGGGCGTTCGTGACTCCGAACAGGGAATGAAGCAGGGGGTAGAGGAAACGGCTGGTGTTCTCAGCCGAAGCGAAATTCGTGGATTCGGCGAGAATGAGCCCGAGCCACAGACCAGCCGCAATCCAGGCTTTAAGAAGGTTCTTGTGATCAGGCGTCAAGGGCGGATTTTCGCACCGTTATTCCACAGCATAATTTGGCGCCTCACGCGTGATCATTACATCGTGCACATGGCTTTCGCGCAGGCCAGCGCCGCTGATGCGAACGAAACGAGTCCTTTGCAGAAGTTCGGGAATGGTCGCGCAACCGCAATATCCCATCCCTGACTTCAATCCACCGACCATCTGATGAACAATCATGGCAACAGAACCGCGATAAGGAACCCGGCCTTCGATGCCTTCGGGGACGAGCTTTCCAAGTCGATTGGCGTCCTCACTTCCTCCGGACATCGCGGTGGAGGCGTCCCCCTCGACATTTTGAAAATAGCGTTCGCTTGACCCCGAAGCCATCGCGCCCAATGAGCCCATGCCACGATACGACTTAAAAGAGCGGCCTTGATAGAGGATCAACTCGCCTGGACTTTCGTCGGTGCCGGCGAAGAGGGAACCGATCATGACTCCTGACGCTCCCGCTGCCAGAGCTTTGGTGATATCGCCCGAATATTTGATTCCACCGTCGGCGACGATAGGAACGTTGAGATCCTTGGTAGCGCGGTAGGCTTCCGCGATGGCCGTGATCTGCGGCATACCCGCGCCGGTGACAACGCGAGTGGTGCAGATGGAACCCGGACCGATGCCCACCTTGATGGCGTCGGCGCCGGCGCGAGCCAACTCGCAGGCGCCATCGAACGTTCCGACATTGCCGGCGATGAGGTCCACTTCGGGCAGCTTCGATTTCACCAGTTTGATGGCATCCAACACGCGCGTCGAATGGCCGTGAGCGCTGTCGATGGCCAGCAGATCGACCTTGCACTTCACCATTTCCTGTGCACGCTCGAGGAAATCGCCCGTGGCGCCAATGGCCGCGCCCACGCGCAAGCGGCCCTGAGAATCTTTCGCCGCGTTGGGGTACTTCAGTTTCTTCTGAATGTCTTTTACGGTGATCAGGCCTTTGAGGTTATAAGCGTCGTCCACCACCAGTAATTTTTCAACGCGGTGCTCGTGCAGAATGTTTTCCGCGGCCTCCAGCGTGGTCCCCACAGGGACGGTGATGAGGTTTTCCTTCGTCATTACTTTACTGATGGGAATGTCAAAACGATTCTCGAAGCGCAGATCGCGATTTGTCAGGATGCCCACCAGTTTTCCATTCTTGGTGATGGGCACGCCAGAAATTTTGTATTTACGCATCATCTCAAGCGCGTCCGAGACCTTGGCGTCAGGGGACATCGTCACCGGATCCACGATCATTCCACTTTCCGATCGCTTCACTTTATCCACTTCGTTAGCCTGCTGTTCCGGTGTGAGGTTGCGATGAATAATTCCGATGCCGCCCTGCTGCGCCAGCGCGATCGCCATGTGGGATTCGGTGACCGTGTCCATAGCAGCGCTGATGACCGGAATGTTAAGCCGGATATTGCGCGTCAATTGAGTTTGGGTATTGGCTTGGGCGGGTACGACGTCGGAGCGAGCGGGCAGCAATAACACGTCATCGAAAGTGAGCGCTTCAGGGACGGGAAAATGGATCATAAGTTTTTCGGACGTGCAGGATGCTCTCTATTCTAGAGAGGGGTGACGAATGAGGCAAATCACTTGCGTCAGCGGAGGAAACGTACTAAGTTTTGTCCGCACTTGGGACGGACCAAAGGGAATTCCAAGGAGACCGTCGAATGAAAACACGCCATACTCACAGTTCATGGTTGTTATTGCTCGTCCTGGTAAGTTTAGCCACGGGAGGATGGTTTCAGGCGACGGCACCTTCCCCGGGTGAGGTTCCAGTTCCCACCATACGCGTGAGCACGCACCTGGTGCTGGTTGATGTGGTCGTATCCGACAAGCAAGGTAAGCCGGTTACCAGCCTTCACCCCGGAGATTTTGTTTTGCAGGAGAAAGGTAAGAACCAGAAAATCGCATTTTTTTCTTCCCCCAACGATGCTCAACGGCCGCCCGCTCCGCAGCTACCACCCGGCATTTATTCCAATAAGCCAGAATATCGCTCCCCGGGCGGACCTTTGGTGGTGGTACTGCTCGATGCCGCAAATACGCCCTTTAAAGATCAGGCATACGCGCGTGAGCAGATGCTCAAATTCGTGAGGGAGGAATACAAACCCAGCCAGCGTACCGCAATTTTCACGCTCACCAACTCGCTTGGCGTTTTACAGGACTTCACCAGCGATCCGAAGGTTTTGTTGGAGGCATTCCAGAAGTATCAGCCCATGTCGCAGGAGATGGCGAACGCCGCGGCACCACGCGCTCCCTCCACGAGCTCGGATGGAGGGACCGGATCGCAAGCTGCTGCGCAAGGCATGATTACTCAGATGAAGAGTTTCCAGAGCATACAACTGGCTTACGTACTTGACCGGCGCGTGGAAACCACGGTTGGAGCGATGCGTGCACTGGCCAGAATCCTAGGCGGCATTCCCGGGCGGAAGAGTGTCATTTGGGTGACCGCAGCATTTCCTTTCAGTCTCATTCCCGAAAACCGCGACGTCACTGCCAGCGAGCTTGAGGAGTCACTTCCAACCATCAATCAACTTGGATTAAACACGCGAGCCGGTGGTTCGATGGCGGCAACCGAGCGGCAGAGCCACGCACAAGAGATTCGGGAAGCCTCCGCTCAGCTGGCCAGCGCCCAGATCGCAATTTATCCGGTTGATGCTCGAGGTCTGATGAGCGGGATGGAAGCCACCATAGACGACCTTCCGGGCAGGCAACTCGATTCCATGTCTGACACTGCGGCGATTCGTATGTCCGATGCCACTGCTAGTCAGGAAATCATGCGGGAGATCGCGCACGAGACGGGCGGGACTGCCTACATTAATCAGAATGAAATCAAGGAAGGGGTTGCGGTCGCCATGTCTGATTCTTTGGCGTCCTATACCCTCGGCTACTATCCGGAGGACAAGAAGTGGGACGGCAAGTACCGTCCAATCAAAGTGAAGCTGAACCCTGACGGTCTGAGCTCACGATATCGTCGCGGGTATTTTGCCATCGATCCAAGCTCTTTGAAGGGCCGTAGCCCGGAACAGGGAGCGGTTGAGGCATTGCAGGACCGCGCGCCGGACACCCTGGTGACGTTCAGCGCGCAGGTGAAACCGGGAGCAAGCGGAAAGGCTGCTCTTGATTTCCTGATTGATGCCCGCACCTTATCCGCGGAAGATGTGTCGGGCGGGAACAAAAAATTTAATGTTGTGCTTTACGCTGCGATTTTCGCTCCGGATGGGAGGATGTTGGGAAATCAGAGCCTAAAAGTGGATCAGGCTTTCGACGCGGCGACCTACACGCAAATCTTGCAAAAAGGCATGTTGTTGCACATGGATCTGAATGTCCCAGTCGGTAAGAATGAGCTCCGTATGGCGGTGCGGGATAACCGTACGGGGAACACCGGGACGCTAAGCGCTCCTCTCTAATTCCAGCTCGGGCGGATTCATCGGCGATAAATCGGCCTGGAATGACGATAAATTCCCGATGACATTCCGAAAAATGCTCGCTGCCGGCGGTTTGTTTTTTGGCAGCTTGCAGCGTATATTGATAGCTGGAACTGTTGTGTAGTTACCAGCACGTGGCGAGACACACCAGTGGGCGCAAGCCCACTTTTTAGTTTCAGCTGGTTTTCGAGCGCAGCGACATCGCTGCAAAGTATTGATTTCATGGTGTTTGAGATCGATAAAGTTCGCGAAATTGCTGAAAGAGTAGCGGCTTCCAGTGGGCTGGAAACGGTGGAAGTGGAGTTGCGCGGCGGCGGTAAGGCCCGCATGCTCCGCATTGTGATCGACAAGCCTGCGGGAGTTACTCATGAAGATTGCGCGAATTTGAGCCGGGAAGTTGGAACCATTCTGGATGTCGAGGATGTGATCCCGGGCGCTTCATATACGTTGGAGGTTTCTTCTCCAGGGTTGGATCGAAAGTTATTTCGGCCTCGCGACTATGAACGCTTTACCGGAAGCCGGGTGAAATTGACTACCCAGCAGCCGGTGAACGGAAATCGTCACTTTGAAGGCAGGCTGGAGAGTTTTCAGCAGGGACGTTTGACGTTGGATTTGGGTGCCTCCAGGAAAAAGCGCCGACCGGGTGAAACCGCCCCGGAAAAAGTAGAAATAGATTTGGCCAACGTGGAGAAGGCGAATCTGGTACCGGAGATCTGAAGACGGACTGCGGGCTTCGGACCTCCCCCGAAAACTCCAAAGTTCAATGGCTGAAGTCTGCGGGCTGACGTCCGAGGTCGGAAATTTCATATGGCAAGTGAGCTCTATAACACGATTGACGCGCTGAGCCGGGAAAAAGGCATCGATCCGCAAATTGTGGTGAGCGCGGTGGAAGATGCCATCGTCGTCGCTACGCGCAAGTATTACAAGACGCAGGAAAACCTGCGTGCCGAGCTCGACAAGGAGACGGGAAAGATCCGCGCTTTTGCCGTTAAGACGATCGTGGAAAACCCCGAGCAGGTGGAAGATCCGGTTCTGCAAGTGACTTTGGATGATGCCCGCAAAATCGATCCTAGCGTTGAGTTGGGAGGCGAACTCAAAATCACCAAGCAGACTGAAGGCATCCTCGGACGCATCGCAGCCCAGCTGGCGAAGCAGGTGATCTTTCAGAAGGTCCGCGAGGCCGAACGCGATACGGTTTACAACGAGTACATCGGGCGGGTCGGTGAAATCGTCAACGCCACCGTGAAGCGCATCGAAGGCCCGGATGTGATCTTCGACATCGGTAAAGCGGAAGCGCGCATGCCGCGCAAAGAGCAGTCGCGCCTAGAATCTTTTGCCATGGGTGAAAGAGTGCGGGCGGTGATCGCGAGAGTGGAACGTGCCTCAAAAGGGCCAGCCGTCGTGGTTTCGCGGGCTGCCCCCGAATTGGTGCAGCATCTGTTCCAGACTGAAGTCCCTGAGATTTACGACGGCACGGTCGTGATTCGTGCTATCGCGCGCGAAGCCGGAGAGCGCACCAAGATCGCCGTCATGTCGAAAGACAAGGATGTGGATGCGGTTGGTGCTTGTGTCGGAATGAAAGGGATGCGGGTGCAGTCCATCATCCGTGAATTGCGCGGCGAGAAGATCGACATTATTGAGTATCACGAAGATGCCGTCACCTTCGCGGAAAAAGCGCTGCAGCCCGCGAAAGTAAGCCGTGTGACCGTGGTTGATGCTGGCGACAAGCATCTCGAGGTGGTAGTGGATGATAGCCAGCTTTCACTCGCCATTGGGAAGAAGGGCCAAAATGTCCGGCTGGCGGCGAAGCTGCTCGGTTGGAAGATCGATATCAAGAGCGAGGAAGAGAAGCGCCAGGAAGTGGAGCTTCAAATGTCCGCCCTGGTGGGTTCGGCCTCGACCCCGTTGGAGAGCGTTCCAGGCTTGGGCGAAGGTCTGATCGAGAAGCTGAGCGCTGCGGGAGTCAGTACGGTTGAGTCGCTGGCGGATATGACTCCGGAGCAGTTGGAAGCGATCGAAGGTATTGGCCCGAAGACGGTAGAAAAAATCAGTTTAGCCGTCAACAATTATTTCGCTGCTCTGGAATCGGGCGAGGCGAGTGAGCCGCTGACCGTTCCAGAAGGTGAAGAGGTGCCTGCGGAATCGCTTGCCGACGAGCAGCTTGCGGGAGACGAAGCCGCGCCGGAACTCGTCGTGGAGACCGCGGAAGCCAACGAAGTTGCAAGCGAGGACGCGCCGGCCGATGAGTTGGCGCACTTGGAAGCGGGTGCACCGGTTGATCACGATGGGCAAGCCGAATCACCAGCCGGATCTTCCGACGAGCCCGGTGCGTCCGCAATTGAGCAAGCAGATCAGCAAGAGGAAAAGAAATAAGTGAAACTCTCTGGCCCCAAATTGGCGGTCGCAGAGAGCCCAAGGCTGAAACCGTGAGGTTGCTATGAAGACTTAGCGGACCCAGTCTGGAGAGCGAAAGGGCGGATGAGCAAGATTCGAATCAACGATCTGGCAAGGGAGTTGGAAGTTAAGAGCAAATCTATTCTCGACGTACTTCCGGAAATCGGGGTCACAGAGAAGAAGAGCCATTCCAGTTCTCTCGAAGACCACGAAGCGGACAAGGTGCGGGCCCGTCTCCGCAGCACCAGCGCCGCGCCGGCTTCGAGCCGCTCAACCCGGCCTGGTCGCGTGGAAACTGACGAAATCAAGACCAAGATCGATCTTTCCCAGATCTCCAAGCCGGGCGATGCACTCAAAGCGATCATCAGCAAGCAGCAAGCGCCTACAGTAGCAGCGCCTCCTCCAGTTCCACCGGCTCCGGTTGAAGTTAAGGCGCCAACGGCGCCAATGCCTGCGGCCGCCAGTGTTCCATCTCCTAAGCCACCTGCGCCACCAGTTCAGCCAAGGTTTGTCGTTCCGACGACAACTCCCCGGCCGATTTTTACGGTTCCGGCACCTTCAGGACCTCCGCAAGCCACCGCACCGGTAGCGCCCTCGGCTCCAGTGAGCCCAAAGCCGCCGGTTCCACCGGTAAGCACGTCATCTGGGCCTGCAACTACGGCGGCGCCACCTGTTATGCCTCTGCGCCCGCCCACACCGCAGGCGCAACCGCCAGCGATGACGACGAGACCGACAGCTCCAGCAGCAGCCCAAGCACCTCCGCCGCGAATGATTGTGCCGCAGACGGGACCACGCCCGGTGTACAAGGCGCCGCTGAGGCCAGCGCAGCCCCCAGTGCTTGCGGGATCGCCCGCAGCCGGCACAACCCGCCCAGTTCCAGGGCGTCCGGTGCCAGGGCAGCCAATTTTCCAGCGCCCGAGACCGGGCGCTCCGACCAATCGCCCCCCCTTGCGCCCAGGCGAGCGCAGGCCGATGCATCCCACGCGCCAGTCGCCGACAGGTACCCGGCCGTTGGGTGTCGGACCAGGAGCATTGCCTCCCGGACCAGCGGCCCGGCCTGGCAGTCGACCCGGGTCTCCTTCGCGCCGTCCCGGTCAGCGCTACGTACCGCGCGGAGTGAAGGAAGGACCGATGAAGGGCTACACGCCGCCGCCGCGGCTGTCGCTCTCCAACGAACCCCAGCCGATAACTCGCAGCATTACGATCACGGAAGGCATTAGCGTCAAAGATCTGGCCGAGAAGCTTGGACTTCGTGCCAAGGATCTCATTGCCCGCCTGTTGTTGCGCGGCGTATTCGCCACGATTAACCAGACGCTGGACACGGAGCTGGCCAGCGAAATGGCACGCTTCTTCGGAGCAGATACAAACGTAATCACGTTCGAAGAGCAAGCGGCCAAAGAGGTTTCAGAAGCCGCTGCTGGTGAAGAAGGTGTCCCGACGGAAGGTGTTTCCCGCCCGCCCGTCGTCACCATCATGGGTCACGTGGATCACGGCAAGACCACGTTGTTGGATTCTATTCGCCTGACCAACGTGGCTGGCGGAGAGGCAGGCGGCATCACGCAGCACATTGGCGCTTACAAGGTAACGATTCAGGATAAAGCATCTCCGGCTTACGGCCGCCAGATCGTGTTCCTCGACACGCCGGGCCACGAAGCGTTTACACGCATGCGCGCTCGTGGTGCCAAAGCGACGGACATTGTCGTGCTGGTCGTTGCCGCCGATGACGGCGTCATGCCGCAGACTCTGGAAGCGATCGACCATGCCCATGCTGCGGAAGTGCCGATTATTGTGGCGGTCAACAAGATCGACAAACCCGATGCTTTGCCGGACCGGGTAAAGAAACAGTTAGCTGATCGTGGACTGATGCCGGAAGACTGGGGCGGCACCACGGTATTCGTAGATGTGTCAGCCAAACAGAAAACGAACCTGAACCTGTTGATGGAAATGATCTGCCTGGTAGCCGACTTGCAGGAGTTGAAGGCTACTCCTGAACGTCCAGCTACTGGCGTGGTTCTTGAGGCCAAGCTCGATCGAGGTCGCGGTCCAGTAGCCACCCTGCTGGTACAGAATGGCACATTGCGTAACGGCGACAATTTCGTTGTCGGCAACGTTTACGGAAAAGTTCGCGCCATGTTTGACGATCGCGGCGCACAGCTTGAAACTGCTCCGCCTTCTACTCCTGTCGAAATTCTTGGGATGGAAGGATTGCCACAAGCCGGTGACCAGTTTGTCGTAGTAGCCGACCGTGATAAAGCTCGCGGGGTTTCGGAATACCGCGAACAGAAGGCTCGGGAAGCCACCTTGGCCAAGAGTTCACGGGTCTCGCTGGAAGGTCTGGCAGAACAACTAAAGACTGCCGGCATGAAGGAACTGAACATCATTTTGAAAGCTGATGTCGGCGGATCGGTGGAAGTTTTGACCGATCTTCTCTCCAAACTTTCGAATGACAAGGTGCGACTGAAAGTTCTGCGTTCAGGGGTTGGCGCAATCACCGAGTCTGATGTGCTGCTGGCGTCGGCCTCCAATGCCATCATTATCGGGTTCAATGTCCGTCCCGAAAGGAAAGCGCAGGAGCTAGCGGAGCAGGAAAAGGTCGATATCCGCCTGCACTCGATCATTTACGAGTTGCAGGACGAGATCAAGCGCGCCATGACCGGTCTGCTGGAGCCTACGATCAAGGAAACCTACCAGGGCCGTGCCCAGGTGAAGGAGACGTTCCGGATCCCGAAGGTAGGCACGATCGCGGGATGCTCTGTGATCGATGGCATCATCAAGCGCGATTCCGAGGTTCGTTTGCTGCGCGACAACAATGTCGTATTCACCGGCAAAGTCGGATCGCTTCGGCGTTTCAAAGACGACGCCAGCGAAGTGCGCAACGGCATGGAGTGTGGCATATCAATCTCCAACTACGGCGACATTAAGGCCGGCGACATCATCGAAGCGTTTATGACCGAAAAAGTCGCAGCCGAAGCCATAGCTTAGCGCGGTCGTCAGTCGCCGGTCGTTCGTCTTCAGGAATAGCAGTTTCGGCTGACGATTTGAAAACGGCTGACTGACGACGGCATGATCGCTTTTCTCACCCTCGAGATTCACATCGAAGCGGCCCAGTCCCTCAAAGACAAGCGACAAGTGGTGCGAAGCTTGAAAGATCGGCTGCGTGCCCACTTCAACGTGGCGGTGGCTGAACTGGATCCCAGTGGCCTTTGGAACCGGGCGACGTTAGGCATCGTTGGAGTTTCACACTCGCGAGACTATCTCGATGGTCTGATGAAGAACGTAGAGCGCCAGGCGATGCGCATTGCGAATAATGGCGGAGCGGACGTCGCGGACTCGTTCTTGGAATTTATCCAGTTGTAGAAACGCTGACGCCGCCGTGCCCGCTACGAAAAAAAGTTTGCCCTAGACCCGGCAGTCGGCACGGCTGGTCACGCCGAGGCCATTTTTCTGATATTCTCATTCGTTTTACCAAGAGGTGAGTAGGTGGAGAGGCGTGGCGCGAAATACCATCGGGAGCGCCTGGGAGAGGCTCTGCGGGAAGAGATAGAAACCATTGTGGAGGGGGAGTTAGGCGATCCGCGTATCGGCCTAGTCAGTGTAACCAGTGTCGTGCTCGCGGAGGATTCGCGCTCGGCACAAGTGTTCGTTAGCTTGGATGGAAGTGATGAGGAAGCGGACCGTTCCCTGGAAGGTTTAACCGCGGCAGTTGGCTATATTCGCCGCGAGGTTGCGGAAAACTTGCGGCTGCGGCGTCCGCCGGAATTGTATTTTCACCTAGACCGGTCCGATCGATACGGAGCCAGAATCGACGAGTTGCTCGGCCGGACCAGGACGAAAAGAAAAAAATAGTTACCCGTTATCATCTTTTGATTGGCGTTTTGCGGCATCGCGACAACTGGCTTCAGGGGCCCGATCCGGACTGTTGAGGTTCGGCACGCATGTTGAAAGAAGTCTTAAAAGAAATCGAGCAGCGTAACAAGTTTGTGCTGACTTCGCATGCCCGGCCCGACGGCGACGCGATCGGCTCGGCCCTGGGGTGCTGCCAAATCCTGCGGTCGATGGGTAAGGAAGCAGAAGTTGTTTTGCGCGATGGCGTGCCTCGCATTTACCAGCCGCTTCCTTTTGCTGACCAGGTGGTTCAATCCGAAAACGTGAAAACAGGGTACGAAGCAGCCATCATCCTGGAGTGCGATAGTCTTCAGCGCACTCGTCTACTTGGATTGGAGAGCAGCTTCCTCATCAACATTGATCATCATCAAAGCGGTCGCTCCTTTGCGCACGTGAACTGGATCGATCCCAAGGCTGTAGCTACGGCCGAAATGGTGTACCGGCTGGCGCGCGAAGCTGGCGTGAAAATATCTCCCGAGATTGCGACTTGTCTTTATACCGCTGTTCTCACCGATACTGGTTCGTTCATGTTTGAGGGCACGAACGAACACACGTTCGAGCTGGCGAGAGAACTGGTGTTGGCCGGCGCGGATCCAGCCCATTGTGCCCGCAATGTTTACTTTGGACATTCCACCGCCAAGATGCGGCTGTTGGGGGCAGCGCTTTCCAACTTGCACCGGGAAGGGTCGCTTGCCTGGATTTCAGTGACCCAGGAGCAGATGCAGCGTTGCCACGCGAAAGAAGAAGATTGTGAAGGTTTGGTAAATTATGCGCTTTCCATGCAGGGGGTTGAAGTGGCTCTGTTCTTTCGCGAACTTCCCGACTTGCGCCTGCGTGTGAGCCTTCGCAGCAAGGGGAGAGTGGATGTGGCCGCGGTAGCGGAACACTTTGGCGGTGGCGGGCACCATTGCGCGAGCGGTTGTGCGCTGGATGGTCCTTTGCCGATAGCGGCGGCAAAGATAATCAAGGAATTGCGGCTTAGTCCCTCCGTACAATAATCACGTCAGAATTCTCACGTGCCTTCCCCACTCAATCCGACATCGATGCCTGCTTCGTCGAATTCTACTGGCCCGAATCTTTCTTCCGATGCGTTCCTGCTTGCTGGTTTCTGCGGGTTTCTTTTTTTCTTTGGCCTCTCATATTTTGGCTTGCTTGGAGCCGATGAGCCTCGTTATGCGCAGGTAGCACGTGAAATGCTTGCCCGGCATGACTGGATCACTCCAACACTCGGCGGCAAACCCTGGCTTGAAAAGCCGGTTTTCTACTATTGGCAGACCATGATTGCGTACAAGATCTTTGGCGTTAGCGACTGGGCCGCGCGACTGGGTTCGGCAGTTGACGCAACTCTCATGGTGGTTGCGGTTTACCTGTTCCTGCGACGATTTCGGTCTCTCTCCCAGGCCCCCGGTTTTCAGTTTGCGGGCTTTTCCCTGGACGGGGCGCTGATGACCGCCTCCGCGAGCGGAGTGATCGGCTTTGCGCGTGCGGCATCGACCGACATGCCGCTCGCCGCCATGTTCACTATCGCAATGCTGGCGTGGTTTGCATGGCACGCAAGTGAGAACAAGCGCTACCTGGCGTTGTCTTACATCTTTTTGGGATTTGCTACTCTGGCCAAAGGTCCAGTTGCGCCGTTCCTTGCCCTGGTTGTGGTGGTAATTTTTGCAGCGGGAAAAGGTGGCTACCGAGCAATTACTCGAACTTTGTGGCTCCCCGGCATCGCATTATTTTGTGTGGTCATCCTGCCGTGGTTTATTGCGGTTCAGTTAAGAAGTCCAGAGTTTTTTCGGGTTTTTATTCTCGAACACAACCTCGCACGATTTTCTAAGGATCTTTATCACCACACTGAGCCTGTCTGGTATTACCTGCCAGTAGCTTTGCTCGGACTTGTGCCGTGGACGCTGTTTGTGTGTGCGGCCCTTTTCGAGAGCATTCGCGAGTGGTGGAAAAATAAGAGAGAGTCTTCCTGGCCGTTGGATGACCTATCGATGTTCCTGTTGATATGGTTCGCCGTTCCAGTAGTGTTTTTTTCGTTCTCATCGTCGAAGCTGCCGGGATACATCTTGCCAGCGCTCCCTGCCGCTACCCTCTTGCTTTCAGAGTATGTGAGGCGGCATGTAGCCGACGATGATCCTCCAAGCGTGCTGCTGATTGTTTTACATTCCGCGGTGGCGGCCTCACCGGTGATCGCGGCCCTTATGCTGCAATCTATCGTTCTCCAACATCGTCTGCGATGGGGGCAAGCCACGGCAATCTCTTTTGGCTTAGCGGCAGCTCTTGCGGCCGGCGTTGCACTCACATTACGTGGAAGGTTTGGGCTTCGCGTGCTACGTTTCGTGACCTTAGTCCCCGTGGTGCTGGCGGTTGCGGTTATGCTGCGTCTTCGCAGTCCGTTACTCGATGTCACGTTATCCACGCGCCCTCTGTCTCAGGAAATTAGCCGCGTAGATAACCAAACACTTCCGACGGCGATTCTTCGTTTGCCGCGCGAGACCGAATACGGCTTGCAGTTCTATCGCAATCAAACGATCGCCCGTTATGAACTAGGGCAAATTCCGAACGGCGAGCATCTTCTGATAGCGCGCGAAGGATGGCAGAAGAACATTGCGAAGTGGACGATTGGCAGGCGAGTGACCTACCTGGGAAGTTTCGCGCCACAGGGATTGGATTATTACTGGGTGGCGGGGAGGAGCGGGAGTTAGC